>Ga0307373_10000207_pt1 | contig 106192 bp, 118 predicted proteins | sample OX2MG_FD_202534 | JGI IMG/M metagenome (GOLD analysis project Ga0307373, IMG submission 202534) | Soil microbial communities from Risofladan, Vaasa, Finland - OX-2 | ecosystem: Environmental > Terrestrial > Soil > Coastal area > Acid sulfate soil | place: Finland: Risofladan, Vaasa... | reverse complement strand
GTATGTTCATAGCATTACGAGCATAACCCTTTACGAACCCCCACATAAAGACAGTACCTGGAGTAGACATATAAAAACCCTGCTTAGTTTAGTCCGCAGAGTCTAATATGTGTTTGAACTTATACATTGGCAAAAACAACGCTAAAGTGTTATTATATAGGAAATGACTCTAGAAACAGTTACCCAAGATATCGATCAGCAAGAGTTAAGCAAGACCCAGGAATTGGCTGCCGGTCTGCAAAGACTTAGCTTAGATCTTCCTAATCGTCATTATTCGCCAGATATACATCAGGAATTAGCCTTGCAGGCCATTGGTGAATCACTGGCAAAGGGCAATGCCGAGGGTCATCTTAAAATGGCAACCAGCACTGGCAAATCGTTGCTGATCTCATTACTTGCTGAGGCGGCATGTGATGTCAATAAGCGGACCCTCATTCTAGCACCAAGTATTACTATCGCAGAACAACTAACAGGACGCGAGGGCACATCTGGGTTAGGTTTCTTCGGTGAGTTAACCGGCTCGGGCAAGGTAAAAGAACACTTTGGCGGTCTTCGAGCCGATCAAAATACACCGGTTGTTGTGACTACCTATCAAAGTTTACTCAATGAAGTTAAAACTGATTGTCCAAGTTTAGGAGAGTTTGATCTTATTTTAGCCGATGAGTGTCACCGTAGCCTTGGACCCGAAACTTCTAAGGCAATGAAGGCATATATGCCCCAAGCAGTCAGAATTGGCTTTAGTGCCACTCCGAGTTATGCGACCGATCGTCAGGCTGAAGAAATATTTGGTCGTCAGCTATTTGAATTTTCTCTTAGGCAGGCAATTGAAGACGGCAAAGCATCGCCCGTTCGAGCCTTGGTTTATGAATCAGGTAGCAGCTTGAGGCTGAGCGACAGACAACCAGAATTCACGGACAGAGAATTAGCGCCGCTGATTTATTTGAACGATCGTAATAACGCCGCAGTTCAAATTGCATCTGATCTGATAGACAACGGACGACAAGGGATAATCGCTTGTGTGCCAGGTGGGCGCAATGCTCATGCTCGTCTGCTGGCCGGCATGTTATCCAACCAAACCATGGGCAATAGAGCCATTATTGCGCATGATGTAGGTGGCCATTTGACACCTCAAGAGCAAACCAAACGGCTCCAGGCATTCCAAAACGGCGAAGTCGACATACTTACTTTTACCAAGAGCCTAGAAGAAGGTTGGGATAGCAAAAAAGCCAGCTTTTGTCTCAACATGGCGCCAACAACTTCTCCGCTTCGAACAGAGCAACTTCTGGGTCGGATACTAAGGCCCAAACAGAGTGGTCAAGAAAGTATATTCATCGATTTTGTAGATAAAACCAGTGGACTAACAAAGAGACAGTGCACGGCTCTACATGTCCTGGAAGTAGACACTATCGATATTAACCGTGTTCTTGGTAGCTCTAAAACTACATCAAAAATAAGATCAGTCTCGACTGATATTGCTCAGCTGTTCCGCCACGACCTATATAGCCGCTTTGTAATCAGCCAGGGACGATTGGTAAGCGAAGTAACGATTTCCGAGACGGAAGACAGCTCCTTATTTAAACATTGGGAAAGACTGCTTGCAAAAGAAGGCTTGCCGGCTGAGCTGCCCGCCGAAGGCCTATCAGAAAAGCTAACCCAGAAATACGACTCGGAAATTGACTACTTGGTCGAGCAGTTAGGTCGTCTGCCTACTCACCGGGCAGTAATAGATAGTTTACGCCTGAAAGCAGAGCTGTCAGATTCCCAAATCGAGCAGCTAGGAAACTTTGCAGTCCGTTCTCAGTTTGAACAGTCCATACAGGAGATAATTAATCAAAGCTATGACATTGACGAACAATTAGATTGGTTGTCAGTCTCCGCCGACATGCAATGGTTCTTGATTCACAGTCTTTCCGAGTTAGAGTCAAAGATCATCCGTCGTAGATTTGGCTTCGATGAAAGTCTCGATCCAAGCATTAACAATACCTACAGAAGCATAGGCAAAGAACTTGGTTACTCCCAAACGAGGATAAGTCAGGTAGAAGCTAGAGCTCTAGTGAGGTTACGCCGGCTTCATAGACGGTTAGGATCCTGGTCGGATATGTTAATTGAGTCGCCGCCCCAAAAGAGTGAGACACAAGAGGACCATCTCTATAATTTGTCCAAAACCTTTTTTGGCCGCCTTCAGCCTCAGATACCAGTTATCGATCCGTCAGACAAACGACCTTACATCGATCGCCTTTATGAAGCTCATCAAGACTGGAAAAAAGTGCACTTCAGTCTTATTCCTGACTATGTTCATCACTTTCTGGGAAAATCAATAGTTTATTACCATGATGATACCGATAGGACCCAAAAAGTTCTTGACTCTTGTGAAGCCTATTTTCAAAAAAATTACAACCAATCAGTGAGCGTATTGAACAGAATAAAAAGACGTCCTGGTAATCCTGAGTCTGCTACCACACTCCAGCGCTTGGCAAGTATTGTCGCAGCCGAGACAGAAGTTGAATATTTGCAAGCAACGCTAGACTACATAAAATCATTCCGCGGCGAGTTAGAGGAAAGGGAGTCTCAAAGGAAGTTACTTTTAAATGGCGAGCTCAACGATGATGACGACAATTAGATCATATTTTTATCTCGATAGTCGTAGTCTGCCAACTCTCTTGCGGTAAACAGGCAATTAATGTAGAATCTAACAGATATGCAAAGTGTGATTCAAAAAATTGAAGCTAGGTATCTAAAGCCAGCTGTGGTTGATGTTCGTAGTGGTGACACCGTAAAAGTGCACCAGAAGATTCGCGAAGGGGCTAAAGAGCGCGTTCAGATGTTCCAAGGCATAGTAATCCGTACTGACAACAAAGGCAGCCATTTAAGTCGTATTAGCGTTCGCCGAATTGCCAGTGGCGTAGGAGTCGAAAAAAGTTTTTTGTTGCACAGCCCGTTAGTCGTAAAGGTTGAAGTTACCAAACGAAGCAGAGTACGTCGTAACTATCTGAGCTATATGCGCCAGAGAACCGGTAAATCAGCCCGCCTGAGCGGTGTAGACTTTGACCGAGATGCAGTAAATGCTATCCATGACGAAAAGGCTGAAGCTGAAGAAAACAAACTACACCAACAAATTGCAACTGACGCAGCCGCCAAGGCAGAAGAAAAAGCAATCCAGGAAGCAGCTAACGAAGCAAAAGTTGCTGAAGCTTTAGCTAAACACCAAACAGAAGAATCGCCTCTTCCAAAAAAAGATGTTCAGTAGCAAATCAGATCTTCTAAGTATTACCCAAAAGAAATAATTAAAGCTCATTAAAAGGGCTACAATTAAAGCTATGACTAGTGTTGGCATTGATGAAGTTGGTCGTGGCTGCTGGGCAGGCCCGTTGGTCGCCGGAGCAGTTATTTTAAATCAGCCGATAGACGGGCTAAAAGACTCGAAGAAGCTCTCAGCTAATCAAAGACAGCAACTGGCGAAGACTATTCATTCAGAAGCCGGGATTGCCGCTTTAGGGTGGGTTACGGCGAAGGAAATCGACAGTCTCGGTCTGACCAAGGCAGTATCTCTAGCCATGCAAAGAGCTATCGATCAAATTCAAATGGACTATCAAGAGATTATCATTGATGGCAACTATAATTTTTTGTTCCCTAACCCCAAAAGCCGAACAATTATTAAAGCTGACTGTTTAGTAGCTGAAGTTAGTGCTGCCAGCATTATTGCTAAAGTAGCCCGCGACCAATACATGAGTCAAGTAGCCAAAAAATATCCGAACTACGGTTTTGAAAAACATGTTGGTTACGGAACGGACTTACACCGTGAACGTCTCCAAAAATATGGCCCGTGTGACCAACACCGACGGAGCTTTAAACCGATTCAACTTATGCTGGATACACGCGTCGCCGAAGAACAGGGGATGATCATTAGCTTAAATGATTTTCCAACCATTGTTTAACTTCAACTTCATTACGCTGGCGCCAAGCCAGACGGCCAGCAATCTCCTGTTCACCTAACATAATATCTCGTCTTAGGGCCGTAACATTACGCTTTGGTCCAAAAAAGTGTTGATAGTCTTCTTGTTCGCTCTCTCTTGAGAAAATACTGCCTGCCGAGCGGGCAAAATAACCATAACTTTTATCGCTGGCAAACTCTTTTTCTATCCACTGCCAGTTTTGGGTAAGCCACTGCCAAGTAGCTTGTCGGCTATAACGGTTTCGAATTAGCCAAATGAACCAATGGATTAAGTCCTGGCGACGAATATCCTCGGTAGTCAATAAATCCAGTAACTGACGGTAGTGCTTTGGCTCTTTAGTGGCACTTAAGCCTCCAGCCAAGTCATCTTTATCTTCGGCGTTAGTGGTTAACCGATGCAGATTAAGCAGTTTATTAAAATCGGCGTCGTTGCCATATCGGGCACCTATAAAATAGACGACCGATCGAATCGATGGTTCCAAGTCACCAGGCTCAACGAATTTTCTGAAACGTCTCAGACCTTCCTCGACTACCGACTTATCTTTTGCTGCAGCCGCTAAGGACAGGATCAGATTACGTAGTCTTAGGCTTTGAGCTAACTCATCAGTCTTCTCTTGCCAACCGAGTCTTTTGACTGACGGCTGAACAAGTTTTAAGATTATAACGTTCAGTTTTTCTTCCAAGGGATCATTCTCAACTAAACGACGTACTTCGCCTAGAGCTTGGGCCAGTGAGCCCCAGACATTCTCATTGTCTTCGCTTTCATAGGCTCTGATCAAATCAAGCATCTCGGTTGTTTTAGACTGACCGCATCTTTGGAGAAGGTTATAGTTATCAAGTAACAACAATCGGTCAATATGACTAACTTTATTGGCCTGAATGCCAGCCACAATATCCTCCAACTGTTTCTGGTCCTGGTAGTGGGGAAGAAAGTAGCTAGCGCCGTCATGATTGAGCATAAGGGGCCCGCGGGGCTCAGAAATAATTGCAATCTTTGACTGACTTGTGACAAGTGATTTTTCGTCTAAGTCGCAGTTGGCTGCCAGTGGTATTTGCCAGGGCTGACTATGAGAGACGTTCTGTTGGGCATTGCTAATAAAGCGTATCTGAGACAGTGACATAACTTTATCGCCTGGGCTGTAGTAAACATTGACCAACGGGTAGCCGGGACGGGTTAACCAATCGTTCATAAATGTAGCTACATCCTGTTTACTAGCTGCAGCCAAGCTTACCCACAAATCATCGGCTGTTGTATTGGCATACTGATGCTTAGAGAAGTATTGTTTCAGCCCAATTCTAAAGCTATCTTCACCTATAAAACTGATCAACATTCGAAGAACCGAGCCGCCCTTGGCGTAAACAATTGATGGATCAAAAAGAGTACTAATTTCGTCAGGGTGCTGAACCGGACAGCGGATTGGCTGGACGTCTGCCAAGCTATCACGCTGCTTGGCACTAGCCGTTTCAACAGCTACGAATTGTTGCCAGATCTGCCACTGCGGAAACAGCTCGTCTACGGCTCGGTACTCCATCAAATTAGCAAAACTCTCGTTTAACCAAAGGTCGTCCCACCACTTCATGGTTACCAAGTTGCCGAACCATTGATGAGATAACTCATGGGCAATGACTAAAGCAACCAGTTGTCTACTCTCAATACTACCAGTCATCTTATCTGTTAGTAGAGCAGTCTCACGGAAGGTGACAAGGCCCCAATTTTCCATCGCCCCATTTGAAAAATCCGGCAATGCAACCATATCTAGTTTTGGTAGCGGATAATCAATTCCGAAATAGTTGCTAAAAAATTCCAGAGCCTGAACAGCCACCTCTAGGCCGTGTTCGGTCATAGCCACTTTATCGGCTGTGGCATAGGCCCGAACAGAAAGACCACTTTTTGTGCGTGCTTCTCGGTAGTCCAATTCGCCCAAGACGAAAGCAAGTAGATAACTGCTCATACGAGGCGTAGTCTCAAAAGTAGTGACTAGATGTTTGGCAGAGAGCTGCTGGTCTTTAATCGGTGTGTTTCCGAGGACAGTTATCCCAGGTTCTGTGGTTAACCTCAGGTCAAAGGTCGCTTTAGCTTGGGGCTCATCAATACAAGGGAAGGCTTCACGGGCATGATGGCTTTCAAACTGAGTGGCGATTAATTGTTTGTCCTGACCGTCAATCTTAAAGAAACAAGGATAAATTCCGTTCATCGACCTAGTAATTTTGCCCTTAAAGTCTATGCTAACCCTGTACTGACCGGGGTATAACAGGCTTGAGCTGTGCAAACGAAGCTCATCAAATTGCCGATGAGCATTAATACGCTTAACGTCAATTGTCTGCCAGTCACCAGACTTATCTTTTTTGTCAATTGTGGCCGACAGGACCTTAAGTTCATTCTGGTGGAAGGTCAGTCTTTTAGCAGGACGGCCGACTTTTTTACCGCTGATCACAACCTTCCCACTGAAGGTCATTGTCTGTCGGTCAATTTCCAAATCCAAGGCGTAGTTTTCTGGTTGAAATTGTTCATACAGTCGTTTAACACTTCTCATCTAGGAGATATTGTAACGTGTGACACCAAAACCACAAAAAGTGTTTAGGGGAAATCAGGTGGCTATTTGGCCAGAGGATCAGACGGGTCTCCTGTCATTAAGGCACTTTAGTCAGGCTTTCAGACTCTACAATATATCGCAGAGGAGTGTTATTGATTAACAAAAAGATGTGGATAAGGATTAGGATTAAAGCCCGTGGTAAACGGTACCCTTAATCTAAAAAATTGACTTCACAAAATTGCTCCATATAATAATAAACAATAAAGCTGGTTCTTAATAAGGATTCGCATAAAAAACAACACATTACGTGTAATAAACTTAGTCTGTGCTTTCTCTCTGCTTATAGTAACAATAGCTATTCTCCACCAAGATTCAGTAGGTGCCACTAACACAACTGGTAATTGGCTAGATACTTCTCTTGCTCCAGCAGTGAGCTTTGCGTTTAACTATCCGCCCAACAGCTACAACCCCGAGATAGTAGATAATCGTGACTGTATTAACATGAGCTTTTACACAACCTCTACCACTATTCAAACTGCATGTATGGTAGTTACTCAAGCCGGTTACATAGGCATTAATAATAGCGGCAATATGTATTTTCCAAATAATGCTACATATGCCGGCACCATTACGGGCAACAACAGTGCTTCATTCGCCGGGATATCGCAAACCAATGAAGGATTTTTTATCACCCCAGATAACAGGCTAGTGCTCTACCCTAATCTTTATCAATACCTACAACCAACCTCGAGTAGTAGTCCCCAGACATACTCACTTGCACCGAACCCCGACGCCACCATATTATCAGACAAGAGTGGCAGCAATTTTTATATTGATCCCAATACTATTTCTTACTCTGCAAATGGTCAGTGGATGGTAGTGATGGCAACCCAAGCTATATTAAGAATAAACCTTCAGACCCTTGAGATTGTACCGTTTGCTCCCAATACTGGACTCAGTGATACCGCAACAGCCATTTCTGATGACGGACGATATGCAGCAGTACATGCCAATGGCCTCACCACACCTTTATCTGTTTATGATTTGTCAACCTGTGGCACCCCTCCCGACCATATAACTACGCCTGTGAGCTGTCAGTCTAGAGACATTAACTCTTATGTAGCAAATGCTGTACCAGGCTATGCAGGATTTCAGAGAATCCGTTTTGCCGACGATAACTTAATGAATATTAAAGCCTATGGAGTTAAAAACGGAGCAAATACCATTGCTCAATACAATATACTTGCTCCAGGCCAAACCACTGGTAGCTTACAGTATCTGGCCCTGGGTGATTCATATTCATCTGGCGAAGGTGCTGGCAATTACTTAAGGGGTACTAACGAACCAAACTACAATATGTGTCACGCGTCACTTGAGTCTTACCCAGATCTTATCAGTCAAGACTTGAGCTATTCAGCCAACACGATGCAAACTATCGCATGTTCTGGTGCGGTAACGGATTATGTCATGAATGATACTCAATACCCCAAACTACCACCAAATAATCTATCTGGGAATTGGTTACCTGGGTTTGAAGCTCAGATTCGTCATGTTCAGGAGACAATGCCAGGAATTACGACAATCACTATGGGTGGCAATGACATCGGATTTAAAAAAATAGTTGTTCGTTGTGTATTCGGTAACGACACTTGCTACTCGACCTACGAAGAGAGACTTAACCTAGTTAATTTGATCAACTCTAAGTTCACGATCTGGAAAGAAATGTACAAAACACTCCTTAATTCTGCTGGGCCTGGCTCGCGGCTATACGTTATTGGCTATCCGCAGATTGTTGCATCGAATGGAAACTGTGCGCTCAATGTTCATCTAAATGGCGGAGAAATAGGCTTTTCGCAAGCCCTAATTTCATATTTAAATTATGTTATTGATCAAGCGGCACAAAGAGCAGGTGCTACATATGTAGATACCGAAAACGCTCTTGATGGCCATAGGTTATGCGAAACCAATAGTGCCGATGTTGCAGTCAATGGGTTGACAATTATCAGGGATAACCAGCCAATATCTCAAGAGAGTTATCACCCAAATCTTCTTGGCCAGCAATTAATGGCCAAAAACATTATGAATACTACTGGTCAATTCACCCTTCCAACTAGCTTGCCGGGCCCTAATCCCAATATTCTACAGCCGACAGCCAGTGATAGCGATCCACAACTGAGCGCAATGTTAAACGCACCTCACGGCTCAGTACCAATAACCAGTACCGAGCCACTTCAGAACGGATCCAATAATTTTATTAACAATATCCTGATCAGGGGGCAAGCATTCAACTATCAAGTCAATGGTTTAGACTATGGGCTAAAGCCTAATTCTCCATATGCTGTTATGCTTCACTCTACCCCTGTCAGTCTTGGAACTTACATGTCTGACGCTAATGGCAATCTCACTATCTCAACAACTATACCAGATACTGTTACGGCTGGGGTACACATGATTGACATTACGGGCCAAGACTTATCCAATGACAATATTGATTTGTTTGACACAGCCTATGTTGAATACAGCTCAACTGATTATAACGGAGATGGCATACCAAATAGCTCCGATCCGTGTGAGTATTTTCCTTTTTCTGGTGTTGATACTAACCAAAACGGTATTGATGACGCATGCGATGCTTACATAGGTATAGCGCCTCTATATCGGGCTAGGAACGGGAACAGTGCTCAAGGTGAAGACCCTAATCTAATCTATATCGACCGGAATAGCAATATCGCTAACAGTATCGGTGTTAATGATTACAATCCCAATAATGTCCTTTGGGTTACTATTGCTCACACTATATTGTCGGATGACGCCACTTCATCAATCGCTAATTTTAAAATTAACGATGTTGGCTACAACGCCGCTAATATATATGACAGATATGTGCCAATATTATCAACGAGGACCCCAGATAATGGCTGTGTAGCCTTAACACCAGTCCAACTTGCCCCAATAACTTCTTCATCCGGAATCTATAGTATGAAAAATTACGGTACAAATACCGACACATGTCGTAGCCAGCCTTCCTCTGCTGACGTTGACAACGACGGTTATCCAGATAATCAACAACCGCTATATAGAGCCCGTAACGGGAATGCCCTGAATGGAGAAGATCCTACACTCATTTATATAGAAAGAAACAATGTTGCAGCTGAAGCAATATTAGGCATCTCTGACTGGCATTCATCGGGAGATACTACAGCCGCAGCTACGGCTACAACTGCCGCAAATATATTAGGTATCTCTAGTTACTTTCCGTCAGATGTCGGCTGGTCGGTAATCGGCATAACAAACTCTAGTAATACTGGTTTGTATAGCTCACTAGTGTTAGTTGATTCTAGTACTAACCAGATTATTGCCAGTAATGGCCAACTCACACAAAACTCATTAGACACGATGACTACAGATCAATTGCGACAAGTTGAACCGGAGGTACTATTCTCAAAAAATACTACCTGTATTGCCGTTATTCCCTCTGACCTTAGTGTTGTAAAAGCTAGCCAAACAAGAACAACTCAACCATTTAGCCTTCTAACTGGTCAAGCCTGTAATTTATAGCGAAGTTAATTTAACTAAGAGATAAGGAAAAACCATGAAAGCAAAAAACACTAAGCATAATCCTATTCGCAGCCAACGTTTTACACAACCCAATATAACTTTTTCTACACCGGGTTGGTACAAAAAATTCAGCAACAAACCGACGAAGCTTAAATTCTTAATCATTATGTTAGCAGTAATTGTCGGTTTTGTGGCTGCGCATAGTCTAGGCATATCAAACGACCAAGCTCACTTAAATTGGGCATATCAACGTATTGCCTATGTACAGAACCATCTGTACCAAAGCCTGGGAGTCCAAGTCAACTCTACTGTGACGAAAGACTGTGAGTTTCAGAATGCGGAATTCGGCAATAATGGCCCCTTATTTTGTAACCAGGAGCTTAGTTGGTCAATTCCAGCGAGGATTAAAGGTATAAACTTCACACAGAAGTTAGGTTCCTTACTGGCAAGTAGTAACGTATTTGGCAACGTAGCAATTGATCCGATTAACGATTACCCGTTTCCAGATAAAAACACATGGTGCAGTCTTAATATTACCGAACCGAACAATTCAACCCCGACAGCCGTTATGGCCAGTGATCAAAATTCATCCATATCATTTAATTTAACCTGCCGCACTCTAGTCAATCATCAGTTTTATCCATTAAAATAGCACAAGTCATTAAACAAGAACAACTCAACCATTTAGCCTTCTAACTGGTCAAGCCTGTAATTTATAGCGAAGTTAATTTAACTAAGAGATAAGGAAAAACCATGAAAGCAAAAAACACTAAACCTAAATCGAGAACCACTAAGCAGTCTAACCTGCCAGTAACAATCTTCACTCCACCCAAATGGCTTAAGAACTTGAGTAAGACTACCAGGTGGCGATTGTTAATCGTCATCTTCGGAGTAGTTACCATTATATTTATTACCCGTCTCTCAACCTTCCTTCAAGAACAAGGACACCTTAATTGGGCATCAGAGCGAATTAGTTATATCCAACAGCACATAGGACAAGTTCTGGGTAGTCCTTTTGCATCTAAACGGACTACTTTCTGCAATCATCAGAACCAAATGAGTGACTTAGACATAGGACGCCTACACTGCGGAATTAGTCTTGTAATCACCGAATACCCGGCTACTAATGACACTATCAGTCAGTCCAGCGACAACTTAGCTAACTTTCTGGCCCAAAATAATGTATTTGGTCCTTGGAATGTCGAGCAAAGCACCAATATGAATCAAGCTTTTGACATTACTAATCAAAACCTAACTTGTTATTTTGATAGTAGCCCAGTGCTTATTAATGAGAATCCACACATAAACACCAAGCCGTCAACGACCTTTATAATTAGCTGCGACACCCCCACCAGCTGGCAATATTATCCAGTGAATGAGGCTGCCGAAGATGGTCCCGTACAATCAGTTCAGTTGTGAAATCAAAATAGCTTCTCATGGGCAACTCTTCTTACTTGTCATCCGTACGACGACACACATTTAGCCTTCTAACTGGTCAAGCCTGTAATTTATAGCGACTTCGCGTTCTTTGAGCCAATCACCGTATTGCTCATACCATAAATCCAGAGCTGCTGTTAGGCCCCGTTCGGTTGTTCTGGCTAGACTGAAAGCTATTTCTCTCAGCTCTTTGTGGGTGCCAGATTCGGCCTTTTGGTTAAGCACTGGGTTTTGGTTTGGAGTTGGCGGAACTGACAATGTTGGACAGGAATGCCTTTGCGTTCAAGCATTTCCCGTACGCCCCGTCGACCATCAATGACCGCTGCTGGATCGTAAAGCATAGTAAACTACAGCAGGAATGTCTTGGTGAAGATCGACGAGGTATGACCTTAGAGGAAAGAGGCAAACAAATTACTCTCTGGCTAAATGACTACCGTTTCTATCGGCCACACCAAGCCTTAAATTATCTAACACCAAGCGAATACTGTGCTACACTCGAACTAACCATTCTACGACAGCAGGTGTCCACGATGTAGTGCGTAAGTGCAAAGTTGTTGACACCAAACATAAATAAGACTAAACTACGAATTGTTGAATTGTTCGAGTCCGGCCGTAGAAGGTCGGATTTTTTCGTAAAAGACCGCTCTTTTTGAAACCTAAACATAATCAGGATTAACAGAAAGGATCATAAGATGGAGCTAGACTTTAAACAATTAGGAGTTGCTATTCGGACAATAGCTGAGGAGAAGAACTTGCCAGAGGCAACTGTTCAAGAAGTCGTTGAGCAAGCCTTAGCTGCTGCTTATCGCCGCGATTATGGAGATCGTGAGCAGGAAATAAGAGTAACTATGAATTTAAATACTGGCGAAGTAGATGCCTATGTCACCAAGGAGGTTGTAGATCATGTCGAAGATCCAACAATCCAGATCAGTTTGAGTGAAGCCCAAGTCAGACGTAAAAATATCAAGTTAGGCGAAACAATAGAAATTCATCAAAAAGTTGAATCTTTTGGCCGAGTAGCTGCTCAGACCGCCAAACAAGTTATCTTGCAGAGACTGCGTGAAGCCGAACGGGAGATAGTTATGGATGAGTTTGAAGATAAGATTGGCACAGTTATCAATGCCGTTGTCGCTCGGGTTGAAGGGAATATTGTGCGTATCGACCTAGGACGAGCTCAAGGGATTATGCCTAGGAGCGAACAAATACAGGGTGAACGCTACTATCCCGGACAACGCCTGAAGGTTTTCCTAAAAGATGTTGAGCGTGGTTTTCGTGGCCCGCAACTTATTGTCAGTCGGGGTAATACACAATTTATTGAATGGCTTTTTAGGGGCGAAGTACCAGAAATGGAAAGCAATGCAGTTGAGATCAAAGGCATTGCCCGTGAGGCCGGTGTACGGAGTAAAATTGCCGTTTGGAGTAATGTTCAAGGAGTTGACCCAGTTGGCACCTTTGTTGGCGGCCATGGCACAAGAGTTAATGCCGTAATGAGTGAAGTCGGTGATCAGGAAAAGATAGATATTATAGTTTGGCACGAAGATCCTATGCAGTACATTACTAACGCTCTCAGCCCAACAAAAGTCACTAAAGTTAATGTCGATCAAGCCAACAAGAAGGCTAAGGTATTAGTGCCAGAAGACCAATTGAGCATCGCTATCGGCAAAAGCGGCCAAAATGTACGCCTGGCAAGTAAATTAACCGGCTATGAACTGGATATTGAAGCCGATCGTGTTCAACCATCAACCCCTGCGCCCCAAGATAAACCGGCAAAGGCAACTGCCACAAAGCTGAAAAAGAAAAGCGATCTTGAGAACTCACTTCTAGAAGCCATAGAAGAACACGGCCAATAGGTACCAAGCACCAATCAGTAGAATGCAAATTAGCACTCTTGACCTACGAGTGCTAGATGGTATCATGTATATAGCGATAGTTTAATATCTCGCTAGAAGGGTGAAACAAACGTATGATGCCAACCTCCCCCGACTTCCAGGAATTTTTAAATCATTTAACAAACAATGCTTTAAGCAGCCTAAAACATGCTAACGCCATAGCCCAAAGCTTTGGCAGTGCCTATATCGGCACCGAACATTTACTACTTGGTGTCTTGGCTCAAGATTCTAGTATGGGCGCCAAACTCCTCGAAGGGGCAGGCGTTACGCTTGACCGAGCTCGTCTGGCACTTAATTTAACGCCCAAAACACTAGTTATTAATATTGGGGCCAAGGGCTTGAGCGAAACAGCCAAGCTAACACTTCGGATGGCCTATGATGTGGCTCAAGACTACGCTCAAGAGTATTGTGGCACTGAACACATTCTCTATAGCATTTTAAGTCAGAAAAACGCCCGAGCGACAGTTCTTTTGCGTGACATGAATGTTGACGTTGACAGTCTAACCAACGAATTAGAGCAGTTTTTAAGTCGTCAACAGTATGAAGAAGGTGATGGTCCCAATGCAGCCACAAACCGGCGTAATAAGAAGATGCGTAAAACTGTCCTCGATTTTTTCGGAACTGACCTGACGGCTCAAGCCAGAGAAGGCCAGCTTGACCCCGTAGTCGGAAGAGAGACTCAAATTCAAAGAGTTATCACCATCTTGAATCGTAGGACCAAAAACAATCCCGTTTTAATTGGAGAACCGGGTGTTGGCAAAACAGCAATTGTTGAAGGACTAGCCCAGCGAATTGTAGCTGAGGACGTCCCCGATAGCTTAATTGACAAGCGGATTATCTTACTCGATCTGGCCGGGATGATTGCTGGCACTAAATACCGTGGTGAATTTGAAGATCGGCTTAAGAAAGTGATGGCTGAACTCGAAAAAGATAAAAAAACGATTGTCTTTATTGATGAAATGCACCTAATTGTTGGTGCAGGAGCGGCTGAGGGAGCAATGGATGCCGGTAACATCTTAAAACCAGCCTTAGCACGCGGTAAAATTCAGCTTGTTGGTGCGACAACGACAGTCGAATACACCAAATACGTCGAGAGAGACGCCGCTCTAGAGCGAAGGTTTCAACCGGTCCAGGTACCAGAAACGACACTTGCTGAGACACTGGCAATCCTCAAGGGCTTACGTAAACACTACGAAAGCTTCCACGGAGTTAAAATTAGCGACCAAGTGCTTGAAGATAGTGTAAATCTGGCTCATCGTTATATGAATGACCGTTATATGCCAGATAAAGCTATTGATCTAATTGATGAGACAGCGGCTCATATTAGGCTTAACAAAGGTAAAACATCTCCAGAGGTTAGACGTTTACAAAAGGAGCTGAAACTGATCAACACCCGTATCGACGATGCCGTTGATCGCGAAGAGTACCAAAAGGCGGCCCAATATAAGACCCGGGCTAGCCAAATTAACGACGAGCTTGGTCTCTTACACGCCAGTCATCAACAGTCTAAGCAACTGAACCTGACCAGCGAAGACGTCGCCGAAGTTGTTTCACGAATCACTGGTGTACCAGCCAAGAAAGTTATCCGTTCAGAAGCTAAGTATCTGATTGGTTTGGAGAAGACACTCAGTAAATACGTTATTGGCCAACAGGAAGCAGTTAGTGCAGTGGCTAGAGCTGTACGGCGAAACCGCAGCGGTATTGGCAGTGAGAAGAGACCAATTGGCTCGTTCATCTTTCTGGGACCAACTGGAGTTGGCAAGACCGAACTGGCTCGTGTCTTAGCCCGAGAATTTTTCGGTAGTGAATCAGCTCTAGTAAAGATCGATATGAGTGAATTTGGCGAACACCACAATGTCTCACGTCTGGTTGGTGCACCGGCCGGCTACGTCGGTTATGACGACGGGGGACAATTGACTGATAAAATTCGTCGCCAGCCTTATAGCCTGGTGCTATTTGACGAGATCGAAAAAGCACACCCAGATGTCTTTAATATGTTGCTGCAGATGCTTGAAGACGGTTATCTGACCGACGCAAAAGGCCGGCGCATAGATTTTACCAACACTATCGTCATCATGACCAGTAATGCTGGTGCAGATAAACTACAACAGGAAGCTAGCCTTGGCTTTCATGCCTCACGTGGCAATGAGCTAAAAGCACTAGACGAATTACACGAGGCTAACCGCTCAAAAGTCCAGGCTGAATTGAAGAAGCTACTGCGTCCTGAACTACTGAACCGTATCGATAAAGTGATTGTCTTTAGGGCATTGACCAAGCAGGATATTTTTAAGATCATTGACCTGCAAATTGAAGAGCTTAAAACACGACTTCAGAAACGAGGCTTGAGTGTCCAGCTGTCGGCTTCGGCAAAGCAGTACCTGGTTAATAATGGTTATGATGCCCACAACGGAGTCAGGCCACTAAGGCGCCTGCTTCAGGATACGATTGAAGACCATGTGGCGCTTGACTTGCTTGACGAGAAGTATTCTAAAGGAGATATTGTCCAAGTTGCCGCCAAGAATGGTCAATTAGCCTATGTCACTGCCGCCGAGTAAAGGACGATCGTCCGTATCACCCAAAACATCTAAGTGGGCCTTAATTTTGAGCCTAGTCTGGATCGGACTATTAACGCTAGTTGTTTTTAACCGTCAAAACCTCGAAGACTGGTGGCGTCTGCGCTCTTATCACCCACCACTAGCTATAGTCAATCTGGCGACTAGCGATCAGCTGACAGCATACGCCCGAAAAGTTTTTTATGTTAATGCTCCAGCAATTGATAACAAGACGACTTTTAACCAGCTTTGTCCCAATAACGGTGGCGAACAAACAATAGTTCTCGGCTGTTACCATTCCAACCAACAAGGCATCTATTTACTGAACGTCAGTGACCCTCGCCTTAACGGCGTTGAGCAGGTTACTGCTGCTCATGAGATGCTTCATGCTGCCTATGACCGCCTGAACAGCCAACAAAAAAAGCAAGTAGATGATTGGCTGTGGAGTTACTTTAACCATGGACTAAGCGATCAACGCATCAAGAAGACCATGGCTGCCTACAAGCATAGTGAGCCAAACGACCTGGTTAATGAAATGCATTCCGTGTTTGGAACTGAGGTAGCCAATCTACCACCCCAATTAGAAAATTATTATAAACGTTACTTTGAGAATCGGTCACAGATTGTTGCTTACGCCAACTCTTACCAAGCGGCCTTTACTTCTCTACAGAGCCAAGTTCAGCAAGACGACCAACGCCTAACCAGCCTTCAGAGCGTCATAAGTGTCGACGAAAACGACTTAAAAGCCAAACAAGCTCAACTTGATACTCAGCGACAAACTCTAGAAACCCTGCGTGCAAGCAACAATTTTGCGGCCTATAACGCTGCCGTTCCAGGCTATAACGCCATGGTTGCTGCCTATAACAACCAGGTAGCAACCATTAAGGTGCTGATTGATCGCTATAATCTATTGGTCAACGCCCGTAACGCCATTGCGCTAGAGGAACAACAGTTGAACAATGAGCTTAGCTCAAGTGTGTCAACCTTCCAATAATAGTGATAAACTTAAAGCCAAGATTAGGAGATTAGCTTGGTTAAGCGACCGGCCATTCAATATATTTGCGCTAATTGCGGCTTCACCACCATAACCTGGAGCGGTAAGTGCCCGCAGTGCAATGAATGGAACAGCCTAGATGAACAGCTGGCTGCAGCTGGGCTAAGAGGCAGTCTATCTCGAGGTAATGCCTTAACTACCGAACCACTCAATAAATTACTCTCAGCTGACCAGGCTCGACTTTTAACTAAAATAGCTGATGTTGACTCTATCTTTGGTGGCGGTATAGTCGCCGGAAGCGTCAACCTGATTGCCGGTCAGCCGGGAATTGGTAAGAGTACTCTGCTGCTGCAATTGGCCTACGCTGTAGCAGCAAACGTTCCGGTACTCTATGTCAGTGGCGAAGAGTCGGCCCACCAGATAGGTATTCGAGCTCAAAGACTGGGTACTATGAGACCGGAACTCAAACTGGCAACTTCTGCTTCAGCTGACGATATAGCCGCCACAGTAGCCAGCGCCGCTTATCAGCTGGTAATCATCGATTCTATCCAGTCGGTAGCCTGTGCTGCTTTATCAACAGCCGCTGGCAGCGTATCTCAAATTACTAACAGTGCTCAACTGCTTACTATGGCTGCCAAACAGAGTAATACTGCCCTTATTTTGGTCGGGCACGTAACTAAGGAAGGCTCAATTGCCGGACCTAAGGTTTTGGAGCATGCTGTCGATGTTGTACTACAACTTGACGGCGATCGTTACGGTGGCTTCAAGATCCTCCGGGCTGTAAAGAACCGTTTTGGCTCAACGACGGAAGCAGCCATTTTTGAAATGGTAGAAACTGGTCTTAGAGTTGTCGAAAACCCCTCGGCTGCTCTTTTATCGGAGCGCCAAGTCAGTGACGGCTCAGTGGTTCTAGCCACACTTGAAGGGACCCGTCCTTTGCTGGTAGAAGTTCAGGCCTTGGTCAACCCAACAAGCTATGGTTATCCGAAACGAGCGGCTAGTGGCTTCGACCTTAGTCGCCTCAATTTGCTTGTGGCCATGCTTGAGCGCAGGACAAAATTAAAACTAGCTGATCAAGATATATACATTAATATTGTCGGCGGCATTAAGGTGACTGAACCGGCCGCCGATCTAGCTGTTTGCTTAGCTATAGGTTCGGCAGCTAAAAGTTTGCAACTCAAAGAAAATGCTGTTATTTTCGGTGAAGTCGGATTGTCAGGTGAGGTGCGGCATGTACCCTATCTTGAGAAAAGAATTGCTGAAGCTAAAAAATTAGGTTTTAGTTCAGCAATCGGACCTGTTCAAAAGGGGACAAAAAAACTAAACTATTTAAAGGGTGTCAACGACGTACGTAGCGCTCTAAATCAATTTTTGGAGAAAGATAACCGTGCTTAACTGGATTGAAATAGCTTTACTGGTGGCCATTTTGGGCCTCCAATTCAAACAAAATCTACGTTCATTGATACCGACAAGAAATAGGCCAAAACTGATAATGGACTCCAGCGGCTTAATAGATGGCAGAATTGTTCAGATAGTAAAGGCCGGCTTTACTCCAGAAGAGCTAGTAGTACCCCAATTTATCTTGCGCGAGTTGCAGCTGCTGGCTGACAGTGGTGATTCACAAAAACGCGAACGGGCTCGTTTTGGCCTAGACGTTGTCCGCGATCTTAGTGATGGAGATTACGTATCAGTAACTATCGATCAAACCGATTTCCCGACTATTAAAATGACCGACGACAAACTAGTTGCTCTGGCCAAAAAACTTCGGGCCCAACTCTATACTACTGACTTTAACCTAGGAAAAGTTGCAATTTTAGAAAACATAGCCGTTTTAAATGTTAACCAATTAGCTCAGAATCTACGCCCCAACTCTCTGCCCGGAGAGCTGGTGACTATTAAGATTTTGCAAAAGGGACAGGGCAGGGACCAAGGTGTCGGCTACTTGGATGACGGCACAATGGTGGTCGTAGATAACGCCGCATCTTCTATTGGCAAAACTGTCTCAGCAACAGTCGAGCGAATGCATCAAACCGTTGCCGGTAAGATGGTCTTTGCTAGTCTAAAAAAAACTTAAGAAACTTAGGGAGACTCGGTCCAGGTTGGTTGATTTGAGGTCTGTAGTGTCGCACCATTGCTGTCTAGGGCCGTAACAGTTGCCTGATATTTATTTCCGGCTATCAGATTCTTGATACTATCACTGTTGCTGCTGCCATCAACCGGGCTATTACAGGTGCTGTTTGAACCAAGTGTTAAATTAACCCAGCATAATTTGTAGTTAGCTGCACCGTTATAGGTAGTCCAGTCTAAAACCGCTGTTGTTCCACTACTGCTTTTGACGGTGAGGGTGATTGTTCCCCCCGTTGGTGGAGGGGGGGCCGTAAAATTTACTGTGGCACTATCTGTTCCCTGGTAGAGCACACTGTCAGTGACGGTTGCGACTAGCGTGCCACTGGCCGTAGTGGTCGGAATGTAGTTAAAAGTCACCGTCTGTGGCGAGCTATTAACCGTTTGGCTATTAATCTGTTGGCCATTCAGAGTGAAAGTCACTGTGCCTGGAAATTGAGGATACTGCGGGTCAGATAAGGCGTGTGTTCCTTGAGTAACGGTCGCCGTAATGGTGCATCCCTGATTGTTATTGTCGGTAGCATTACAAACATTATTGCCTTGGGCGTCTTTAGGAACAGTTAAGGTTATAGTCGGAGGGCTGTCGTTGCAATTATGAACGTCATCAGTCACTACCGGAGCATTGGCGTTGGTACTGCTAGTACCAATACTGTTGTGGCCACCGTCAAAAATATCTGCATTCCAGCTGTCAACATTAGAGTTAGCCTGGATTTCTTTAGCCAGTGGAGGCGTACAAGTGGTGGCTACCTTTCCAGAAACTTTATCGATTGTCTGCGAAGTATTCGTTTTGCTACCACCAATATACCAGGCTGGAAATAGATCGGTGCTTGGGCTTGGCTCAACATCGCCATAGTGAATGTGGTTATGCAGAACGAAAGCCGGCAAAACTTTAATATCGGATGGCTGTACCCAATTAACGGGCTTTAGACCTGCGTGAGCGGCCTCCATCATGCCGCGGGTTAGTGGCTCGGTTAAGTATTCCATACCGGGTCCACCAAGCGGAACGTTACGAGTATGGTTACCAACCCACGATACAACCGCGTACTTGGTTGACCAACTGGTCATCAGCCCATCAAAGCCGTCGTTAGTGGTACCGGTTTTGATAGCAAAATCCCAACCATTATAGCGATGAAATTTATAACCGCCGGGAGAACAATTGGTAGCGCTACAACTACCGGGCAAATAGCTGGCGTTTGGATCACTGGCCATATTATTAACAATGTAGGCTGAGTCTGGCTTAATAACCTGTGTGCCCTTTGGTTGGGTGAACTGATCGACCGTTTTACCGGCAGCATCAATAATTTTTAAGATATAGGTATGCGGAATAGCGACCCCCATCCTAGCCAGAGTGGCTAATCCATTAACATGATCGTCTAGGTGTAAAAATGCGCCATCGCCAATAGCAGCGGCACCATAACACTGCGTAATGTCCGAAGGGGAGGCGTTATTAATGTCAACTCCCTGTTTGTAGCAGTTATAGGTATTAAGGTGTTGCTGCTGCAAGTAAGGGTTATCCATCATTGCACTGGCTGTGGAGATAACCTTATTGATCGAGGCCACATGACCGCTACTGGTGTCATTAGGCAGAGCTTCAAGCATTGCTTTAACGGCTGGGATATTACGTGAGCCGCCGAGTGCATAGCGGATTGGCTCAGGCCCTGGATCTAAGAAGTCATAGTCCTGCAAACAGTTACTGTTGCCCTTTGGTGGTGGTAAGCCTTTAATAGTACACGGGTAACCAGGAAGCTTAGTCTGAGAGTCATAGAGAACTGACCCAGCCCCGATATTGTTATTATTGTCGATCAAGGTGGCATAATCATAGGGTTTAAAACTTGATCCTGGAGGTATCAACGACTGAGCAGCATAGTTAATTTTGCCGTGATCAGGATTGTCAAAGTTAGTCCCGCCGACAAGAGCCACGATTTGACCAGTTTGGACATCTTCGGTAACAGTTGCTTCTTCATCGGCCACGCCACGAGTATAACGCTGAATGCTAGGTATATTTTGGGCTACCAACTGCTCGGCAGTGTTTTGAAGGTTTAAATCAAGAGTGGTGATCACTTTCCAACCGCCCCTCTGGACTGTTGCAGCCCCATACTTTTGTTCAAGTTGTTGTTTTGCGGCTAAGACAAAGTAGGGTGCACGTATTCCTTGATACTTTGACTCAAGTGGCTGGACCTCCGACAAGATGTCTACAGTCTTAGCCTGATCGGCCTGAGATTGAGTAATCATGCCTTGCTTGGACATTTGATCAAGTATGTAGTGCTGTCGATCAAGCAGAGCCTGCAAATTAAAACTATCACTGGCTGCCGGGTTAAACCGAGTACTACTATATGGAGAATAATAGGTTGGTGACTGAGGAATGGCTGCCAACATAGCCGCTTGAGGAAGAGTCAGGCTTTGGGCACTTGTGTGAAAGTAGTCGCGGGCTGCCGTTTCAACACCATACTCAATACCGCCATAAGGGGCGATGTTAAGATAGCCGGTTAGGATATCGCTTTTGGAGTATTGACGTTCTAGCTCGACTGCCAGAATTAGCTCTTTTACCTTACGGGTAATAGTTCGGTTATCAGTCCAGTTCTCATTCAGCTTGACAACTTGTTGGGTAATGGTTGATCCTCCTTGCAAGCCTCCGCCACCACCGAAAGTATCATGGACAGCTGCCCGCATAATGCCGCGAATATCAAAAGCACCTTCTTTATAAAAGTTTTTATCCTCAATGGCTACCGTTGCTTCTTTCATGTATGGTGAAATCTGATTTCCATTGACCGGAATTCGCTTAATGGCATCGTAGTCTTGCCAAAGTACGGTGTTACCGGTTCTGTCATAGTACGTTATGCTGCCCCCAAGATTGCTGCCGGATAAGTCTTTAATGTTCGGCAAGTCTTTACGGAAATAGGCGAACAAGCCAATAGTCAAGAAGAAGCAGACAATAATTCCAATGCCCACAATCTTGAGGCCCATAACGCCTCCTTGGCGACTAAACCAATATTGGGCTATGTGCCTAGGGTGCATTCGGTAAAAGAATCGTTTCCAGCGAGCTTTCGGGAGAGTGCTTAAATAGCTGGCTTTAGCGTTAGACAAAGACTGTTTACGGGCTTTAAATCGGTTGCCAAAACTCTGGTTCAGTCGGATACTTTTGCCACTCTTAGTCGTTACCACATTGCGGGCTCTATGCCGCGGTCCCGAACTCTTTGGCTTGCTCATCAATAATTCCCTCTCATCAAAATACTAGCAGCATTATATCAAAAAGCTAAACCGTTCTGCTTAAAATTGTCTGAGCCAGAGAGGCTTTTTTAAAATAACAACTGTTCTGAATGATTAAACTATGAGCTATACTAGCAGTTAAATAATAACTAATGGCAGCATTGCGCTTATGACATTATCCGAAGAACTTAAATGGCGTGGGTTTATTAACCAAACAACACTAGGCGATCTTAAGCTGCTGGATACTAAAAAATGGATTTTTTATAACGGCTTCGATGCCTCAAGTGACTCGCAGGCTATAGGCAATTTGGCAGCCATGATGCTCAACCGCCTGTTTATGCGTCATGGTCATCAGGCAATAATTCTGGCTGGTGGAGCCACCAGTCTGATAGGAGATCCTGGAGGTAAGGATGCTGAGCGATCACTCCAACCAGAGAAAGTAATCGCTCATAACATTGTCCTAGCAGAGAAACAGCTGAAGAAGGTATTTAAGGGCTACCAATTTAAATTAGTCAACAACCTAGATTGGACCAAACAGCTAAGCGTCATTCATTTTTTACGTGATGTAGGCAAACATTTTAGTATGACGCCTCTTGTTCAACGCGACTATATCGCCAGGCGTATCGGTCAGGACGGAGCCGGCATAAGCTACGCCGAATTTAGCTATACCCTTTTGCAGGGCATGGATTTTCTGCATCTCTTCGACAAGTATGGCTGTAATCTACAGCTTGGTGGATCTGACCAGTGGGGGAACTGTCTCTCAGGCGTTGAGCTTATCCGACGAGCAAGAGGTGCCGAGGCCCATGTTATAACATTGCCGCTGATCATCAATAAGGCCAGCGGTAAAAAATTTGGCAAAAGCGAAGAAGGTGCCGTTTGGCTCGACCCAGCCAAAACATCACCAACCCAGTTTTACCAATTTTGGATCAATCTTGATGATGATGGAATTGAAGGATACCTCAAAATATTTACCGAACTGAACAAATCAACTATTGACCAGGTAATGACTGATCACCATAATCAGCCCGAAAAACGCCTAGCCCAGCACCTCTTGGCTCAAGAGGTAACTGGCTTAGTCCATGATCAGCAAACTGCCCAACAGGCTGAACTGATAACTCAATATCTAACCACCGAACTACCACTCGAACAAGCTGACCGCAAGTCTATTGATATTATCCGCCGTGAGCAACCATCAGCTCGCTCTGTCACCGATGGTAGTATCGCTGAAGCCCTGGTTAACAGTCACTTAGTCGACTCGAAGGCCGAAGCCCGGCGGCTTATTAGCGACCTAGCTATATCAATTAATGGCCAACGCGCCAACCGCGAACACTTTAAGCCAGAAGACTTTAAAGCTGGTCGTCTGCTACTGCGAAAAGGCAAGAAGTTTAAAGATAGCGCACTTATAGAAGCCGCTTGAGCACCAAAAAGAGTATAATAAGAAGATAATTAAATGGCTGATATGATGTCAACTCAAACAAAGCAAAAGCCTAGAGCAGATCAGTATAATGACCCTAAGCATAACTACCAAAAATATTGGCAAGGTCGTGAATACGAACAAGCTGCCGAAGAGGTGGCTATCAAGAAGTTGCTGCGAGGCAAACACTTTTCAACGATTGTCGATGTCGGTGGTGGCTATGGTCGCTTAGCAATCGTGCTTGAAAACTATGCCGATAAAGTTATCCTAGCCGAACCCAGTCAACAACAACTTGATATGGCTCAAAAATTCCTAAAAGATCACCCGAAGGTTGAACGGCGTTTAATGCAGGCCGATGATCTTAAATTCGCAGACCACTCAATAGACCTGGTGTCAATGATTCGTGTTCTGCATCATATACCCGACCCCAATCAAGAGTTCAATGAAATAGCTAGGGTGCTGGATGATGACGGCTACGCCCTGATCGAAGTAGCCAATTACTCACATGCCCTAAATCGACTGAAATATTGGCTGAAGGGTCATCGCATGCCCGTTAAACCGGTCGATATAAGATCTCCAGAAAATCGCCGAGTTGAAGAGATTCCGTTTGTTAACCATAATCCGCATACTGTTATCCGTCAGCTGAATCACGCTGGTCTTAAAGTTGAAACAAAGTTATCGGTCTCCAATTTACGTAGCCCTAGAATCAAAAAAGTTTTGGCTCCGCAAGTTATGTTACTGCTTGAAAGTTGGCTTCAGCGGCCACTGGCAGGGCTCTACTTTGGCCCCAGTATTTTCTTATTGGTACGTAAGGGTCGACTATAGCCGCCACTGAAAAGACAGAATCTAAAACAGCTATTTTGAAGTCACATCTAGAGTTTATGCTACAAACCACACTATTAACTGACTTAAAAGGCGTCGGCCCGGCTCAATCCCAGAAGTTTGAATCTCTTGGTATTCGCTCTGTCCATGAACTTATAGAATACTGGCCAAGACGTTACGACGATTATTCACTACTAACCCCCATTAGTGCCCTAAAGCCCGGAATGGTCAGTATTAAGGCGGTAATCAAGCAAACTAAAGGACGCTATGTCCGCCGAGGCATGCATCTTACAGAAGCTGTGGCCAGTGATGATAGCGGAAGTGTCAGACTGATTTGGTTTAACCAGCCCTACCGTGAAAAATCGATTCAGACAAACAAAGCCTACTACTTGTCGGCTAAATATAGCCTGAGTCACCAAAGATTTTGTCTGATCAATCCGAGCATTGAGCTTGTTTCTGAAATTCCGCTAAATGTAGCCAGGATAATCCCTATATACCGTGAAACCAAAGGCTTAAACTCGCGACAAATCAGAGCAGCCGTCAAGCAGGGACTGGGAATACTGGATCAAATTCCAGAAAGCCTACCAAAATGGTTAATCAACGACTACCAGCTAATGCCACTAGCCCAAGCTATTCGAGCAATACATTTCCCAAAAGACAGCAAAAAACTTAGTTTAGCAACCAAACGTCTGGGCTTTGACGAGGTCTTTTGTTTGAGCCTAGCTAGTTTACTAAATAAGAGCGACAATCAAGACCAACTATCGCTAAGCATTCAATTTAAACAAGAACTGGCCCGCAATTTTGTAAGTCACTTACCGTTTAAGCTAACCGATGCCCAGCGGCGGATCATTTGGCAGATTTATCAAGACTTGCAGAAGAATCAGCCGATGAATCGCTTAGTTGAAGGTGATGTTGGATCAGGCAAAACAGTGGTTGCCACCATGGCGGCACTGATGGCAATCGAGCAAGGTTATCAGGTGGCACTAATGACGCCAACCGAATTACTGGCTCGCCAACACGCCAACACGATCTTTAACTTACTGAAGCCGCTAGGTATGGCTAAAGTAGTTGATCTTTTAGTGGGCAGTATGAAACCAGCGGCCAAGGCTAAAGCCCGAGCAGCTATTGCTGAAGCAAAAGCACAATTTATTATCGGCACCCAGGCTTTATTAGACGAGAAGGTCGATATGCGCCGTCTAGCCCTGGTTATTATTGACGAACAGCATCGTTTCGGAGTCGACCAACGTAAAATTTTGATCCGTAAGGCTGGACACATGCCTCACTTTCTTAGCCTAAGTGCGACTCCGATACCCCGTTCACTGGCTTTAACTCTCTACGGCGAACTGGACATCTCGGTACTTGATTCAAAGCCGCCTGGGCGCAAGGCAGTCATAACTGAAATAGTATCGCCAAACTCACGTCAACAGCTATTTAAAAAAATTGACCAACAACTGGCAGCAGGACGTCAAATGTTTGTCGTTTGTCCGCTCATAAATGAATCAGATAAACTAACTGCTGCCTCAGCCGAAAAAGTTTATAATCAGTTAAAAACCAAGGACTTCAAGCATCGACGTGTCGGCTTGCTACACGGAAAATTACTGGCAATCGATAAAAACGAGACGATGCGCCAATTTGTTAATGGTGAAATAGATATTTTGGTATCAACTACGGTAATTGAAGTCGGAGTCGATGTCCAAAACGCCACAATCATGCTCATAGAAGGACCAGAACGCTTTGGATTGGCTCAGATTCACCAACTACGCGGACGAGTTGGCCGTGGTCGAGACCAAGGCTATTGTTATTTGGTAATGAGCGATTCAAGCCAACCCAACGGACGGTTGCGGGCTCTAGAAAGTAATAACGATGGTTTTGCATTAGCTGAGCTCGATTTAGAGTTACGAGGGCCGGGAGCAATTTACGGCACCATGCAACACGGACAGTTGGACCTGAGGATCGCTAAACTAACTGATACCAAACTAATTGCCGAGGCTCGTCAAGCAGCCGACAGATTTCTTGAAAAAAAGGAAAATCTGCTAAACTATGAGCAGTTAAATAATCGTGTCAGCAGCCTTCGGGCTGTAACTAATTTAAATTAATGTATTCCGGATCCACTTTTACTGTTTCGTCTGGCCGTCTTTTAGGTGCTCACCAAAAGATTGACCGTGTCTCACGCCGTCATCTTGAACGACTGGCTCCTGGTTGTCGTTTTCCGAGCATCAAAAACATTCTGCATTTCGAGGGACACAAGGGACCGGATGCCATTAAACGTAAAAGTCCGGCTAAAAATGAGCCATGGCATTACTTCCAACCATTCGAAGAAGACGATGATCAGTTACTAGAGCTTATTAGCGATCATTATAAGCAGTTAGTAACTTGCTTAGCCAGTGATGACCAAGTCCGAGCCGCATTCGAGGCGGCCTGGCTGGCCCATGCTATTGTTGACGGCCTAACGCCGGCTCATCACTTTCCCTATGAAGAAAAATTAGTTGAGCTTCGAAGCGGGAAGGGCATCGAGACCCGCAACACAATAAAAAAGAAATTGGTTTTGCCGGGCTTATCGCGCCGTAATCAGCTACATAACAACTGGCAAATGTGGGGTCCAAAGGGTTTATTCACCACCCATTCGGCGTTTGAGATGGGCGTGGCAACCCTGATTGCGCCTTTGGCTCTTGGAGGGGCAATTCCAAGTCACGAAGATATTGAGCAACTGGCTAGGACAGATATTAAAAGTTGGTTCAAGCAGGCAGCACAGGATATTGCCAAGTTAAAAATTTACGATCGATTTTATAATCGAGGATGGACAGTACCACTGGCCTATCTTGTTCAACATAAACTAGTCCCCGATATTACGCGTGCAGTTACCGTTGTTTGGTTTGGAGCTGCCCGTGAAGCAGGTGTTCTAAGTAGCTCAAAAAAATGACAATCATTGGCGGCAGCTTAAGTGGTCAAACGATTAAGTCGCCACATAATAACTCAACCCACCCGATGAGCCAAAAAATCAGAGGCGCACTATTTAATATATTGGGGGACATCGAAGGATTAACGATCCTGGACGCCTTTGCCGGCAGCGGAGCCCTAGGCTGTGAGGCTATCAGCCGCGGAGCACAATCGGCATTAGCTATTGAATCAGACAAGTCTGCTCAAACGGCTATTGCCAGTAATATTAAAACCTTGGCAATAACAAATAAGTTAAAGCTGGTTCGAGCCAACATCGATAGTTGGCTAAAAGCAACCAACCAGAACTTTGATCTTGTCCTGGCTGATCCACCGTATAACAACACGCAGCCAAAGCTACTGGATATGCTTTGCTTGCGCGCGAAGAGTGGAGGCATGGTTGTCCTGTCACTGCCACCAATGAGTCAATATAGCCCACCCGATGGTTTTGAATTGCAGAGACAAAAATCTTACGGTGATGCCAGTCTTGCTTTTTGGAGGCGCAGTTAGACGCCAGTCGTTGCTTTTTGAGTACTTGCAGATGTCAGTTGATTAATCTGAACGTACCTTACAGCCGGCGCGCAGTAATATGGTATGCCAAGAACAAGGCTAACCAGACTTCCAATCAAAGGGACTATACTTGGTAAACCAATAAGTACTTGGACTCCCAGCAAGCCCCAAAGTCCTTGGCTATGTTGCTTGGAAAGAGCCGCACTTTGGCGCATTGCCTCAGCCACTGACAGATCTTTATCTACTAGCAAATAGGGAGACATTAGGTAGCGTTTGATCATTAAAACACCAGGGATGAACAAAAGGACCAAGCCGATTATTACTATGATTGCAACCAGAATACTCAGCCCTATAAATCTGAAGGCTAGATGAGTACCCTTGCCGAGAGCTTCCTTAAAACCAACTTTATTTTGTTTAGCGCTCTCTATCTGGGTAAAGGCTGTAGCCGGTCCGAAAAGGCCCAAAAAAAGAAGCATGGCAACTGCATAGCTAACTAATATTGGCCCAAAATGTGATGCATTCATGTGGCCACTTAAAGACGGAGGACCACTAAATATAAAACCAATTAATCCGACACAAAAGAAAAGGAAGATCGAAAATAGACCCAAAAGCACAAGGGTCTGAGCATTTACTTTAAGCGCCTCCCAACCCAGCTTAAATAGCCCAAATGCACTCGGTAGAGACTTATTATCGGGCCGATTATCTTCAGCTTGGCTGTTATTAAATTGGCTAGCAAAGGTTTCAGATGTAGTCTTGCTTTGGGGTGATGTTTCCTCAGGTTGAGGCGACGGAGGCGGAATTGGATTAGTCTCTGGTGTGGGTGCGTTAGGAGGAATCGGTGAACTATCTGGATCCATAGTGGTTATCTCTTTCGGTAATTAATAATAAGACTCACTATTGGCTATCTGCTTATGGTTGTCAACATCTAAATCGGATTTTGGCTAACAGTCGTGTAAAATAGCAGAGACGCGGGGATGTGGTGAAATTGGTATACACGCATGCCTTAGGAGCATGTGCCGCAAGGCGTGAAGGTTCAAGTCCTTTCATCCCCACCACAGATTATTAAAACCGCACTCCATAAAACTATTTAATCTAAGATCAATGATCATCAGACACCACATTATCTATGTTCCAGGCCTAGGCGACGACTTATACCGTTTGCAAAGTTTAGCTATTAAGCTGTGGCGGCTTTGGGGTGTCAACGGTCACACCCATCCAATGCCATGGTCTAGTGACGAAACTTTTGATTCCAAGCTAGCACGTTTGCTGACAGAGGTCGATAGATACCTTGACCAAGGCCATAATGTTTCCTTAGTTGGAGCAAGCGCCGGAGCCAGTGCCGTGCTCCATGCCTACGCTCAGCGGAGAACAAAAATAGCTGGTCTAGTTTATCTGTGTGGCAAGATCAACCACCCTCAAACAGTTTCAAAACATTCCTATAGCCAAAATCCAGGCTTCAAACAATCTCTAGAAACGTTGCCAAAAGCCCTAGAACAACTAGGGACCAAAGATCGAAGCAAGATTATGTCTCTTTACTCGATTAAGGACGGCTCTGTGCCCTACCGAGATACGCTAATTGACCAGGTCTTGGAGAGTAGACTACCGGCTTTAAGACATCCCTACGCAATCCTCTGGGCCATAACTTTTGGCGCCAGAAAGCCAATACTTTTTCTTAAACAGACCGCGGAACAGATGTAGTATACTTAGAAATAACTTATGGCTTTATCTACTCAACCATATAAAGGTGCTCGGGATTTCTATCCTGAAGACAAACGCCTGCAGAAATATATCTTTTCTAATTTGCGTCGTGTGGTCGAACAATTTGGCTATCAAGAATATGATGCACCTATTCTAGAGCCGCTAGAGCTTTATTTGGCCAAAACCGGAGAAGAGATAGTTAACGAGCAAACATACAGTTTCACAGATCGTGGCGGTCGCCAAGTGGTCATTAGGCCCGAAATGACGCCTACTGTCAGCCGGATGGTAGCTGCCAGGAGACAACAACTAGCATACCCTTTGAGATGGTACAGTATCCCCAATCTTTGGCGCTATGAAAGACCGCAAAAAGGAAGGCTTAGAGAGCATTGGCAATTAAATGTCGATATTTTTGGTATATCTAGTCTTGAAGCTGAAGTCGAAACCATAAGTTTGATGAGTCAGATTCTTAACTCGTTTGGTGCCCAACCTAAGATGTACCGGATTCGCCTAAATAGTCGCAAATTAATGGATAGCATTCTCCGTGACTACCTTAAGTTAGGCTCTGACGAAGCCAAGAAAATTGCCCAGTTAATTGATCGAATGCACAAGTTGGAGCGGACAGAGTTTATCTCACAAGCCGATAGCTTACTGAGTGCTGAAAGCAAACAAAATGGAGCAACTGAAAAACTACTTGATGTCTTAGGGGCCAAGGACTTTAGAGATCTGCCCAAACTGCTGTCAACTCATGCTTCTGCTATTCAACTAGAACAGCTAATTGATCGTTTAAAAAAAGCAGGTATAAAAAATGCCCAATTTGATCCTAGCCTGATGCGTGGCTTTGACTACTATACTGATATTGTTTTTGAAATCTTTGATACCCACCCAGACAATAATCGTTCGTTATTCGGTGGCGGGCGTTATGACGGCTTGGTCGGACTGTTCGGAGTTGACCCCATACCGACAGTCGGTTTTGGCATGGGTGACGTTACTTTGAGCAATTTCCTCGAGGGACACCATCTACTACCACAACTTAGCTCAGAAACAGATATTTGGGTAGCCTTGATTGGGCCAGTCTACGATAAGTGCTCAAGCTTACTTACAGGCCTGCGTCGGCAGGGCTTGAATCTTGCCGTTGACTTCTCAGGACGCAAATTAGGTGACCAATTAAAAGCTGCCCAGAAAAACGGCCTAATGAACGTTCTCATTATCGGTGAGAAGGAATTAACGGAAGATCTCTTTACGCTCAAGGATCTATCTAGCGGTAGCGAACAGAAAGTTAGCTCTAGCGAACTGAGTGAACTTCTCATCAAACAACATCGCAAAAAACAAGATGACAGCCACTAATCATGCTTTAACCGGCGCCTTGATTGGGTTGACCATAGCTAATCCCTTGATTGCCTTACCGTTGGCATTGATTTCTCATTTTGGCCTAGACGCTCTGCCGCATTTCGGTAAACAGCCAAACAATGCTACCTGGCTAAGATCTCCCATCTTTAAAACAATACTGACAGTAGATATATTGCTGTGTCTGGCTCTAGTTGCCGTCCTTTACGGTCTTCGGCCTGATCATTGGTTCCTAGCCGCTAGTTGTGCTTTTCTGGGGACATCTCCCGACCTATTGTCTATTGGCCGTTTTCGTAATGCCTTGGCTCACCGAAAGTTAACCAAACCAAGCGGCCTGGCTCTCTTCGCATCAGCCATACAGTGGTTTGAGCGACCGATCGGAATTGTTGTCGAAGCAGCTTGGCTATTGGCAATGCTACTTTTACTGCAACCGTTCTTCAGATAAATTCTGGCAAAGGACGAACACAGCTGCTACACTAGCCACTTGATGCAAACCATTAAAGAGTCTCTGGGACCAACGACATTTAAGCTAAAACTAGTTGCAGACATAAAGCAACTAGAAGAAATAAAGCAACGCCTACTTACACAGATCGGTAGTCAAAACCTTAAACTGCCAGGATTTAGGTCCGGCAAGGCACCTCTTAACTTGGTCGAAAAAAACGTTGACCAAAACCGTTTACAGTCTGAGTTCCTTGAACAAGCCGTCAGTCGTTTATATGTCGATGCCATTAGCGAACTTAAGATGCGTCCGGTTGAACAGCCCAAGGTTTCTATCACAAAGTTCGTCCCCTTTACAACACTTGAACTGAGCGCAGAAGTTGAGGCAGTCGGAACAATTAAGCTACCAGACTATAAGAAAACAAAGTTGACTAAGCCGTTGGCCCGAGTTACCGAAAAAGAAATTGTGGCCGTCTTAGAAGACTTGAAGACACGCTTTGCCGAAAAACAAGAAGTCCAAAGACCAGCCGCATTAGGCGATGAGTTAATAATTGACTTTAAAGGTACTGATCCTAAAACTAAACAACAGGTTAACGGTGCCGATGGCAAGGATTACCCACTTTTGCTTGGCAGCAATAACTTTATCCCTGGCTTTGAGAAGCAGTTAATTGGCCTTAAACCTGGTGCAACGAAAGAGTTTAAACTAGTTTTCCCTAAGGACTATGGCTTAAAAAATCTCCAAAACCGAGAGGTCAGTTTTACGGTCAACGTTTTGAAGATCTATAAACTTTCAAAACCCGAACTGAACAAAGCTTTTGCAACTAAAGTCGGTCCATTTAAGACAATAGATGATTTACGCTCTGACATTGGGCGGCAGGTAACTCAACAAAATCAGCAGCAGATTGATCGAGACTACCAGAGCCAATTATTAGAAACAATAACGGCTAAATCGGAGGTTGCAATTCCGAGGTCACTTATTGATCAAGAAGTTGAGGCAATGGAAGCTGAAGAGCGTCAAAACTTAGCCTATCGGGGCCAAACTTGGGACGAGCACTTAGCCGAGGAAGGAGTCACCCAAGAAGAGCATCATCAACAGAAGCAAAAATCTGCAGAGCTTAGGGTCAAAGCTGGCTTGCTGCTTAGCGAAATAGCTGAGATTGAATCAATAAAGGTTAGCTCTGAAGAACTAGAACTTCAACTCCAATCACTCAAAAGTCAGTATCAGGACAAAGCCATGCTTGCCGAACTTGATAAACCAGACAATGTCCGTACTATTGCCTCTCGATTACTCAGCGAAAAGACGATTCAAAGGCTGAGCAACTACGCTACTTCAAAATAGGTCTTGTTCTTTAAAAGAAAGCCAAGTGAATCGATTATTAGCACTCTTGACTTGTGAGTGCCAAACGAAGTATGATGTTGATTGTGATGAACGATATGTTTCATAAATCTACAGATCAAGTCCTTGTCCCGACTGTTATCGAACAGGAAGGTCGTTACGAAAGAGCTTATGACATTTACTCTCGCCTGCTCAAAGACCGAATAGTTTTTCTAGGTTCTGATGTCAATGAAGCAACTGCTAATCTAGTTGTGGCTCAGTTGCTTTTTTTACAAGCCGAGGATGCTCACAAAGATATCTATTTTTATATTAATAGTCCCGGTGGTAGCGTATATGATGCCCTAGCCATTTACGACACCATGCAGTACGTGACTAACGACATTCAAACTGTTGGTATTGGTGTTCAAGCTTCTGCAGCAGCTTTCCTATTATGTTCTGGTGCACGTGGCAAACGTTACATATTACCAAATGCATCAGTCATGATTCACCAGCCATCAAGTGGTACTCGTGGCAAAGTGACTGATATGGAAATAGACCTCAAGGAAAGCTTGCGCGTTAAACAACGACTTAATGAAATCATGGCCATTAATACAGGGCAGACTGTAGCCAGAATAAAAAACGATATGGAGAGAGACTATTGGATGACTGCTGAAGCTGCCAAAAAGTACGGACTGGTTGATGAAGTTATCACTAATCCTAAAAGACTGAAAACTAACTAATATGTCTGAGCCTAAAAACGAACAGCTAAGCTGGCGAGTAGTACCTCCCGAGGCTCTTGGTGAAGACGAGTGGCGAGCTGTCCAAGGTCTAATGCGTGATGCTTTTACAGCTGACTTGGCTTTTAAAGTTGGTTTAAGAGGAGTCAATCGCTTGACTAACTGGGCTGAACCAGACTATTTTCGGGAATCAAGACTTAATCCTCAAGTGGCAGTCCAAAAGGGCGACTTGCACCCCGGAAACTTCCAGAATTTACTTGTCACTCTGGCATACGAAGGTAATGAGCCTGTCGGCTATTTATACAGTGCTGATAACACGTCAGGCCACAAACCATCGACCCGCTGGTTAAAAATGCACACTCCACCAAGTCTACCTCTGCCTAAGATAGGATCAAGAAAATACGCTTGGCAGCGTGAGATTGCCGTTCACCCTGATCTCAGGCAACAGGGTATTGCACATGTCTTAGGTTATTTATCTCTTGCCGAGCGTCATCCCAAACAGCCGGTTACAGCTTATGTATGGCCGAGACTGCTGCCGCATATATTTGGCAGTCTAAGAGAACAATTTGCTTTTAGGGACACAACACTTGAAACGGTTTATCCTTTTGACAGCAAAAAAGGCACTCAGCAGTTACGCTTGGTTGGTGTGGCCGGAAAAATTATTGAGAGAATTATTGAGCCACCTGAGACAAAATCAGCCGTTGAATCTGCCAAGGCTGGATTAAAACGTCAATAAGCTATTGACAAGTCTGGCTCATTACTCCAAACTAATAAATAAGAAGCAGTGTAAGCGTGGCAGTGCTGTGTTTTAAAATAAGCACCCAAAATATCCAGCTTAGTTAACTTCGCCGAAGTCATAACAATAAAATAAATATTGCGACAGTCGATTTTGACTGAAAGCGCTACTTTTAGGTTAGCAACAAGCTTACTACTTATTAATTTACAGGGGGCGATTGATAGTCCATATGACGAAGACGAATACCACTAACAAATCTCAACGTGTTTTTTTTACAGCCGATGACAGCGTTCTAGATCTGCCGAGTCTAGTTGATCATCAGAACAAATCTTTTCAATGGTTTATTGAAGAGGGCCTGGGCGAACTATTGGCTGAAATTAGCCCGATTGACGATTATACCGGCGCAAAGTTATCACTTAACTTTAAAGATTATCACTTTGAAAGTCCCAAACTTAGCGAACATCAGGCTCGTGAAAACAATGTTTCCTACGAAGCACCCCTTAAAGCAAATGTTGAACTAATTAATAAGGTTACTGGTGAGATTAAAGAGCAAGAGATCTATCTTGGCGACTATCCATATATGACCAGCCGAGGTACTTTCGTAATAAATGGTGCTGAACGGGTGGTTGTTTCTCAGCTCATACGCTCTGCTGGTGTCTTTTTTACCTCCGAGCAGCATGGCTCAACCTATCTCTATGGTGCCAAAGTTATTCCTGGTCGTGGTGCCTGGTTGGAATTCGATACTGCAGCCAATGGTGCGCTGTACGTTAAAATTGATCGAAAGCGAAAAATTGCCGTAACCACTCTACTCAGGGCCCTAGGGGTAACCGAAACTGGGATGCGCGAGGCATTCAAGCATGTCGACAGCGGTAAGCTTAATTACTTGGATGCGACACTACTAAAAGACCCAAGTCGAGGTCAAAATGAAGCACTTATTGAGGTATATCGTCGTTTGCGCCCTGGTGACCTGGCAACGGTTGACAATGCTCGATCACTTATCGAAAATATGTTCTATAACTATAAACGCTTCGATTTCAGTCGTGTCGGACGTTACAAAATTAACAAACGACTAGATCTCGATGTAGCTAACACTATCGAAAACAGAGTTCTTAGACTAGAAGATCTAGAAGCTATTATCGCCGAAATAATTCGCCTTAATAACACCCAAGAACCAGCTGATGACATTGATTCTCTGGCTAACCGAAGAGTCAAATTAGTTGGTGAACTAGTACAGCGTCAATTTCGAATCGGGCTGCTACGTATGGAGCGCAATACCAAAGACCGGATGTCAATGTCTGAAATAGAGACTGTCCAACCGGGTCAGTTAATTAATGCCCGTCCCATCGTTGCTGCTGTTCGTGAATTCTTTGCCAGTTCTCAGTTATCACAATTCATGGACCAGATTAACCCACTCAGTGAGCTGGCTCACAAGCGTCGTTTAAGTTCAATGGGGCCTGGTGGTCTGTCTAGAGAACGTGCCGGTTTTGAAGTCCGCGATGCCCATGCCACCCACTACGGACGGATATGTGCAGTTGAAACCCCAGAAGGAGCCAATATTGGCCTAGTTCTAAATCTTGCAAATTATGCCAGAGTTAATGATTACGGTTTTATTGAAACACCATACCGTAAGGTTATTAATGCCGTAACTGCAAAGGAATCAACCGGATACATAGCAGCTGTAGACCTAGAAGACGAAAAAGGTAAAGTTATTGTCGGTGCAGGCAAGAAAATAAGCTCGGCCGATGCTCAAAAACTAGCTCGAGTCAGCTCACAGGTAACTTGGCCCGTAAAGTCAAAGGTAACAGCTGATATAGTTTACCTTGACGCCTATGAAGAAGAGTCAGCAGTCATCGCCGGTGGTGGTAACCAGCTTGATGAAAACGGTTACTTTATCAACGAACGTGTCAGCGCTCGCTTCAAATTAAAAACCGGCGAAGTTGATGCCAATGACGTGACCTATATGGATGCAGCACGCAACCAGATTATTGGTTCTTCCGCCGGACTGATCCCTTTTATAGAGAAAAATTACGTTTACCGTTCACTAATGGGCAGTAACCAGCAACGCCAGGCAGTTCCCTTGATTCAACCGTCGGCACCAATCGTTGGTACCGGCCTAGAGTCAGTTGCTGCGCGTAACACTGGTCAGGTTATATTGGCCGAAGGGCCAGGCGAAGTGCTTAAGGCATCAGCCCAAGAAGTCATTGTCCTCTATAAAGATTCTAAGGCCAGTTATCAACCACAGCATTTTGTACGCAGCAACGAAGGTACCGGAATCAATCAAAAAGTGGTCGTTAACACAGGGGATAAAGTCAAAGCTGGCGATGTATTGATCGAAGGAATGTCTATCTCGGGCGGCGAGCTAGCTCTGGGTAAGGATCTAATTGTCGCTTTTATGCCATGGGCCGGCTATAACTTTGAAGACGCTATCATTATTTCGCGCAAACTGGTTGAAGACGACACCTTGACCAGTGTTCATATTGTTGACTTCATGATCGAGGTTCGAGAAACAAAACTGGGGCCAGAAATTGTAACCAGTGACATACCTAATGTTTCAGAAGAAACACTTAGACATCTAGATGAGGACGGCATTGTGCGGATTGGTGCCGAAGTTCACCCCGGAGACATTCTTGTCGGAAAAATTACTCCAAAGGGAGAACAAGAGCTTTCCAGCGAAGAACGCTTGCTGAGAGCCATATTTGGTGAAAAGGCCAAAGAAGTCAGAGACACCTCACAGCGTATGAGTAACGGTAAACACGGTAAAGTGGTAGGCGTAAAAGTCTTTAGCCGAGAAAATGGTCATGAACTTAAAGCGGGCGTACTAATGCAAATCCAGGTTTTTGTGGCCCAAATGCGTAAGATTGCTGTTGGCGATAAACTAGGTGGACGACATGGAAATAAGGGTGTCATAGCGCGGATACTAGCCGTTGAAGATATGCCGTTTATGGCTGACGGTACGCCAGTTGACATTATCTTGAATCCCTTAGGCGTTCCTTCACGAATGAACATTGGCCAATTATTTGAAACTCACCTTGGAATGGCTGCTCGAGCTCTTGGTATGCAGGTTGCCAGCCCGTCATTCAATGGCGTGCCAGAGGCAAAAATTCGTCAATTACTTAAGGAAGCCGGCCTGCCAGAAGACGGTAAGCAACAACTTTATGATGGGCGTAATGGCGATGCCTTTATGGAGCGGACGACAGTCGGAAGTATGTATATGATCAAGCTAAACCATATGGTAGCCGACAAAATACACGCTCGCTCGACAGGCCCCTACACCATGGTCACTCAACAACCACTGGGCGGTAAAGCCCAAAATGGAGGCCAACGTTTCGGTGAGATGGAGGTCTGGGCACTAGAAGCTTACGGTGCTGCTAGCACCCTGCAAGAAATGCTGACCATCAAGTCCGATGATGTCTACGGTCGCAGTAAGGCCTACGAATCAATTATCAAACGTACCGAAATTGTTGGTCCTAAAGTCCCTGAAAGCTTCAATGTTCTAGTTAAAGAACTTCAGGGCTTGTGCCTTAAAGTTGACCTTGTCCAATCCAACAAAGTGATTGATGCAGAGAACGTTTTGGCTACCAACATCCATGAAGAAGCGACTCATCCAGTGGCCGTTGAAGTACCTCAAGCCTCGGCCTCCGAAGTTGATGTAACAGAAGAAGCCGTAGCTGATGAGTTCACGATTATGTCTCTGGACGATGATCTTAATCTAACTGATGACAATAGTGCTCTAGTAACAGCCGCTGATGATCAAATTAAGGAAGAGGAGGCAGCATAAAATGACACCTTCACGTTATTCAACACAAGGAACAGATATTGCTGATTTTGATGCTGTACGATTGGCTGTTGCCAGCCCAGAAGATATTCTCGACTGGAGCTACGGCGAAGTGACTAAACCAGAAACAATAAATTACCGAACTCAAAAGCCTGAACGTGATGGCTTATTTTGTGAACGAATCTTCGGCCCAGTCAAAGACATCAATCCTCATGACGCTAAATATAAGGGAGTTCGCTCACGCGAAGCAGCAGTTGATAAAAACGGTGAACTTGTTACACGAAGTATTGTCCGAAGGGAACGAATGGGCCATATCAGTCTAGCTGTACCGGTTGCCCATATTTGGTTCTTGCGTGGTACACCAAGTGCCATGGGCTTGCTTCTTGGTATGACAGTCAAAAACTTGGAACGGGTGGCTTATTTTGCCAGCTACATCATCAAGAACGTTGATAACGCCAAAAAAGAGAAACTTCTAGCAGATAAAGAAGCAGAGTTTGCCGCTGCTAAGGAAGCTATCAAGCTCCGTTACGAAGCTGAGGCAGCTAAGGACAAGGCCAATCTAAAGGCTCTTGCCGAAATGCAAAGCCACGAGACAGAAGAAGTTAGCAAAGACTTTGAAGTGCTCCGTGATCAACTCAAAGCCCTTGAAAAGCTGAATCTGATCAGTGAAACTGAATATCGAAGTTTGCCAGACGAGGTTCGCGGATTAATTAGTGTCGGCATGGGAAGTGCTGCTCTCAAGGATCTATTAGACGGCATTGACCTAAAGCAATTAATTAAATCATTGACTACAGAAGCCGAGGAAGCAAAAGGTCAACGCCGGAAGCGAATCATGAAGCGCTTGAGACTTTTGGAAAGCATGGATCGAGCCGGTATTCGCCCAAGTAGCACCTGCGTAAGTGTCTTGCCGGTAATCCCCCCTGATCTTCGGCCAATGGTCCAGCTAACTGGTGGACGTTTTGCAACCAGTGACCTTAATGACCTTTACCGCCGAGTCATCAATCGCAACAACCGACTAAAAAAATTAATCGAACTAAATGCTCCTGAAGTAATTCGTCGCAATGAACAACGAATGCTACAAGAAGCAGTCGATGCTCTGATCGATAACAATAATGCTCGCAGTGGACGGGCAGTTGCAGCCACTGGCCAACGCCGCCGACTGAAGTCCTTAAGCGATATGTTGAAAGGAAAACAAGGTCGTTTTCGCCAGAATCTTCTTGGTAAGCGAGTTGATTATTCTGGTCGGTCTGTTATTGTGGCTGGACCTGAACTAAAAATTCATCAATGTGGTTTGCCTAAAATGATGGCTCTGGAACTTTTCAAGCCTTTCGTTATTGGTGAGTTAATTGCAGAGGAGCACGCGCACAATATCCGTAGTGCTGGTCGTTTGATCGAACTTGGAGAAACAGTTGTCTGGGACGCACTTGATGAGGTTATCAAGGGCAAGTATGTCTTGCTTAACCGTGCCCCATCGTTGCACCGCTTAAGTATCCAAGCTTTTCAACCAGTTTTAATCGAAGGACGGGCCATCCAACTTCATCCCCTAGTTTGTAAAGGCTTTAATGCTGACTTTGATGGTGACCAAATGGCCGTTCATCTGCCGCTATCGGATGATGCTCAAAATGAGGCCCGCGAGATTATGGCCGCTAATCACAACCTCCTAAAACCAGCAGACGGCTCACCAATACTCCATATTGAGCAAGACATTGTTCTAGGTTGTTACTACTTGACATACGATCGTCCTGGTGTCAGCCAAAAGAAAGTTAGAGCTTACGCTGACCTATCTGAAGCAATAATGGCCCTGGATGCTGGACACATCAAGCTCCAATCAAGCGTTCGCCTACCTTTCCGAAATGAGATACGCCAAACAACACTAGGTCGCTTTCTGTTCAATGAAACTTTTCCCGAAGATTTCCCATTCCACGACGAGACAATGACCAAAAAACGTCTCCAAAAAGTCATGGCCGACGTCTATGCCCGTTACGGACAAGACCAAACAGCTTTGATCGCCGATAATCTTAAAGACCTTGGCTTTGACTATGCCACTCAATCTGGGTTGTCGATGGGCATGGGTGACTTTTCATCTATTGAGGGGATGGAGCCACTAGTTGATGAAGGAGAAACTCGCAGTGCGGCTATTTCCAGCCAGTATGAGCAAGGTTTCATTACCGAAGAAGAACGCTATCGCCTAACTGTCGAAAACTGGACTAAAATTGAAACTCAAGTTCTAGACTTATTGGCTAGTCAGATGGTTGATCAAGATTCATCTATGGCCATTGCTATTACCTCCGGAGCCCGAGGTAACATATCACAACTAAAAATGTGTGTTGGCATGCTTGGCGTTTTCTCAGATGCGGCCGGCAACGCCATTGAGCTACCCATCAAATCTGGATACATCCATGGACTTGACCCCCTAGAATACTTTACTGGCACACGTGGAACACGCAAAGCGCTGATAGACATTGCTCTCAAGACAGCTGATGCCGGTTATCTAACACGTCGCCTAGTCGATGTTGCCCAAGATGTCTTCACTCTTGAGGACGACAGCACGTCTACCGATCCGGGATTCGCAATGCTCCGAGCAGACGCTGAAGAAATAGGAGTTTCCTATGGATCACGTCTAGAAGGACGCTATACGGCTGTTAACATCCCGACTTATTCGAAAAAGGGACAAATTATAACTCACGAAATTGCCGAGAAAATAGATTCTGACACATCAGTTGACGGAGTTAGAATCATGAGCGCCCTAAGTTCAACTTCAGTTCGAGGTGTAGCTCAGAAATCTTACGGTCTTGACCCAGCGACTGGCGAAAAGGTTGTTGACCATCATCCTATCGGCGTTATTGCCGCTCAGAGTATTGGTGAACCCGGTACCCAACTTTCTCTTGACTCAAAGCACCGTTCGGGTGCTGTAATTGCTGATGACACCTCACAGGGACTGAATCGTGTTGAAGAATTGTTTGAAGTCCGCACCCCTAAAGGCCAAGCTTATCATAGTGATATTGTTGGTCTGGTCAACGCTTGGGAAGAGGGCGACCACTATATCGTTCAAGTCACAGCTGACACTAAGGAGACAATTAAACTTAGTCTCGGTGAACGCAAGGCACAAATTGCAAGTGGCTCAGACGTCATGGTCGGTGACGTCATTGCTGCTCTAGAAGATGGCTCAGAGCCTTTGGTTGCCCCAATGTCCGGACGACTAGAGCTGACCAGTAAAGGGGCTGTTATTACACCAACCAAACAAAGTGTTATGCGTTACGAAATACCAGGCTTTAAACACTTGGTAGTTAAAGACGGAGACCGGGTTATTGCTGGACAACGATTGACTAATGGTTCCATCAATTTACAAGACTTGATGCGCTTACAAGGTGTTGAAGCTACTCAGCGCTACATCATGAACGAAATCCTGAAGATATTTGTAGCTCAAGGCCAAAACATAGCCGACAAACACCTAGAGATAATCGTTCGTCAAATGTTTTCACGGGTTCAAATAGAAGAAGCCGGAGATAGTGATTTTGTAACTGGAGACGTTGTCAGCAAACTAGCTGTCGCCGAGGCCAATGAGCTACTAGTTGCCTCGGGAAAACAACCTGCCAAATGCAACCAATTATTACTGGGCATAACAAAAGCTTCGCTAAGCACCGACTCATTCTTAAGTGCTGCCTCTTTCCAGGACACGACTCGCGTTCTAATTAGCGCCGCAACAAGCGGCAAGATAGATCGTCTGTTTGGCCTCAAGGAGAACGTTATACTTGGTCGTAAGATACCAGTTGGCACGGGTTACAAGGCCGAGGCCGAACAAACAATTGAAAGTGATGATTAAAGGTGTTAAAGTAATTAAGTTAAATTTTAAGCAGTCCGAGCCAGGGAATCAAGGATCAAGCGAGTTGGCACTACTTGAACCTCCCATGCAGCAGCAGACACGTTAAATATTGAAGGAGCATGAATGCCAACTATTAACCAATTAATCCGTAAGCCCAGAGTCAAGCAGACGACCAAAACAAAGTCGCCAGCTCTTCAACGCGTAACTAATAACCTAAAGACCAGGAACTACGAAAAGGCCGGTCCATTTAAGCGCGGAGTTTGCGTCAAAGTGACCACCAAGACACCTAAAAAACCAAACTCGGCCTTACGTAAAGTGGCTCGCGTACGATTGACTAATGGCTATGAAGTCTGGGCATATATTGGTGGCGAAGGGCATAATCTTCAAGAACACGCAGTGGTTCTTGTTCGTGGAGGTCGAGTCAAAGACCTGCCAGGCGTTCGCTATCATATTGTTCGCGGTAGTCTTGATCTTCAAGGTGTCACTAACCGCACTAATGGCCGTTCTAAATACGGCACCAAGAAAGAGACAAAGTAAATGGCTAAAGGTATCTCTTATTGCGCTAGCCGACAAGATTGCGACTCCAACCGTCAGAATGGTTATCCGTTAACCCCTGAGCAATGCCAGGAGTGGCTTGAGGTTTACGTTCAAGAAGATCCAGAAGCTGCAAACAAAACAAGCTGTCCATGGGATATAACCGTAGCCTTGGGCCAAAGTGCTTGCCTCAGCCTACCACCACCTGAGCCAATCCTGAAAGGAGTGATCTAATGCCCCGAAAAGTCACAAAAGCACTAGTTCGAGACATAAAACCAGACCGCCTTTATCAGAATGTTCAAGTTTCTCGCCTGATTAACAGAGTTATGCGCAATGGCAAAAAACAACTGGCTGAAAAACTTGTTTATAACGGCATGCAAAAAGCGGCTGATAAGCTCAAAATCCAGAACCCCCTTGAAGTTTTCGAGAAGGCAATGAACAACATTCAACCTCACATGGAAACCCGGTCTCGACGTGTTGGCGGAGCAAATTACCAGATACCCTTTGAAGTGAGAGGCCAACGCCAAAATCACCTGACCACCATGTGGTTTGTCCAATCTGCCCGTTCTCGAAGGGGTATGAGCATGGTCGATCGCATTGCTACCGAACTGATTGATGCCTATAACAACCAAGGAACTGCTGTTAAAAAACGTGAAGACGCCCACAAAATGGCCGAAGCTAACCGGGCTTTTGCCCACTTTGCAAGAGGTTAATATGGGTTTGTTCACAGTTCCTGTCCGTTCGATTGAAGATGTCCAACAACAACTTGCTCGGGTTGACATTGGCAATAGTCCAACTTGGGTTGGCCCAAATCAAAGATATGTTTATATTCCAGAGGAGCCTACTGAAAACAATCAAAACGTTCGCATAAGAGCTGGCTATGAAGTCGAGAAATCAGTCAGCGGTCCTTTTAGTCGAGTACCTGACGGTCAATTGTTACAGCTACTGGTCTTTGATCGAAAAGACGGAAGCACCTACAGTAGTGTTTTATTACCGACCAAGACTAGTCGTCGATCAATGGTCCAGATGACCAGAGTTAATAAAGACGTGACATCAATATTTCCTCAAGGTGAGCGAAACTACAATCAATTGTCAGACCAACAGCTAAAACTTCTTGATTTACTCGCCGCTCAAGCTATCTTTGAAACAGTCAACACGGCTACGAGGTTGAACTGATGAAACCGAAACGAGCTGCTCATGAAACACAAATAAGCCCTCAATCAATTGTTGAGCTAACAGCTTACGATGCACTTGAAGCAGAGCGCCAGAAATCAGGGCCTCTGCGCCGATTTAACCTAGACTTTCTAATAGATCAACTGGCTCAAGACCCAAACCAATATAATGACGACACCTCAACAGGCTAATAAAGGATTCAAAATGGCAGATAAGCAAACAGCAATGGAAAAAATTCGTAACATCGGTATTATTGCTCACATTGATGCCGGCAAAACGACAACTACAGAAGGTATCCTCTACCGAACAGGTCTAAAGCACAAAATTGGGGCAGTTCATGAAGGACAAACAACAACTGACTGGATGGACCAAGAAAGAGAACGGGGCATCACTATTGTCTCGGCTGCTGTGACCTGCTATTGGAAAAATCATCAGATCAATATTATTGATACTCCGGGACACATTGACTTCACTGTCGAAGTGGAGCGGTCTTTAAGAGTTTTAGATGGGGCAGTAGTAGTCTTTGACGGCAAAATGGGCGTTGAATCTCAATCTGAAACTGTCTGGCGACAAGCAGACAAGTACGGTGTGCCACGTATCTGTTTCATTAATAAGATCAACCAGACCGGCGGGGATTTCTATAAGTCCCTAGACTCAATACACCATCGCTTAAGTAAACGGGCTTTTCCGATTCACTTGCCAATTGGTTTTGAACAGTCGATTAATGGCATCGTCGACCTGGTTACTTTGAAAGCTTATAGCTATAAAGAGTTTACTGATCATCAACTAGTTGAATCTGAAATCCCGGCCGAGATGATGGATAAAGTCTCTAAATACCGTTCTTTGCTAGTTGAAAACGCAGTTGCTGAAGATGAGGCGATGCTCGAGAAATACCTTGAAGTTGGCGAGGAAGGCTTGACTACGGAGGAAATTAATCAAGCTATCAGGACAGCAGTCTTAACTGGTAAATTCTTTGCTGTTAGCGGCGGTGACGGACGTGGCGTTATAGTTGAAAAGGTGCTCGATGCCGTGATCGATCTATTGCCTAGCCCTCTTGACAGGGGTTCAACCTGGGGCGTACATCCCAAAACTGGAGATGAGATTGAGCGTCACCCAGATGTATCTCAGCCCTTTGCCAGCTTAGCATTCAAAATAGCTACTGATCCGTTTGTCGGCAAACTAGCCTATTTTAGAGTCTACTCCGGAAAACTGGACGCCGGTAGTTACATTTTAAATAGCTCGACAGGCCAAAAAGAGCGGGTCGGTCGAATTGTTCGCATGCAAGCCGATAAGCGCGAAGATGTCAGTTCAGTTGGTGCCGGAGATATTGCGGCAATAGTTGGCCTGAAGGGAACAACCACCGGACATACTCTGTCTGATCCAAGCTCGCCGATTGTTCTAGAAAGCATTACTTTCCCAGAACCGCCAGTTAGCATAGCCATTGAACCAAAAACTAAAGCCGATCAGGAAAAAATGAGCTTAGCCATGCAACGTCTGGCCGAAGAAGACCCGACTTTTAGAATTCGTGTTGATGACGAAACTGGCCAAACCATAATTTCGGGAATGGGCGAGTTACATCTTGAAATAATTGTTGATCGCATGAAGAGAGAATTTAATGTCGAAGCCAATGTTGGCCAACCTCAAGTCGCCTACCGTGAAACGATCCGGCGTGATGGAGTTGAAGTTCAGGGCAAATTCATCCGTCAATCCGGCGGCCGTGGCCAATATGGCGATGTCTGGCTCCGATTAAGTCAGAACGAAGTCGGTAAAGGCTTTGAATTCATAAATGCCATTAAAGGTGGCGTTGTGCCTGGCGAATATATCCCTGCCGTTAAGAGTGGCATTGAAGAAGCAATGTCTAACGGAGTATTGGCCGGCTATCCTGTGGTTGATGTCAGAGCTGAGCTCTATGACGGGTCCTACCACGATGTTGATTCTAGCGAAATGGCCTTTAAGATTGCCGGCTCAATGGCTCTCCAAGCAGGTGTCAAGAAGGCTTCCCCGGTACTTCTTGAACCAGTTATGAAAGTGGTTGTCATCTCACCCGAAGGATTTATGGGTGATGTAATAGGTGATCTAAACTCCAAGCGTGGTCGCATTGAAAGCATGGAGGACCTTAATCCAGGCATTAAAGAAATTACCGCTTTCGTGCCTTTAGGTGAAATGTTTGGCTACACAACTAACTTGCGAAGCATGAGTCAAGGCCGAGCCAGTTCAAGTATGGAACTTGATCATTATGCCGATGTACCTAATAATGTAGCAGAGGCAATAATTGCTAAAAATAGCAAGTAGACAATATAACTATGCCTAACCACGAAACAACCCAGCACTACATACCTCAAGATGAAGCAGGCCATTTTCGTAATGAGCTGAGCTGCTTGCCCGATGAGGCACTTGTTGGACTAATCAGATACTATAACAAGCAGTGGTTTAATCAGATTAGTGCTGAGAGTCCCAACCCAATCAGAGTCCATGATAGCTACAACGCGGCCGAGAACGCTCTAGTCACTCGAGCATCTAAGTTGGCTAATCGCTCTCGCGGCATACAAACTCAGAGCTCAACATAAGCAAGCTAAAAACTCTTTACAATTTATACGAGCTAATCTATACTTACCCTATTACTCGTTTCGAGTTGTGTTAATCGTATGCATTAACCTATTATTTAACCGAAAAGATATAAGGAGTCATTAATCCAATGGCAGAAAACTTTGACCGCAGTAAACCACATGTTAACGTCGGTACGATGGGACACGTTGATCACGGTAAAACCAGCTTAACAGCTGCTATAACGTCTGTTCTTGCAAAAAAACTACCTAGCAACATCAATAAGCCAGTTGCTTATGATCAGATTGATAATGCCCCTGAGGAAAAAGCCCGTGGAATCACCATCGCGACTTCTCATCAGGAATACGAAACTGATAAACGGCACTATGCTCACGTCGACATGCCTGGTCACGCAGATTATGTAAAAAACATGATTACCGGAGCAGCCCAGATTGATGGCGCCATTTTAGTAGTTTCTGCTGCTGATGGTCCGATGCCCCAAACTCGTGAACATGTCTTGCTAGCTCGCCAAGTTGGTGTACCTAAAATTTTGGTTTTCATGAATAAAATGGATCTTGCTGATCCTGAGCTAGTTGATCTAGTTGAGGAAGAAATTCGAGACTTGCTGGCCAAGTATGAATTTGACCGTGATTGCCCAATAATTCGTGGCTCAGCTACCAAGGCCCTTGAAGGTGACGCAACAAATGAAGATGCTGTCATGGAACTAGTTAAAGCCATGGATGATTACATCCCAGAGCCTAAGCGCGATTTAGAAAAACCATTCCTGATGCCTATTGAAGATGTTTTCTCGATCAAGGGTCGTGGCACAGTAGCTACCGGACGTGTCGAAACAGGAATTGTTAAAGTTAATGAAGAAATTGAAATTGTCGGTATTCGACCGACTACCAAAAGTGTAGTTACCGGTGTTGAAATGTTCAAAAAGAATCTTGATCAAGGTCAAGCCGGTGATAACGTTGGTGTCCTGCTGCGCGGCATTGAACGCGACGATATTGAACGCGGACAAGTACTAGCAAAACCAGGTACTATAACGCCACATACTGAATTTGACAGCGAAGTATACATCTTAACTAAGGAAGAGGGCGGTCGCCACACACCGTTCTTTAAAGGATATAAGCCTCAGTTTTATTTCCGAACGACTGACGTCACCGGTGAAGTCGAACTTCCGGCTGATAAAGAAATGGTCATGCCAGGCGACACAATTACTTTTAAGGTCAAATTGTTAGCTCCAATTGCCATGGATCAAGGATTGCGTTTTGCAATTCGTGAAGGCGGCCGAACCGTTGGAGCAGGTGTTGTTACCAAGATAGTGAAATAAGACTGATGTCATTGATTTACCAACCAGGACCCAAAAATCCAGAGCTCAGCCCTGTCAATGACCATGGTAGCCACGACTTGGGCCCGATATCAAAGATTGATGAGACAGTTGACCAAGATCATGAAGTCTACACTGCATTTGATTCACCGAATTTCACAGACCGCATTGATGCAATGACAGTTGTTTTTTCAAATGATCCCAAAGAAGCGCCCAATAACGAAAATAGGCCACAATTTAGTAGTTAATAGATGCTAGACTAATGATGATACGAAAGTTATAAAGGACTATGCCAGAAGTAATTAAGAAGACAGCAGATGACGTCAAACAGCGTATCCGAATTCGCTTAAAAGCCTATGATCACCGAGTAATTGATCAAGCCGCAAAACAGATTATTGACACTGCTCTTCGTACTGGTGCTTCACTGGCTGGTCCGATACCTCTTCCAACTCGTAGAAGTACCTTCACAGTGATTAAAAGCCCACATGTCTATAAAAAAGGCCGTGAACAATTCGAGATGAGGGTTCATAAACGCTTAATCGATGTTTTTGAGCCGACACCTAAGACTATAGACTCGTTGATGAACTTATCGCTTCCTGCCGGTTGTGACGTCGAAATAAAGATGTAATTGTTAGTTATAAGGTCAGGCTTAGACCGATTTATAGGTTAGTTAAAGACCGAAGAACATTGTAGAATCGGCAACACATTGACAGGAGTAACAACCCTATGTTACTCTTATCTGAGTATCATATAAGTTACGACTACTTGGCGTGCTCGGTAGGTCTACAAAAACAGAGGTAGAAACCACCAGCCACCAAGCATTTTTATGTAACGACTTACGATATTGCAAACTAATCAAGGCCGGCATGAAAGCACTCTTAACCCGAAAACTTGGCATGACCAGCACCATCAATCCTGACGGTGTAGCAGAGGCTATTACCCTATTGAGTGTTGGCGAACATACGGTTATTGATCATAAAACTGACGAACAACACGGATATACGGCTGTCCGAATTGGTGTCGAAACAACCAAGAATTTACCCAAAAGTCTTTTAGGACAACTAAAACAGGTTAAGATTATGCCTAAGATTATTCGTGAATTTCGCCTAGCACAAATACCAGAAGAACTAAGCGTCGGCTCCAAACTAAAAGCCGACGTTTTTAGTGTCGGCGACATAGTTCATGTCACTGGAATTAGCAAGGGTAAAGGCTGGGCTGGAACGATCAAACGACACAATTTTCACCGTGGCCGTAAAACTCACGGTGGTCGATCGTATCGACGCCCGGGATCAATCGGATCTATGTATCCCCAACACATCCTAAAGGGTAAGAAAATGGCTGGTCAAATGGGTCACGTTCAGGTAACAGTTCGTAACCTCAAGATTTCACTTGTCGATACCGATCATAACGTTATTGGTGTTAGTGGGGCTGTTCCTGGGCCGCGCCGCAGCCTTGTTGTACTGCGTGGAGTCAAATCATGACTATAGCCTGCTTCACTAAAACAGGTAATAAAGCACCCACAACAACTAAGCTTAATAAAGCTGTTTTTGGGCAATTAACCGATAATCACCAATTGCTTCAAGATGCCTATCAAGCGTATCTTGCAAACGGACGCCGAAACCTGGCCCAAACTAAGACTCGTGGTTTAGTCAGAGGTGGAGGCAAAAAGCCTTGGAAACAAAAGGGTACTGGTAGGGCTAGATTTGGGTCTTCTAGAAACCCAATATGGCGTGGCGGCGGTATTGTCTTTGGCCCCACCGGAATAGAAAACTACACTAAAAATTTAAACCTGAAGTCCAAGCGTCAAGCAATTCGTCAGGCTCTCAGCTTAGCCGCTGAAGCCGGTAAGGTTAACATAATTGACTCGCTAGAGATTAAAAGTGGTAAAACTGCAGACCTAGTTAAGCTACTTGCTAAAATCGGTGCTCAACGTAACATCTTAATCGTTGTTGATCATAAGCCGGCTGAGCTAGAACGTGCAGCCCGAAACATAGCCACGCTAAAACTGGTGACAGCCCAATATGTTAACGTTTTTGATACCCTAAATGCCGACACTATAATAATTGTTAAACCAGCACTCGCAGTTATTGATGGCTGGCTGGGAAAGACAACGAAATGAGCAAACAAGTTGCCCTAAAACCACGTCTCAGCGAAAAGACCTATGCTCAAAGTGGCAGTCGGGTTTATGTCTTCGACATACCGCTTAACATTAATAAACAAACCATTGCTCAAGCAGTGACTGCCCAATTTGATGTCAAGGTGTCCACAGTTAACATCGCTAATATCCCCGGCAAAGCCAAACGAAGTTTATCAAAAGGTGGCCGTCTAGTAGCTAAAGGCAGGACCAGTGCCCTCAAAAAAGCCTATGTTACTCTTGCCCAAGGCCATAGTCTACCTTTTTTTGCGGCCGTTGAAGAAGCTGAGGCTGAGGAAGATAAAGTGGCAGAGAAATTGGCCAAAAAGACCAAGAAAAAGGATAAACAATAATGGCTATTCGTTCTTATAAACCGGTTACTAATGCTCGACGAGGCATGACAACTCAAGATATGAGTACTATTACCACTCGAAAGCCAGTTCGCTCACTGCTGAGCGTCAAGCGCTCTGCTGTTGGTCGCAACAATACAGGTCGAATTACAACTCGCCACAAAGGCGGAGGAGCTCACAAGTTTTACAGACAAATAAACTTTAAACCTCAACTTGGTATGTCGGCAGTTATCGAACAAATTGAATATGATCCAAACCGTTCAGCCCGAATCGCCCGTATCAAAGATACCACGTCTCGTTATCATTACATCTTAGCTGCCCAAGGAATGAGCATTGGTCAAACTATAGACAGTGGTGAGGAAGCAGCAATTGAGGTCGGAAATCGCTTACCACTAAAGAATATTCCGATTGGCAGCACCATACATGCCCTTGAACTTTTACCTAATCGAGGCGCTCAAGCTGCCCGCAGTGCAGGCAATAGTGCTCAATTGATGGGCCGAGACAATGGGACAGCTCAAGTCCGAATGCCAAGCGGAGAAGTAAGACTGATTAACGAAAACTGCACCGCCAGTCTGGGAGTTGTTGGTAACGAGCAACACCAAAATGTCAAAATTGGCAAAGCTGGTCGTAATCGCCATAGAGGCATACGGCCTTCTGTTCGTGGTGTAGTAATGAACGCAGTTGATCACCCTCACGGCGGTGGCGATGGCGGACGGCATGGTATTGGCGGTGGCAAAAACCATGGTTCAGCACCCAAAACACCTTGGGGACAGAAGACCTTGGGCTATAAGACTCGCCGCCGAAAGAGCACCAATCAGTTTATTCTAAGAAGCCGCCACGCGGCAAAGAGGAAATAATTTTATGAGTCGATCACTGAAAAAAGGACCATTTATAGATTTCAAACTAGCTAAGAAGATTGCTGCTTTGGCAGCTGATGATCGGACTATCATTAAGACTTGGGCAAGGGCTAGCACAATCGGGCCTGACTTTGTGGGTCGGACGATTGCCGTACATAATGGCAAGGTCCATGTTCCAGTCTTTATTTCAGAGAATATGGTTGGTCACAAACTAGGAGAGTTTTCACCGACCCGCAAGTTCCGTAAACATGGTGGCAAACTAGCCAAGGGGAGCGAATAATGCCAGTTCAAGCAATCGCTAAAGGTGTTCGTATTAGCCCACGCAAAATAGCTGTCGTTGCTGCCTTGGTTCGTGGTAGAAGTGTTGAAGACGCGCTGGTAATTCTTAGTCATACACCACGACGAAGTGCTATTGCCGTCACCAAAGTAATAAAAAGCGCCAAAGCCAACGCCGACTATAACCACGGCTATAAACCCGACAGTCTACAAATTGTTGAGATAAGCGTATCACCTGGCTCAAGATTGAAGCGTTTTCGCCCTGTATCCCATGGACGAGCTCATCCATTTCAGCGTAAAACATCCCATATTCGTGTCCTAGTAGACGGCCAAAAAAGGCAACCAAAGAAAGAAGTTGCGACTAAGAAGAAGCCGACCGCAGTCAAGGAGGGCAAATAACATGGGCCAGAAAGTAAATCCGATTAGCATGAGGTTGCAGGTCAACAAAGATTGGCTCAGCAAATGGTATGTCGACAAACGAGATTATCCTAAGTTCTTAAAAGACGACTTATCTGTTAGACGACTGATCCAAAATAAATTAGGTGCCAGAGCCTCAATTAATAAAGTTGAGATTAGCCGTACCCCCAATTTAGTAACCATTACAATATCAACCGCCAAGGCAGGTGTTGTCATTGGCCGAGGCGGAACGGGGGCCCAGGAGTTAAAGGATGAAATTGAAAAGATTTACTCTGTCCCAACTCGGGTTAATATTGAAGAAATCAAAAAACCTGATCTTTATGCCAAATTAGTAGCTGAGAATATTGCTCACCAGCTACAACGCCGGATTAGTTTCCGAAGAGCCATTAAATCAACTGCTGCTGCTACCATGCGCTCCGGAGCTAAGGGCGTTCGAATTCAAGTTGCTGGCCGACTTAACGGTTCTGAAATGTCCAGGCGAGAGAAAGAAGTAGCTGGTTCAGTACCCTTGCACACCTTAAGAGCAGACATTGACTATGCTCAAGTCCACGCCAAAACTGCCGCTGGAATTATCGGTGTTAAAGTATGGATCTATAAGGGCGAGGTAGTCTAAAATGTTGATGCCCAAACGGACTAAATACCGTAAGGTCAGAAAAGGCCGTATCCGCGGTGTTGCAACCAGCGGTGATTATATTGCCTTTGGTGACTATGCTCTTCAGGCACAAGCTAATCAACGGATTAGCGCACGGCAGATTGAAGCAGCCCGACAAGCAATGACTCGCTACATTAAGCGTGGTGGCAAAATTTGGATTCGTATATTCCCACATATCCCAGTTACCAGAAAGCCGCAGGATGTCAAAATGGGTAGTGGCAAAGGAAATCCTGAATTTTTTGTGGCTAAAGTTAGTCCTGGAACTATATTGTTTGAAATGCAGGGTGTCAGTGAGGATATCGCCCGCGAAGCAATGCGACTGGCGGCCAACAAGCTACCACTTAAAACTAAATTCTTAGCTCGTGAGGAAGGCTAGTCATGAAAATCGTCGAAATCCGTAAATTAACGACAACAGACCTGACAGCAGAAAGCACTAAACTGCGTGAGGAAATTGCTGAATTACGCCGACGAGCACATCTCGGAGAAATTCAGAACGTCCGCATGATCCGTGCCAAGCGTAAAGATCTAGCTAGGATGCTAACCGTTCTAGGCGAACAATTGACAAAGGAGGCAATCTAATGGCACAACCAATTATCGGTATCGTTTCTTCTAATAAGACCGACAAGACAATTGTCGTTACAGTTCAAACCCGCAAAACTCACCCTCTGTATCGTAAGCAATATACTGAAAGCAAGAAGTTTATGGCTCATGATCCTAATAATGAGGCACAGGTTGGCGACAAGGTTTCAATTGTTGAAACCAGACCGATCAGTGCTCGAAAGCATCACAAATTAAGTCAGATTATAGAAAAGCCATTATTAAGAGAAGACGCCTTAAGCATCACTAAAGACGATACCGAAGAAATGGCTCGTCAGTTGCGAAAGGCCAAAGTCCAAGAGGAAGAAACATGATCCAACAAGAGTCCAGGCTTAATGTTTGCGATAACAGCGGCGCCAAAGTAATCCTTTGCATCCGGGTTCTCGGTGGTACGGGCCGTCGTTATGCACGAGTTGGTGACGAGATAGTAGCTACAGTCAAAGAAGCCAACCCCAGTGGTAATGTCAAGAAAAAGTCTGTTGTCAGGGCTGTTGTTGTCCGAACAAAAGATCAAATTAGACGTCGAGATGGTTCGACTATCTGTTTTGACGACAACGCGGCAGTTATTATTGGTGAAGACAAACTACCCAAAGCCAGCCGTATATTCGGACCTGTGCCTCGTGAACTTCGTGAGCAGGGTTTTGCCAAGATAATTTCACTGGCTCCGGAGGTACTATAGTCATGAGCGAAAAAATATATAAGCTTCGGATTAAGAAAGGCGATATGGTGATTATTCGCTCAGGCAAATACAAGGGTCAGACCGGCAAAGTAACCACTACAATCCCCAAACAAAACAAGTTAATAATTGACGGTATCAATATTGTTAAAAAACACCAAAAACCAAATCGTGAATACCCCCAAGGCGGTATTATAGACATCACCAAACCAATCTGGGCTAGCAAGGTAGCAATAGTTGATCCCCTGAGCAAACGACCGTCTCGAATCGGCTTTAAGATTGATTCTAAGGGAACAAAAACACGCTACTACAAAACAAGTGGCAAGGAGATTAAGTAATGGCTACAATTATTGCCTCACCGACTCGCTTACGAGAACAATATTTTAAAACCTGGGCCCCTGAGCTGCAAAAAGAACTCGGTCTTGTTAATCCGCACCAAGTACCGCGCCTAGAAAAAGTAGTTATTAATGTTGGCCTTGGTAAAGCTAAGGATGAACGCAAGATCATGGAAGTAGCCACTAATACACTGCGTAAAGTAAGTGGCCAGCAACCTATTGAAACAGCTGCAAAAAAATCAATAGCCAGCTTCAAACTACGCGAAGGAAACAAGATCGGACTTAAAGTAACCTTGCGTGGTGACCGAATGTACGAGTTCGTAGACCGCTTAATATCGATCGTTTTACCAAGACTGCGTGATTTCCATGGAGTCTCAGCTAATGCTTTTGACCATCAAGGTAATTATTCGCTTGGTCTTAGCGACCAATCTGTTTTTCCAGAACTTAGTTTCGACGAAACAACCGTGCCCCATGGGATGCAGGTAGTATTTGTGATTAAAGCTGAACATAAGGCACATACCAGGCCATTATTAGAGAAACTGGGTATGCCATTTGAGAAGGAGAATAAGTAATGGCCAAAAAATCAATTGTCGTACGCGACCAAAAAAGACAAAGGATGATTAAGGCTTACGCCGCCAAAAGACTTGAGCTCAAGGAGCTCGGCGACCTTGAGGGTCTAGCGAAGTTGCCTCGTAATTCAAGTCGTACACGGCTGACTAATCGCTGTCAAGAAACCGGTCGTTCACGTGGTTACATGCGCCAGTTTGGTCTAAGTCGATTAAGTTTTCGCGAGCATGCATCAAAAGGCGAAATACCCGGCGTAACAAAGGCTAGTTGGTAGGAGGAAAACAATGAGCATAACTTCAACAGATCCAATAGCAGATATGCTGTCGCGCATCAGAAACGCCATGGCTGTTAATAAGCCCGAGGTCAGTTTGCCTCATTCAAATGTTAAAGAATCGGTTGCTCGTCTGCTTAAAGACAACAACTACGTTAATGATGTTAAAGTTGACCAAGAAAAGACCCAAAAAACGTTAACAATCAAATTGAGTCGTGGCTCAACTAACGCCCAAATAACCGAAATAGTGCGACTTAGCAAGCCAGGTAAGCGCCACTATGTAAGTGCTCGTATGATACCGATTGTAAAAAGAGGTCGTGGCATGATAATTGTCTCTACGTCAAAGGGCCTGATGAGCGGCGACCAGGCACGCGACCAACATGTCGGTGGCGAGTTAATATGTAGGGTCTACTAAGGACTTTAAGGAATATAATAATGAGTCGTATAGGAAAAGAACCAATTACAATCCCTTCTGGCGTAACAGTCACTGTTGACGACGACTTCATCTCCGTTAACGGAACAAAGGGCAGCTTAAATCAAGCTATGCTGGACGGTATAACTGTCAATCATGAAGCTGACAAAATAGTCGTTAGTCGAACCAGCGATGAACCTAAAATTAGATCCAAACATGGATTGATGCGTAGTCTCATCAATAATATGGTACAAGGTGTTTCTAATGGCTACACAAAAAAACTGGAAATTAACGGGGTTGGTTATAGGGTCAGTAGCCAAGGTACAGATCTGAAGCTTAATGTTGGCTTTTCCCATGATGTAATTTTCAAATTGCCAACCGGCATTAATGCAACAGTCGATCAAAATACGATTACAATCAGCGGTATCGACAAACAACAAGTAGGACAAGTCGCGGCAGAAATACGAGCTCTTAAAAAACCTGAGCCATACAAAGGCAAAGGCATCAAATACCAGGATGAGCGGATTATTCGTAAAAGCGGTAAGTCTGGTAAGGAAAAGTAGGTAATTATGAGTAGATTAAATCAAAAGAATAGTAATTATAAACTTCGGGCTCAGAGAGTTAGAGCCTATGTGCGTGGCAGCAGTGAACGCCCACGCTTAAGCGTTCATGTTAGCAATCACCACCTTTCGGCACAAATAATTGATGACTCAAAGCAACATACTTTGGCTTATGCGACAACTGTTGGCCAAAAATATGATGGAAATATGACTAAAAAAGCAGAGGCAGTAGGCAGTGCAATTGCCAAACAAGCAAAAGCAGTAAAAGTTTCGAAAGTAGTTTTTGATCGTGGCGGTAAATTGTACCATGGTCGAATTGCGGCACTTGCAGAAGCAGCTCGTAAAGCAGGACTGGAGTTTTAATCATGGTTAATAATACACAAAGAAATGATCGTCGTCCTCGTCGCGGAGATCTACCACAAGAAGAAAAACAATACGACGAACGGACGTTGCATATAGACCGTGTCGCTCGCGTTGTTAAGGGCGGAAGACGTTTTCGTTTCCGAGCCTTAGTAGTTGTCGGTGACAAGAAAACTAAAGTTGGCATTGGTATAGCAAAAGGCGCAGACGTTACTTCGGCTGTAACAAAAGCAACTGATGTTGCCAAAAAACATATGGTTTCAATATCGTTGTATAAGGGGACACTGCCTCATGATAGTCAAGCTAAAGTAGGTGGATCAAACATCCTATTAATCCCAGCCAGTGCTGGTACTGGATTGATCGCTGGTGGCGTTGTCCGCACTATTTTAGAAGTTACAGGTGTACGTAACGCCCTCAGTAAGTCACTTGGATCTTCTAACAAAGCCAATACGGCTTATGCGACAGTGGCAGCACTACAACTATTAAAACCAGCTAATGAGTGGATTAATCCTCCGCAATCTTCAGCTAAGAGTAAACCTCCGGTAACTCCGGTCACTAAAACACCAAAGCCAGCAAAGATTCCTGACAATCCCAAGAAAAAAGCACCAACTAGGGCAAAACGATCATGAAATATAATCAACTAACTATTGTTAAATCCAAATCACCTAAACGTGTCGGACGAGGTATTGCTGCCGGGCAAGGCAAAACTGCCGGTCGAGGAACTAAGGGCCAAAAGTCAAGAACAGGCTATAGTAAACGCCCTGGCTTTGAAGGCGGTCAAAATCCGCTAATGCAGCGTTTACCGAAATTACCGGGCTTTAAAAGTCACAGGACTAAAGCAGAAGTTATCTATAGCGGACAACTCGATAGTTTTGCACCAAAAACTATTGATAATCTGCTGCTGGCTGAAGCAGGGCTGATCAACAGCGCCTATTCAAATGTTAAGCTAATAAACAAAGGTAAGCTTACCAAGAAGCTGACTGTTAAACTCCAAGGGGCTTCAAAATCTGTTGTCGCGACCATAGAAGAAGCCGGCGGAAATTTTGTTAAAACCCCCCGAATAGAAAGGCCGGTGACTTCTAAGAATCCTAAGAAACAAGCTGTCGTTTCTGAAAAAAAGGACCTAAATTAGCAAATAAAAAGTCAGTCAAAAGTCATAGAATAGCTGGCTAGGGTCTTCTGAATCATCAACTAATATGCTTTAATTGAGCAGAGTTATGAGGTATAAAAAACTGTTATGAATTGGAAAATTATCTGGCGATCACTATCGCATAAAGATATGCGGAAACGTTTACTGGCCGTGCTTGCTATTTTGCTTGTTTTTCGACTTTTGGCTCACATTCCGGTTCCACTAAGTAACCCGCAGACCCTTAAACAAGTCTTAGAGAACTTATTTAACTCCAGCAATACACCCCAGTTGCTAAGTTTTATTAATGTTCTATCTGGGGGTGCCTTAGCGAACTTCTCAATTATGATCGCTGGTCTTGGGCCGTACATTAATGCTTCGATCATCATGCAGTTGCTAACCAAGGCAATACCTAGACTAGAAGCCCTACACAAGGAAGGTGAGTTTGGACAAAAGAAAATTAATCAGTACACTCGATTACTCACCTTACCACTGGCCATAATCCAGTCAATCGGTTCTATATACCTAATTAGACAATCAGCTCAAAGTATTGGCGGAATCGGCGACATTACGGCCCATACTTCGTTTATGCAATGGGTGCTAATGGTAGCAGCCTTAAGTGGTGGCTCAATGCTTTTAATGTGGCTTGGCGAATTAGTAACCGAGCAAGGTGTTGGTAATGGTATTTCACTGATCATAACAGTTGGTATAGTTAGTCGTTTGCCGTCAAATATATCCCAAATTGTTGGCTCTGTACTGACAAAACAAAGTCGCTGGCATTTATTTGGGCACACACTGCCAATTAATAAAAAGGCCTTCATCTATAGCATTGTCATCTTACTAGTTGTTTTAGTGGTCACCTGGATTGTAGTCATGCTCAACGAAGCGGCTCGTAATCTGACAGTTAACTACGCCAAACGAGTCCAAGGAAACCGTGCTTACGGTGGTGTTACGACAGTCTTACCAGTAAAACTGATAACGGCTGGCGTGGTACCAATCATTTTCGCCGTGGCATTCTTAAGTGTGCCGGGATTTGTTGGCCAACTGCTAGCCGGTGCTCACACCGCACATTGGCAACATATTGGCTCCGATTTACTTCGTTGGTTTCAGCCACCCTCTTCAAGTACTTTTGCAGCCGGTGGCTGGCAACCCTATATCTATCCGTTGACCTATTTTCTGCTGGTATTTGTTTTTACTTTCTTCTATACGAGCATTACCTTCAACTCAAAAGAAATTGCCGAAAATCTCCAAAAACAAGGTGGTTTTTTAGAGGGTATACGTTCTGGTAGTCAAACTGAGCAACACCTTAGTAAAATCGTAAACCGCTTAACACTTTTTGGGGCTTTCAGCTTAGGCTTATTGGCTATCTTACCAATTATTGCGCAGGTTTACGTTAGCCAAAACATTACCATTGGCGGAACCAGCGTTCTAATCTTGGTATCAGTCGCCCTGCAAACCTTAAGAGCAGTCGAGTCTCGTGCCATGATGGTAACCTACGACCAATACTCTCAACCAGAATTTTTTTATGAGCCGGAGACTGCTATTGAAGCGGCATCTGGTGCCAGACGACTACGATTTCTGCCGATGATAGGTAGACGAAGAACTAAAAAATAGCTACTGTGCTATAATCATGACTAGTTAGTTGCCAGCCCAAAAAGCTCGGTAAGTGAGTTCAGTATAAAAACTCTTTACAAACAGAGGAGCTAACTGCTATAATTAAAAACTGTTATATTTATGGTTGCCAACAAAGAAGTTATTGAGTTGACAGGGACAGTGGTAGAGACCCTTCCTGGGACGCAATTTCGAGTCGAGCTCGAAAACGGCCATAAAATTATAGCTCACGTTGCCGGAAAGATGCGGAAACATTTTATCCGAATTGTACCCGGTGACAGCGTAACGGTTGAATTGACGCCTTACGATCTTAGTAAGGGTCGGATAACCTACCGCATGTCCTAAAAATTATTAAAGCAGTGTGTCATTGACCACATGAAGGAGCAATGATCCGCATGAAAGTGCGTGCCAGCGTTAAGAAAATAAGCCCTGATGATATAATCGTCCGACGAAAAGGACGAGTTTATGTTATTAATAAGCTAAAACCCAAGCACAAACAGAGGCAAGGTTAAAATATGGCCCGAATTTCAGGCGTAACAATACCGAGTGCTAAACAAATATGGGTGTCATTAACCTATGTTTATGGCATTGGTCCTAAAAGTTCCAATGATATTCTAAAAGCCTCTAAAATTGAACCTGATGTAAGGGTTAAAGATTTGACAGATGCCGAAATTAGTCGTATCCAAGACGAAGTCAATAATAGATATACTGTTGAAGGCGAACTGCAACGAATCGTAAGCACTAACATTAAGCGACTCAAGGACATCAAGGCTTATCGGGGCATACGTCATGCTGCTAACTTACCGTCCAGAGGCCAACGAACTCGTACCAACGCCCGAACCCGTCGCGGGAAGAAGATAACAATTGGTGGCACGGCTCGTAAGGCGCCATCAAAGACTTAAAAAAGGCAACTTATGGTAACTGAAGAGACAACTACTAAAGCACCCAAAGAGACGCCAAAGCGCAAAAAGGCCAAGCGAAACGTAAGCATTGGTCAAGTACACGTTATGGCAACCTTCAACAACACAATCATTACTTTTAGTGATCTTCAGGGAAATGTACTGGCTAGTTCAAGTGCCGGTACATGTGGTTTCAGAGGCTCTAAAAAGGGCACAGCTTATGCAGCCCAGGTAGCTGCCGAACGAGCCGGCCAAGATGCCAAACAACAATTCGGATTGACTAAAGCCGACGTCTATCTAAAAGGTATCGGCTTAGGCCGAGACGCTGCAGTTAGAGCTCTATCTGGTCTGAATATCCATGTTGAAACACTTCACGATGTGACTGGTGTCCCCCATGGAGGTGTCAGACCGAGAAAGGCACGACGGATTTAGGAGTATATATGGCAAGAGACACACAATCAATTGTTAAAAGAAGTCGACGCGAAGGCTATGCTCTGCACCCTAAGGCTCATAAAGCACTGGTTAAACGTTCAGCTCCTCCCGGTCAACACGGTCGGAACGTCAGACAGAAAAACAGCCAGTACTCTCTTCAGTTAAGAGAAAAACAAAAAGTTAAACGACTTTACGGATTATTAGAAAGACAATTTTCTAAACTAATGAAAGAAGCAGATCGCAAGCATGGCCAATCCGGAACGCTGTTACTGTCATTTCTGGAACAACGCATTGACAACGCCATCTATCGAGCTGGCTTTGCCCCCTCAAGACAAGCAGCCCGTCAACTTGTTACTCACGGTCATTTTATGCTCAATGCATCGAGGGTTGATATCCCATCAATCCGTACAAAAGTCGGTGATAAGATTGTTCTACGACCAATAAGCCACAAAAACGAATATTTCAAGAGACTTGATGATATAAGTCCCGCGCCACCGGCAACCCCAGGTTGGCTAAAGATCAATCGTAGCAAAATTGAACTTGATGTTGTCGGTTTACCCACAAGAGATGATTCTGAGCCCGATATCAATGAGCAATTAATCGTAGAGTACTATTCACGTTAAGTTAGTAAGAGGAGAAAGCATGCCAAATATTATTCACACACCTGGAGTTGTCAATGTTGACGACCATAGCGACACCAGCGCAACATTCGTAGTTGAGCCACTGCATAGCGGCTACGGCATGACATTAGGTAACTCATTGCGAAGGGTCTTACTTTCAAGTATTTCCGGAGCAGCTGTTACAGCATTTAAAATTGAGGGTACAACCCACGAGTTTACAACTGTACCCGGAGTCAAAGAAGACGTAGTTGACATAATGCTCAATCTTAAAGGTGTTCGCTTCCGAGTTTATGGCGAAGAGCTTCAAAGCTTACGAATAGTCAAACAAGGCAAGGGACAAGTCACGGCGAAGGACATTCAACTTAACGCCGACGTAGAAGTTGTCAACCCAGAGCATGTTATTGCCACAATTGATGATTCAAAAGCTAAATTTGTAGCTGATTTAAGCGTCGAAGTAGGACGTGGTTATAGAACAATTGAAGAAGGCACTTCCAAAAAAGCCAGTGACATGATTGCTCTCGATGCCATATTCAGTCCTGTTCTTAGAGTCCGATATAAGGTAGAAAACACCCGAGTTGGCCAAATAACTGATCTTGACAGGCTAGTCATAACAATCGATAGTGATGGCTCAATATCACCACGTGATGCCTTTGAAGAAGCAGCTGCAATTTTGGTTAACCAATATACTGCTTTAGCCGGTAAGACTAAAATAGCCATGAACCCCATTAGCCATGATGATGGAATAATTGACTCAACACTGAATTCAGATGGAAATGGTGACGAGTCAGCTGTTTTAAATACTTCGATTGAAGATCTGAACCTATCAGCCCGAACAACTAACGCTCTGATTAATAATGATATCCATACCATTAAGGATCTGTTCACTTTGAATGAAGCTGAGTTAAGAGACCTGAAAGGCTTTGGCAGCAAGGCTCTGGATGAAGTTAAAGAAAAATTGACGGAGTTGGAGCTCTAAACATGCATCGTCACGGATACAAAGGACGTAAACTACACCGCGAACGAGATCAGCGTTCAGCATTGATTAAGGGTCTGGCTGATTCACTAGTGAAGTATGAGTCCATTGAAACGACACTTCCTAAAGCTCGAGAAGTGGTACCCTACCTTGAAAAGCTCATCACTAAAGCAAAAAAAGCTGATTTGCATAATCGACGCCAGGTTTTGTCCGGATTACAAACTGTTCAAAGTGCCCACAAGTTGGTTGATGAGTTGGCACCAAAACTTAGATCAAGAAACAGCGGACATCTAAGAATTGAAAAAACAACTTTCCGCCGTGGCGATAATGCTGCTTTAGCACGTGTTAGCTTTGTAGATGATCTTAAAAAAAGCCCAATTACTGAGACGCCAAAAGCTGAAACTCCCACGAAGGAGACCAAAAAATGAAAACTTACAGCGCAAAACCCAGTGATGTTCAACGCAAATGGTACGTTATTGATGCCTCTGAAGACTCACTAGGGAGGTTAGCGACTAAAGTAGCAACTTTATTAACTGGCAAAGGCAAGCCTCAATTTACGCATCATATTGACTGCGGCGATTATGTTATAGTGACTAACGCTAAAAACATGAAAGTTACCGGCGACAAGTTGAAACAAAAGTTTTATTATCGGCACAGCGGTTATCCCGGAGGGCTTAAGACAATTAGTTTAGCAGAACAGATGAATAACGATCCGTCAAAAGTTATTGTTCATGCTATTCGAGGCATGCTGCCAGTCAATAAACTGCGTGACGGAAGACTAGAGCGATTAAAAGTCTACGCAGAGGCCGATCACAATCATGAAGCCCAAAAACCAATCACACTTTCTTTAAGGAATCATAACTAATGACCAAGAACAACTACTTTTATGCCCTAGGGCGTCGCAAGAGTGCAACTGCCCGCATTCGTCTCCAAAGCGGCAAAGGCGAGATTATAATTAACGGAAAACCAGCTACTCAATACTTTGCAGACAGTAAGTATTTATTAGCCAAACTACAACAACCATTTAGTGTTCTCGACCAAGTTAATAAACATAGCGTCACGAGTGTCGTGTCAGGCGGTGGCCATGACGCACAAGCTGAGGCAATTCAATTAGGAATCGCCAAGGCTCTTAGCACCATGAATGAAGAGCTCAGAAGCACTCTTAAACGAGCTGATTTACTTAGTCGTGATCCTAGAGACAAAGAGCGCAAAAAGTTTGGCTTACGTGGCGCACGAAAGCAACGGCAATTTACAAAGCGTTAACTCAATCACCACCAAACATCGTCCTTAAGCAGCTTAACGTTATACTTTTGACGCTAGACCTTAATGATCATAATGTATAATTAGAATCAATGACTAAACCGGTAATTTTAACGGGGCTACGGGCTAATAATGATCTACACCTGGGGAACTATTTTGGCGCTCTTTTGCCAATTATTGAAATGTCAAAACGTAAGGCAGGTAAATATCAGATCAACCTATTTGTACCCGACCTACATAGTTTTACAACTCCGGTAGATCACCACTTGTTATATGCCCAGACCCTCAATAACATAAAATTGTTCGTGGCCGCCGGTCTTGACCTCGGGGACCCAGACCTATACCTATATCGCCAGAGTTTCATACCAGCACACAGTGAACTAACATGGATACTAGACTGTTTTACAGGTGTTGGCGAAATGAGCCGGACAACCCACTTTAATGACAAATCAACCACTCTTGGAAAAGAAAGAGCAACCATCGGCCTGCTTAACTATCCTGTCCTAATGGCAGCCGACATTCTACTCTATAACGCAACATATGTCCCAGTTGGCGATGATCAAAGTCAACATCTTGAATTTACACGTGACTTAGCAATCAGAATGAATGGACGCTTCGGAGAACTATTTACTGTTCCTAAACCTGTTAACGAACAACATAAGTTTTTTGGAAACGACTCCGGTCTACGAATAAAAGATCTGGTCAATCCAACAACCAAAATGAGCAAAAGTGATAGCCAACCCAGAGGTGTAATTTTCTTAGGTGACTCACCAGATCAAGCAGCCCGCAAAATTATGGGCGCCACAACCGATTCCTTGAACTGCATAAAGTTAGATTTCGAAAAACAACCGGCCATCAGTAATTTATTACAAATATTGAGCTTATTGCAAGGGAAGGATTTAAAAGAAGTGGCTAGTTTCTGGGAAGGTAAAACTAGTTATGGCCAATTAAAAACGGTAGTCTCTACGGCCGTTACGCAATTTTTGACTGATTTTCAATCTAGTGTTAAGGCCATTGACGAACATGAACTTCTCAAAAAATTGAAGATGTCTGAACTAAGCATGAATCATCAAGCAAACGATGTGCTAGAGAAAGTTCAACAAGCAGTCGGCCTGCGATCTAATGGATAAGCTGGCACCAAGAAACCAGCGCCTTGATCAAAAAGTTGTTGAATTGCAACCGTCGATTAGCCGTGCATTTGCAGAAAAATTAGTTGAATCGGGGAAGGTTAAACTAAACAAGACTGTTTTCTTAAAAACAGGTTACAAGCTACGTCCAGATGACATTGTTGAAGTCGACTACGACGCGGAACAGCAAACTGCGTTACCGTCAGTTAAAATACCAATTTTATACCAAGATGACGATTGTCTGGTAATCAATAAACCAGACGGTCTTTTAAGCCACAGCAAAGGAGCCTTTAATCCAGAGCCCACGATAGCCAGTTGGTTAAGCCAGCATCTTAGTGGCCTGAGTGGTGATCGTGCTGGAATAGTTCATCGACTGGACCGTGCAACTTCTGGGGTTATGATTTGTGCCAAAACAGCTCAAGCTTCTCTGTGGCTTCAGAAGCAATTTGCCCGTCGACAGGTCAAAAAAGTTTACATGGCTATTATTGAGGGGCAACTTAAAAATCAACAGGCCTTAATTGACATGCCTCTTGAACGCAATCCTAAAAAGCCTCATAGCTTCAGGGTTGGCATCAATGGCAAATCAGCTCTAACTGACTATCAGGTACTAGAAACGACCCCTAAACTTAGTTTGGTGGAGCTTATTCCTCAAACCGGGCGCACTCATCAACTGAGAGTACACATGCATCAACTTGGTCATCCGATCCTCGGTGATCAACTCTATGGCGGAAAACCAGCTAGTCGACTTTTCTTACATGCACTAAGCCTTGAAATATGTTTACCTAGTGGGAAACGTCAGTTGTTTACGGCACCCCTGCCAAGTAGTTTCAAGAAAGCATTAAGGCAAGAATGAGATGACAAATAACCTAGTCCTAAACAGTCTTACAAAACATGAATTAGAAAAATACCTACTGACACCGACCCAGCCTTTACTGCTTGTTGGCGCCCAGGGAAGTGGAAAGTCTTATCTTGCCAATGAACTGGCAGCTCAATTAGTCAAAAAAACGACCGACCAATTGAAGCACTATCCTTATCTAACAGTTGCTCAACCAGACGCGCAACAAACTATTGGTATTGATGCTATACGTCAACTAAAGCACTTTTTGTCATTGCGTACGCCTACTGAAGGCATAATCACGCGCTTGGTGATTATTAAAGATGCTCATAAAATGACTACTGAAGCCCAAAATGCCTTGCTCAAAATCTTAGAAGAACCTACAAAAGGTAGCATAGTCATTATGACTGCTTCAACCCAACAAACACTTCTACCAACGATACGCTCAAGAGTTATGATAATTGCTCTTAGACGACCCTCAAATCAACAACTTGAAAAACACTTTCTGGACAAGGGACAGCCCCCTGATAAAATCAGACTTGCCCTGGCTATAAGCAACCGCTCTATCGGTTTAGCAACTTCATTGCTCGACTCAGATAGTGTGCACCCACTTGCTAAAGCTACCGAACTAGCTAGGCTGATACTAAGCAAAGAGCCATATGAGCGGTTAAACTTCGTTGAGGATATTGCTAAAGAGCCCGACCTGATTGAAGACCTTTGTACCATTCTTGGCCAAATGGCACAGCTTGGACTTTTAAAAGCTACTGATACAACTTTTCTGCGCTGGTACAGAGTCCTGACATCATCCTATGAGGCAAGAAGGCAACTTCTGGCTAACGCCCAACCAAAGCTTTTACTGACTAGTTTAATGCTTGGCATCTAAAAATTTGCTATAATCTAGATCTAGATGTTTGAACTGTTGATTGTCGGAGGGTTTGGTGCATTAGCGTATCACCATGCCAAGGTACACAACGATGAGTTGGCTAATGTTTCTAGACGTGTAGGTGAGAGACTCGGCAAGTTATGGGATATTGCCCACCAGGGTATGCGAGATAATCGTTTTTTAAGAGCCGAGAAAGCCTTACTAACAATTCTCAAAATTGACGAAAAAAACGCAGCTGCCTATAATCGGCTGGGTATTTTATATGCAAAACAAAAAGAATATCGAGATGCAATTGATTGTTTTGAAATTGCCTCTAGTGTTGAAGCAACAGCATCAAGCCTCCACAACCTAGGGCTGATTTATTACGAAACCGAGAATTACGAAAAAGCAGCTATTGCTTTTGAACAAGCCCTCAAACTGGAGGATAACCTAGCGGCTCGTCATGTAGCCTACGCTAAAGTTCAGGAAAAGTTGGGAAATGACAAAATGATGTTTAATGAACTCCTAAAAGCTTCTCAGCTAGAACCTAGCAAAGAAATATTCAATCTTTTGCTCAAAGCATATAGATCTCATGACATGTCCCAAGAAGCTGATTTAATAGAGGATAAGCTAAAGAAAATGGCAGTTTCGTCCGGACGCCCTAAACGTATTTTACGTCCACGTCGGGTTGTAGTTTAACCCCTGTTTTGATACACTAACCTCTGTATTTTTATTGCCGATGTAGCTCAGTGGCTAGAGCGGCTGTTTTGTAAACAGCGGGTCGTGGGTTCGAATCCCTCCATCGGCTCCAGAATGGGACCCTGATAACCAGAGTCCGGATAATGCAGGGATAGTGAAGCGGTCAAACACGGGTGACTGTAAATCATCTGGCTTTCGCCTTCGGGGGTTCGAATCCCTCTCCCTGCACCAGCTATATCTGAGTGCTAAGCTAACAATAAACAGCACCTTGTTCATCGAGCAGACATCAAATTTTGCCGTTGTAGCTCAGTGGTAGAGCACTTCCATGGTAAGGAAGGGGTCACGAGTTCAACTCTCGTCAACGGCTCCAAAAAGTATAAGCATGACTGTCTATTAAAATAGTCACAGCGCGAAAGTTTATAGTTTGCTTAACTAACAACAGTGCATAGGCTTTAGGCCTCCGGTAAACGGATACATATAAGTACGAGCACTAAACTCCACCCAAACGCGGTGGGGTTTTAATTTCAACCGCTACCACAATTTTGCATTTATCCACTGATCTGTTAAAATCATCATTACTATGGCTAAAAAAGGTGATAAACGAAAAATTATCGGTATGGTCAGTGAAGAGTCTGGCGAGCGTATTTACTACACGTCTAAAAATAGCCTGAACACACCCGATAAACTTAGCTTACGTAAATATAGCCCTGCTCTTAGAAAACACGTCATATTTACAGAAACAAAAAAAAGTCTTGGTCGCAACGAAGTCAAGCCCAAGAAATAGACAGCTGTCTAGACAGTTTTAGATTGACTTGAGTTAGTAAGGTCCAATATGGTATTGACCATCTCAGCATGGCTCCAAACTAGTGGCGTCACACTAACCGCCTTGCCAGTGTCTGGATCGAATTGTTCGCTCAAGGCACCGCTTGGTAGTTGTCTGTCGATTGCCCATTTTAGAAGTTTTTGGGCCTCTAGAGGCCTATTCGTAGCATTAAGGTATTGTGCCATCCAAAGACTACATATTATCCACGGATTACCTTTATACTGTTTCTTGTCAAGAAAGTAGCTGTCACCCTCATAGCGAATGATTCCACCGATTGGACCACTGTTCTCTAGACGCTTGGCGACTTGCTCAAAAGTACTTGTAAGTCGAGCGTCACTTAAGTCCAAGCCAGCAAACATATATGGTCCGTAGAGACTAGATATATCAAGTGCATCGTCTGCTTTCAGCGTACCGTCAGTTTCTAACAAAAACCCCTTACAGAAGAAACCATCGGGATGCATAAAGGTATCTAGTTTGCTACGAATCATTTCAGCCGACTTGCGCCAGTGAGCCGCGTCTTCTGGATGATTAGTCAGCTCGGCAAACTGACTTGCTTTATCTAAGCCAGCAATAACACAGCTGACTGTATATGTATTGGTCAGGAATCGTTCTTCCCATAGATCATAACTTGCATGAGGAAGCCCCGTCTGCGGATCAATAAAATTACTAATAAAATGTGCAGCTGGGGCAATAAAACTCTCATAATAATTTTCAATGAAAGTAGTATCCTTGCTAAAACGATAATATTCACCAAGCATAAATAAGACTATGGCTGTTTCGTCCTCTTGAATGGCCAACTCTTTATTCCGTCCGTGAATTAAGGGATGCCAGGTGCTGCCAATTGCTCGGTCTGGTTGGTACTTGTGCATAAGATAGCCGTCTCGGTGTAAAGTATCACGAGCGAAAGCAAAAAACTTGCGAGCTTCTTCAAAAATGCCAAGTCTTATCAGTGGCCAGATAGCGAAAGCAGCATCACGTGGCCAACAATAACAATAGTAGTCTCGTCCATAATTAAAAATGCTTGAATCACCGCTGGCAAGAATTGAACCCCGCTCATCACAATGAGCTTTAATAATCAATAAGCTTTTCGTGACAATCTTATTATGTTCATCGGATAAACCTTGAAGACTTGATCTAGCCGGTGACAGCCAAGCTTGCCAGTGTCGGCGCGTTTCAGTGAGGCGATCAGCTAGTGGGTAGTATTTAAGGCGACTGTGGATCACCTGAGCGTCTGACTGGCTGTCAGCAGCCACAATCCAATAGTAAAACTTGACTGACTGTTCGGCAGACAGTTGCTTGCGGAAACGCAGAACACTGTCTACTCCACCATGTTCTACGGGATTACCAGATAACTCTCCATCTTCGGCGTCAACAAATGTACCGACCTTATCCTCGACACCATAACTACCAACAGCGTACTGGTCAAAATCGGTTCCATCCTCAAATTTCCCGGCAATCAACAAACAACAACGCCCTTTGTAATCTAATAAATAGTGGTCGTCTGGCACATACATAGCCGTATCAGCTCTGCCAGCCCGTCCGATCTGAAAAACCTGGTGCATAAAAATTCGTATGTCCCGCTCTTTGTCGCTTTGATTAGTGACAGTCACTTGGCGGACCAGAGTGTTATAAACTGGATCAACAAAATCTTGAAATTGAAGCAGAATTTTCAAGTCGGTCTGCTGCATTGTCAGACTGCTAATCAAGGCCTCATCTTCAAAATCTAGCTTAATATCCCAAGTTTGATCATCAGTCCAATGGAATTTACCATCAACCCAAAGACCTATCTTGTGTTGTGAGCTACGGGCATTTGTTAAGTTGTCCAATCCCACATAAGGATAGTAGAAATCATGAACCAGCCCATTTTCGTCGAGTCCGACGAACAACTGCCCATTACTAAGTACTACTGGTCGACCCATAAAATTAGACTTTTTCTTGGTGTTTAGCAAGTCGATATTTCAGATCGTGATAGACATTCATAAAGTTAGTAAATGCTTCATAAGGTGTCTCGTAGGGGCTAAAGTAAGCATGAATATCACCGTCGTTAAACCATTTAGTACACATATAGTAAAAATGGTCTGAAGTTTGCAGACAGCGCCAGTCCTCAATAAGACTCAGGTCTTTAGAGGCGATAATTTGATCTTGTAAGCCATAGAGAGCCTTGATGGCCTCCTGTTGCATGCTGTTACCAAGCCAGGCTGAAAGATCTCGCTCAGTGTCAGCCCAAGTAACGGTATTCGGTACGTCAATGTCCCCGACAGGTTGAAACTGGTCGATGGCCTCAGAGACAGTGGCAAAGATTTGTGCCTGATCCTTAAGCCAATATTTTGGAAGGTGTTCCAAGAATTCAAAGATACCACTCTCACCCCATTGATGTTCACCAAATGTCTCGTAATCCATGAACAAATTGAAATTGGTCGCTTTTTGGTCAGCTTTCAACCAATTTACAAATTTCTCAGCCGTCAGGGGCCACTCGCTCCATTCTCGATCACCAAATCGAAAGGCAATATCATCACTTAACTTGTAGTTTTTTAATAGTAAAGCAATATCTTCAGTATATTGCGGTCGATAGACATAATTAGGACTACGCCAGCCAAGTATTGAGTCCCATCCCTCTGCTAGAACGCCTTTGTAACCAGCCTTATCGGCCCAATAAGCCAGGTCATTATTGTAAGCCAGCTCCGTGTTACGAAAAACACGAGGGGTTTGACCAAAAAGAGCTTCAATCTTTTGACGGTGCATTTTTACTTGCATTTCAAACTCCCGACGTGAATAAAAGAAAGCTAAACTATGATGATAAGTTTCGGCAACAATTTCAACTCGACCAGTAGCAGTTAAGTCCTGGAAGGATTTCAAAGCTTCTGGAGCCCATTGCTCAAGCTGTTCTATAACTGTTCCGGTGATTGACAAACTCAGTTTAAATTGAGGGTATTGTTGAAGCATTTTTAAAAGTCTCTGGTTAGCCGGAATGTATGACTTTTGAGCCACTTTTTGGAGTATTTGCTGGTTATTTTCACTTTTTTCTAAATCAGCGTTGAAATAGTCGTGTTTTTGACCGCTGTCGAAAATAGTATAGTGTCTAACTCGGTATGGTTGGTGAACGTGCAGATAAAGCACGATTGCCTTGCTCATACGGCTACTCCAGCATTAAGAGCCCGCCGATAAACAGCCAGTAGTTTATCGGCTGCCTGATCCCACGATTGACTAGAGACCTCTTGGACGGCATTAGCTTGAAGATTCTGACGCAGGGCATCACTGCGAACTACGGAAACTATTTTATTGGTCATTTCTTTGGTGTCCCAGAAGTCAACCTTTAAACAGTGTTTCAGTACCTCACTAACCCCTGACTGCCGACTAACAAGCACCGGTGTCTGGTAGCCTATTGCTTCCAGTGGCGTTAAGCCAAATGGCTCAGAAACAGATGGTAAGACGAATAGATCACCGATAGCGTAGGCGTCACGCCAGGCTTTGCCCCGCAAAAAGCCGGTAAAAATAACATTTCGGGAGATACCTAAGTCGGCCGACATTTCTAGTAATTCGTAATGCAGCTCGCCAGCCCCGACAATCAGTAACAACGTCTTTGGCTCATAAGCAACGACGTCTTTAAAAGCCTGTAGAAGGTTGTTAAGCCCCTTCTGGATCGTTAAGCGCCCAATGTTAACTATTATCCTATAGCCTTGAGCCCGCATGGCACTTAAGTAATGGTAGGCATTTTCAGAGTCTAACGGTTCGATCTGATTAAGATTAATCTTGTTATGGACAACTTCTATCTTATCGGGCGGGATATTGTAGTCTCGAATTATTGAATCTTTAGTGAACTGCGATACTGCTACCACCTTATCGGCTAGATTAAGAGATGTTGCCTCAATTTCATGGACCAGAGGATTACCAGGCTTACCACCGGCACGATCTGACTCAATAGAGTGAACATGTAAAACAATAGGGCAACCACGTTCTTCTTTAAGCCTAAGGGCCGCTCTGAATGTCAACCAGTCATGAGCATGGACTATATCAAACGCTTTACCCTCAGTAGTCGAGGCAATACTTTCTTCAAATATCTTTTGTTGTTCAAAGATACCGAAACTTTGTTGTCGTCCATCACTAAAGACATACTTGTAGCTGTCATATGCCGACCCGCCTTCACGAAATACTTTCACTCCAGCTGGTTGGCTTGCAGTAACGGTCATAAAATCAGCCGAGTGGTGGCCAAGATAGGGAACAATAAACTCAATGTCAACCTGACTTCGAGAGAGTGCTTGGCACAAGCTGTAGCAGGCTACACCCAATCCGCCACTGTTATTGGGAGGCAACTCCCACCCAAGCATCAATATTTTCATCGTATTTTTGGTTGTTTATTAATTTTACATTTTTATTCTAGATGAAAAACAGATTAAGCACAACCTTTTTATTAGTCATCTGGGAGCTACCAGTGACAAGGAGAGTCTTTTAGCTTATTATAAATCAGATATTGATTGGCATCAAAGGGGAGTAGCTCAGCTGGCCAGAGCATCGGTCTCCAAAACCGAGGGTCGCAGGTTCAAATCCTGTCTCCCCTGCCAAAAAAAGATTTCGACTAATCCAATCATGCTTTTTAGAATCACCACCCCAGTTTGTGATTTTGTTTGATGTAATAACCCCAGTAACTACTGACGAACCGTAAAGTCACCAACTGTTAGAGGATGTATGTGGTCATGAAACCCGAAATTCCCGGCTTGGTTAAGTACAACTCTTAGAGCTTGCCCTTGTGTTAATACTTTTTCAGTTACTCCATCATATGCTGTGTGATTTTGATGTGGCCCAAATGCAATGACCCGTATCAGATTATCGTCATTTGTTATGGTCAAGGTATCGCATAATGATGCCGACGTATGCTGCGGCTGAACTAGATTATTTATTATAGTAACTTGGTGGTTTTGGTACGTACGCCGGCAACTTGCCAAAACAGACTGGGAAGGGATAGAGTCACCTAAAAGATAATTAGCAAGATATATTCCCCCTAGTACTACCGCTGCTGCCAATATAATTAGACAGAAAATTAGGCTCAAGGCTTTAAATATTTTCACAATTGTTACTATAGCATCTGATCACCCCTGAGTAATATCTATTTCTACCTAGATAAACGCAACATAACTATTATATAGGCACAGATTTAATAACAATTAGATACGTCTTTAATGACCTTTTAAAGCCTTTTTCTTTTCAAAAACCAATAAATCTGATATACAATTACATACGATGCAAAAAATCTCGCCTAATAAACCGTTTCTTCTTATGCTTTATGGCTTTCCAGGGGCAGGTAAAACATACTTTGCTCGGCAGTTCTGCGAACGCTTTCAAGCAGCACATCTCCAAGGTGATCGTATCCGGGCTGAGCTTTTTGAATCACCACGTTACGATAAGCAGGAGGACGCCGTTATAACGCAGTTAATGAACTATATGGCAACCGAATTTTTGGCTGCTGGCTTAAGCACCGTCTACGATAGTAATGCACTACGTTCCGTCCAGCGTCACAAGCTTCGCGATCTTGCCCGAAAAGCCCATGCTGAACCAATGCTGGTCTGGATGCAAATAGATACCGACAGCGCATTTGCTCGTGAACAAAACCGTGACCGCCGAAGAGCTGACGATAAATACTCAGCCGCACTAGACCCCAGCCATTTTAGCGATACAGTATCTCACATGCAAAACCCATCAATCGCCGAGGATTACGTCGTTATAAGCGGCAAACACGTCTTTAATAGCCAATTCAGTGCTGTCCTTAAAAAATTGCGGGACAGTGGTTTATTAACGCCTTCCGAGGGTGGATCTCAAATTGCTAAACCAGGTCTTGTCAATCTTGTTCCGAATCCAGCAGCCGGCCGAGTCGACATGTCACGCCGTAATATTGTTATCCGTTAAAATATAATCTGCTTATGCCAAACAAAGAATTTCAGCTAGATGAGCTGAACATAGTTAAAATATACAAGCATAAACAAAGCCGTTCGTTGAAGCTTAGTCTTAGTCCAAGCGGCCAGGCACGAGTTTCGATGCCTACTTGGCTACCGTACAAAACTGGTCTTGAGTTTGCACGCTCGCGTACCGATTGGCTAGATATTCAAAGACAAAATCGTTCAGCAAAGCAATTAACCAACAATCAGCCTATCGGTAAAGCCTACCACCTGGTATTTAAACCAGACCTAAATATCACTGAACCTTCAGCACGCTTGAGCAGTGGTCAGGTTATTGTTTCATACCCAGAGAGGTTGAGCGTAAGCCACCAATTGGTCCAAACTGCAGCCCAAAACGGCTCACTACGAGCACTTAGAAAACAAGCCGAACAATTATTACCACAGCGTGTTAAGCAGCTAGCAGAAATACATGGCTTTAATTACCAAAATGTAAGGATTAAGCAACTCAAAGGACGCTGGGGAAGCTGTGACCATAAGCGCAATATAGTCCTAAACCTTTTTTTAATGCAGTTGCCGTGGACACATATTGACTATGTAATACTCCATGAATTAACTCATACCAAAATTCTTAAACACGGACCGCTCTTTTGGCGAGAATTAGAAAAAGTTTCTCCTAAGGCGCAGATCCTACGACAAGCTATTCGTTCCCACCAACCAGCCATAAATAGTTAGATTCTGCGTTTTAGCTGTTTATTGTTGATGCTCGATTGTTTATTATGTAGCTTATGCTTCTTAAGCCCAAAGATAATCAACAACTAGACCATAATCGCTTAATTACTCTAATTAACAGCATGTCCGATGCTTTCATCGCACTAGATGAAAAGTTAGGCGTGGTCCTCTATAACGGTGCCGCCTTAAATATTCTGGATGTCAACAATATAAAAGATGGTCAAAAAATCGATAAACTTTTTAAACCGATAGATAAAAATAATCAAAAAGTTGCCCTCGATGATCTAATTAAAATCTCTGAGGTGTCGACAACTAACCGTGACCTTAGGTTGGAGTACGCTGACGGAAGCATAATTAACCTTTATTTAAATATCGCTCCTCTGCGTCTTGGCTACCGTCAAAAAGGACAACGGGGTTATGTATTACTGCTTAGGGACATCACGCGAGAGAAGTCACTCGAGGAAGAACGCGATGAATTTATTAGTGTTGTCAGCCATGAGCTGCGAACACCAATCGCTATTGCCGAGGGCAATATCAGTAACGCCCAGTACGTTTCAGATAAAGGTGGCAATCTTGATCAGGTTAAGAAAGCCCTACAAGAAGCCCATAGTCAGATTATGTTTTTGGCAGATATGATTAATGATTTGGCGACCCTTTCTAGGGCTGAAAGAGGCAAATTAACGGTCGAAATTGAATCAATCAACGTTCATGATCTGCTAAATGAACTATTTACTAGCTACAAAAACAGCGCTCAAGCCAAGGGACTAGAGCTTAGAGTCGACCTTGACCCAAAGCTTGAACTGCTAAATTCATGCAAATTATATATCCGAGAAATTTTGCAAAACTTTCTAACTAACGCCATCAAGTACACCCAGTCGGGCTCTATTGTTCTAAGCGCAAAAGCAAAGGAAAATGGTGTCGAGTTTGAAGTAACCGATACCGGTATCGGCATTAGCAAAAGTGACCAGGAACGCATCTTTGATAAATTTTTCAGGAGTGAAGATTACCGTACACGTCAATCAAATGGCACCGGTCTTGGCTTATATGTGACTCTGAAATTGGCTCGTTTAATAAACGGCGAGATAACTATGAAAAGTCAATTAAACCACGGTTCAACTTTCGCTATTGTTGTTCCGAATTTGGGCTAGTCATCTGACGTCCACGAACGGCTGTTGTCAAAGCAGCTAGTCCACCGACTATACCAGCTCCAGATAAAACACCAAACAGACTGGCTGAATCATGGAGATCAGAAAGTGTCCCAAGGTATATTCCAGCTGCAATGAGAACCGACCCACCAAGGGCTCGACGCCCTCTGTTAAGTAGTGATAAGTTTGGCTTGTCGTTTTCTAGCGTATTGTCAATTTCATGGTTGTCTATCGATTCCATTAAATCATTGTACAACTTTAAGTTAACTTTGGCAAGTGAGAAATGACCCCCATTACAGGGATGCAAATATTCCGACCCTTCCAGATAACCTGTTTAAATTCGTACTGCCACATCGAGTAATGAAGAATAAGTATGTCTGCTGCTGCTGCAAAAGGCAGACTAATCAGTCCTCTGAGCATAAATCTCTGGTAGGTCGCTGTGACCACCAAGCCATGGCAGACTACTATACCAACAAGTGCTATGCCACTCAAGACTGCACTTAGCCAATATCGGTGCTCCAAGGTTATCGGCAACACCATAAATGGTCCCAATAGTGTCACAAATACTCCAAAGGAGACCAAGGCAACAATTTCAGGACGTTTGTGTAGTTGTGGATATCGAGTCCGTACGGCAGTTGCCAGCTGATCGGCTAACGATTTATGGCTGACCACAACTGAAGTGCGTATAAAACTGTAGCCATCTTTAGCTGCTGCAACACGGGCAAAGTAACTTTCAGGCACAATTGAATGGGCAACAGCCTTAAAGCCACCGGCTTCTCTAATCAGCTGAGCTTTGGCCAGCCAACAGGTGCTTAGTACGGCTGGTCGGTTAAACAACCTTCGAGGCAAGGATATTTCCCAGCTGTAGCGCATTGGTTGAATCAACAGACTGAGCCAACGAGTAGCCAGTTCATTGCGAGGCATAAAACTAACCATACTTTTTTGCTTACGGAGCATGTGGCTAACCAACATCCTTAGACCATTCGTTTCAAAGTTCGTATCTACCCCACAAAATAAGATTAACTGACCACTCACTTCTTCGGTTAACCTCTGATAAGCCCAGTTTTTAGCTAACCAACCATCTCCAGCCTCATCACCGCTAAGGAAACGTACTCCGTCGTGGGCAAAAGAACGGATAATTTCTGGTGTTTTGCTATTTTGAGAACAATCATCAAAAACAATAATCTCTAGCTTCGGATAATCGTTGGCGATCAAAGACCGCAGGCAAGTACTTAGCTCTTCTGTTTCGTTACGAGCCGGTATAGCAACCGTTAAGGTAGGTAGCTGAAAATCGGTCGATAGTTTACTCTCTAAATGCGGGCCAGTAGTTTTAAGTTGTCTAATAGTAGACAACAGATAAATAAGACTTGATAGCAGTAGCAAACTAGCTACCAGATCCCAATTAAACCAAATGGGTGGTTTTGTTAAGTCCACAGCCAACAGGATGGCCAAAACTAATACCTGATACGACATAAGTACTGTGCTTGTCAGCTTAGTCGTTCGTTCAAGGTAGTCATCAACCAATCTGGCCCGTGCTAACTTTATTAAATTAAAGAACCGATAGCCGCTTATAAGCACCAGAAGCAATGTCCAAGCCCGTGGATAAAGCACTATAAGAGGAATTGTTGACAAGAACATTGATAGGCCAGCCAGAAGGCTCAACAATCTACGAAATCGCCATCCATGAGGTAGCCAGATGAGTCTTTCAAATAATAACGAACAGCCAAAAACTATTAGATATACTTCCACTAGCAACTACTATAACAAACCTGGATTGACTATCGAGCCCTTAATTGCTATCCTTGACAATAGTGACCTACAAGATAATGTAGGTTTTTTAATTATAAGCTAGGAAATTATGTCAAGCAGCGAATCAACTAAACGGCCTAAACGACGTTTGCGGAGCTCCGAAACAGTTCGACAACGTGCCGATAAAGCACAGGCCTTAGCTACACAGCCTACTCGAAAAAGTATAATTGGTGCCGGTCTGGCTAAAGCTAACCGACCGATCTCATTATTGGGCAAAATCTTTAACTACCAACCGCTAAAGAGCATTGTTATTCTAGTACGGTTAATCGGACGCTTAATTTTTCCGAGCTTTCTTCGTAACAGTTGGCGTGAGCTTAGGCTAGTAACTTGGCCGTCACGACGCCAAAGCCGACAACTGACATTAGCCGTTTTGGTGTTCGCCTTTATCTTCGGAGCCTTAGTGGCAGTTGTTGACTACGGACTTGATAAAATATTTAAGCATTTATTACTAAAGTAAAGGAACTATTTGATGACTACTCAGAAGCGCTACGACACAACAAAACAATGGTACGCAATCCATACTTACAGTGGATATGAAGAAAAAGTTGCAGAGTCAATCCGCCAAAGAGCAGATTCTCTTGACATGAAAGATAAGATCTTCCAGGTACTTGTACCCAAAGAAAAAATGATCGAAATCAAAAACGGCAAACGACGAGTGGTTGAGAAACGAATCTTCCAGGGTTACGTCTTGGTCCATATGAAGATGAGTGAAGATGCCTGGTATATTGTGCGCAATACGCCCTCAGTGACTGGATTTGTGGGCAGTGGCGCAGACCCGACCCCCATCAGCCAGGATGAAATTGAGAAAATCCAGAAGCGAATGGGCCTTGAGCAGCCAAAACACAAAATAGACTACAATCTTGGGGAAGTGGTAAGTATTATTGATGGTCCGTTCAAAGGATTTGATGGCGCAATCAGTGAAATAGACGCCCAAAAAGGCAAACTTAAAGTGCTGGTTAATATGTTTGGTCGTGAGACACCAGTTGAACTCGATAGTCTTCAGGTCAAACGAGTCTAGAATAACTTGCTTCACCTCTGTATCCATGATACTATTTAGAAGTTAAAAGTATGGCTAGCATTTTGTCCACATAGTTAAGCCTTCAATTTTAGGAGATGTAATGGCAGAAAAAGTCGTTAAGGCCAATTTAAAGATGAAAATACCTGCTGGTAAAGCAACGGCTGCCCCTCCAGTTGGAAGCACGCTTGGTCAGTATGGCGTCAACATGATGGACTTCATTAACCCCTTTAATGAACAAACTAAGGAACTGAGCGGTCAAACAGTGACAGTTCATATTGCAATTTATGATGACCGCACTATGAGTTTCCGAGTAGTTGGTCCCCCGACCGACGATTTAATACGAGCCAAACTAGGAATTCAAAAAGGATCAGGTCGACCAAACAGCGAGAAGATCAGTCAAAAGCTAACTCAACAGGCTCTGAACGAAATTGCGACCGCTAAAGCGAACGACATGAATAATGATAATGTCGAGGGTATTAAAAAAATGGTTGCCGGTACTGCTCGCAGTATGGGTGTTGAGATTGAGGCCTAAATAATGACAAACCCTGAATTGCCAACAACAGAACAAGGTCAGCTCGGTCAACAAGAATTTAACGAACGATATAAAGGCCTTGTCGAACTTTATGCCGAAGCTATGAGCAGCGGTAACCAACCCCTGGCCGATAATATAGAGCAAGAACTGACGGGACTTACCAACCAGAACCCCGATCTTACAGAAGTTTTACATTCAGCCCAAGCAGCCGAAGATTACGGACAATTAAGCTAAATCATAATTGTGGGAGAGTTTTTTAGGAACTCGCTTGAACCACGAAGGAGTTATATATGGCCCAGGCTAAAAAGGCAACCACTAAAGCAACAACTAAAAAAGTTATCAAGCCAAATGTCAAAACTGAGACTGAAGAAGTCAAGACAAAAGCTAAAAAAGTAACTGCTAAGGCGGGCAAGCGAAGTCCCAAGGCACTACAAGAGGCAGAAGTTCAACAAACCAAGCAAGACAAAAAAATTGAGGCCAAACAACAAGTAGTGACCCCTACGCCTCCAAAAGCCAAAACGGTTGCTCACACAAAGCTGGAGAGACGCAGTAAAAGTTATCGCCAAGCGATGTCTTTGATTGAGCCAAACAAACTATACAGCCTTGATGAAGCGAGTTTACTTATACCCAAAACTAGCACTCTGAAGTTTGATGCTTCGATTGAGATGCATATCAATCTGGCAGTAGATCCTAAGCAGGCTGACCAAAACGTTCGCGACAATCTAGTCTTACCCTCAGGCAGCGGTAAAACAGTTCGCGTAGCTGTCATGGCCGAAGCTGAAGACGCGATAGCGGCCAAAACAGCTGGGGCTGATATTTCCAACAGCGAAGAAGTGTTGAAAGCACTGGAGAAAGGCAATCTTGAATTCGACATCTTAATTGCAACACCAGCATTGATGGCCAAACTTGGCAAATACGCACGCACACTCGGACCTCGAGGTCTGATGCCTAACCCCAAAAGCGGAACGGTTACAACAGATGTCGCTAGAGCGGTAAAAGAAGCCAAAAGTGGTCGAGTTGAGTATCGTGTTGATAGCACTGGTATTGTTCATCTGGCCATTGGCAAAGTTAGTTTTAGTCCCGCACAACTGCTTGAAAATGCTAAAGCAGTACTTAGCAGCATTAGATCAAATAAACCGGCTAGCGTTAAAGGAACCTACATCAAGGCCCTTTATTTAACGACAACCATGGGCCCATCGATAAAGATTGATTTAGCAAGTATTCTTTAGCTACTGCGTTACAATTGGCATATGGTAATCATTGGGCTCTGCGGTGCAATTGGTCACGGTAAAACAACCCTTGGCGGCTATCTCGCCGGCCAAACAAATGATTCTCTAGTAACTGAGAGTTCACATTTAATCATCGAGGTAGCCAATGCTTTAGTCAGTTCTAGCCAGACAACTCCTTCGAGTAGCAACCTAGAAGCAATTAACATTTGGCTACAACCGTTGCCAGCTATCTTGAAAGAGACAGTTATGCGCAGTGTACGCTTTGATCAACTGAAGCTTAGCCAGGATCAACTAGCCAAAGACCCAGAAAATTATCAAAAGTTATTTGAATTCCTAGATCAATTAGGCTCTTCGAAACTCCAAAGTTTTCCGATCAATGTCCAAAATAAACGTCTTTACCGCGGCTTGTTACAATGGCTTGGGGGGTACTTAGTCCAAAAGGTCGATCCGGGCATCTGGTTCGATGAAATAATCAGACGCTTGCTTGTCATGCCCAAACAGCCAGCTCTAGCAATTATAGGTGGCGTCCGCTTCCCGGCTGACGCTGAGCGCATTAGAAAACAGAGTGGCTACATCGTTGAGATTGTAAGATCAGAAATTGAGTTTATCGATAGCCAAGACATTACCGAGCGACAACGGACAAGTATCCATCCAGACTGTGTCGTATATAACAATGGGACACTCCAAGACCTTAGAAGTTGCACTAAACAACTTTATATTGATACGATCCAAGGTCGACTCCAAAAGAGTTATCACTCCCATGTTTCTAAAGTTTGACCCGCATTGCCCTCATCAATGAATTCATAGTTCGTGAGAAGCCCCGGACGCCGCCTTTATATACAATGAAGCGATCACTCCAATTCGGTTCATACTTGGCTTTAAAACGGTGCAAACCACTAAATGAGTAGAAGCGGTCACCGTTAGCGTAAGCAAAGCGCAAAAAGTTATCAATTAGACCTGCATCACTTTGTGTATTGTCTAATCCAACAAGGGGTGACAATCCTAAATTAAGACGGATGTAGTTTTGATCAGCAGCTTCAGCAATTAGATTAAGTAGTAGATAGTCATTTAGATTTGTTGGGCTGTCTGTTGTGCTACGAAGCAAGTCAAATGTTAATTCCACAGAGTCAAACTCGGCGGGAACTAGATTGACAAATGCCTGAATGGTGCCGGCAGCATCTCGGGCAACCATTACATTACATTGTTGCATATAGAGCTCACTAAAATAGCCCATTACAAAACCTCGCTCAGATCGTCCAGGGCGATCTAGCCATTCATTAGAAACTTGTCTCAGGCGCTCTATAACAGCCGAGTGGTGAGGCGGAGCCAGTACTTCGCTATTAAAACCTAATTTATCAAAACGATTCTGAATGTGCCGAAAATACTTGTTATTGGCAACTTCATTCTGAAAGTGAGAGATATCAACTATAGCCTCTCGGCCAATTAATTGAAGACTGTAACCTAGAGCTTGATATTTTGCTTGATACTTAGCTTCAGTATGGATAAAAGCAGGTAGCCAATCGTTGCCTTGACAAAAAGTTGCAAAGTCACTAAGTAAGCGCTTGATATCCCGAGGATCACCAATCGGATCTCCCAAGCATAAGGCTACTCTATGATGGAGCCTGAACGCTAATCCCGCGGTCCTGGTAACGTTAAAGTAATACTGCTTATCGTGGGGCCAAATCTTAAAGAAGTCCTCACTCGGAGCCTTATAATTGGCTAACAATTCACTCATTTGTTGACGATTAACGGTTTGGTCAGCTCGCCGCGCCTTAAGAGGCTGGAAAAGAGCAAGGCCAATATAGGCGATAGAGCCAAAGCTAATGAAGCTTAGTGAGTCAGCAAACAGTTGAGCCCGCTTAGTATAGGCCTTAATTGGGTGAGTGGTAGTTAAGTCAAACTGGTCAACAGTTCTATGCAAAGCCTCAGTGATAGTAAATTCTTGGTGAAAATCAGACTTATCAAGCAACATAAAACCTGAAACGCCATATACTATTGTCACCGAAAGTACTATAACCGCAAACTTAAGAGCAGACCGAAAACCCTGAATATCACTCCGAACCTTGAATTCACGGCGTAGGCCAAGTAAAAGTATCAGAACCATTAGCGGCACAAGGAGTGATTTAACAGCCAGCATAACTGGGAAATGGCGTTGGTCTGAAAGATTGAGAATAACAGCCGAGTCTAGGCCCAACAAAAAAAAGTAAGCCAAAACGGCCACCAGCCAGGCTGTTTGTTTCTGGCGAACTAAGAGTGAACTTAAATAGACCAGACTAAGGCCAATCCAAATATGGACATCTACAATTAGGCCCGTTAGGTGTGAAGTGCGACCTGCTGCCAGTGCATCTAGAAGAGCAATAGCCAATAAGAATATACCGTGAATAGCTACCAGCCAGCTAACAAATCTGACCAGGAATCGACGGTGTATGCTAAATTGTTGATAGATTTTTAAACTTTGCACTTTGCTACCATTTTACTACATAAATTAAAGTAGTACTTTTTACACTTGAATAAACCCGTGCTTATTATGTAAGATAGTAACGTATCGGAGGAAAACGTGGGGGTTTACAGTAACACTCAAATTAATGCAGCCCTCAATGAAGGACGGATTGTCTGTATTCCATTTAATCCGAATCATGTGGCTCATGCCAGCCTTGACGTATCACTGGGTTACTATTACTACCGCATTGAACGAATGAATGACCGAGTTATTTATAACCCATTCGACAAAGAAGATGTTGAGCGCTACTTTGAGGGCCCTTATAAGGCTTTACCACATGGTCAATGGGCCAAGCTAAACGGCGTTAAACCGGTTAGCAACATTCCTCTAGATCACCCCGTAATCTCTTTGAAACCAAAAGAACGCATACTGGCCCATACTCACGAATTTTTTGGGATATACCCCCCTGGGGCCTATGAGTTAAAGTCCCGTTCCAGCTGGGGGCGCAATGGTATAGCAGTTTGCTTCGATGCTGGTTGGGTTGATCCCGGTTATATTAATCGTTTAACCCTCGAAATCTATAATCTCAATGAAAGAGAAACCATACTGCTTCCGGTAGGCGAACGAATCGCCCAAGCAGTTTTTCACGAAACAGGGCCGGTAGACGGGAATTACGGAGAAGGACGGGATGATGGATTCAGCGGTAAATACCAACAGGGAACCGATATTGAAACGATCATCAAAACCTGGTCACCCGATCAAATGCTTCCCAAGGCCTACAACGACAGACGCCTTATGCCCACCAAAATAGAGGGTATGGCCTATGAGTAGAGGCAAATATATTGTCCTGGAAGGCCCTGAAGGTGTTGGTAAAACAACCCAGTTACTTGAAATGACCCGCCGCCTTCGTGCGGCTGGACTGCCGGTTCGTTCATTCAGAGAGCCAGACAGCCAAAGCGACCTGACAGCCAGAGCAATTCGTCAACTGACTCAGGATCCCCATTTCCCAATGAACACCAATACTGAGGTCCTGCTCTATAACGCTGCCCGCTCCCAATCATTACAAGTCATTAAAACCAGTGTCGAACAGGGTTTAATTTGCCTAGTGGATCGGAATTATCTGACTACTCTCGCCATACAGTATTATGGACGCGGCGATGTGCCCGACTACGAAATGATTAATCGAATTATCGACTTTGCAGTCAACGGTGTCGAGCCCGATCTGTGTATTATCCTAGATGCTCCAGCAACAACACTTAAAGAGCGACTTCAGGGGCGAGGGCAAGGTGAACGCTTCGACGATCTAGATGTTCAGTTTCTAGAGAGGGTAAGAGCCGGTTACCTTTGGGAAGCTAAGCAACGAAACTTACCTGTAGTCTTTGCAACCGAGTCCCTTGAAAAAGCCAGCGACCAAATTTGGCAGTTAATTGCTCAAACTCTGGCAGTTCGAAATCCAAGTAAAGCAGCCGTTGCTCAGCCGGAAGCACTAAAATCAATTATAGAAAACAAAAAACTGTCCATTACAACTACCGTGTCAACAGTTAACAATAAGCCAACTCCTGATGTAGATGTGCCGTTACCAAGCCAGCAGCCTTTGCTGGAAAAGAAAGACAATCATTATCAAATCACCGCCGCCGGCCAGCAATACCTTGACCAAGTGGTCACTAATAGCAGCGGTAATGTCTATGCTTTCACAGACAAAATAAACCCCTTGACCGTCGCTGCGGCTATGGCACGACTCAGTCGCCGCGGAGACGACATGCGAATTACGCTGCTAGATGAATTCGCATCCAGCCAAGGCAAGGATGAGAACTTATTGCAGAGGGTAATCACGGCATACGGCGACGACTCTGTCCAACAGCTGGCTGGGATACATGTAGTGGTTGAAAACGCCTCTAATCTACTGACCAAAAAATTAGAATGGGGACGCTTAGCAGCCTATCTCGAACAGTCGACACGCTATATTTACTTTGATCAAACAGACGCTAATGGAAAATATAAGTACTTCACGCCAACGTATCTGGATGAAAAAACTAAGCAGCAATACGAACAGATCATGGATCAGATCTTCCAGATATATTCTGAGATTGTACACCGACTGACTGAGCATGTTCGTCTGGCTTCGCAGACGCCTGAAAAAGAACGAGACAATGCTTGGTTGGGAGCTACCCGAGCCCAAGCTTGTGATGCTGCCCGACCGATCTTACCAGTTGCCACCAAATCAACTGTCGGCATCTTTGCATCAGGTCAAGCGTTTGAAAGTCTTATTATGCATCTCTTGAGTGACGAGTTACCAGAGGCCAGACTGACTGGACAAGCATTATTAACTGAAGGGCGCAAGATTATCCCTGTCTTTCTCGAGAGAGCTGACAAACCTGAGCGAGGCGGTGCAACCATCGCCTACAGCGCTAACACCAAACAAGCCATGAAGCATTTGGCTTCAAAGGAACTGCCCATTAACCACGCCCAGCCCACAAGCGACCCGGTTGAGCTAGTTGATTTCTGGCCCAAAAATGAACTCGAGTTGATTCCAGACATGCTCTATGAACATAGCGCGCTGTCTCTCAAACAAATCCAAAACCAAGTTAATGCCTGGAGCTACGAGAAAAAGGTTGGTGTCTTTAAGACCTACATCGGTGAACGTCTAAATAGACGCCATAAGCCGGGTCGAGCCCTCGAAAAAGTTCACTATAGCTGGGACATTGTTTGTGATTACGGCATATTCCGCGACCTCCAGCGACACCGCATGGTTGAGGATTTAGAGTGGCAAGAGTTGACACCGCGCTTTGGCTTTGAAGTTCCAGAGTTGATTGACCAAGCCGGATTGAGCGAACAATTTGAACACTGTTTCGATCTAAGCCTTAAACTTTATAGCCATCTTCAATCAGCCGGATACCTCCTGGAAGCCCAATACGCTACCCTTTTAGGGCATAAAATGCGCTGGAAGGTCAGCTACAACGCACGCCAAGCTTTCCACCTCCACGAGATACGAACAAGTCCCCAAGGGCACCCCGGCTACCGCAAATTAGTACTACAGATGCATGAAAAGGTGGCTGCCGTACACCCACTAACAGCTGATGCGATGAGCTTCGTCAATAAGGCAGACGACCCGAAGCTTAATCGTCTAGCAGCTGAACGCTACACCCAGTACAAGCTAACACAGCTTAAGCATTAGCTAACTCTGCTGCTCAGGCAAGACAAGACAGAAGTAAGTTACTAGCTCGTCACTGCCAGGTTTATCAGGCATGCTACTTTTTTTGACGCGCAGACTAACTGATCCCAGAGCCATGATGAGTGTTTCTTCGTGTCGGATAATGTCAGCAGTCTCACCCCATCTGTCCAAAGCTTCATGAACGTCTCCTAGTGGAATATCTACTCTATGTTTGTCGGTTTCAATCAGTTTAGCAAAACGCTCTTGTGCCAAACTGTGTACCGGATTGGCGCTGTCAAAAGTAGCTCGAAAGTTTGATCTTTCTCCTAGCAGGTAACTATGCAAATTATCATAGACCGCATCGGCCATTAAATAACCTAGACGAACACTTTCGTCTTTGTCCACTAAAACAGACAATCCGTTTTGATGAGCTAGATCAGCTCTATTAGCCTCTAAAATATTCATTTCTTTATTCTTGGTCTCTGAATCCGCATTAAATACTACACTATCGCTAACCTCAAATCAATATTTTATTGTAAAAGTTTTTGACAATGACGCATCAAGGAGTAGACTAGTCAATTATGAGCTTCAATACTAAGCACAACTCTTTTGGCTACATTATTCTAGTCCGTTTGGGACTGTGCTTCAGTTTAGTTGAAGCCTCGCGCACCTACACCTAATAAAACGCGCTTAGCGCAGTCCAAATAATAAAGTAGGCTTCAACAACGAAGTCCTTTTTAATTTAATCAATATGGAGTAAATATCGATGAACCACGAACAAGTAAAACCAAACTTTAAAATGCCTGAACGTGATTTAAGTCTAATGGTTGCTCGCAATGTTATGTCTGAAGCGGCCTATCGTGAGCAATATGATGTCTCTGAAGTTAAAGAAACTGTCCCCGGTTACGGTATGGTAGTTTTAACAGATGGGCGAATGGTCCCCGAATCCAGCATCCTCAGACATTCAAATAGTGACCCTGAGAATTATTAAAAAATATTTTATCAGGAACCAAGGAAATGAAATTCAGTACCAGACAAAAGTCAGGGGCCGATATGACAAGGGTGCGCCAAGCAATGCTCGATTTACAGGGCTTGCGTCTAGATAGCAATCAAGAACCGAACGAGTCAAGACTTATGGCTTTAGAGTCAGCAGCCTTTGAGGTTAGTGCATCAATGCTGCGTCGAGACGGCATGACTTCAGTCCCGCGCCACGTGCAAATGAAAATCGCCGACTTGGCACTTAAGCAAGCTGAGCAAATGATTGAAGGTGGTCATAGCTTTTACCCAATAAGCCAGGGGGAGTCTTGGGATGCCTATTAACCCTGAACGCAATTGGCGACCTCAACACGATCTTGGCAGATCATACGGCCAGTTAACAACTGATCAATCTTATGAAGGTGACCAACCAATCACCCAACAATCAGCTATCGATCGCGTAAGGGACATGGCATTAGATGAAATAGTCTGCTACGACGGCCATGAGTGCCAAGGTGATATGATCGCCCAAAAAGCCGCTGAACTCTATCCTCTACTTTTTGGATTGACAATAGGGGACAAACCGTTAAATAAACCGGCTGACAATGATCAAAACGGTAGTTCCATTATTAATAGTGCCTCTGGTGAGCAACAAATTGTCTTAGATAAAGTGACGCCAGAAACAACAACATACGTCCCATATATCACCCAGTCTCCACCAAAACCCTTAATGCATCACCCAAGCAGTTCCTCAATTTATTGACAAAGACAGCAGGTCGCTGTGTGTTTGACTTTATCTGCCTAACAGAGTAATATGTTCTAAGTTACCAAAGACAGCGACGGGCCGAAAAGCCTTGATAATGTCGCCGAGGTGCGATAATTCATTATTGTTTTTGAGCACACAACGAAGCTTCTTGGTAACCGAGAAGCTTTTTTGGTACAACGAAAATATGTGACCGGTTTAATGGTCGATAGCCGCACCTCGTTAAAGCCCTGAAAGGAGATAAGTAATGGCCTTAACCAAAGCTAAAAAAGACTCCGTGGTCAGTCAGATTAGCAAGTACCTAATTGAATCAAAAATGACGGTATTAGCTACCTATCAAGGAACGTCAGTCAAGGCAATGCAATCCTTGCGTCAACAAGCTAGGACTAACGGCACACACGTGCAGGTTGTAAAGAATCGCTTGCTTATTAAAGCATTAGAGGGTATAGACAAATTTAAGGATTTTGACTCGTCTGTTCTCCGAGGAATGCTGATCTATGCATTTAACTCTGAAGACGAAGTGGCACCAGCTCAAGCCTTAGCTCAGTTTGCCAAAACACAACCAAGCCTCCAATTTGTAGGCGCAATTACAGACAAGGGTCTCTTCATTAGCTCAGATGACGTCAAGGCTTTAGCAAGTTTACCAGGTAAAGAACAACTAAGAGGCATACTAGTCGGCACAATGGCCGCTCCTTTAAGCAGTTTTATCAATTTAATGGCTAGCAATCTAAGAGGCGTTTCAAATGTATTGAACGCCAGAGCAGATATCATTGCTTAACAAACTAATCTTAAGAAAGGATTTATATTATGGCAGAGACAGAAAAAAAAGTAACCGTTCCCAAAGAATTCGAGAAAGTAGTTGTCGAGCTCGACAAAATGAGCGCTCTCGAAATTAGCAAATTTGTTAAGTTCCTTGAGGAACATTGGGGCGTTAGTGCTGCCGCTCCGGCTGCGGCGGTTGCTGCCCCAGCAACAAATTCTGAAGATCTTCCTGCGACCGCAGAAAAAAGTGAATACGACGTAATGCTTAAGGATGTTGGCTCACAAAAGGTAGCCGTTATTAAGGCTGTCAAGGACATAACTCAACTGGGGCTTGGCGAAGCCAAGGCAATAGTTGACGCTGCACCAAAGGTAGTACTTGAGAAAGCTAAAAAAGAAGATGCTGAAAGTGCCAAAAAAGCTTTGGAAGAAGCGGGCGCAATCGTTGAACTAGTTTAGATTAAATCTAAACACTCCTCCCCCGAGAGAAATACTTCCACAGATCGTTGGTAATCACTCGTCATTTATCCACAGCGTTTTTAATATATTTTGACTTTGGGTTATTATCATGGTAGTTTTAGGGGTAAGTGTACCTAAACAAACACTTATGAGAGAGTTTAAGATATGGCGGATGTTCCTGAAAAACAAATTAAGCGTTTGAGAACTCTTATACAAGACGCTGAAACAAATTTAGCTGCAGCTACTGAGCTCTTGATAAGCTTAGTTGGTGATGATGAGAAAGTACAGCCTGTATCGCGAGAGGATACAATAGGCAAGGTTATTGAGGGTGTCTTCGACGGTCAAAATATGGTCGGATCGGACAGCAAAACCTATCCCGTACCAGCAAACTACGCTTCAAAGTCCAAATTGGTTCAAGGAGATATTCTAAAATTAACGATTGCCGACGACGGAACTTTTTTGTACAAACAAATCGGACCGGTTCCACGTAAGCAAGTTGTAGGTAGTCTAATATTGGAAAACGGCCATTATTTCGTGGACGTTGGTGATAAGAAATTTCGTGTCCTGTTAGCTAGTGTTACCTACTTCAAAGCAAAACCAGGAGATCAAGTCAGTGTCAACTTACCAGAAGACGACTCGACCGCCGAATGGGCAGCCCTAGAAGCCGCACTCTAACATTAAAGTTCTGTCATTACATAATTAAACAACAGCATTGTTTGAGCGTCTCCGCTATAATTAGTTACTGTCTATGGGGCAAGCACTGTATCGTAAATATCGCTCGATGAGTCTGGCTGAAATAGTTGGCCAAGAGCATATAACCACAACTTTGGAACAAGCACTGAAGAGTGGTCGAATCAGCCATGCTTATCTTTTTAGCGGACCGCGTGGTGTCGGTAAAACCTCTATTGCCCGTATTCTAGCCCATCAAATTAACAATCTGCCTTATCAATCTGATAGTTCGCACATTGACATTATAGAGATAGACGCCGCCAGCAACAGAAGAATTGATGAAATTCGCGAACTGCGTGAAAAAGTTAATGTCGCTCCAGTTTTAGCAAAGTATAAAGTCTACATTATTGATGAGGTACACATGCTAACCCGTGAAGCATTCAACGCATTGCTTAAAACACTTGAAGAACCACCAGCCCATGTGGTGTTTATGTTAGCCACCACCGAAGCACATAAATTGCCAGAGACCATCATAAGTCGCACCCAACACTTCAACTTTAAGCCTGTTGCTGCAGCCGCCGTAGCTAAGCATTTACGCTTTATTGCTCAAAAAGAGAAAATTGTTATTAGTGACCAGGCACTTTCTCTGCTCGCTGAGCATGGTGAAGGCAGTTTCCGAGACAGCATAAGTCTACTTGATCAAGCCGCCAACCAGACTCAACCAATCGACGTCCAAGAAGTATATTCCTTACTGGGCATACCACCGGAAGAATCTATTAACCTTTTAGTAAAATGCCTGCAGACCAACCCTCAAGAAGTTATAAAATTAATCAGCTTCCTTTATGAACAAGGCTTTCAAGCTCCTGCCATTGCCAAGCAACTTAGTAGACAACTTAGGCAACAGTTAATCGATCAGACAAACAAGTTGCCAAGCAAGCTTTTACTTCAGTTACTAGATAGACTGCTGTCTGTTCCAGCCTCATTTGACCCCGAACGACTACTTGAAATTGTCGTCCTAGAAATTGCTCTTAGCCAAAAACCAGACCCAAAATCGAGTCTAAAGAGCGAGACCGAGCCAGCAGAAAACAAGTCTAAAATCAAAACCACTGTTAAAACAAACGATCCGAAACTACCACCTCCTTCTAGAAAAACTGAGTCCACAACTCCAAAAGAACTAATCAGCCTTGATGAATCGATTTGGCCTGACATATTAGCGGCACTTAAAAAGCAGTACAATACCCTCTACGGGATCATCAGGATGGCCAAGCCAGACTTTAGTCAAAAGGGTAAATTAACACTCAGCTTTGGTTTTGCCTTCCACCGCAAGCTAGTCAGTGAAATTAAAAACCGCCAATTACTAACAGATATAATAAAAGAAAAAACGGGCCAGGCAGTTGAGATCGTATGTTTACTGTCAGATGCTAAACCAAGTACTGACGCCAGCCAATTCGCAAGCTCAGATGAACCTATTCTGGCAGTCGATACCATAAGCAATATTTTTGGTGGCGGCGAACTGTTAAAATCATAATCTAGGTAACGAACAATGGAACCATCACAAGCACCCACTACTAAGCAACCGCCCCAAAATGCTGAAGCCGAAGCATCATTGCTCGGCGCGATCTTAATAGACGCTGATGCCATTGTCAAGATTGCCGATGTTATAAGCCCAAGTGATTTCTATGACAAAAGGCATGAACGAATTTACGAAGCAGCGCTCAAGCTTTACGAAAAGCGACAAGCCATAGATGTTTTGACTCTGTCTGACCAGTTAAAAAATAATGGTTACTTGGAAATGATTGGTGGTGGCGCCTATCTAAGCGAACTTACCAACTTCGTACCAACCGCGGCTCATGCGGAACAGTATGCTGACATAGTATCTCAAAAAGCATTGCGTAGGCGCTTAATTGTTGCCTCTCAGGACATGACCGCACTAGGGTATGATGAATCAAAAGCCTTAAGAGAACTAATTGAAGAAGCCGAAAGCCGACTGTTTGAAGTTAGCCAACACCATGTTAAGCACAATGTTATCAGTCTGGAAGCCATATTGGCCGAGAGTTTTGATCGGCTAGACGAACTACATAAAGATAAGAAAAAACTTAGAGGCTTACCGACCGGCTACAAAGACCTGGACAACACCTTAGCCGGACTACAACCATCAGACCTTATTATTCTAGCCGCCCGCCCATCGATGGGTAAAACGGCTTTGGCCTTAAACATTGCTCATAATGTTGCCGTTGACACAAAACAACCGGTATTAATTTTCAGTCTTGAAATGAGCAAAGAACAGCTCGTAGACCGCCTCTTGTCAATGGAGTCAGGAGTTGATGCCTGGGCACTACGGACAGGCAATCTGACAGACACCGACTTTGAGAAAATTGGCCAAGCCATGGGAACATTGAGCGAAGCGCCAATCTACATTGACGATACACCGGGCATTACAATTAGTGATATACGCACCAAAGCCCGCCGTGAGCACCATCAGCGAAAATTAGGCTTAATTATTGTTGACTACCTACAGCTCATGAGTGGCGGTGGACGATACAATTCAGACGCAAACCGGGTACAGGAAATTTCTGAAATATCACGCGGGCTTAAGGGTGTGGCACGAGAGTTAAACGTTCCCTTGTTAGCCCTCAGCCAACTCAGTCGTTCGGTTGAAAGCCGCAATCCCCAGATTCCACAGCTTGCCGACCTGCGCGAATCAGGTTCAATTGAACAAGACGCCGACGTGGTGGCCTTTATTTACCGCGAAGAATACTACAACCCCGATACCGACCGCAAGAAGATCACCGACATACTGATCAAAAAACACCGCAATGGTCCAACTGGTGGTCTTGAACTCTATTTTGAAAATGAAAAACAACGCTTCCGTTCACTTGATACTCATCATTCTGACCCCTTTAGTCAATAATTTATAGCCTCACTTTCTGTGTTATACTTAACGCCAAATATGAGACGTTTTTTTGGGCTTCTGACTAAAGGTGGAATGCCTCTCCTGACAGCTTGTTTAGTATTTATTTTTCTAATCGGCTTATTATTTTTTAGACTTAGCTCCCTGACGTCTAATTTAGCTAGCCCAATCGAGATAGCCAACAAGAACACAATTTTAAATAACTTAATGAACATTTCCGGCCACGATATGTTGAATGGGCCCTGGATATTGCTAACAAAACTTTTGTTTCACTTTCATCACAGTCTACTGGTTTTTCGTTTGTCGAGCGTCTTTTTCGGACTAGTAGCTTTGGCCTTAGTTTATTACATTTTAAAAACATGGCACGGTTACAAAATAGCCTCCCTAGGAGTCCTGCTCTTTGGCGCTGGTAGTTGGTTTTTATTCTTAGCCCGTTTTGGTTCTCCCGATATACTCCAAGCAACTGTACCGCTTATTCTTATTGGCTTAATGGTTATCCTAGGTAGGCAACAGGGAAGACTTCAATTCTGGCTCTGGTTAGTAGCTTTGGCCTTTGTTCTATATATACCGGGTGCACTTTGGCTAGCAATAACAGCCGTGGCACTACAAGTCCCGAAACTTAGACTAATGCTCAGCCGTGTCGGCCGACTACCAATTATCTTCGGCAGTTTGACTTTCCTAGTCTTGCTAGCACCCTTAATCATCTTTTTGGCCAGCTCTATTTTGTCAAGAGGACTAGCTGGCTTCGAGCCATGGCTAGGCATAAAACTTGTTGGAAACATACCGATCTGGAGTAATCTGCTGCACAATATAATTAATCTTGCTCTGAACATCTTCTGGCATACGCCAACGAAGGCTGATCCAAGTCAACATCTGGACAGCTTACCGGCCTTGGATGTTATCCAAACTGCTTTTGCTCTAGTTGGACTGATTATTTACAGCCAGCAAATACGCCAGAAACGTTGGCAAGCCAATTTAATTTTGCTAGCTGTAAGCTGGCTGGTTGTCGGCCTGGGTGTATCCAGTCCCGCCATGGTTCTGCCGATCATTGTTCTGATGACCGCCACCGGCATCGCCTATCTGCTGCACCAATGGTATCGGGTCTTCCCATTGAATCCCCTGGCCAGAAGTTTAGGCCTCAGCCTGATTGTTATTACCGTTTCCCTCAGCAGCCTCTATAATAGTCGTCTCTATCTTGTGGCATGGTCCAATAATCCAACTACCAAAACTAGCTTTAAAACCGTTCTTCAACCGGAGCGACAATCTATCAGGTAATCTGTTACAATTATTATAGGAAAAGGAGTTATCAATGAGTCGTTTTGATCAAGCCAAGATGGTAATGCGCGTTAAGAAAATACAAAAAGAACTCCAAAAACAAATAATTACCGTGAACAAGGGAGATGGCGCTGTAAGTGTCGAGATCAGTGGTGAGCAAAAACTAAAGAAAATACACATCAACCCCCAGTCAGTCGACCTAGAAGATATAGCACAACTTGAACGCTGGATCGAAGATGCCGTCAAAGAGGCAATTGCCGAGAGCCAACGTATAGCGGCTCAAAAAATGCAACCAATGATGGGCTCATTGGGCGACTTGGGCTTCTAATCAATAATCTCTGACCATGCAAGTTCTACCTCCGGCATTAACTGATCTTATCGAAGCATTTGGGCTGTTACCGGGTGTTGGCCCGCGAACAGCTGAACGCTACGCTTACTATCTGGCCCGTCAGGATAACAGTTTATCGCTCCAGATTGCTAGTGCCTTAAGTCAGCTAAAAGATCATATCGACTACTGTCAAAAAACATTTGCACTCATACCGGCCGGCACAAAACTTTCTGAGCTATACACCAATTCAGGCCGAAATAAAAAAATTGTGGCCGTTGTAGCCGAACCATTTGATCTGATTGCAATTGAAAAAACTGGCCAGTTTCATGGCACTTATCACGTCCTGGGTGGACTAATATCACCGATAGACGATATCGGGCCTGAACAACTTCATGTCAAGGAATTAGTTGAACGAATAGACGCCGATGGTGTTGAAGAAGTAATTCTAGCCACCAGTGCCAGCGTTGAGGGTGAATCGACAGCTCTTTATATTCAACAGCAAGTAGGTAAACGAAAACTAAAAGTGACAAGATTAGCTCGAGGCCTGCCAATAGGCGTAGATCTTGAATATGCCGACCAAATAACCTTAAGTCGTGCTCTCGAAGGCCGGCAACCATTTTAAAATTAGGCATTTTAAACTCAAGAAATTACAATTTAACTAGATGATCAAACAAGCCACTGAAATTAATAAGATGATAGACGCTGCCCAGCGAATAGTTATTGTCCAAGCCGATAACCCTGATGCTGATAGTTTGGCATCAGCTTTAGCGCTTGAGCAAATCCTAGATAAATTGGGCAAGGAACCATATCTCTACTGTGGCGTCGATATGCCCGGTTATCTAACTTATTTACCCGGCTGGGATCGTGTCCAAAAAACACTACCTACCAAGTTCGATGCCTCAATTATCGTTGACACCGCGGCACTATCGCTGCTTGAAACACTTGAAAAAAACGGTCAAAAAAGTTGGTTAGCCTCTAAGCCATGTGTGATTATCGATCACCATGTTACCAAACCAACCATCAATTTTGCCAGCATCATTTGCATTGAGCAAGCAGTGGCCACCGGAGAAATAATTTATGATTTAGCCAAACAACTTGATTGGCCATTGAATATGACTGCCCAGAACATGTTGGCTACCTCTATTATGTCAGACAGTCTGGGACTGGTCAGCGAAGGCACAACGGCGCATAGTATTCACATTATCGCCGAGTTAGTTGAAGGTGGAGTCAAATTGGCAGCACTAGATAGCGCTCGGCGCGACATGATGCGTAAAAGCCCCGAGCTGCAGCGCTATAAAGGTCATCTTCTGCAGAGAATTGAATATTTTTCTGGAAACCGTATAGCCACCATTACTATCCCCTGGTCTGAAATCGAGCGCTACAGCCCATCATATAACCCATCGATGCTTGTCATTGACGAAATGCGACTAACCGAAGGGACAGATATTGCTATTGCCTTTAAGACATATAAAGATGACAAAATAACAGCTAAAATTCGATGTAACTTCGGAAAAACTATTGCTGCTAAAGTAGCAGAACACTTCGGTGGCGGCGGACATCCTTACGCCAGCGGTTTTAAGTGTACAGATGGCCGTTCTCTGGAACAAGTGAAGACGGAAACGATTAAGCTGGCTACTAAATTGCTAGATGAACTGAATAAAAGCCCGAAAAACAATGAAACTTTATAATACACTTAATCGACGAGTCGAAGAAATTAAGCCACAAAAGCGACCATTAGTCACCGTTTACACCTGTGGCCCAACAGTTTATGACTTTCCACACATAGGCAACTGGTTCACTTTTATACGCTATGATCTTCTAGTTCGAGCTCTCAAGGCAAATGGATACCAGCCGAAATGGGTTCTCAATATAACCGACGTTGGACACTTGGTAAGCGATGCCGATAGCGGTGAAGACAAGCTAGAAAAAGGGGCTAAGCGAGAAGGGAAATCTGCTTGGGATATTGCCAAATTCTACTCCGATTACTTTATTGATGGGCTAAGACGACTGAATATTTCAAAACCCGATTACTTGCCCAAAGCTACTGACCATATCGTAGAACAAGTAGAGCTTATCAAGACTCTGGAAGCTAAGGGATTTACCTACCTGACTTCGGATGGGGTCTATTATGACAGTTCGAAGTTTCCCCAGTACTCTTCATTTGCAGCCCTAGATCTAGACGAGCAACAAGCCAGCGGACGAATAGAACCTAATCCCAATAAACACCAGGCAAGTGACTTTGCTCTCTGGAAGTTTTCTCCCAAGGGCCAAAAACGAGACATGGAGTGGGATAGCCCATGGGGCAGGGGATTCCCTGGCTGGCACATAGAGTGCTCGGCAATGAGTATCAAATATTTGGGCCCAACTCTAGACATTCATTGTGGTGGCATTGACCATTTACCAGTTCATCACACCAATGAAATTGCCCAAAGTGAGGCCGCCACTGGCAAGCGTTTTGCAAATTATTGGATGCACACTAACCATATTACTATCAGTGGTGAAAAGATAGCTAAGAGCGCCAACAACAGCTTAAGACTTGAGGATCTTGAAAGTCACGGTTTTAGCTTGGACAGCCTGAGAATGCATGTACTAGAATCACACTATCGCTCACAGTCTAAATTTAGTTGGCTGAGCCTAGAGTCCGCCCAAAACCGCCTAAGATCACTACAGAATCTAGCCTGCTTACGTTGGCAACTGGTTACTCAAAGCAAGCGATTCAACTTTGAATCAGCAAGCGCAGAACTTTTAGAGGCTATAAGTGATGACCTAGATACTCCAAAAGTAGTCGCTAGACTAAGTTACATCGAAAATGTCCTCAGCAGACAATTGATCAGCAGCGACCAAAAAAAATCATTTGAAAAATTCATAGAGACAATCGATAACCTATTAGGCCTTGAGCTTAGTAATCAACCCGACATCACTGAGTTGCAAAAGGAGGATATCAAAAAACGCCAGGCAGCGCGAGAGGATGGTAAATGGGATGAGGCAGATCGTCTACGAGACAAACTAAATGACCAAAAACTTGGTGTTCGTGACACCGAATTCGGCCCAATTTGGTTTAGGCTTTAATTTTTACTATAAATCTTCTTTAACTTGGCGAACACTAATAATCTTTTGCCACTGTAAGTATTCAAGCAAAACAATTCTGGAACATCCAGCAAGCGGAATAGCTACCAAACCCCCAAACAGGCCACCGAAACTAACTCCGACAACAACAGCACTAAAGACAAGTAGCGGTGACATATTGGTCGAATTCGCTTGAACACGAGGTTGAATAAGATAGGTCTCTATTTGTTGGTACAAAACATAGTAAAGCAGAATAATTAACGCTGCAACCGGTGAGTGAAAAAGAGCCACAGTGGTTACGATAACTGCTCCAAGAAAATGACCAACTAAAGGTATCAGACCACAAATGAAAATTACAACAATCAGGGCAACCGGATAACTAACGTGCAGAATAAACAAGGCTGGGGAGATTAATAAAGCAGCAATTGCCGCCAAGGCCACCTGGCCATTAACAAATCCCTTAATAACCTGGTACATATCAGCCGCCAACCGATCGGCTACTTTCTGGGAATGATCGGGAATAACTTCACGCCCAAATGCAAGCCACTTCGGCCCTTCAACTAGCATCATAAAAGTCAGGGCCAGGATTGTTAATAGTGAAAAAACACTACTGCCGACATGCTGAGCTGTCGAAAAAGCTGACCCACCAGCATGACGGATCCGGTCCGACAGCTGATTTGATAAACTGTTGACTTGGCTGTCTAGGTGATACTTTCGAATAACTCGTCCGACTGAGCTATCTTGGTTCTTAAAATCACGTATCAAGTGTGGCGCTGCGTTGACAAAATTCTCGGTTTGCCTTACCAGAGGTGGAACTATACTAATCAGAAAGCCAGCCAGTAGAATAATGACAATCAGGAATGAGACAGTTGTGGCCAGGCTGCGGCTGCCTCGACGTTTACCAGGCAGTCGTTGTGAAAGCCAATAAACGGGGGCATTTAATGCCAAAGCAAAAAAGAATGACGTAAAAATCAGTAATAAAGCATGAGAAGCTTTCCGTAATGCACCAAGAAGTATAATGCTACCGACAATTAGTAAGATAACTTTTAAAACCGTCTCTACCGAAACAATCAAAGATACCTTTTGAACATTATCTCCTGGCATCCGAAAACGTTTAAACATGGCTTAATTATCGCACTTTACGGCGTATAAGCAATGCTTTTTGATAAAAATCAACTAAGTCTTGAGCCACCTTTGTAGCACTAAACTGGACAGAATATGCCTCTCCCCACCTTGCCATAGTTTGTCTTTCGGGTTCATTGACCAAAAACTTTTTTATTTTGTCTGCCAAGATATCCGCTCTAGAGGGGGGAAATAGAAGTCCCGGCTGGTCTTTTAGGACCGATCTATAGCCTTCATTATCTCCGGCTAAAACGGCCGCCCGACCACTGGACATGGCTTCGAGTAAAACAATGCCAAAACTTTCACCGCCAGTGCTCGGGAATACTGAAATATCTGCCGAGGCATAATAACTAGGCTTATCTTCTTCGCTAACGAAACCGCAAAACTCAATAGTTGATTGGAGATTGTTCAGCTCAACATATTGCTTAAGTTTAGGCAATAGTGGCCCGCTGCCACAAACTAAGACTCTAAACTTTAAATCTGGATAAACTGAAACGATTAGATTGACTGCCCTTAGCAACGTCAGGCAGCCTTTACGCGGGACTAACCGTCCCAAAAACAAAACGGTTGGTAAGTCGTCATTATAGCCAGAAAAAGGTTTGGCATCATGGAAACGTTGATAATTAATTGCGTTAGGCAAAACCGTACTTTGTATACCAAAGTTATGCTTGGCGAATTCCTTGGCCGCAGTCGAGACGGCAACAATTTGATCAAAGCGAGATAGGCTAGCCTTGGTCCAAACTGCCAGCAATTTTGATGCTAAATTAACCGTAAAAGAATGTCCGACAATATGAAAGGTTCCGAAAACAATAGTTTGCTCTTGGGCAGCTTTTATAACCCTGCCTCCAAGCCAAGGGCTGTAGGGCAGTTGAATATGCAAGACATCAAATGATTGATCGCTGAGTAAGTTTTCAATTGTTTGACGAGATGCAGGCAAGGGGATAGACATTCGATTTTTGTTAAAGCGAACCCTGATGTTACGGCTCAAGCTGTGGATGTTATTCAATTTGGTATTGTTGGTTTCTCCGACTAAATAATGGACCTCATGCCCAAGTTTCTCTAGTTGATCGCCAAGAGCCAGAATGTATTGCTGAACGCCTCCATCAGGTTTGTCCAATGAATCGTCTAGGACAAAGCCAATTTTCAAAGACTTAATATCCATCCTACTCCTACTCAGGAATGATGTTTTTTTAATGCTTCTTGGTAAAGAGCAACGTATTGTTCAGCGACCAGTGGCATGTCAAAACGCTTTACATAACCACCAGCCCAATCTTTCCAGAGTCGCCTAAGCTGCGCATCATTGAGCAATAGACTGAGACGTCTAGCAAACTCAGCAGTGTCATGAGGGTTAACAATAGATAAAGCTCCGGTCTCTTGGAGGACGTCGGTATACCCAGAGTTATTGCCAGCAACTGTTACCAAACCGCAGGCCATGGCCTCTAGTAAGACAATGCCGAAGCTTTCCCCATAAACTGCCGGCGAACAAAATACATCCGATTCGGCTAAAAGTTGCAGTTTTTCTTCTTCACTTATATAGCCCAAAAAGTTAACATTGGGTAACTTGAGATCTTCACACAGAATTTCTAGCTTTTCGCGGTCCGGGCCAGCACCAGCTATAATGAGCGATAGGTTATCGGCACTCTGAGTTAACAGCTGGTATGCGCTCAACAGGTATTTCAGACCTTTTCGTCTTTCCAGCCGACCGATATAAAGAATTGTCTTCGTCGAACGCTTCAGGTGAGGACTACCACTAACCCTATAACGGCTAAGATCAACGCCGTTAGGAATGATAGTAATTGGTTCACTGCACAAACTGCCCACATATTCTGCAGCACTTTCCGAAACAGCAGTGAACTGGTCGATGTACTTAAGCACAGACTTGAGGTATGGGGTTACCACACGGGCCAAGGTACGACTCATTAATGTTTCCGGTACCTTAGCATGAAAAGTAGCTATATTAACACTTGTTGATTTAGACAAAATTTGACGACTCAAAACCGGTACCCATGGTTCATGAAAATGGAGCACATCAAAAGCTTCACTTTTGAGCATCGTTGAAATAACTTCAGAGTCAACACTAGCCGATACCTGCAAGCTAGTGTGGGTTGGTGATTTAAAATCAGTTGCTCCACCCAAATAAATAACTTCCTGACTTGGAATTGCGCTACCGTCTCTGGGCTCAGGTGTAATAATCTTGACCACATGGCCCCGGTCCTTTAATTGAGCCTGTAAATCCGAAATAAGCTCCTGGACACCACCGCCTCGGGCAATATTGTACGGGCAAACGAGACCTATCTTCATTGAACTCTAGTATAACATCTTAGGGGTTTTTAGCTATCAGCCGTCTTAACTTAAGGGGCACATAAGGGGCAGCTGCTTTTTCATCCGCCAAGATACTTGGAGCATGATTACCTTCGTTGATCAAAGCCAACAGGTGAAAATCGTTAAAGATAATACGCATGTGCTGCTCGACAATTTGTGCATTAAAATAACGATCGGCTTTGACGCCAACGTGATAGACCGGCAGGTCAACCGATTTCTGGCAATTATCAAGTGACAAAAATTCAAGGGTTGTTCGCATATAGGTACGTACGTCGTTATTGTGCCACAACTTAATTTCAAAATCTGTAATCTGCTTCAACTCCTCTCCAACCACACCTTGGAATTTATCCTTAGCATTATGAGTCCTGCGATAAGCAAACCTTAAGATAAAAGGGTGTAAACAGACGTACCGAAAAAAAATAGCTGGCAAACGGTTAGCGAAGACGGCAGCTGTTGTCTTATAGAAAGCCCTACGTAACGGACTAAATGTGAAGTCATCAGCATGCGCGAAACCCGAGATACTGACTAACATATCGACGTTCTTGGTAAGTTCAGGATAGCGTTGGAGCATCCTTGTAACAATAGCGAAGCCAAAACTCATACCGGCGATCGTAACCCTACCTCGTTTATAGCGCCACTTGATAAAAGTGGCCAGGTAGTCGGCAAGATTGTCGAGCGTTGCTCGTTTGCCAATCTTATAAAAACTTTCCATGCCACCGAAACCAGGTAAGTCCGGCATAGTGACAGCCGCATACTTATTGAGTAATTGAGTCATACCCCACCACCGCTCCAAGCTGGAATGATGTCCATAGACAAACAAAATCTCACGCTTACGGCCTTTGGGCGCTGGTATATGCAGCAAACGTCCCTCCATACCGTTAATATTAAGAGGCACTATGTAATCGGCTGCTGTTTGGTTATTTTTTAGATTCATGATTACTCCAACAAACTTTAACAAAAAGATAATAGTTTGGACAAGTTTCGCCTCAAATTGTTAAAATAATATAAGTATGAAAAAGCATCTTTCGGTTATTCTGCTGGTATTGATAGCCCTTGTCGGTGTCTATGTTATTGGTAGATCAAGCCCCCCACTTGGCTCACAAGGTAAACCCAAGTCACAGCAAGTAACTACTCACGCCCAAACTTTTGACAAAACACTCTATTCTCTAAGTGACCCGACTAGCTTGTGGGTAATAGTTAATAAAAAAAGGCCACTGAATCCAATCAATTATGCTCCGCCTGACTTAACCGCACCTAATATACCACTGCGCTTGAGTAGTCTTGACCCAGAAATGCACGTCCGGGCTGCAATGGCAATAGCCCTACAGAATATGACAGCTGTTGCAAAAACTCAAAATATCAATCTAATGCTGGCCAGTGGTTACCGTTCTTACAGCGAACAGGTAACGGTTTATGGTGCTGAGGTAAAAGATTTTGGGCAAAAAACAGCAGACCAGGAAAGTGCCAGACCAGGCTACAGTGAACACCAGAGCGGTTGGGCTGCCGACTTGGAGCCTACGAGTCGACAATGTGAGGTAGAGCAATGCTTTGCTAATTTACCGGAGGGTAAGTGGCTTGCCTCCAACGCCTATAAATACGGTTTCATAATCCGTTATCCTGTTGCGAAACAACTCATTACTGGCTATGAATATGAACCGTGGCATGTTCGTTACGTTGGCACTTACTTAGCTAGCGCTATGCATAATCAAGGCATCCTAACCCTAGAAGAGTTCTTCGGTCTACCAGCCGCTCCCGATTACTAGTTAAGAGCATAAATCTTTAGTATAATCGTTGAGGTTATTGGGGAGTGGCCAAGTGGTAAGGCACCAGGTTTTGGTCCTGGCATTCGGGGGTTCAAATCCCTCCTCCCCAGCCAGCACCTGTATTAACAGAGGTGAACCGTGTTACTATGACACGGTATTTTTTTGTAAAGCAAGCCTCCCCCCTCTGTTATTTGATTAATCGTCCTGGGGGACGTCTATTGGAGTATTAGTAAAAGACTTTCCTGATATAATATATGCTATTAGTCAGCTATAGTTTTGTTTTACACTAGAGGAATAATTATGGCCTTGAGTACAATTGATCCTAAAACTGCACTGGTAGTCATTGATATGCAAAAAGGAATTACCAGCCTTCCGACTGCACATCCAATGGACGATATTATTAGTAATAACTCAAGCCTTACTAACGCGTTTAGGGCGCACAAACGCCCAGTTATCCTAGTTAACGTTACTGGCAGAGCATCAGGTAGAACAGAACGTACTCTGAGTTCATCCGCCAAGCGACCCGGTGATTGGGCTGAACTTATTCCAGAACTCAACGAAGAAACTGACGACATTAAAGTAACTAAAAAGACTTGGGGGGCGTTTCATAATACTTCACTGGACGATCGCCTAAAAGAACTAGGTGTGACACAGGTAGTGATATCTGGCGTGGCTACAAGTGCCGGTGTTGAATCCACTGCGCGAGCTGCTCATGAACATGGTTATAATGTGACTCTAGCAACTGACGCAATGACCGATCTAAGTTCTGCAGCACACGACAACAGTGTAAATATAATTTTCCCTAAACTTGGTGAAACTGGTACAACTCAGGAAATCATCGAGCTACTAAACAAAAGTTAGTGAGTTAAATTGTTAAATCGTTTAAGATCAACTCTCAGACAGACCTTTCATGCACTGCGAACACGGAATTTCCGACTGTTCTTTATTGGCCAATCGATATCAAATACTGGCAACTGGTTAACTAACGTTGCCCTTATTCTATTAATACTACATCTGACTCACAGTGGTTTTGCGATTGGCCTGCTGGCTGCCTGCCAGTATGGTCCAATACTCCTACTATCAATTTATGCTGGCGTTATTGCAGATAGGTATAGTAAAAGGAAACTTTTATTTTTGACTCAAGGACTCGAAATGTTAGAGTCAATTGCTTTAGCTGTACTAGCTTTCACGCATAACCCACCAATTTCGGCATTCTACGTTATAGCAACATTTGGGGGTATATTACTGGCTTTTGATAATCCCTTGCGTCGTTCATTTGTTAGTGAAATGGTTCCCAAAACAGATATTCCAAATGCCGTAATACTTTATTCTACGATCGTTAATGTCGCTAGAATTATCGGGCCCCCGCTAGCGGGTGTTTTAATCGTTGTGTTTGGCTATGGCTGGGCATTTTCGGTTGATGCTTTAAGCTACTTGGCAGTCCTCGTGTGTCTATGGATGATGCGACCATCAGAGCTACATTTAGCACCGTTGAAACTCCGAACCAAAGGTGAAATCAGAAAAGGCTTTAAATACATTTTAAGTATGCCAGTACTCTGGATAACGTTTATTATGCTGGCCCTTGTTGGCGGTCTGGCTTATAACTTTACGATAACTTTGCCGCTTTTTGTGACAAAGTCACTGCATGGTAGTAATGCCGACTTCACGCTACTTTATTCATTTTTTGGTTTTGGCTCACTAGTGAGTGCACTGTTTATCGCTAATCGAGGATTAGTTAAGATGCGCCACGTAATTATTGGGGCCGTGTCAGTTGGCGTAACTATGATAGTTTTAACTTTTTGTCCGAGCTTGACCCTAGCTATCCCGATTGTTTTCTTACTCGGCCTGGCTACTATTTTATATATGACCGCAACGACTACAATTATGCAGGTTGAATCTGAGCCTTCAATGATTGGTCGGGTTCTGGCGCTCCAGGCGGTTCTGTTTATTGGCCTTACACCAATAGTCGGCCCATTTCTCGGCTGGATAGCTGATACGCTAGGTGCCAGGATTCCAATCTTCATCGGCGGCTTTGCATGCCTGGTGGCGGGGATGTTTGGTTATATGACAAGTAAAAAGTTCAAAAACTTTGGTAAATCAGAGGAGGCCACTTAGACAGCGACATTGATGACATTATGTGGGCATATTAGTGTGGTTTTGATTCACCAGAAAAGTTCTAAGGCTGAACATGATGGCCATCCAGCACTTGAAATAAGAGAGGTGAACCGTGTTAGTAAGACAATGCCTAAATTCCGTGATAAAGAAGAAAAGTATATGAATCGTTGGATTTACTGGGGCTATAACAAGAAATTTTGATAATCCTTCATAATAAAAAGTGGCCTACTTTAATAAGATAAGCTTTAGATCCTTAACCCTTTTGTGAGACATTTTTTGCCAAGCTCGAAGTGTCCTCATCTTTATTTTTATGCTAGCTAAGAGCTTCTTGTAACTTAGGTAAATCAAGAACGGTAAAAAGATGGTCTTTTTGACCCATAAGTCCTTCTTCAAAGAGTTGTTCCAAGGCTCTACTGGCTGTCTCCCGAGTCATATTAATTGAGTCAGCTATATCTTGATGAGTTATTGGTGCATTAATAAGCACTCCTTTACCGTGTTTTTCGCCAAACCTTTCAGCAAGATAAAGTAACTCTGATATCATTCTTCCGCGTGCCGACCTAAATTCTAAGGTTTGTATTCTCTGGGTGTAAACACTAATAATATTAACTGCCTGCTTCATTATCTCTTGAGAAAGCCAGGTATTATTGCCCATGGCACTGCGCAACTTATCTTTGGAAGCTCGTAGAATAGTAACGTCAGTCATTGCTTCGTAATATAACCCTGTAGTATGTGCTCCATCCAAAGCCCAAGGAAGCGGTATGAATTCACCGGACTGATGAATCAGTAGAAGATTCCCAAGACCAGCCATTGACAAAGAAAATGCTTTAACAAAGCCTTCTTTGATTAGGTACACCCCCCCCCGGTTCATCAAGACCGTTGATAATTGTTTCACCACTCGTAAAGTGCATAAGTAAACCATCACTAAAGTGAGCGATTATACTTTCGTTACTGAATTTCTCAGTTGGCATACCAGCCGATGACCTTTTGACCATATTCTTATTATATACTTGTTTACAAATCAGACTTGTGATAAGGCGCACAGACCCTTAATAAATGCCTGCGCTATGCTAGTGGTAGTAAGAACACACGAACAGAAGCATTCATAAATCATAAAGATAGTAATGCTCCCAAATATGCGGCTTTGCTTAAACAAAATTACGTTATAAGGGGGTATTTATGACACAAATAAAAAGACGAGAAACAATCACTGATGCTACTATTATTCAAGAATCCATCGACATGCACATATTCGATGATGGTCGGTCAGAAAGACGGGATTTAAGGCTCCGTGAGCTAGATCAAGAGTATAGGCATCAGCTAACTCATTTGAAGAGGATAGTACGGGAAGCTCGACACAGCTTCATGGGTTTCGCTCGATCAAATATTAATAAGGAGGTTAGCTAATCATGCTATTACTTATCGCAGGTATACTGGCAGTTTTATGGTTACTGGGTCTGCTAGGCCATATAGGTGGTGGCTTGATCCATATACTACTTATCGTGGCTTTGATTGTGTTTATCTACCATTTCATTGGCAGACGGAAAACTCATCTTTAGAGCCTGAGCAGCTAAACATTGTTCTGTAACATTAATAGTCGAAAAGAGTTGATTTATGTCTTTCGCCTACCCAGCAAGTAAAAACAAACACTCAAAAGTACACTTTATGCAGTATTTATATAATTCCGGCGAGCCAGAGGATGATACTTCCGATGAAGCAACACCAGAACAAGAGGCTAGACTAAGACAACAAGCCGATAGATACTACATGGTTATAAGGAATAAAATTAAGCGCGATGCTCAAAGATTGAGAATTCGCTACTCATAACATTATTAAAGGGCCTCCTTCATAGATGGTCATTTAACTTATGTTTAGATAGATTATCTGATTCGTTCGCTATCCGATGCTTAGTAGCGTGCTGGTAAGACTTAGCAAAATTACAACAATAATACTGCCTACGACAGTTGTTGGCTTTAGCTTTAGTCTAATGTTGCTCAACACAGGAAAAACTATTATCAGGGGAAGAAGGGGCAAGAAGTATCTGCCGTAAACCCCAAATACATCAGAGGCTCCTACCTGAGTATTGCCAATATAAAACGCCAGGCTCACTAAAAGATAAGTCCCTACTAGAACAACAAAAACTGAGCCCCATAGTCTTTTCTTATATCGTACTAGCTCAGGCATTATATGTAATTCGGATATAGATAAAAAAAGCACTAAATAAAGTAATCCCATAATTGGCAAGGATAGATAAATGAGTCTGTTAGTTACAATACCCACAAGTCCTTCATAAACAGTGTCATAATTTTTAGTAAATGGTTGAGCAAGAGCCCGAGTCGTGAAAAGCAGTATATGATGCACCACATAGTGGAGCTGAGCCCTACTATTTATATATGTATTAAGCTGTGGGGTAAGGACAGTAGTTGCGGTTACGTGACTCGTACGAATGGCGAAGAAAATACTGGTTATTCCAAGTATGACAGCATCTGCTATATGTCAGGCTCCCAATATAATCAACAACTAGTCTATTCTAGAAAGGACTAATATATTGGTTTAAAAAGGAGCGGCAATATGTCCAAGGGCACTCGTTACGACCCCGAATTCAAAGCAGAAATAGTC
>Ga0307373_10000205_pt1 | contig 106345 bp, 94 predicted proteins | sample OX2MG_FD_202534 | JGI IMG/M metagenome (GOLD analysis project Ga0307373, IMG submission 202534) | Soil microbial communities from Risofladan, Vaasa, Finland - OX-2 | ecosystem: Environmental > Terrestrial > Soil > Coastal area > Acid sulfate soil | place: Finland: Risofladan, Vaasa | collected... | reverse complement strand
GGACGCTTTCGCACAATCCACTCGTTCAAGTGACCCTCGGATTGGAGACGCCGCCTCATCTGGTGTTGGAATCGTGCGATGCGAGTGTCATCGCGTTGCATCCCGACGTTGCCCGATATGATGTGGCTTTTGACTATTGGGTTGATCCTGAGAGCGGCGAGCTCCGCTTTGAAGTTTCGTATTCGACCGACCTATTTGAGGCAGGGACGATCGAAGATCTAGGGGCACGCTTCGTTCAGCTCTTGGAGAATCTTGTCGCCGACCCAGATCGCCCGTTGGTCGGCATATCTTGCATTACGGAGGGCGAACTTGAGCGCGTATCAGGATGGGGAGAGGGAGACACCCTGGGGAGTGAGTTCGAGTGCATACATGAACGGTTTCTTCAAACGTGCCGGGAAAGTCCCAACGCCCCGGCTGTAGTTGACTCGACGGGATCCTATACGTATGCCGAACTAGAGTCGCGCAGCCAGCGGGTGGCTCGAGCACTGCTCGAACGCGGATTGCAGCCAGGAGACTCCGTTGGACTCTTTCTCTCACGGTCGTCGGCCTTTGTTGCGTCATTGCTCGGTGTGCTGCGCGCGGGCGCAGCGTATGTGCCACTCGATCCTGCCTACCCAAAAGATCGTGTCGACTATATGATTGTGGACAGTGGTCTTCGATACATCGTGACAAACGCGATTCTCGCAGAGCATTTGTCTAGCTCGCGTGTAAACGTTCTCATCGAAGATCAAACTGAGCGCGTTTCCGAAAGCAAAGTCATAAAGTCTCGTACCGTTTGTCCCGACGACCTCGCTTATACGATATACACGTCGGGTTCTACCGGAAATCCAAAGGGCGTGCAAGTGACGCACCGTTCGCTCTCACGGTTGCTCAGCGCTTTGGAGCGTTGTGGCGCGATTCGAGATGGAGCAAAGAGAGTCGCTTGGAATGCTAGCGCGTCTTTCGATGCTTCCGTTCAACAATGGATCCGTGTATGTCGCGGTGATGCCCTATATATTATTGACGACGATCTCAAACTTGAGCCTGAAGAATTCTTCACCTTCGTAACAGAGAACCTGATAAGCGACCTGGACCTGACGCCGTCGCATGCCGCGAGCCTTATTGACGTTATGGTTCGAAAATCCAGCCAGGTTGCGGAACCCCTTCAACTCTGGATAGGTGGCGAAGTAATTTCGGAGTCGCTCTGGCATAGGCTAGCGGAGATCAGCATGGTGCGACCAATCAGCGCAATAAATGTCTATGGTATTACCGAAGCTACGGTTGATAGCATGTTCGCCAGTATATTGCCGGGTTCACAGTCGAACCTAGGTTCTCCATTGCCTGGTTCTAGCGTGCTCCTGCTGGATGAACTTCTAAGACCGGTGCCACCTGGCGTGACCGGGGAGATTTTCATCGCCGGCCCTTCTCTAGCGTCAGGTTATCTTAACAGACCCGGACTGACGGCCTCTCGGTTTATAGCGAACCCTCGCGATCAGCACGGAACGCGCATGTACCGCAGCGGTGATCGCGCGCGATGGTCAAGAGAGGGCCAGTTGAAGTTCCTAGGACGCACGGATCGTCAAGTCAAGATTCGCGGCTATCGTATCGAGCTTGCAGAAGTCGAGTCAGCACTTCAAAAATGCAGTGGTATTTTGGATGCCGCGGTCCTTGAGGTAAGCAAGCCTTCAGGAGCGGCGTTGGTATCGTTCGTGCAGCTATCGCAGGCTGGAACGCTCGACGCCGTTAGGGCAGAGTTAGAGTCTCGCTTACCAGCATGGATGCGGCCTTCGCAATTCCACTCAGTCGACCGCTTTCCTCGCACGACGAATGGAAAAATTGACCAGGCGTCTCTTAGGTCGCGGTTGGAATCCTCAAAAGCAAACGATGTCGATGAAGACAAGCCGACGACCCCCGCAGAGTGCTTCCTCGCAAAAATTTGGGAGGAAGTCCTTGGCCGTAATGGCGTCCATCGAACGGACAACTTCTTTCACCTCGGTGGGCACTCTCTCTTGGCCATTCGAGTTGTGGCTCGTCTCAAGCGCAAAGCGCAATTGAGCATACCGATGACGGCGGTATTCGAGCATCCGGTATTAAGCGACATGGCCGCATACCTGGAAGCGCGATTCGGGAATGGCAGGGCGGAACCGAATACCAGCCCAGACCCAAGCAAGGACGCCATGCCGGTCGAGATTACCGCCAGAGCAAAAAACTGAGCATTTCACGGAGCCAATGCCGAGGCGATGATATCCGTAACGGACGCCTGGTCTTGAGGAGATATGTGCTCGTCACTGAGAACGTCATATCGGATTATGGCGCCGCCACACCAGCGCCTAAGAAGCGTTTCATCACGGGACGCAGCTGAGGGTGCTATGACTGTCGTTTCTTTCAAGTACGAAGTATTTGGGCAGTACGATTCGACATACCGGAGATGCTGCCGTTCGAGGGCGACCAGATCTACCAAGGATAAGTTACGGAGATCCGGGTGACGTTGTAACTCGCGAAGCAAGGTAACGGCTGTTGGGGATGTAAATTGTGTTCGCATAAGCACCTCATCTACCTGATATGGCGCCAATAATATGAGCGTAACTTCAATCGCTTCGCTCGAAAGGTGACGAGCGATATCGGCAGCAATCAAGGCTCCGAACCCGTGTCCGAGTAGAACTATGTTTTGATGTCGAAAGTGATTTCGAAGGACTTGCGCTTGTAGAATCACGAGGCCGTCGATATTGGAGTCGCCACAGATCGATCGAGCAGCTCCTACGGGTGAAAGGACGGTTACAGATGCGATGTCCGAAAGAGAATCCGCGAGCCACGTATAGCTTAGCGCCGGTGAATATCGATCCGGCACGCAAACAACTGAACAATGGCCCGTCATCGATAAGGATCTCATTGGCCAAGCGCCGCCGAGATTGACCTGGGGAAGCGTGTCTGCGGCCAGTTGGTCCGGCCGCTTGGTGTCAGGTAGGCGGGAACGATCGATCTTTCCGTTGCTCGTTTTAGGTAGGGCATCCAACGTGACGATTTCGCTCGGAATCATATAAGAAGGAAGCGACTGCGAAAGACCCCGCCGAAGTAGCGCTGGATCGAAGCGCGAGTCAGTTGCGACAACGTAGGATACTAAGGTTTCGAGCCCCGGTTCGCCCTTTACATCGACTGCTGCGTCCGATATGCCTGGCATCGCTCGAAAAGCTGACTCTATTTCCGATAACTCAATTCGATAGCCGTGCAGCTTGATTTGACTGTCGTTCCGTCCGATGAACCTTACATTTCCGTCTGTGTGTCGTTGAACTCGGTCGCCCGTCCTGTACAAGCGGTTGCCTGAGCCGAACGGGTTCGCAACAAACCGTCGAGCCGTCTGCCCTGCTTTGCGCCAGTATCCACGAGCCAATCCGGCACCGGCTATGCATAGTTCGCCCTCGGTTCCGTCTGCAACCGGCCGAAGCATTTCGTCAAGTACATACGCTTGCACATTGGCTATTTCGTGTCCAATCGAGTTGGCATAAGGAGGAGGCGCAGTCACCCTTTGAACAGTCGCGTCGACCGTACACTCTGTTGGGCCGTACACATTGTAGAGAGTGCAGCCTGCGTCCACAGCGGCCATAGCGAGACTTTCATCCAGCGTCTCACCGCCGCACAAAACGACAACATCCTTCAGATATTCTAGTCGCCCTGCATCGCGGATCGCCCGTAGTTGCGTTGGGACGCAGTCAAAAACGGAGATCGCGTTCTTGTCGATAAAGTCAGTTAGCTCAAACGGGTCGATCCGCTGCTCCTGCGGCACTGGAAAGAGCGTGTGTCCGTTAGCGAGCTGAATTAGTTGCTTTACCGAAGCATCGAAGCAGAGCGATGCGTTTATGCTAACCCGGAGGGCCTTGCCTGATATTAATTCGGGAACGGCGGTATTAAGCGCAGCAAACAGATTTGTGAGGTTGCGATGCTCAATCATCACTCCCTTTGGGCGACCCGTTGACCCAGATGTGTAGATTATATATGCGAGGGTCTTTCGGGATGATGGATGATCTGCACGTTGGGAGACCGACCATTGGTCGGTACTACGCCGTACAACGGCGCCATTTACGTCTAGTACTAATCCGCGAAAGTTGCCGACTATGGCGGTGTCTTCGCAAGCAATAAGAACTGATGATCCGACATCACTAATCATCCATTGCGTTCGCTCTGTGGAATATGCTGAGTCTAGGGGAACATATGCTCCTCCCGCGATTAGGATCCCGATGAGTGCTACCAACGTGTCGCAAGACCGCCCTGCTGCCAGTAATACCGGTACGTCAGGCCCCACTCCAAACGACCGCAGGCGATAAGCCAGCTTATCGCCCCGCGCGATCAAGTCCGCAAACGTTACAGTGTCTTCGCCGTATACGATTGCTGCTCGATCGGGTTCGGAGATCGCGTAGCGCCGCACGAGATCGTGAAAGCGAGTGTCGTCATCAGCACGGCGGCTTGAACTGGAGCATGCTCGGCCTTGCAGATCACTGTCGCGAGTCATATTACTTAACCTAGCGACTTCGGCCGAGGCGCATCCAAAGGCTGCTTTGTGACTCAAATGCTTGCCAGGGCGCATAAATAGAGGCGTAGAAGATTCTTTCTATCGAGATGCCGGCCCTGCTTCTTGCTGAATCGCACGGCTGAGCCCGGCGGCGATTGGATAAGCGGCGGCTTAGAAGTACGAAGGGATTTTTGATGACAATCGAGTCTGTCACCTCCACGGAATTACGCGATCCACCCTCAGACCTTAGCCCATTCCACGCCGGACTTTCGGAATTTGAAGACGATTCGGAGCTTCCGCTTGCTGATCGCGCGAGACCTTTAGTCGCGTCCCATTCCCAGCAGGGTATTTGGCTCGCGGCATCTGTAGCCGACGATGCGGACCGTAGCCTGGTTGCCAGCCACTCCTACCGACTGCGGGGACACGCCGACGTGCAGGCGTTGAATGATGCGCTCAATTCGGTAGTAGTGCGGCACGAGGTGCTTCGCACGGGTTTTGTGTTTCACGAGAACGAACTCTATCAGCGAGTCTACCCTGCCGAGCCGGCAAATCTCGACGTTGTCGAGATGCTAAATACATCGAATGAATCCTTGACCTCGGCAATGCATGACTTTTATCGTACAACGATTGACCTTGAGCGAGGACCGTTGCTTCGCTGGCGTTTCCTCCGAGTTGCGCCCGACGATCATATATTGATGCTCCTTATCCACCATATTGCAAATGATGGTTGGTCAATGGGAATATTGCATGACGAGATTTCACAACTATATGCCCTGGCTATCGAGAACGGAACTCTAGGGAGCGCCGAGCTCGCGCACCACTATCGAACCCAGGAGCTTCCCGTTCAATATACCGACTATGCAGTTTGGCAAAGATCAGTGGCGGAAACCGGAGGATTCGACGACGATTTGAGCTTTTGGCAAGATCATCTTCGAGGAGCGCCGCAGGTTATGGAGCTTCCTCTGGATAGCCCTCGAGGTTCGATGCGAAGCTTTGTCGGGGATGCTGTCATCAAAGAATGTCCAGCAGAACTGATGGAAAAGATACGCAGCGTAGCCCTGGACTTGAACGTTACGCCGTTCATGCTTCAATTCGCGGCTTTTCAGGCCATACTCTCGTCTTGGACGGGCCAGCAAGACATGATTCTTGGCGTAACCTTGGCCAACAGAGCGTTGCCCGAGACGGAGCGCCTAATCGGGTATTTTGTCAATACGCTTCCCATCCGATCCGTCATGCACGGTCAAGAACGTTTCTCGGCTGTACTCGAGAGAACTCGCGTTGCGCTCATGAGTTCATACGATCACGCTGGTGTTCCATTTGAACTGATACTGTCGAAAGTTCGTATTCCGCAGGCGGCATCGGTTAAGCCGCTTGTCCAGGTAAGCGTAGCATCGCATCAGGAACTGACAGAGCCGCTTTCGTTGCGTAACGTCGTGGTCGAGTATTTGGAGCCAGATCGGCTGGATGCGCAGCAGGATCTGATACTTTACCTCACGGCTCATGGCGAGGAAGCTGGAATATGTCTCCGCTACAATTGCGATTTGTTCTCTCGATCGACGATCGAAGACCTCGCGCAATGCTACCTGGATGGGCTCGCGATTGTGTGCGCTGAGCCGCTAACTCTGCTAAGCGAGATTCGTGTTCCACGTCGTCGCGAGGCGGTCGGCATCCTCGAGCAATGTTCAGAAACGACTGCTACAAACATGCCAACGGCGGCAGCTTCGCCGGCCGAAGAGCTCGTCGCGGATATCTGGCGAGAAGTTCTTGCTGGAGCAGAGCTTTCGCCGGACTCTGATTTTTTTGCGCTAGGCGGTACGTCACTAGCCGCGTTGCGCGTGGTAGGGCGGCTTTCGCGCCTACTCGGAACACGAGTTCCAGTTCGTACGATCTTCGAGCACAGCACTCTCAGAACTCTTGCCGCGCATTTCGAACACCTGACGGAGGCCGCGATCGCTACGTAGGAGGCACTTTCGACAACGCTTTTTGGTCGAGCGCTATATCGGCGCGAGAGATTGAAGTCGTGGTTATCGGAAACGACGATCAAAGGACTTCACTATGTGGAGAGGTCCGATTCAAAGGGAGGTCCTACGACTTCGGTTCTAAATATTTGGATCGTGTCCCAGCGCGTGACGAATGATGCACGCACCACTGGCCGAGCAATATCTGCGGTTATCCCGCGTACTGCAGGGTCACTATGTGTACTATGGTCGTCCTCGCAATATCCGAGCGCTAGAAATGTTTCGCCGTGAAGTGCGACTGGTCTGGCTGCGTCTTCTACGGCGACGCAGCCAGAAGGGGCGTACAATGTCATGGGCGACATTCGATGCGATGACGAAGCTTTTCATTCTACCGAAACCGCGAATCGTGCATTCTTGGTAGGCGGCACAACGAAGGCATGCCACGATCTTGGGAGGAGCCGGGTGCGGGAAATCCGCACGCCCGGATCTGTGAGGGCGAAGCCGAATGGCCTAGCTATTCGACCGCGATCCAATAATCCTATAGAGCCACGAAACGCGGCGGCCTGGGCTTGAGCATCGACATGCTCCTTCGAAAAAAGAACGGTCGATGTGGCAGACCGGCGGCACGACTGCTTGCGCTGGCTTGGAGCAGGCGGCATTCCTTAGACCGGTCGGCATGGAACTTCAGCACGCCGCCGGCTGCGGGAGGGCGGCTGAGACGCAGTGGAATGATCGCAAGCAGACTTTTAATCAGCGGCGGCTCTTCCGACTGCTCCGACTCTTCCTTTTGAACGTAGGGCAAATTGTAGGGCAAATCGGGTGCGGATAATGCGTAAAATGCACGGATTGCGCGTATTGCGCATTTATTTTACGAGGGATTTTGAGTTCGTGCGGGGCTGAAGTTGCCTGGGGGTCAAGAGGTCGCAGGTTCGAATCCTGTCAGCCCGACCATGAAACAAAACGACGACACAAACGTGTCGTCGTTTTGTTTCATCGCCGGGCAGCAAGGCTTCCCGATGCGACCCTTGGGTTACGCGCAGGAAGCGCGTACGGATTCACAGCCGCAGGATGCGGCGCCCGTGAATCCGCGCAGGTTCGAATCCTGTCAGTCCGACCATATAAAAGCCCGTAAACACTACGTGTGCGGGCTTTTTGCTTTAAGCCACCACCCGCAATTTGACGTTGGTGGGGCTTGCGGTGGGGCTTACGCCGGCGATCACGTATCCTAGGATGGCGGCGGCTTCGGTCTGCATGCCGGGGAGCAGATGCGAGTAGGTATCCATCGTCAATCTGATGCTCACATGGCCCAGGCGCTCCTGGACGACCTTCGGGTGCACGTTTGCGCGGAGCAGCAGCGTTGCGCATGTATGCCGCAAATCGTGGAATCGTAGGCGTGGCATCGCTTCGAGGTCGGCTTTAGAGAGATCGGAATTAAGCGCGTCTTGAGCGGCAGGTCTCGATTGCAAAGCGCCAGAGAAGATGGTGGCGAGAGCCGCGGTTGCTGCGAGAAAGCGTCGAACCTCGTCGGCACTCCACACTGTCATCGTTCTCGATGGCTTTTTCGATGGTCCCCCCGCGCCGGGGGAAGAGCTTTCGAACGAGGCGCAAATGTGGTTCGAGCGCCGCCTGGAGCAACATGTGTACCAACGAGGCATCCTCAGGTTGGCCTTCGGCATTGGCGCGGCCGCCGCCGGGTTTCTTTTTCGTTCGCGGGGTGGAAGGCGTACTGCGGACGCATCGATCACGGCTTCGATATCGAGACGACGTAGATCGACGATGCGCCGATTTTCCAATGCGTGGAGGTATCGGCGCAATTCCCCATATGACCGTCCTTTTCCAGCCACCGCCGGAATCACCCGGCGGCGATTCGAATAGGGGGCTCATTGGGGGAAGTCCGGCTAAGTACGAGGAGTTTGTTGGGATGCGGATTGTCGATATTCGGGAACGCTCGCTGCCGATTTCTCGCTATGACGATCCGCTGGTTCCGTCCGGGGGTCTGACGACGAGTGCGGTTGCGCTTACGACGGATGTCATCCACGACGGGAAACCGATTGTCGGGTACGGGTTTTCGTCGATTGGGCGCTTCGCACAAGGCGGATTGATTCGCGAGCGCTTCGCGCCGAGATTGCTTGCAGCGCCTGAAGCGAGCCTCGTGAATGAAGCGGGGACCAACATCGACCCCTGTCGCGCTTGGGACGTAATGATGAAGGGCGAAAAGTCGGGCGGGCATCGTGAACGCTCCGTCGCCGTCGGCACACTCGACATGGCCCTCTGGGATGCCGCCGCAAAGATTGCCGGCACGCCGCTCTATCGATTCCTTGGAGAGCGCGTCGCCGCTCCGGCCGCATCGAATGAGATTCGCGTCTACGCGGGCGGCGGGTACCCTTATCCCGATAACGACATCGCGCGTCTCACGGACGAAGTACGCCAGATGCTCGATCTTGGACACACGCACGTCAAGATCAAGATCGGTGCGTCGCCGCTCGCGCACGACCTCAAGCGGATCGAAGCGGTACTCGACGTTTTACCTGCTCCCTATCATCTCGCCGTCGATGCGATGAACGCATACGATGCGCAGACAAGTATGGCTGCCGCCGCGGCCCTGGCACCGTTCGGACTATGGTGGTTCGAAGATGTCTGTGATCCGCTTGATTTTGATACTCAATTCGCGGTCGCGGCGGCATATCCACCGCCAATTGCGGCCGGCGAAGCGCTCTTTTCACTCGCGGAAGCGAAATTGCTCCGGCGTCACGGTGGATTGCGCCCTGAACGCGATATCTTGCTCTTCGATCCGGTCCATTGTTATGGATTGCCGGAGTATATTCGAATCGTTCAAGACTTCGAAGAGCACGGTTGGAATCGTTCCGCATTTTGGCCGCATGGCGGTCATCTCTTCACGGCGCACGTTGCGCGTGCGATGGGGCTTGGGGGCGCCGAAGTTAATCCGTTCTCCTTTGCGCCGTTCGGCGGTTATCCCAACGGCATGAACATCGCGAACGGGCACGTGACGCTGCCCACGACCACAGGCATTGGTTTCGAGGCAACGCCGGAGCTTGCCGCCCTTTTTACTGCGTTGTAAAGCTGCCGATCGGTGTTGTGACCCTGGGCGAGGTGCTTCCGCTGCCATCGCACTGAGGCTGCCCTACTTCTTTTCCAACGGTGTACGTCGTCGCGGGCGCGAGTTTGCCAACGCTGACCGCAAAGTAGGTGTATTAAAGAAAGGTCGATGCCTCCTCAATAAAGCCCCGTGCGATCATCGAGCGCTATTCGCTGCTCCCGTTCCGCGTGATGGTAAACAACGCGGATGTCATCCTCACGATCCACAGCCGCGGCGCTCCGCAATCCGATCGTCAAGCGGTACTCGCGTCCCTGTCGGAACACGAATCGTTACGCTCCTGCATCGAGGTGATCGCGCGTAAAACGGGTCTTAAAGGTGTGTGACCATAGTCCGTGGGGTTTCGACTGGGGCGCTATCGAAAGCGCTCGCCTAACTCGAAGAGATTTCCTTGCGGAAACGACGTGCAGGGTGAGCCTAAGTTGCGACGTCGCCCGAAGCCGTTTGGATCACTGCACCAGTGGAGAACACTCAAGCAGCGGAGTATTCAAACAATTCACACGAGCGGTCCCCAAACCCATTGACGGGTTCCGCCGGGACACGATCAAGCCGTTCTGCGCGTTGTAAAGATAACGATCGCGAGAGCAGCTAGCGCCATGGAGGAAATTATAGCAGCATCAAGGCTTCGGCTGGCCCACGCCGCAGAAATCACGGAATGTAGCTCGACGCATCCCACGCTATTCGGATCACTTGCGCAATAGGCCGCGTTCTTTAAGCTGGCATCAAAAATGAACTTCTGCGGCACGGAAAACGCCGCCACAAGAATTCCCAATATTAGGGGGGTAACCCACAGGGGGCCGATTCGGTCTTTTGCTCGCGAAGCCAAGACCAATGAAACCGCCGCGAAAATACACGCAGCTAAAACACTTACAGTTGCCGCAGAGTAAAGCGCTGCACCCCTCCAATGCTGGTACGCTTGAATGCAGGCCGCAACAGTGCATCCTCGCAACTCCTGCGCTTCGATATGCAACGAATACGGCGTCCACATCGCTGCGGCAATGAAAACGGCGACGACTGCAACCATCCGTGATTTCATGACTAAGATTGTTCCTCACGTGATAGGCGCCCAATTTGAGGCCGCCGAGCAAAGGCGAATGAGTCGGGCGGCCCGCAGAAGGTGCTCCTTTATGCGATACGTGAGGGACAACGTCCTGTCGAACAAGCGCTGGGGCAGAGGCGCCAAAGGAATGCTCCTGTACAGCCGAAGCTGGTAGGCCGAAAGGATCACCGTTTTCGGGATCGCTGTACCCATTATTTTCGTTCTAGCGTTGTTTTTCGGCACGCGGGAAGAGAAGAAGCGGATACATATCGGGCTGCTCGTCGCCGCATTTCTACTCGCCGTAATCGGCCTGGTGTATTTCGTGGTTAAACGATAAGACGACGATTGCTTTCGGCTGCTAGGAAGCCCACTATATGCTTTGCGCGACGCTTGTTGGAGTCTTGGCAGGCCCCACGGAATCATGAAATCGAAATCCGGTTTTTGTAATGAAGACGGCACAAGGGCGTTGGATCACCTTTTGCGAACCTGAGCGGATTCACCGACGCCGCATCCTGCGGCTGTGAATCCGTACGCGCATCCATGCGCGTAACCCAAGGGTCGCATTGGGAACCATGGCTACCTAACGATAAAAGCAAACGACGAATCCTGTCGGGCCGGCGAAAACAGGCGACGGTACGATATGTGCCGTCGTCTTGCTCTACCGCGGTGGCGACTCTCCACGCCCGTTGTAGGGCATCCAGCGCGTTGAATAAAAAACGCCCTGGCCGCGCTATCCATGCCCGGCATGCTATTTCTTCCCGGAGGGGCATCAATGATAGAGTGTGATCGCGTCCTGGAAAATGCCGTCGTCAGGCTCGCGCCCATCTGCGAGGATGATTTTGTGCCGCTGAAAGAAATCGCGTACGATCCGGAGATATGGAGATGGACGGTGAACCGGATAGAGACCGACGAGGGGCTTCGGGCGTACATCGCGGATGCCGTCGCCGCACGAAAAAAAGGCACGCACTTCACCTATACAATATGTGATGTGCGCACGGGGCGTATCGCCGGCGTCTCCGCCTTGGGTAATCATTCCGCCAAGGACCGCCGCATTGAGATTGGCTGGACGTGGCTTGCACCCGATTTCTGGGGCGGCCCAACGAACCGGGCGGCGAAATCGCTGCTTTTAACGCTCGGTTTTGAGACACTGGACCAGGAACGGATCGAATTCAAGACAGACGTCTTGAACGTGCGGGCGCGAGCCGCGCTGCGCAATCTCGGCGCGACGGAAGAAGGCGTCTTGAGATCGCACACTCTCATGCACGACAGCCGGCGCCGCAATACGGTCTACTACAGCATTCTTCGCCCCGAGTGGACGGAGATCAAAGCCGGTTTGCTTGGCTAGCAAAAAGGAGGAAATCTGGCGGCTCAGATACGCAATTGCTTGCCGCGTAGCTGCCCTTAGCTAATGTATGAAAGGCAGCAAAAAAACTTAGGCCGGTCAGCGATGCATGGAATACCCATTGGCATCGCATTGATGTGCTAAGACGAAGGCCGTGGGCCGAAAGGGCAACTGCTCCGCGCATGTGCGTTTCCGCACGCGGTCCCGCTGAGTCGACCAAAAGGTTTACGACAGCGGCACGCCAACCCGCCATCCCATGTTCACCGTCATCTACCGTTGGCGCGTTAAGCCCGAGTTCGAAGCCGACTTTCTCGGGGCTTGGCATCGACGTACCGAGAAGATTCTCGCAGTCCGTGGCTCATGCGGCTCACGGCTGCATACAGAGGCCGATGGGACGTATTGCGCCATTGCTCTCTGGCCATCGAAAGCGGCTTGGGAAGCCAAGGAGCCGCCCCTTCCCGATGATGAGGCTGATGCAGCGACGTTCAAGGACGCCGTTACGGAGTGGCTCCCGGCGTTAACGATGGAGACTGTTGACGACCTGTGGAGATTCTCGAGCTAGGGGTGCGTCCCACGCTAAGGAAACGCGCCAAAAAACACCCCGCTGAGTAGTACCGGGAAGCCCCGCGCCGGATCATTGAGGGGAAAGTCGGTCAGGTGACGCCGCCGCCCGAAAGCTGTCCTTGCTAATTGCTGGGAGATGCGCTCTAGATGGCCAATGGAAACACCTATGATCGTCGTTTTCGGGATCGCCGTACCCATTATTTTCGTTCTAGCGTTGTTTTTTGGCACGCGAGAAGAGAAGAAGTGGATACATATCGGGCTGCTCGTCGCCGCATTTCTACTCGCCGTAATCGGCCTAGTGTATTTCGTGATTAAACGATAAGCCGACGATTGCTTTCGGTGGCCAGGAAGCCTTATCCGAGTGCGGTTTGTGAGCGTTGGACAAGCGATACGGGTGCTGCTTCCGATACCCCGGCATGCTGCAACTTCCGCCGCGCTCTCGCAACTGCACGCTGCCGCACGGAATACTGCGCCTTCGCAACCTTACGTAAAATCATCGGCTCGACGTATCGGAACACGACCCGGCGCGTTTACTGTCGATCTGGCTTCCCATCCTGCGAAAGACGTTGCACCAATATCGAAGCGATGAGAAAAAGCGACCCGATTATGTTGAATATGCTGGGCACAATGCCTGGTCCGGCCGCTGGCTTTTGCATGCCTAGTACGAAGAAGATGCACGCCAACGCGATATTTACCGCCGCGATCGAAAATAATGTAAGCGCAGGCGCCGTATCGCTATGGTTGATTTAAGATTCGCGAACATCTATCTTTCCGTTAACGATGCGAGAACTTCGCTCTCCTGTGCACGCAATCCACTTTTCATCGCTCGGTGGCGCAGAAGCCCGTCTCACGCGTCCCCAGCGGGGGCAAACCCCGAATCCCATCACCGGGCCGTGCTCCACGAGCAGGGCGACCGGCATTCTGGTTAAAAAGGCTAGTCAATATGGGGAATACCACTTAAGTCCGGAGCGCCGTTGAACCAATGAACGCGATCTACGATCCCGGAATGCACGAGCCGCTCGAGATCCATCCATGGGATGCCTTGAAAGCCCGCGAAGCGCGCGACGCGATTCTCAGTATTACCCTAGACGTTGCAGCAAGGGGTGAACTGTGGCCGGCGCACCCCGATGACGACGGCGGTGATCTTGGGTTCAACCTACCCACGTCGGTGTATGTGGGCGCAGCGGGAGTAATCGCTTCGCTTGCCGCTCTAAGGGGAAACAAGACGCAACTCGCAGACCTTGCAACGCAAGCCGTCCATGCGGAGCAAACCTCGTCAAGCCGCGGCGAACTCGATAAAGGGTCGTACATGCTTGGTTCGGCCGGCCCGGCGTTGGCTGCAGCCATCTACGCAAGCGACACCGATTCCGCCGCTCGTCTCATGAACGACGCGAGAGCGATGGTCGAAAACGATGGTTACGAACTTTTCGCCGGCTCGCCGGGTTTCATGATTGCTGCCAAAGCGATGTTCGAGCTAGAAAACAATCCAGAGTGGGCGGCGATATGGCTTGAGCTATTTAAGCCGCTATTTTACGCGTGGAAGGAAGTCGCACCGCGAACGTTTCTGTGGGATCACAATGTCTACGGACGATTCTATCGAAAATATCTTGGCGCCGCACATGGCTTTGCTGGTACGGCACGCGTACTGCTTGCCGGACTCGATTTCGTTTCGGACGAGCACGCTGCCACGATCATTCAGCGGATTGTTGAGACTGCTCGCATGACCGCTGTCCGGGATGCGGATGGACGCGTGAATTGGCCGGCGATTTTCGACGATCCAACACGTGGTCTGCCGGTCCAATGGTGCCACGGCGCGCCGGGTTTTATCTGCTCCCTCGCTGATGTGCCGCGCGGGTTCGACCCGATCTTCGACGATCTGCTCGTCGCCGCCGGGGAGCTCGTTTGGCACGCGGGCCCGTTACGCAAGGGCGCAAGCCTTTGTCATGGGGCCGCCGGGAACGGCTTTGCGTTTCTGCGGCTGTATCAACGAACTGGAGAGGAACTCTGGCTCGAACGCGCCCGCGCGTTTGCGATGCACGCCATCGCGCAAGCGGATCGACAGCGCAAAGAATTCGGCGTCCCGTGGCATTCGCTCTGGACGGGTGATTTGGGTATCGCAGTTTACGCTGATGCGTGTATAAGTGCGAGGCCCGATATCCCATCAATCGATGGTTGGCCTGTTGCGTCCTAGTTTCCCGATCGGGTTCAACCCGTAATTCGCCAACAACCGGCGACTCTTGGAGAGCCAGCGTGTAGATCGAGCCGGTTTCGACGATGTGCTTGCCCTTACGACGCGAGGGAGTTCAATTTTGCCAGCAACTGGAACTCATTTGAAACTCTAAATGCCCGGAAAATCTTTTGCTTGTGAATACGCACCGTGTTAGCGCTCATGACGAGGCGTCGGGCGATGCCGTCGTTGCTAAGCCCCTCGTTCCGAATCAGTAAAACAATCTCACGTTGACGATTCGTCAAGGTTTCGATCGTCGAGCGTCCGGTAGTTGAAAGGCGCTCGTGCTCCGCTGCAATGAAACTGCGTGGGTACGCAGCGGACACGCTCTCGATGATATCGAGCCACGAGCTCTCGCCGGTCATCTCGTGCAGACTCAGCGCCAGATTGGCTACGCGCCACCGATAGCCCACGCTGGCGAAAATGTCCAGTGCCTCTTTTGCTCGCAGTATCGCTATGCGACGCTGCCCGCGTGCCTTGAGTACGGCGCTTTCGGCGGTAAGGCGGAATGCGCGGAGGCGCTGGTCGTGCGCGAAGCCAGCGCTCTGTAAGAGTGGCGTTTCCTGAGCTTGATCGAGAAAAGATTGCGCTTTGGATGGATCGACCGGCGCGGCGAGCTCGGCCGCAAGTATAAGGGCGCCAACCTCCTCATCGGCTGCGTCGTTCCAATTAATCTGTGATGCGCACCATTCCGCTTCGCGGAGTTCAAGCCGAACGTGAAGGTCCTCGCGTGATATCTGCGCCAGCCAGCAGCGATCAAGATGTGAGACCATCTGCATGTATGGAGAGGGGCCTACGCGGCACGCCTCGTTCAGTTGTCCACCCGCGCGGATATAGTCGCCATGCATCGCATAAGCCCACGCGGTCATGCGCATCACCTGAAAACGCTCGAGAGCCAGGTCTGCGGTCCAGGGAAATGAAGCCCGTGAAATAACGGCATCGAGCGATTCGCGATCGAGCCTGTCGCGCGCTAGCGCCGCGAGGATGCGCAACGCCATCGCCGCAACCCCGAGGTCTGGTTCGTCGAGGCCGTCCAGCACTCGAAGCGCCGCAATCGTCAACTCGATCTGTGCGTCGATGTTGCCCGACGCGGCGTGAAGCCACCCTTGGAGAACTAGGCCGCGAGCATAGATGTTGCGATCGGGCTCGTCACGTGAAATGAAGTTCAGCAGCAGCGCGGCTTCCTCGTACCGTTTAAGAGCCCATGCGGATAAGGAGAGGTAGAAAACTAGCTCTGGATACTCGCTCGCGTCATGGTATGCGCTTAAGTCTATACTCTGGAGAAGCTCTGTAGCTGACGCGGTCTCGCCCAACGATGCAAGCGAAGCCGCCTGCATCGCTCGGGCCAGCGCCTCGCGGGGATCACCCGGAGCCAAGCGCGCCACGCGAAGGCTATTTGCAAGCACAATTGCGGATTCGCGGCGTTGGCGGTTCCAATAGAGAATATGCGCTTCAACGATAGCGCGCGCAGGGGTAAAGGGCTCGTATTTTAGAGCGTCGAGCGCCTCAGTTCGTTCGCCTCTTAGAAAGGCGCGGTACGCGTCGAGAATCCGGCCAGGCGCGTCCCGCTGCACCAATGCCCACATCCACGACATGATTCGACTGATGTCGCGGAGGCCCTAGCCGGTTTCCCAAGAGTCTGCGGCCCTACATCCCGCCACCGACGGAATCGGCGGCCGTCATGCCACCGCCGACACTATCGGCGGAGGTAGTGACCGTGGTCATCCCACCGCCCACGCTGTCGGCCGATGTGGTGACGGTCGTCATTCCGCCGCCTACAGAGTCTAAGGCGTGAATTTGAGGGGGTGTGTGCATCGGGAAGGCCGACATGATGAGGCTCAGCAGGAACGAAAAGAGGAACATTCAGGGTCTCCTTGAGAGCGTTTGAGTGTTGAAGCGTAGTCGTTGGCGACTAAGGCTTTAGGGACAGATTACGCCGGGAAGGGCTCGCTGACTAGCCATTGGTCTCATATAGTCGCTGGCGACTACTCAAGTCCCCGTACAGACGTGGCAGCGCCCTTAGCCGTAACCTTGAGCCATGGACGATGAACTGACACTCCATGAACTTCAGAGGCTTGAGGCTGAGCGGAAGCTTCTGGGCATCCCCGAGGGGGTGCTGGAGACTGCCTGGGTGAGGAGTGCCCAGGTTGAGGCCGTTATTGACGCGGTTCTGGCGGTCACCTTCGGGGCCGATGCGGCCGCCTACGCCCAGGCGCGGCACGTCGGGGAGTGGTGCGCTCGCATCGCCGGCGGCCTTGCCTACGGCCCGGACCCATCCTTCGCGCGGCGGGTTGGCGTTCTGGGCGATGTCGATCCCGTCGCGCTCGAACGGATTCGTGAGCTGCAGCACCTGGCGACGTACGTTCGAGAGTACCAAATCTACGCGATGCAGGGTTCGGAAAATCCGCGCACGCTGTCGGTCATCGTTGCGGTCGCCGATGAGTTTGCAACGCGCATCGCGCAGGAGAACCATGGCCGCGCCGTTTCACCGAATTCGGTACTGCGTACCATGATGGAGCACACAGACGAAACGTCCCGGCCGGTGTTGGAGGCCCTGATGAACGTCGTTCACCCATCGAAAAGCGCGCGCGTTGCGTGATCCCGAGCATTGCGATGAGTGCGGGCATTCGATAACACTTCACGACAGCAATGGATGCTGCGTCCGCTACCCGGGAACGCTGCAGAGTCCGCCGCGTTCGTGTGATTGCAAGTTGCCGTACGAGACGCTGCGCCTTCGCCGCCTCACCTGAGGCTGCGCGCTCAAATAGGCGTGAAATGGGTACAGACCCCTCATGACGCCGCGTAAGTCGTTCGTGCTTATTCTTAATGCCCGTTCCGGCGGGAGTTCCGCGGGCGACGACGGTGCCGAGCTCCTGCGCGAGCGGGGCTGCGAGCTTTCGATCGTGCGCTCAGGCAGTCCCGAGGAAACCTTAAAAACTATTCGCGAGGCGGGGGATGTTGCGGGCATCGTCATCGGCGGAGGGGACGGTACGGTTTCGCTTGCGCTCCCTGCGCTGATCGAACGCGGGTTGCCGCTCGGAATACTACCGCTCGGTACCGCGAATGATTTTGCGCGCAGCATCGGTGTTGCCGAGATGAAGGCGGCATGCGATGCGATCGCGCAAGGCGCGCTGCGCTCCATCGATCTGGGGGCCGCGAACGGGAGGCCATTTCTCAACGTAATCGCGCTGGGCCTACCCGCGCAGGCTGCGCGCGAGTTAACCGCCGAGCGTAAGCGCCGGTTCGGCATGTTTGCGGCGCTCGCGGCCGCTCCGAGCATCGCCCGCCGGCGTCACGTCTTTACCTTGAACGCCACGATCGACGGCGACACGTTGCGGGCTCGTTGCGAGGCCGTCTTGCTTGGCGCCGGGCGCTACGTGGGCGGTTTCCCAATCGCATACGAAGACCTCGACGACGGCAAACTGCACCTCACGGTGTGTCGAGCGCTCTCGGCATCCGAAGTGCTCTCGCTCGCGCTATCGACGTTGTTCCGAAGGCTACCGCAGGACGATCGCATTCTCGAGCGGACCGCGGTGTCGGTGATGCTCGAGACTGCCGTGCCGATGGATGTTGCGATCGACGGAGATATCTGCGCAAAGACGCCGGTCGACGTGCGCATCCTCGCGAGCAAATTGCGGGTGTTTGCGCCCGCTACGGCGAGCTGACGAGCGCGGCCGCGCCGAGATGATCGATGAATTTCTCGGTCGCGTTTGAATGGGCGACGCCCTCGCGAACGACGATCGCGAGTTCGCGCGTCAACTCAAGGTCGCTCACGGGCAGCGCGCGGATCGAGCCGATGCGCTCCCACCGGCGCGCCGATACTTCCGGCATGAAGCTTACGCCCAGGCCGGCTTCGACCGCACCGACGATCGCATCGTTGCTGTTGAGCGAGAGCGCGATATCCAGTTCCGGAAAGCGGGTGCCGAGGCGCTCTTCGATGAGCGAACGCGTTCCCGAGCCGTCCTCGAAGAGCACGAACGGGTCGCTGACTAATTCCGCGAACGTGATGTCTTCACGCTCGGCAAACTCGTGCGTTGCGGGCAGAATGGCCAGAAGCCGATCTATTCCGAAACGATGGATGGCCAAGCCTTTCTTACCGAACGGCAACGCCACCAGCGCGGCATCGATTCTGTCCGACGCTAGCCACATCTCGGCGTCGCGGCGATTGCCCGTCAGCACTTCGAGGCGAATCTTTGGGAATTGCTCGCGAAACGATGCGACGATGCGCGGCAACACCGTATCGGTGATGGTGCGCGTCGACCCGATCACGACGTGCCCGGCCACATCGTCGATGCGGTCTTGCACCTCGCGTTCGAGGGTATCGACCAGCCGTAGCAGTTCGAGCGCTCGGTCGTAGACCGCTCGTCCCGCGGCGGTCGGTTCCCACCGCCCGTGGACGCGTTCAAGCAAGGTGACGCCTACCGCGCGGGTAAGCGTCGCCAACTGTGCCGAGACGGCCGATTGCGCGAGAAACAGGCTTCGCGCGGCCGCCGAAATGTTGCCGGTCTCTACCACGCGCACGAAGGTTTGCAGAAGGGCGCAGTTGATAGACGACGCGAGCGAGGATAGGACTTGATCCGAACGGCTCACGAAGCGAGGCTTCTCGTAAGGCAGCCCTCCCCCTTTTCTCAACCGCGGCTTACGCCGTTGCGAGAATCGGCCGATCCTCGATAGCTTGGTCGTACTGCCCTAGGGCAGCGGCCGCATTGCACGCCGCGCGATGCGCCAGTATCGCTTGGGCTCGGGGCACTTCACGCGGGCTCCCGCGCCATGCGTTCAACGCCGCTTGCTGCAGGGCGCGCCCGTAGGAGAACGTGAGGAGCCACGGGCGTTCCAGCGCAATGGCGTTCATCGCCTGCAGGTGCTGCGTCGAGAGAACGTCATCTAGGCCACCCGAAAGAAATGCGACACCCCCGACGTTTGCCGGCACGTTCGCGAGCAAGGCCTCAAGGGTCGCTTTGGCTACCTCCGCCACGCTTGCGCGGTGCGAGGACCGCAGACCGGGCGTTACCATGTTGGGCTTGAGGACGATCCCTGCCAGGTCGACCTCCTCGGCGTCGAGCGCTTCGAAAACGTGTTTGAGCGCTTCGCGGGTCACGGTCGCGCAACGCTCGATGTCGTGCGTGCCGTCGGCCAAGACCTCCGGCTCGACGATCGGCACCAGGCCGGCCGTTTGCGCGGCCTTTGCGTAACGGGCGAGCGATTGCGCGTTGGCACGCAGCGCGCGCGGCGTCGGCGTTTGCTCCGAAATCGCAATCACCGCGCGCCACTTGGTGAATCGCGCGCCTAAGATGCGATACTCTTCCAGGCGTTTGGGCAGGCCGTCGAGGCCCTCGGTGATGAGTTCGCCGGGCGATCCGGCAAGCGGCGCGGTGCCGGTATCAACCTTGATTCCGGGAAGAATCCCCGCGTCGTTCATCACCCGCACGAACGGCACGTCGTCGGCGGTGGATTGCCTCAGCGTTTCGTCGTAGAGAATCGCACCGCTGACCCACGCGCCCAGCCCCGGCGTGGTCAGCAGCAGTTCGCGATACGCTCTGCGTGCATCTTCGGTCTCGGCGATATGCAATGCCGCAAAGCGCGCGTTACACGTCTTGTTACTCTCGTCGATTGCAAGTATGCCGCGCCCAGCGGAGACGAGCGAGCGCGCGGTGGCCGCGAGTTCAGATGAGTGTGACATCGGCGATCCTCTCGAAGCGTGGTGAGCGTGAGCGATGACGCTGGCCGCACTATAGCGTCAAATGTCGCACGCGCTCAAGCCCTCGTGCACGAAAGGTCGGTTTTCGAGCGCGAACGGTGTTACCGAGCGCGCTAGGCGCCCAAGCTCGAGCGCAACTTGCGCACGTGGTTGCGGCTGACGGGGACCGTGCTGCGCGCGCGATCGTCGACCCTCACGCTGGAAGTTCCAGCGAACGAAGGGCACACTTCCACGACGTGCCGCACGTTGACGAGGTAGGCGCGATGAACGCGCATGAAACCGTGCGCTTCGAGCAGGCGTTCGCAGGACGCAAGCGATCCGCGATACCGAGCGGTTTCGTCGTACAGGTGAATGGCGATTCGGTGTCCGCTGGCCTCGACGAAGCGAACGTCGTCGATCGAAACCATCTTGGTCGAAGCTCCGAGCTCGACGGCGATCCGCGACGGCGGCGCCGGCGGTGACGGCGCTTGCGGGCTGCCGGTACGCTTGATGCGTTCCAATGTCTTGGCCAAGCGTGCCCCGTTCACGGGTTTGAGCAAGTAGTCAACGGCCGCATGTTCGAAGGCGGCGAGCGCGTAGTCTTCGTGGGCGCTCACGATAATCACCGGCGGGGCATCGGCGATGGATTCGAGCCGCCGCAGCGCTTCGATGCCGCTCAGCCCCGGCATATGAATATCTAAAAAGAGCACGTCGAAGGGCCGTTCGCGTAGTGCGCTCAAGGCCGCGGTAGCCGTTTCGACCTCAACGATGTCGCACGGCGAAACGACGTCGCGCAACACGAAGGCGAGTTCCGCGCGAACGAGCGCCTCGTCGTCGCAAATGAGCGCGCGCAGCATCAGGCGGGAATCCGGAAACGCGCGGTGACGCCTTGCCCGGGTGACGACGCCACCGCGAGCGCAGCGTCCGCGCCGAAGAGTAAGCGCAGCCGCCTGTCCACATTCGAGAGGCCGATCCCGAGCCCGTCGCCGATGCCCACGTCCAGCACGTGCTCCAGGCGCTCCGGGGAAATCCCGACGCCGTCGTCGGAGACCGCGATGGTTGCGCCCGCCTCGGTGCGGTGCGCCCGGATCGTTACCGTTCCGTCGCCGCCGCGCGGTGCCAATCCGTGCCCGATCGCATTCTCCACCAGCGGTTGGATGGAGAGCACCGGGACGCGCGCTTCGAGCAAGGATGCGTCGATGTCGTGGACGATGCGCAAGCGTTCGCCGAAACGTGCGAGCTCGAAACGCGTATAGCGGTCGGTCTGCTCGAGCTCTTCGCGCAGCGTCACGAGCTCGCCGTGATTCGCAAGCGTGTGGCGAAAAAAGTCGGCGAAATCCACCAGCAGATCGTGAGCCCGCAGCGCATCGATACGGGTAAGCGCAGCGATGGTGGTGAGCGTGTTGAACAAAAAGTGCGGCGAGATCTGCGCGCGCAGCGCACCTAATTCGGCTTCGTGCACCAATTGTGCGCGCGCATCGAGTTCGGCGATCTCCAGGTAGACGCCGAACACGCGGGCTAAACCGGCCGCGATGCGCTCGTCGCGCTCGTCGAACGGCGTCCCCCACGCGTGGTAGAGTTTGAGCGCTCCGACGATCGAGGTTCCGGCGACGAGCGGTGCGATGATCGCCGAAGAAAGCGGACAATCGGGAAACGGGCAGCCGATGTCGTCGCGATGGCGGGTGGTTGCGATGCGCCCGGTGCGCAACGCATCTTGCGTGAAGCGCGTGAGGTTGGGCATACCTTCGCGATGATGTTCGAATCCGGCGCCGGCGAATGCGAGGATACGCTCGGGAAGGACGACCGCCGCCGCGTCGAGCCCGAGCGAGCGGCGCAAGAGCTCTGCGGTGGCGCGGGCAGATTCGGTATTCAGCCCGGCCCGTAACAGCGGGAGCGCCTGCACGAGCAACTCGAGCAGCGTCTCGTCCGCCGACGGGCGCGGTAGCTTAGCCATGCGCGTAGCCTATCACATGCCGTCAACGCTCGGGCGTTGCGAACACCCCCGTCTCCACGGCATGCGCGACGAATCGCAAGGCGGCGCGCGAGAGCGTGCGCTCCGCGCTAGCGAGCAGATGGATATTGCGCGCGAGCGGCGTTGCGGGCGACGGAAGGATCACCAACTGGCCGGCCTCGATATCGCTCGCAACCGCATCGTGCGAGATCAGCGAGATGCCGAGCGCCGCGCGCGCGCACGCGCGAACGGCCCCGTTCGATCCGACCGATCGCACGGGCGGCGCGATCGCGAGCGTCGCAAAGAGTTCTCGCGTCGCGGCGCGCGTACCCGATCCCGACTCGCGCAGCAGCCACGTCGCGGTGCCGATGTCCGCGTGCTCGGAGCGGGGTGCGCCAACGATCACCAAATCGTTGTGCCGCGAGGCCAGGATGCGGCAGGCCGGCGATACGGGCGGACGCCCCGCAATCGCAAGCTCCACCTCGCCGTGCCCCAAGCGGTCGAACAATCGCTCGCGGTTGTCGACGTCCAAATCGACGTCGCACTCGGGGTGGGCGCGCACGAAGCTCTCCAAGAGCGGCGGTACGAACGATTCCGCGGTGGTCGTCACGGCGGTAATGCGCAGGCGCATCGCGCGGCGGTCGCTTCCCACGGCATCCTTCGCCTGTTCGAGCAGCGCCATCGCTCGGCGCCCCAGGGATTCGAGTTCGCGTCCGTCCTCGGTCAGGCGGACGCCGCGGCCCGCGCGTTCGATCAGGGTGCAGCCGAACTCGCGTTGGAGCTCTGCCACGGCCATCGAGACGGCGGGGGCCGAGAGGTCGAGCCGGGCCGCCGCGGCGCGGATCGACCCCAGCTGCGCGACCTCGAGGAAGATCTGCATGTTGCGTAGCGACTTCATAGGTAATGTTTTACTTAACTGTTCATGCGAAAAAGCCCCTTGATACTGAAGTGTGGGGGTCGCATAGTAGCGGGAGCACCGATGAAGTGAGGTTTCCATGGCCACTGCGACCACGACCAACGGCTCGATCGAACGCTGGGATTCCGGCGTCATCCCGTACGCGAAGATGGGCTACTACGAGCCCGATTACGAGCCCAAATCCACCGACGTCCTCTGCGCGTTCCGGCTGGTACCGCAGGAAGGCGTCGACCCGATCGAAGCCTCTGCGGCAGTGGCCGGTGAATCCTCAACGGCGACTTGGACGGTCGTTTGGACCGACCGGCTCACGACGTACGAGCATTACCAGGCAAAGTGCTATCGCGTCGATCCGGTTCCGGGTACCGACCAGTACATCGCCTATATCGCCTACGATATCGATCTGTTCGAAGAGAACTCGATCGCGAATCTTACCTCGTCGATCATCGGCAACGTGTTTGGATTCAAGGCGCTCAAATCGTTGCGCCTGGAAGACATGCGCATCCCCGACGTGTATATCAAAACCTTTCAAGGTCCGGCGCACGGCATCGTTACGGAGCGCGAGATTCTCAACAAATACGGTCGCCCATTATTGGGCGCGACGACGAAACCGAAGCTCGGGCTTTCGGCGCGCAATTACGGTCGCGTGGTGTACGAGGCGTTGCGCGGCGGCCTCGATTTCGTCAAAGACGACGAGAACATCAATTCGCAACCCTTCATGCGGTGGCGCGACCGCTTCTTGTATTGCCAGGAAGCCGTCGAACGCGCGCAAGCCGAGACCGGTGAGATCAAGGGCCACTACATGAACGTCACCGCGGGCGATATGGAGAGCATGTACGAGCGTGCCGATTTCGCCAAAGAGATCGGTTCGCCGATCGTGATGATCGATTTGACGATCGGATACACCGCCATTCAGTCGATGGCCAAATGGGCCCGCAAGAACAGCGTGATCCTGCATCTGCATCGTGCCGGGCACTCCACCTATACGCGGCAGAAGACGCATGGCGTCAATTTCCGCGTGATCTGCAAATGGGTGCGCCTGATGGGTGTCGATCACATTCACGCCGGCACGGTCGTCGGCAAACTCGAGGGCGATCCGCATAACGTGGCGGGCTATTACGATTCGCTGCGTCTGGACCACGTCGAGCGCAACTTGCTGCACGGCATCTACTTCGACCAGGATTGGCTCAGCATGCCCGGCGTGATGCCGGTCGCATCCGGCGGCATCCATGCGGGGCAAATGCCCCAGTTGCTGCACCTCTTGGGCGAGGACGTGGTGCTGCAATTCGGCGGCGGGACCATCGGCCACCCCGACGGCATCGCCGCGGGTGCCACCGCGAACCGCGTCGCCGTCGAAGCGATGATCAAAGCGCGCAACGAAGGCCGCGACGTCCTCGCCGAGGGGCAAGAAGTGCTCGAACGCGCCGGGCGCCGTTGCAAGCCGCTCGAGCGAGCGCTGCAAGTCTGGAAAGACATCAGCTTCGAATACACCTCCACCGATACGCCGGACGTCCTTGCGACGCCAAGTTATTAGAACGGAGCTCCAGCATGCATCTCACGCAGGGAACGTTTTCGTATCTCCCACCGCTCACCGACGACGAGATTCGCGCGCAGATCGATTACGCGCTCGCGAACGAATGGCCGATCTCGATCGAGCACACCGACGACCCGCATCCCCGCAACGTGTATTGGGAGATGTACGGTCAGCCGATGTTCGACGAACGCAACTCCGAAAAGATCATGGCGGAACTGGGTAAAGCTCGGCAAGACTTCGGAAACGAGTACATTAAAATCAATGCCTTCGATCGGAGCCTCGGGCGCCAGACGCTCGCGCTGAGTTTTATCGTGAATCGTCCGAGCGACGAACCGGGCTTCGCATTAGAGCGCACGACCTCAACCGATCGCATTCAACGCTACACGCTGCGCTCGTACGCCCTCGATCGTCCGAAAGGATCGCGCTATCGCCCCGAATGATCCGGCCGAACGCATCGACCTCACCGAGATGTTTCGCTTGGCGAACGTCGATGAGGTCATCGCGCGTCTGGATCGGGAACTGGTCGGGCTCGCGCCGGTAAAGCGACGCATTCGCGAAATCGCTTCGCTGCTCGTGGTGGACCGCGTCCGCCGCGAGCACGGCCTCAGTGCGGAAGCGCCGCCGCTGCACATGAGCTTTACCGGCTCGCCCGGGACCGGTAAGACGACGGTAGCGATGCGGATGGCGGAGATCCTGCACAACCTCGGCTACATTCGCCGCCCGACGGTCATCGCCGTAACGCGCGACGATCTGGTCGGGCAATTCATCGGGCATACGGCGCCCAAGACGCGAGAATTGCTCAAGCGTGCCAAGGGCGGCCTGCTCTTTATCGACGAGGCGTACTATCTCTACCGGCCCGAAAACGAGCGCGACTACGGGCAAGAAGCGATCGAGATTTTGCTCCAGGTGATGGAGAACGAACGCGACGATCTTGTCGTCATCCTGGCCGGATACGCGGACCGGATGGAGACGTTCTTCACGAGCAATCCCGGAATGCGCTCCCGGATCGCGCACCACATCGATTTCCCCGACTATGGGGCGCAAGAATTGCTCGCGATCGCCGATATGATGTTGGCCGGCCAGCAGTACCATTTCTCCGAAGACGCGCGCACGGCGTTTGCCCAATACCTGGAATTGCGCATGCAGCAGCCGAATTTCGCAAATGCCCGCAGCGTTCGTAACGCGCTCGACCGCGCTCGGTTACGCCAGGCGAATCGCTTGGTGGCCGCCGGGAGCATCGAGGTAGCGGCATTGAGCGAGCTGGCTTCTAGCGACGTTCGCGGAAGCCGCGTGTTTGCCGCCGGCGTATCGCCCGTGCCGCCCCCTGGGGTATTGCCCTAATAACGGTGATACCGCCTATGGCCAGGCCTGATGGGCGCATACATGATTCACGCGCAGAGGTGCCGTAGTCCCAACCTTCAAGGGGAGGGTTTATGCACGATTTTACGCCGATCTCCGCCGTCATAGGCGGCGTTTTCATCGGTCTGGCAGCCACGCTCTATTTGCTGTTTTCAGGGCGGTATGCCGGCATCAGCGGCATCCTGCGCGGTGCCGTTTTTGGTGAAGACGACCGCGGAATGGACCTGCTGTTCATTATCGGCTTGCTGGCCGGCGGCGTTCTCTGGGCCCTTTTTGCCGGTAAACCCGACGCGCTCGGGGCGCCGCTGCCGCTAGTGGCGGTCGGGGGCGTGCTGGTCGGTCTTGGGACCTGCATCAGTCATGGCTGCACCAGCGGCCACGGCGTCTGCGGCTTGGGCCGCAAATCCGCCAGCTCGCTGGCCGCGGTCGCGACCTTCCTGGTTACCGGAATCGCGACCGTCTTCGTCATTCACCATCTTGGGGGGGTGCCGCTTCCATGAAACGCTTGAGCGCAGTCTTGTGCGGCCTGCTCTTCGGCCTGGGCCTGTCCATCTCCGGAATGGATCTGCCGTCGAAGGTCCTTGGATTTCTCAACGTGGCGGGCCGCTGGGATGCGAGCCTGCTGTTCGTACTCGGAGGAGCCGTCGCGGTCACGGCGATTGCTTTCCCGTTAGTTCGGCGCCGTGCAAAGCCGCTGTACGACGCATCCTTCGAACGCATTGCGCCCGAGCGCATCGACGTCCCGCTCCTCGGCGGCGCGGCGCTGTTCGGCGTCGGCTGGGGCATGACGGGCTACTGCCCGGGGCCCGGCATCGTCGCCTTGACGCGACTGGCACCTGACGCCATCGTCTTCGTCGCGACGTTCCTCGTTGGGTCGTTGATCTACCGGGTGTATGTCCGGCGGTCGGCACGTGGAGCTATCGAGCGCGCGAGCGATCTCGGGTGAACCTATCAAACGTGCTCCTAGACCTCATCTATGGGGCCGCGATCGGATTCGCGCTCGGCCTCACCGGCGGCGGCGGATCGATCATCACGCTTCCCGTACTGGTGTACTTAATCGGCGAGTCGGTACATGAAGCGATCGGCACGTCGCTCGTCGTCGTGGGCGGGATCGCCGCCCAAGGCTTTCTCGCGCAGCGTACCAACGTGCGGTTCGGGAGCGGGTTGATCGTCGGGCTGCTGGGCGTTATCGGAAATATTCCGGGTTCGATTCTTGCAGGCCACGTCTCGGGCGAGCTCTTGCTCTTGCTCTTCGCCGGTTTCATGTTCGTATCGGCGTTCGCGATGCTGTTCATACGCCTTCCGGACCACGTCGAGGGTGCGAAACCGCATTGGCTGATGGTGGCGGTCGTCGGCGCGGTGCTCGGATTCCTCACGGGGTTCCTCGGCGTCGGCGGTGGATTTCTCATCGTACCCGCGCTGGTATTCGCACTGGGCTTCTCGATGCGTAACGCGATCGCGACCTCGCTCTTCGTAATCTTCGTGAATACGGTCGTCGCCCTCGGGTCGCGTTTCGGGCACGCGCCGATCGCTTGGTTTGTCGCACTCCTGTTATTCGCGGGCGGCTTCGCCGGGAATGCCTTGGGAGCTAAGCTCGCGAAGAGTCTGGATCACCGCTTGTTAAAAACGATCTTCGCAGTATTCGTTATGGCCGTCGGTGCGTTCACGGGCCTGAGCGCGCTGCATATCATTCCGATCAATGTTAAATAGCGACCGAAAGGATCTCCACGCATTATGACGCCTGAAATCGAACCACGCGACGTTCCCGCACGCATAAAAAACGGCGCGTTCTTGCTCGATGTCCGAGAACGCGACGAATGGGAAGAAGGGCATGTCGGCGGAGCCGTATGGATTCCGCTAGGGCAGTTGCAGGCCCGTTTAAGCGAGATCCCGGCGGACCGCGACATTATCTGCATGTGTCGTTCGGGGCGCCGTAGTGAGAAGGCGTGCACGGTGATCGAGAAAGCTCGAGGCAAGGGGCACGCCGTCATCAATATGGCCGGCGGAATACTGCGCTGGGCCCAATCAGGTCTGCCGATCGAATCGTAGGGATTAAACCCCCGCAGGCACGACCGTCGGATAGCCGGCTGCATTGTACGCGTTCATGCCGCCGTCAACGTTGATGAGGTTGGCGAATCCCGCCGATTCAAGAATCGACGTCGCAATGCTCGAACGGTAGCCGCTCCCGCATATCACATACGTCGTCGCATCGCGATCGAGGTGCGGAATGTGCCGCATGATCTCCGCTAAAGGCACGGATTCTGCGCCTGCAACCGTACCCGTCGCGAATTCCGCGGGGCGGCGCACGTCGAGTAGATGCAGCGGTTCCTTCGAAGTCGCCACGAGCTTGTAGAAGTCGTCGATCGGTAGTTGAAGGGTGCCGGCGGTAGGTAACCCCGCATCTTTCCATGCGTGGAATCCGCCGTCGAGGCCGCCCACGACCGAGGTAAATCCTACCCGGGCGAGCCGCGTCAGGGCTTGCTCCATCGATTCGTCGCTCTCGGCAACGAGGATCAGCGGTCGATCGAATTCGATCATGGTCCCGGCCCACGATGCGAACTGGCCGTCCAAGCCGATGTTGAGCGATCCCGGGATATGCATGGGTCCATAGATTTCGGAGGGGCGAACGTCGAGCAGCAACGCTCCGCGGTTCCATTGCGCCATCACCTCTTCCGGCGAAAGTTTACGGAGCGCGGGCAGCGCGCCGAGCGCCGGCGCGCCCTCGCGGTTGAGCGCAACGTCCTTCGAAAAGTATGTCGGTGCTTCGGGCAGGCCGGTGGTCATCATTCCGATGAAGTCGTCCTTGCTCATCGGCTTGAGCGCATAGTTCTCCATACGTTGCGCACCGATTGTCGACCACGTTTCCTGCGACATATTGCGCCCGCACAGCGAACCCGCGCCGTGCGCCGGATAGACTTCGACCGAGTCGTCGAGCGTTAGCAGCTTCTGGTGTAACGAGTCGTAGAGGAGCCCGGCCATCTGTTCGGCCGTAAAGCCCCTGGATCCCGACAGATCCGGGCGACCGACATCGCCGATGAAGAGCGTATCGCCCGTGAAGAGTCTCTTAGGAGCCGACGCGTCGGATCGGTCTTCCATCAAAATGGAAATCGCCTCCGGCGTATGCCCCGGCGTCTCGAGAAAATGCATGCGCAGGGAACCTGCGTCCAACGTGTCGCCGTCGCTGACGGCGACGTGTTCGAAGCGCGCCCCGGCGCGGTGGCTCATGACGATTTTCGCGCCGGTGCGCTCGGAGAGCTCCTTGTGCCCGCTCACGAAGTCGGCGTGGAGATGCGTTTCGATCACGTAATCGATCGTCAATCCTTGCGCCTTGGCTTCGTCGACGTACTGATCGACGTCGCGCTGCGGATCGATCACCACCCCGTGCCCACCGGATCCGATGAGATACGATGCGTGCGAGAGGCAGCCGAGATAAAACTGTTTGAAATACATGGGAGCTCCTAGGCTTTGCCCTTCATCATGAGGTTCCAGTACATCCATGGCAGGGCGTGGAGTTTGAGCATATACATGCTCCAGCGTTCCTTTGTGGTGTCGATCATCGGGATCGACGGCGTCGGATTTCCATCGTAATCGAATTCGGCCAAAATCAGCTTGCCGTATCCGGTAATGAGGGGGCACGACGCATAGCCATTGTAGCGCGCCTTGAGGGGATGATGGTGCATCTGGGCGAGCAGATTCTCAACCACGACGGGCGCCTGCCTGCGAACCGCAGCGCCGGTTTTGGAGTTGGTCGTACTCCCGGCGTCGCCGAGCGCAAAAATATTTGGGAAATCCGGATTCTGCATCGTATGTTGATCGACGCGCAGATACCCTTTGGTTGGGCCGTCCGGCTGGGCCAGCAGGTCGTTCGTTTTGATGAAATCCGGCGCGCTCTGCGGTGGCGTCACGTGAATGAAATCGAACGGTACCGTGACGCGAGTTTTGTCCGGATCGTTGACGATTTCGAAGGTCGCCTCGTGTTTCGCTCCATCGACGGCGACTAAATTGTGGTTGAACATCGTGTGGATACCGTAACGCGCGACAACCTTGTTGAGCGGCGCTTGGTAATGCTTCACGCCGAAGATCGCGGGGCCCGCCGTCGCGTAGAAGATCTCCGCTTGAATGCCGTGCTTCCTGAAATAGTCTGCCGCGAGATACATGATTTTCTGCGGTGCGCCCGCGCATTTGATCGGCCCGGCCGGGAACGTGAAGAGGGCTCGGCCACCCTTGAAGTTTTTGATGTACTCCCACGTTTTAGGGGCGAGTTCGATATCGTAGTTGCTGGAGACGCCGTTGCTGCCGAGGGTTTCGCAGAGGCCGGTAACCCGGTTCCAATCGAGTTGCAGGCCGCACGCGACCACGAGGTAGTCGTACGTCAAGCGGGTGCCGTCGCCGAGGGTCACCGCGTTTTCATTCGGGTCGATGGAGGTGGCACGGTTCTGGATCCACGTCACACCGGAGGGGATAAAATCGGCCTCTTTGCGGACGGTCTCGGAAGCCGATAGGACGCCGCCGCCCACGAGGGTCCAAAGCGGCTGATAGTAATGCTCTTGCGAGGGTTCGACGATGGCGATGCCCTGCGTACCGCGGTTTCGGAGCTGAGCGGCAACGCAGATTCCCGCGGTGCCTCCGCCCAGGATCAGGATGGGAAAGTGCGTGTTAGCCGGTGTCGCGAGCGGGCGCTCTGCCGTCGTCGTGGTCGTCATCTCTATACTCTCCTCTGTCCGCAAGATGCAGGAACAGTCGCAATGGTTCTACCCGATGCATAGGAGTTCTGGCGAGCGGGCATCAGGCTTTGTGATGGGCGGTATTTTAGCCCTTACAGGGCGGCTCGGCCCGCAGCTTCTGCATGTCCACGTCGAGCAGCTCCCAGAACAGTTCGGCGCCGCTGTAACCGGTAATGCGAGCTACTTCGTTACCGCAGTGCATGAGGACGAACGTGGGCGTGTAGATCACGCCTTTGATACTCTGAAGATCGGCCGGGCGCGGTGCGTGCAAATCCACGCGCCGCAGGGGTGCGTGCTTTCCTTCGTCGGTCGAGCTATACGAAGGCCCGATATCCCGGTTCCAAGCCGCGCAGTACGGGCACCCGACCTGTTCGAACATCACCAACTGGTCCGCGCGGGCGGTGGCGTACGACCCGAGCGTCAGCGCAACGAACGCCAGAGCCAGGCCCAGCCAGAGTCTACGGACGGACATAGTACCAGCCTTGCGCTTCGCGCTCGATAATCGCCGGAATCCCGCTTGGCACCAGGGTGACGCCGGGGAGAAGATCGGCCGCAGTTTTGTGGATCGTGTCGAGGGTGTTCTTGCACGCGAGAACCTCGACGCCGATCGCGACGAGCCCCTCGATGCGTTCGGCAACCGGGGAGCCTTTGAGCACGGAATGGATGCCGGGCCCGTACACGACCAAGGCGATTTTAACGTCGTCCGCGCCGTAGTAACGCTGCACGTTGCCGACGTTGCCGATTACTTCGTTCACGCGGGCGGGCTCGTTTTCGGAGAGGCTCAGGACGACTTTGCGAGGATGATCGAATGAGGGCGGGACGTAGCCGGCATCGCTACCTGTGGTCTGCGCGAGCGCGGGGCAGGCGCCCAGCGAAAGCGCGACCGCGAGCGCCGCTACGATCGTTACGACAAATCTACGCATGCGAGGCTCCTTTCAACCACCGTTCGCTAGGAAGGGGAAGGTGTTGAGCAACCAGCCGCTGACGTTCGCGATCGACCCGATGGCGATCAGCGTGCCGGTAGCTACGAGCAGAACACCCGATGTGATTTCGATGGCGCGCATATGCTGTTTAATGACGATGAAAAGCTTAGAAAAAGTTCCAAAGGCAAGGGCGGCGGCCAAAAACGGGATGGCGATGCCGAGCCCATATGCGGTGAGCAGGGCGATGCCGTGCCCGAGATCGTGGCTGTTTCCGGCGATGACGAGGATCGTTGCCAGGATCGGGCCCACGCACGGGGTCCATCCGAAAGCAAACGCCAGTCCGATGACGTAGGCGCCGATCGGGCCGCTCTTTTTCATCAGCGGATGGAAGCGTACGTCACGATCGAGCCACGGCAGCCGAAACAAGCCCAAATAGTGCAGGCCGAGTATCACGATCAGGATGCCTGAGACCTTTGCGATGATACCGGCTTCGTCCGCCACCAAGCGCCCCACAACGCTGGCGGAAGCGCCCAGCAGCACGAAAACCGTGACGAACCCCGCGCAGAAGGCCGCAGCCGCGGCCAGAATACGGCGGCGCGACGCCGTATTCTGGTCGGTGGTTGCAAGCTCGTCGAACGATACACCGGCCAGGAACGAGAGATAGGCCGGCACGATCGGCAGAATACATGGGGATGCGAAGCTGACGATCCCGGCGAGAAAAGCCGCCGAGAACCCTACCTGCAGGGTCAACGGGCTCAATGAATCTTGGCTCCTTGATCGATCCACTTGCCCAGAAGCGCACGCTCATTGTCGGTCATGCCGGTCATGTTCCCGATCGGCATCGTATGGCTCGTGACCGCTTGCTGTTTGATCCTCGAGGCTAGTGCCGCGATGCGCGCCGGCGTGTCGAGCATGATGCCCATCGGAGCCGACGAGAAACCGGCTTCGGTGGGATGTGCCGCGTGGCAGACCGCGCAGCGCTGCGCGACGATCGGTTCGATCTGCGAGAACGCGACCGGTGCCGAGGCCACGTGTTTTGCCGAGCCGCCCGCCGGCGCTGCCGAAGAGCCCGCGTCCGCGCTCGGACCGCTGCCGGTAATGATGCGCTCGTCGGGAGTGCTGCCGGTTTCGTTGGGCGTGATGCCGAGCGTTCGGGCGAGATTGCTCGTAATCGTCACGCTCTTTTTGCAATTCGTCATGCAGGCAACCGCGTGCACGTCCGGTTTGAGGTGCTCGTTGATGAAGCCGTTGCGATTCGGCATTTTGATGGCCGCGAGCGTTTTTGCGTCGAGCACCGCGTTGGCCGGCACGAGATTGTTCAGGTTCAAGACATACGCCGAGATCGCATAGACTTGATCGTTCGTGAGCGAACCCGGGGCGTTGAAGGGCATCGCGCGACGAATGTAATCGTATAGCGTCGGCGCATACGGCCAGTAACTTCCGACCGTCTTTACCGGGCGCGCCGAGGTGAGGGTGCCGTTACCACCCGCCAAAACGGGGTAGCGATTCTCGCCTTCGCCGAAGTCGCCGTGACAGACGGCGCATTTGGCTTCATACAGATTCTGTCCGTCGGCAACGGAGCCGTGCCCGGGTGGAAGCCCGGCGCCGGTCAATCCATTGACGTCGTCATTCCAAGCTTTTTGCTGCGCGACCGTCGCGGGCGTTCCGAAGCCGTAGTGCGATGGATATGACTGTGCGTCGGCGATAACGAACGCGCCCGCAAGCGCCACTACCAAAAGCAGCGGGATGGTGGCCTTAGGAAACTTGAACATTGTCGACCTTTCCATCGGGGTTGACGTGCCACGTTTGAATGGCGTTATCGTTGTAGATCGCGTTCGTTCCGCGGACCGCGCGCAGCTGCGTGAGGGTGGGCTGCACGTAGCCGGTCTCGTCGACCGCTCGGCTCTGCAGGAGCGCGTCGGTGCCGTGCCATTCCCAAGGGAAGCGGAAGCGCGTCAGGCACTTGGATAGGATGGGTTCTTGGAGTTTGGCCGGATGCCAGTTGATGCCGCCGTCAGTCGATACGTCAACGCGTTTGATCTTGCCGCGTCCCGACCACGCAAGGCCGGTCACTTCGGTGAAGCCCTTGCCCTTCATGGGGTTTTCCGGGCACGGGCTGGTGATGACGGACTTCGTTTCGATGATCCAGGCGAATTGGCGCGCCTTGCCGTCGGCAAGGAGGTCCGTATACTTCGAAGTCTCTTCGCGCGTCATCCATGGTTCCTCGCCGAACTTCAATCGGCGGAGCCACTTCACGTTGACGTTGCCCTGCCAGCCCGGAACGATCAGTCGCACCGGATAGCCGTTGGAGGCGCGGAGGCGCTCGCCGTTTTGCGACCACACCACCATCACGTCGTCGAGCGCTTTCCAGACCGGAATGCTGCGCGTCATCGCTGCCGCATCGGCACCTTCGGCGAGCATCCATTTAGCCTGCGGCTTTACGCCCGCTTCTTTCATGAGAACCGAGAGCTTGACGCCGGTCCACTCGCAACAGTGCACCATACCGTGGGTGAACTGCAGGCTTTGCAACTGCGCTCCGCGCCACTCCATGCCGCCGTTAGCCGGGCACTCCGTGAAGTGGATGTGGCTCTCGGATGGATACCTTTTCAATTCTTCCATCGTAAAGACCAACGGACGATCGACCAACCCGTCGATCATCAAGCGATGCTCCGCCGGGTCGATGATCGGCGTGCCGCCGTGGTCTCGCACGAAGCACAGCCCGTTCGGCGTAATGATGCCGTCGAGGTCCTGTAACGGCGTAAAACTGACCGACGACTCTTCGGTCGCGGTAAGAAATGGAACGTTTCTGCGGATGACGCTCGCTTCGTACTTGATCGGCATCCCATACGGGTGCGCGATGACCGTCTCGCCGAGTTCGTCCATTCCCGGCGAACGGGGCGCAAAGGGGTTGGTATCGCCGGCCGCCGCCGCGGGCACCGCACTTGCGAGCGCCGCTCCGGCGATCGTCGTGGCGCCCTTGGTGAGAAATCCCAGGCGGCCTATCTTTTTAGGCGGGTTGTTCTGTTCGTCGTGGTTCAAGGTGCTGCTCCGAAGGCTGTTAGGAAGTAGCGATGCCGGTTGGATCGGCTCCGGTGACGGTGACCGCTTGCCGGTCGGGAATGCGGATCACTTTCTCGTCCTCGATATATTTCTGGACGACGTCGTAGATGGCCGGGCCCTGCGTGTTCTGGTTGATCGAGGCCCAGCCCGAGACGGTGTAACTCTTTGAGGCTTCCACTTTCTCGCCGTTGCGCAGAAGCGTCATGTCGCTGATGCGCTGTCCTTGCGGTTTCGATATGTCGATCGCATAAGACATGCCGCCGACGCGAACCATGTCACCACCTTGCTGATAGTAGGGATCTGGATTGAAGATATTATCGGCGACGTCTTCGAAGACCGACTTGAGTTGTGCGCCGGTCATCGTGTTGCGGTACGCCTGCGGATACGTGATCGCCGTCTGCGAGTAGAGATCTTCGAGCATGATCGGCTGGCCCGGCAGAAGGCTGATGCCCCAGCGGAAGCCCGGCGAGAGCGAAATCTCGGCGTCGCGTTCGCGCAGCAACGCCGCGCAGATCAGATCGTCGAACGTGCCGTTAAAGTTGCCGCGGCGATAGAGCAAACTCTCCGTATGCCCGAGCGTCTTGGTAAGGTCGGCTTGATACGGTGCGCGGATATCCGCGATGAGTTTGGCCATCGCGGGCTGCGGCGCGATCGCGTCGCTAAAGATCGGGATCAGACGGTACCGGTAGTCGACGATGGCGCCGTTACGGACGTCCAAATCGAGACGCGAGAGGAACTTGCCGTGCGAGCCGGATGCGATGATCATCGTTTTGCCGACCATCGTCGGGCGCGGCACCGCATCGTGGGTGTGGCCGCTCAGGATGATGTCGATGCCCTTCACGCGCGCCGCCATCTTTTTGTCGACGTCGAAGCCGTTATGGCTCAGCAGCACCACGACTTGCGCGCCCGCGGCGCGCGCTTTGGTGACTTCCTCTTGAACGTGTTTCTCGTGAATGCCGAACGTCCACTCGGGAATCATCCAGGCCGGGTTCGAGATCGGCGTGTACGGGAACGCCTGGCCGATAACGGCGATCTGCACGCCGCTGCGCTCGAACACCTTCGTGCTTTCGAACGCCCAGTCGCCCCATGTGGAGTCTTGAATGTTACCGGCTAGAAACGGGAACTTTAACCGCGCTTTCAATTCTTTGACGCGCGCGGTACCGTAGGTGAACTCCCAGTGCCCGGTCATCGCCTCGACGCCGAGTTGGTTCATGGCGCGGACCATGTCGGCGCCGCGCTCCTTGAGCGACGTGTACGAGCCTTGCCAACTGTCGCCGCCGTCTAGGAGCAGCGTCTGTCCGGGCCGCTCGGCCCGAATCGCATCGATCAGCGTCGCCATGCGATCGAGGCCGCCGAGGCGCCCGTACGATTTCGCAAGCGCGACGTAGTCCTCCATCGTCAGCGCGTAGGCCGACGATGTTTCCGGGGCGATTCCGAAGTATTTTAGAAATGCGTCGCCGACGAGGTGCGGCGGCACTCCGGCATCGGCTCCGACGCCGATGTTCACCGCGGGTTCGCGGAAATAGATCGGCATCAACTGCGCGTGGATGTCGGTGAAATGGAGAAGCGTGATCTTTCCGACCGGATCGAAACGCAGCAGGTCGGCCTGGGTGATCTTCTGCGTGGCTGCCGCGCTGGCCAGGGATACCCCCGGGCCGAGCGCGGCGGCTGCGGCCGCAGTTACTTGAACGAAGTCACGTCTGGTGAGCATGGTTACCTTCTGACAGATGGGGTTTCGATGGGTAGGCCCTGGCCGCGCGAGGCGACGTAGAGTTCTAGATCGACATACTGTTGGCTGCCAAAGGGAAGCGGCTGTGCGCGGACTTTGGCGTTGCATCCGCGGAAGCGGCGTTGTACCGAGCCGACTGCTTGCCATTTCAGTCGATACGTCGGGAAGCCGTTAGTCTGGCCTTGGCTCAGCGTATCGGAGCGAAGTTGATCCCCGGCATGCTGAACGTGACACATCTGGCACGATACGCCGAGTTGCCCGCGCGGCGTGTCGTAGAACGTCTTTCCGGCAACCCACGCCGCATGCGCCGGGCCCGTCGTCGTGACGTCGACCGGCATTCCGCGCGATTGAAGCTTCACATACGTCGTCAGCGCCAAGAGCTGGGGCGACTCCCACTTGTACGGCTTTGCGCCCATCATGTCGACGCGCATCTCGTTGATGCGCTGTTCCAGATCGATGACCTTACCGGATTTGGGATCGTACGCCGGGTAGCGCGCACCCACGCCGCGCATGGACGTTTCGGCGGCGCTATGGCAGGTTTGGCACGACTTGCCATTGGTTCCGTCGGCCGTCGACCATAGGGCCTGACCCTTTTGAACCCAGAGATATCCCGGGTTGCTAAAGTCGTCGTTTTGCATGGCGCGCAACGGCGCATCGAGATAGATGAAGCCGGATTTTTCTTTGCCTACCTGATATGCAGAGAGCGGCGCCGGCGTCGTCGTCTGCGACGTCACCAGCACGGGCTTGAGAAACAGGACGCCGAGTGCGAGCGTGGCGATGATGACCAGCGGTGATGGGCGTAAGCGCATGAGCGATTTTCTCCGTGCAGCTACGAGACGGTGATCTGGGCCGTGTTCTTGTACGTTTTTCCGTTATCGTCGATCCAGGTGAACTCGAAGGTTCCGCTCTGATCGACGCGCACCGGAAACGAGATGAAGGGGTTTGCCGAAATAGCGGGATTCAGGTCCATCTTGAAGACCTGTTGCCCGTTAAACGTGCACGTGAACGTGTTGATGATGTCGCGCGGAATGGTTTTCCCGCTCGAATCCTTGGTAAATCCCGAGAGCATCGGGTGCGAAATCAACGTCTTGATTTCGATAATGTCGCCCTTCTTGGCGGTGCTTGGGACGAGTAGGCGGCTCTGTACGCTTTGATCCATGGAAATCGACCTCGTTTTTAGAATGAATATTGGAGCTGTAAACGGTTGTAAATGAGCAGCGGCACGCCACCGAACCGCGCGACGTCGGTTTGAGTGCGCTCGATGTAACGGTCCTCTATAGAGAAGCCGTCGAAGCTTTTGCCCTTGGGTTTCCCAAAATAGTAGGTCGCTTGCAAGAGCGATGCGTGGGATTTTTCGGCACCGGCGCCGTTCGTGAAGTTGAATTGCGCGAACGCAAGCTGCGTCTGCAAGCGCCGATTGTTGCTATGGTAGTTGATCGTCGCTTTCGACGATGCGCCGGCGCTTTGACGCTGCGCCATGCTGGCGGTCGGAATCGACGTAAAAAGCCCGTCGCCCGCATAGGCGCCGGTGTACGGAGATGCGATGCCGCCGTAGTACAGCGTGTAGGTGCCGTTACCGTTGGCTTTGATTGCCGGAGAGCCGCCGGTGGGAAGAAAGACGTGCGATGCGGTCGCCGCGGCCAGGCTCGCGGCCGTCACCGTGGTCGAGCGCCAAGGCGCGTCGTCGATGGCATAGCTGAACGTGACGTTCTTCGCCGCAGTTGCGCCGATGGCGAATCCTAGCGTCGAATTATCGACTAGCCCCGCGTACGAAAGACCGGCGTTGCGTTCGCGAATGTACTGCGCCTGCAGATACGGCGCGAAACGCGATTTCGAACCGAGGGCGGTGCGGCCTTCGGCATCGACGAGATTGGCGATGTTGTAGAAATTATAGAGCCCGATCATCCCCGTTACCGGGCGATGCTTGCCGGAGTACTTCAACGCCGTATAGAGCGCGCCCGACACGAATTGCGTGGGCTTGGTCACGAACGTCGTTGGCAAGAACGAGCTGCTCGTGCGGCTCTCGAACCGAACGATCCGATCGACGGTGAGCGAAAGGTTCGGGGCGAATGCGAAGTTACTCGAGAGCCCCTGAAAGAAGTTCGGCTTCATTCGGCCGTCGATTGGTTGGGCCCAGGGCGTATTGATCTTCTGATTGCCGACCGCGATGTTGACTTTTGCGGTGTGATAACGCAGATACGCCTCGCCCAGCGTGCTCAGGCCGAAGCCCGGTAGCGTGTTGTCGATTTTGGCTTGCATCGCCGGCGTGCAGGCGCCGCCGATGGCGTAGTTCGGCGCGTGCGAACAAGGCCCGTTCGCGTTGAACGCGTCGACGCCGTAGTATCCGGCCGTTGCGGAAAAGTGCGAAGTAAGATCGTACGTCGCGCGGACCAGAATGCCGGTATTCGTGGCCGCTTGGTTTTGCGGCAGCGATTTCACCCCGGCCGCCGCCGTGTTGCTGGCCTGCTGCTTGGTGAAGTAGTACTGTCGAACGTAGCCGTCAACGCGCAGGCGACGCGCGGGCTTCTTCGCGGTTTTTGCCGGTGCGGCGGTTTGGGCGTGCGCGATGCCGGGCGTCGCAATCAACGCGAGAAGGGCCGCAATCGCGGCGAAAGAGCGGGAAGCTATCACCCGCCGCACCCGCCGATGGTGACCTTGATGGGCTTCGAAGCGCTCCAGAGCGATCCGTCGTTCATGACGGCGATCGCCGTCACGGTCTGGGTCTGAGCCAAACGCATGCGGAACTGGACGTTCGCCTGTCCGTTAATCGGCGAGAGGTCGAAGGTTGCGACCCCCGGTAAGGGGTTGCCGTCGGCCGCGACGACGATTTTTTTGACGTAGTTTTGCGCGGTCATCGGGCTATCGACCGTGATCGTGATCGGCACGGTATTGCCGTTTTCAGCAATATCCGGGGCACCGATCGTGACCTTGCCCGGCGTCGGAGTGCCCGGCGCCTGCTGCGCGAGCCACTTCTGGACGTCGGCCGGGGTCGCGAAGGCGGGAAGCGGGAGCGCACTCGCGGCGATGGCGGCGAGCAGTGCGGTGCCGCCGGCGGCGAGCGCTTGCCGGCGGGTGGGTTGGCTGGGAATCTGCATGGATATCTCCGATTGCTCCATTATTTATTTCAGGGTGGAAAGGTATGCGACGACGTCCTCGACCTGCTGCGCGGTCAAGATCGGCTTGCCGACGAACTTCTTGGCGACGTCCGTGAGGCCGGCGACCCGGTAATACGCGGGCATAATCGTATCCGGGTTGATGAGCTTGGCGTTGACGATGCGCAAACGCAGCTGCGCTACGCTGAGGTAGCCTCCAACGCCCTTGAGGTTGGGTCCGACGTTACCGGGGAAGGCCTCCTTCGCGATCGGCATGCTGTGGCACGCGATGCAATTGCCCAATTTGCGATTTTTGACGATCGCGAGCCCCGTTGCCGGGTTGCCGGGAACGCCCGTCAACGAGCGGGGAATGGTTCCGTTGACGACGGTATACGGAACCAGCGTCGTGTCGTGGACGACGGTGGTCGACGCTGAGGCAATACCCATGCATAACAGCGTGAAAATAGCTGCCGCGATACTTCGGCGTGGCTCGCACATCTCGTTATCTCTCCTTCGAGACAGGTTTAAGCTCGCTTAAGGTTGAGAGATGCTCCGACGAAAGTCCTACAAGGGGAGACGCGCCATTCGGCGGCAAGACTGCAGAAATGGCGCGGAACGCCTGTAAAGACGGAGCCTAGCGCCCGTTATCAGATTTGCAGATGGCGCCCATCTTTATAAGGAAACCGCCATCGTGGAGGAGGGGATCATCGAACTATCGGTAGCGCTGACGTGCGTGGACCCGGTCCGGGAGGCGGAGGCGGTCGTCGTGATCGACGTCTTGCGAGCCACGACGGTCGTGGCCGTCGCCCTTGCGAACGGCGCGCAAGGCGTCATTCCCGTTCGGAGCGTCGACCAGGCAAGGGAGTTGGCCGCAAGCGGGCCGGGATATCTTCTAGGGGGTGAATTCGAGAATCGCCGGATCGCCGGTTTCGATTGCGGTAACTCGCCGTTCGACTACGCGACGAGCGTCGTCGAAGGCCGGCGCGTCGTGCTTCGAACGACCAATGGGACGCAAGCCTTCGCCGCCCTCGCCGGGCTGGATACGGCCATCCTGTGTGCCGCCTTCGTGAACGTTGCGGCGGTCGTCGCGCACCTCAAGCGGCAACGCTACCGTAGCGTCGCCTTTCTTTGCGCGGGCCAGGACGAGCGCTTCAGTCTCGAGGATTTCGTCTGCGCCGGCGCCATCGTCCACGCGCTGGGCGAAGACGATCCGCACGTTCGCATCGACGACGCCGGCCTTGCGGCGCGAGCGCTCTTCGAGCAAGAACGCTTCTCACTTTTAGCGCTATTGGCTATCGGCAATCACGCTGAAGATCTGCGCGCGGTAGGCGCGCAAGCCGACATCGCCTTCGCCGCGCAGCTCGATCTCCTCGACGTCGTGCCGATCATGCGCGACGGCATGCTGATCTGCGGCGAACATTGCAAATAGCGTAAGGATGCGTTCGGCCCGCAGGCGCAGAACGAGGCGCGACTACGATAATTGTCGATGGTTGACGTTGCTCATGGGAGACCTGCAATGCCTAAAGGGCGCACGACATTCAGTAAATTCATTATCGAAGAAGAACTGCGCGCGAGTCAGCCGGACCCGCACCTGACGGCGTTACTGAACGATATCCAAACGGCGTGCAAGTTTATCGCCCTTGCGGTCGCGCGCGGCGGCCTGAACGCGAGCGAGGCGGTTGCGACCACGACCAACGTCCAAGGCGAGGAGCAAAAAGCGCTGGACGTCATCGCGAACGATATCATGCTCGCGTAGTGCGAGCAGGGTGGGACGCTGTGCGGTATGGCGTCGGAGGAAATGGACGAACCGTATCCCATCCAGGCCGAGCATCGCCGCGGTCGCTATCTACTGGCATTCGACCCGTTGGACGGCTCCTCGAATCTCGACGTCAACGTGACCGTCGGGACGATTTTCTCGATCCTGCGGGCGCCCGACGGCGTGAGCGAACCGGCGGTCGAGCATTTCTTGCAGCCCGGTACCCAACAGATCGCTGCGGGGTTTGCGCTATACGGGCCGTGTTCGATGATCGTGATCACGCTGGGCTCCGGCGTGCACGGTTTCACGCTCGATCGTGAGATCGGCGCGTATACGCTCACGCATCCGTCGATGCGCATTCCGGAGCACACGCGCGAATTCGCCATCAACGCATCGAACGAACGCTTCTGGGAGCCGCCCGTGCGACACTACGTGGCCGAGTGCATCCAGGGGAGAGACGGCGTGCGCGGCGAGGACTTCAATATGCGATGGGTGGCCTCGATGGTTGCCGAGGTCTTTCGCATCTTGGTCCGCGGCGGGCTGTTCATGTATCCGCGCGATACGAAGGACCTGGGCAAGCCGGGGCGCCTGCGCCTGCTCTACGAGGCCAACCCGATGTCGATGATCGTGGAACAGGCCGGCGGCGCGGCTACGACGGGACGCGAACGCCTGCTCGATATCGCGCCCGTCGCGCTACACCAACGAGTTCCGGTTATTTTGGGATCGCGATCGGAGGTGGAGCGACTGATCGAATACCACCAGGCGTACGATCGGGGCGAGGATCTCGCGTTCGATGCGCCGCTGTTCAACGCGCGCACGATGTTTCGCTGAAATCGCACCGGCGTACCCTACGAATGGAGCATCCGTAACTCATGTCGCAAAAGCACCCTATTATCGCGATCACCGGCTCGTCGGGGGCGGGAACGAGTACCGTCAAGACGACGTTTTCGCAGATTTTCCGGCGCGAGGGCATCACGCCGGCAATCGTTGAAGGTGACGCTTTCCATCGATACGATCGTCTCGAAATGCGCGCGTTGCTGGACGAAGCCAAATCCTCGGGCCAACCGCATTTCAGCCACTTCGGGCCCGAGGGCAACCTCTTTGCCGAGTTGGAAGCGCTCTTTCGCGAATACGGCGAGCGCGGTGAAGGACAAACGCGTAAGTACCTTCACGACGAAAACGAAGCCGCTCCGTACTCGCAACCGCCTGGAACGTTTACCCGATGGGAAACGATCGAGGCTGGGTCGGACGTCCTGTTTTACGAGGGGTTGCACGGCGCGATTGCCACGGACGGGATCGACGTCGCGCGCCACGCAGATCTGCTGGTGGGCGTCGTCCCCTCGATCAATCTAGAATGGATTCAGAAGCTCCATCGGGATAAAACGGCCCGCGGGCATTCGCAGGAAGCCGTCGTTGAAACGATCCTCCGGCGCATGCCCGATTACGTCAACTACATCGTGCCGCAGTTTTCGCGCACGCACGTGAATTTTCAGCGCGTCCCGATCGTGGACACGTCCAACCCGTTTATCGCCAGAACGATTCCAACGTTGGACGAGAGCATGCTCGTCATTCGCTTCCGAACGGCCAAGGGCATCGATTTTCCATATCTCTTATCGATGCTACACGACTCGTTCATGTCCCGCCCGAACACGATCGTCTGTCCGGGCGGGAAGATGGAATTAGCGATGCAACTGATCTTTACGCCCATGATTTTGCAAATCATGGATCGAAAAAAGCGCGCGCGATAGAGCGCTAAAGCGGACGGCTAGAAGGTTCGCCCGTACGCAATGCCGACAGAATCGGCTCGCAATTGGATGGTCTCGTTGCCGGCGGGAGCGCCGCCCATGAATGCGGGTAGCAGCGACGCCCCCGATACGCTATTGTTGAACGCGCGAACGAATGCGGCAGTAAACTCTCCGCCGTTCTTTTGGGCAAAGGTTGCGCCAAGGGTGAGATGGTCCGTCGTCACGCCGGGTGCGATGATGTTGAACGTAACGTCGCGAGGCTGGATCGGATTGCTGCCATGATTGTACCCCGCTCGTAGCGTCAGACGATTCGAAGCCCTGTACGCTACTCCAAGTTTAAGAACGTTCACATCCTGCCAGCCGAAGCCCGGCCCGTTCGCGCTTCCCAGTTGCGATTGATTCGTACTGGGGTCACCTACCGACGCTACGGCGCCGTAATTAATGCGTTGGTAGTCCATCGCAAGCGTGAGTTTCGGCACGGGTACGACGGCGATTCCTAAGCTGAAATTCTCCGGAATGTCGAACGATCCGGCGCCGGCGAACAACCCGCCGTACTGCGTGAAACGCGACATGTGCATTCTAGTCGCGTACGCCGCGCCGAATGTTATGGAGTTTGAGAGCTTGCGCATGTATCCGATGCGCACTCCGAAGCCCGTCGACCCCTGCGGCCCCGTGTTCGTCACGAGAGTTGGTGCGGCCGAGAGATTAGGCGTATTGGCAAACGCCTGCAATCCCTGAGCGGCAAACTGTTGATAGCCGAAGAGGGGCGCGATGCCAACCGATTGTTTGTCGTCAAGCTTCATGGAAATCGTCGGCGCGACGATGAGCTGAATGAGATTGACACCCAGCGTTCCGTTGCCGCAGAGCATATTTGCGGGACCGTGCCCGCAATCGAACGCGCCGGAAGGGTAATTTGTATTGAGTCCGCCGTTGCCGTATACGGAGACCCCGATCGCGAGCTTGGGATTCACCATGTGGTTGTAGCCGAATTCAGGAATCGCAAAAAGATTGCTGCCGCTGGCCGAGGCGCCGTCGAGGCCGGGGCCTAGGCCCGAGCGAGCCGCGCTCCGGCGTGGCATAAAGAGTGTCACTCCAAGGTCGACGCGATTTTTTACCCAAACCATACTCGCGGGGTTGTTGGCACCTCCAGAGGTGTCCTGAGTCATCGCCGTCGCGGCACCCCCCATGCCTGACGCCTTCATGCCATATCCGACCGAGAAATATCCATCGGTCGCGCGAGCCACATTGGGAATCACCAACACTCCCAGGGTAAAAAGACCGGCAACGAGGGTAGGTAAAAACCGTCTCATGCAAAGAGCCTCCCCACTCCCTCACGGTCGCTGTGCGCCGTCAGGAAGTAACAACGCAGTAGGCTGCGGTTGTCGCCTGCTTGGTTGGGAGAGGCCTTTGCGATAGAAACGCTATTCCCGATAGTTGGTATCTAGGCGGGCGATTTTGGGTAATATCTACTATTGGGAGAGCGCCGGACTTCTTACTGCTTACCGATGCGCTCGTTCTCGTTATCCATGAGATAGATCTTGTCGGCGTGGCGTATCCCTAAGGCTTTTTGATCGTACACGATGCCCACGTACTGCCCGGGCTTTATTTTGCGCATTTGATACGTGGTCTTGCCGTCGGCGGAAAACACCCGATCGAATTTCGGCAGAATTTCAAAGCTGAGAGTTTGCTTGCTCTGCGGGTTGCGTACTTTGATGTTGTTCGTTGAAACGTGAACGGTAATGCCGTAGAACGTCGACGCAGCGAGGACGGTCGCGGGCGCCGCTATCAGGACCAGCGCGAACGCGGCCGGGACGAGGCGGGAAAGCAATGTTCGTAACATGCGGTAATCCTTATTGTGGCTCGTAAGAGTGCGGTGTGCGCCGAAGCGTACCGACCGCTACTTACCCGCTTGGCCGCCAAAGTATGCCGGGAACGGTGGGCGCTATGGGGAAATGCGCTCCGCATGCCTACTCCGATCGATTTTGCCGCGTTTGATGCGGTCATGTTTGCCGACGGCGGTTCGCGCGGAAACCCGGGCCCCGCGGCAAGCGGGGCGGTTCTCGTGACCTCAGCCGGAGAACTCATCGAGGAGATCGGCTGCTATTTGGGACGGGCTACCAACAACGTCGCGGAGTGGACCGCCTTGTGCATAGGGCTCGAAGCCGGGCTGCGCCGTGGGATCAAGCGCTTAGCCGTGCGGATGGATTCGGAGCTGGTGGTAAAGCAAATGAGCGGCGAGTACCGCGTGAAGCACGTCGATCTGCAACCGCTCTATTCCCGTGCCCGCGCGCTGGTTCGGAATTTCGAGCGGATCGAGATCAAGCACGTCCCGCGCAAGCAGAATGCCCTGGCCGATGCGGTCGTTAATGCGGTGCTCGACCAGGAAGCCGCCGCGCGGATTTCGTAAGAGAGCCGGTTGATGCGCCGTTTTCCCACCGCCGCTGCGATCTTTGTCTTTTCGCTCGTGATGATCGTCATCGGGGGATATCTGTATATTCCCGGAGAGTACGCGCGGCTTATGCGCGTCACGAAGTTGACCAAGGCCCGAAGCGAAATCTACACCCATCTGCTCGTCCGGTACGATAAGCCCCCGATTTACGAAGAGGAATACCGGATGCAAGACGTCGAGGGTATTTCAACCTTCGAGTACCGCATTCGCGGATATAACGGCAAGCAAATTACGATCTCGGCCCCGCCGGCAGCGATGTACGACGTGAGTTTCTTTTACGGCCGAATCGACCAAGACGGTATTTGGCAACTGGTAAATCAGCCGCCCAGGGGCGATACCAGCATTCACTACACCCTCTACGTCAAGCAGGTCGTGGATTTCAAGCAAGGCGACAGAACGATCACCTTCACGGACCCGAAGTTCTGGGCGACGACGGCCGGGCGGCAATATACCATCGATCTCTCAAAGCAGCAGCCGACCGATCTTTTGAAGCTCCAAGGCACGGCGCTGGCCGACCCGCACTATCAAATGGTCGTGAACGATTTTCGTAACTTCGGTCCGGCGTCGTTCCGCGCGAAAATCGCGGCCGCGCGAGCGAGCTACTTCGCTAAAAAATGACGTCGAAGACTCGGGGTGTGTTCCTGCGCGGCGCGCTCGCCCTGGTCGCGATCGCGCTCGTGGGATTTTTTACCTACGAAATTAGCGAGCGTCCCTCCGACCAAATCTTCGGCCGGACGCTGGTGAGCGGCCCACGGGATCAACGCGTGGTAGCGCTTACCTACGATGACGGCCCGAATCCGCCCTATACGAACGCCATTTTAAGCATCCTCGAATCCGAGCACGTCCACGCGACCTTTTTCGTCGTAGGACGAGCGGTTGCGGCGTACCCGAGCGTGGTGCGACGCGAGGTTCGCGATGGCGACGCACTAGGAAATCATACCTGGAACCACGCCCACTTGATCGTGATGGATCCGGGACAAGTGCGCAGGACGTTGGCGCGTACGAGCGCCGCGATCTTTGCGGCGACCGGAACTCACGTTCACCTGATGCGTCCGCCGTACGGCGCGCGCGATTGGGCCGTCCTCTCTGAGGCTCGCCGCTTGGGTTACGTCCCGGTCATGTGGTCGGTCCCGCTGGCGAAAGACTGGGAGTATCCCCCCGCTCGAGTCATCGCGGCCCGCATTCTTCCGCACGTGAGCGACGGCTCGATCATCGTCTTACACGACGGCAATCGGGGCATCGTATGCGCCGGTTCGAAGCTTCCGCCACGCACCTGCGATCGACGTACGGATATCGATGCCACGCGTCTGATCGTCGACGCGCTCAAACGCCGGGGGTTCCGTTTTGTGACGATTCCGCAGTTACTCGCCCTGCGGCATCTCGCTATGCGTACAGGCGCCCACGCAGCCGAATGAAGCCGTCGACATGCTTGCCGCTTGGATCTCGGTGCGTCCAATGAACGATCGGCATCTTCCCCGGGTCGTGCACCATTTCGCCTTGCACCTCGACGCGATCGCCGGAACGCACCGGTACGCGCGGGGCGAGCCCAACGTTGTCGATGACGTCGATCGGCCCGGCGGACGATTGGGCCGTAAATTCCTCGTGCGTGCAGTGGGTGTGCGTCCCGTAGAAATACGATGCCGCCGAAGTCACGGTCGCCTCGAAACGCACCTCGGCGGGCGCCGTCGACGTATAAGCGTTGGAGAGAGTCATCGGTGTGCCGCTCCTTGCAGGCCTCGCTCCATTCCCTCCGCGGGCGGGGGGCGCTAGGGGCGATGCGGACGATCGATACGAAACGCCTGCGCCTGGTCCCGGTCACGGTCAAGAATGCGAATGTTCTCTGGAACGTGCTGCAACAGCCGGATCTCCGCGAGCATCAGGATCTTCCCGATGTCGATGCCGAGCAATTCGCGCGCATGGTCGCGGCGCGGCCGGCGGCGATGCGACCCGGCGCGCATGGGCGCTTCGAATGGTTGATATATCGCCGAGGCGAGCCCGACCCGGTCGGCTGGGTCTCGCTGCGCATCGGCGATCGATCGACGACCGTCGCCGAGGTTGGATACAGCGTGCTGCGGGAGCAGCGGGGGCACGGGTTCGCCGTCGAGGCCGTCGGCGCGCTCGTCGATGAGAGCTTCAGCCACGGACACCTGCGGCTGGTGCGCGCCTATTGCGTGCCCGAGAATCTGCCGTCGCGAGCGGTGTTGGCTCGCACCGGCTTCGAGCGCGACGGCGTTCTTCCGAACGGAGCGACGGTTCAGGGCCGCGCGGTTGACGTTCTCGCCTTCGTCATCGAACGCGAGTCGTGGGAAGCAGCGCGTGAGCCGAGCCGCTAGCGGTCTTCGGGCTCCCAATCGACGCTGATATCCGCCTGCGCCGCACCGTAGTAGCGGGTGGCGTCGCCTCGCAGATACGCGAGCAACGGACGACGCACGATCTCCGCCATCGCGAGCCCGCCGATGCGATCGAGCGCGACCCAGGCTGCGGCTACGACGTGGTCGCCCAGCGTCGGAATGCGGACGTGTTGGCCTTCAACGTCCACGTGAAAGATCGCGGCGATGATATGGCGGTCGCGGTCGTAGCTTTCGTTGACGTACGCGAGGTCGCCGCAGCGCGCCCGGATGGACGTCTCTTCGAAAATCTCGCGGGCAGCGGTCTCTTGTAGGAGTTCGCTTGGTTCTTGCCGCCCGCCGGGAAGATTCCACAGGCCGTCCGGGTATCCGGCGTACCGGGAGGCCACCAGCAACACGCGATCTTCGTGCAGCGCTAGGCCGTGAGCCAGATGGACGTGCTGCATATTCACCGGTGAAAGCCTTCGCTCGCTTACCGGAAAATCCGCCGCCCCGTGCGAAGCCTGGGCCGATGAGCGTTCGGGTTGAGTTGTTTGACATTCGGGACGCGAACCGCATGCGCGAAGCGATGACGATTCGTTTTGCCGTCTTCGTGGACGAACAAGGCGTGCCGGAGAACGAAGAAATCGACGCACACGATCGTACCGATGCCGCCGCGTTGCACGCGTTGGCGTACGACGGCACGCTGCCGGTGGCCACCGGACGCTTCTTTCTGCGTCAGGACCGGGCCGCGCAGATCGGGCGCATGGCGGTGATGCCCGACGCTCGCGGGAGCGGCGTGGGGCGGATGGTACTGGACGCCCTCATGGCCGAGGCGCGTGGGCGCGGCATCGCGCGCGCCGTACTCTTCGCCCAAACCCACGCTCTCGCGTTCTACGAGCGCGCGGGATTCACGGCCTACGGCGAGCCGTTTCTCGATGCGGGCATCGCGCACGTCGCGATGGAGCGGGCGCTCTAACGCTATTCGGCCATCATTGCGGCTGCCGCGGCTGCGGCCGCCGCCTCGCGCTTGGGCGAACGCATGAAGAGCACGAGCGGAATCGCGATCAGGAAGACGACTGCGCAGAACTGGAACAGGTAGTTGTAGGCAATCATGGTGGCTTGTTGCGCCACGAGTTGCGTGAGCGTAGCGATCGAAACGCCGTGCGTCTGCGTCACGCCGGAGGCGAGTTCGTTCCATGCGATCGCCGTATGCCGTTCGAGAAGCGTCGTGAGAATCGCGATGCCGAAACTTCCGCCGAGTTGACGGACGAGCGAATAGATGCCGGTCGCGTTCGCCATCTCCGCCATCGGAATGACGCCGAGCGAAACCGTGGAGAGCGGTACGAACAGGAACCCGAGCCCAAGCCCTTGGACCACGCGCGGCCAGAAGATGTTCCAGTAATCGGCTTGCGTCGTTAGGCCGCCGAGCCACCACGTCGAGAGCGCGAACATCAGGAAACCGAACGCGATCAGCGCTCGCGGGTCCATGCGGTTGACGAGCCTCCCGGCAACCAGCATGCTGATCGCCGTCGCTCCAGCGCCCGGCATCAGCGCCAGCCCCGTATCGAACGCGGTGAACCCAAGCGTCTCCTGCATGAAGAGCGGCAGAATCAGCGCGGTTCCGTAGAGCCCAAATCCGCTGATGACGCCCAGAATGTTTCCGATCGTGTACGAAAGATATCGAAAGACCCGCAGGTCGACCAGCGGTTCCTTATCGCGCAGAACCTTCAACACGAAGATGGTGAGCGTGATGACCGACGTGATCGTGAGGATCGTGATGGTTGAAGAATTGAACCAGTCGTCGTGCTGGCCTCGTTCCAGCACGTATTGCAGCGATGCCAGGCCCGCAGTCATGAGCCCGAGCCCGGTCCAATCGATGCCGCTCTTGGGCTTTTCGATGTACGACGGATTCGGAATGAAAGCGAGCGTCATCACGACCGCGAGAATCCCGATCGGTACGTTGATGAAGAAGATCAGCGGCCAGCTCGCGTTGTCGACGAGGTAGCCGCCGAGCGTCGGACCGACCGCCGGCCCGACCATCGCGCCTAAGCCGAAGATCGCCATGGCGGCGCCGCGCTTCGCCGCCGGATACGTCTCGAAAAGAATCGCCTGCGCCGTCGGTTGGAGCGCACCGCCGCCGAAGCCTTGCAGCACGCGATAGAAGACGAGTTGCCAAATACTCGTGGCGGTCCCGCACAGCAACGAAGCGATCGTGAAAATCGCCAGGGATGCAGCATAGAAGCGCTTGCGCCCAAGGTACGCCGTGAGCCACCCGTTGAGCGGCATGACGATGACGTTCGCGAGGATGTAGCCGGTTGCAACCCAGGAGACTTCGTCGGTCGATGCGCCAAGATTGCCCGCGATCGTGCCGAGCGCAACGTTCACGATGGTCGTATCGATAATCGCCATGATGACGCCGAGCATCACCGTGATGGTAATGAGCATCTCGCGCGTGGAGCCGGGCGCCGCCGCATTCGTCGAACGGCGTGCCGAGGAGTCGTTTAAGGCTGCCTGCATTTTCGATTATTTAACCGGCTAACTATCTACGCGGTTGCACCCAAAATGCCTGTCGCTCCGCCGATGCGCAGAAGTTGTCCGCAGTGCAGGCTGGTGCACTCCAGGCGTGCAATCGCCGCACGAGATGCAAGCATTACGATACGACCGCATCGGCGAGCCGGCCGAGGTTCTCTCCGCAGTCGAGGTACCGAAACCCGAGCCCGGCGCGGGCGAAGTGCGCCTGCGCGTGGTGCGCTCGCCGATCCACAACCACGACCTCTCGACGATTCGTGGAACCTACGGCGTGAAACCGCCGCTCCCGGCGACCGGCGGGACCGAGGCTTTGGGTCGCGTCGACGCGGTGGGCGCCGGCGTGACGTTGCCGATCGGCGCGCGCGTCTCCGCCATGGTCCAAGGAGCGTGGGCGGAGTACCTGATCGCGCCGGCGTCGCAATGCGTGCCGATGCCCGAAGCGCTCGACGACGACGTCGCATCGCAGTTGATGGCCATGCCGCTCTCCGCGTTGATACTGCTCGACGATTTGCGCGTCGAACCGGGGGCGTGGATCGTGCAGAACGCGGCGAACGGAGCCGTCGGGCGCATCCTCATGCGGTTGGCGCAGGCGCGCGGTATCAACGTTATCAATCTCGTGCGCCGGGAGAGCTCGGCCGATGCGTTACGGGCCTTCGGTGCCAAGCACGTCGTGGTAACCGAGGGGAATGACTGGGCCGCCGAGGTTCGGGCCATCGCCGGCGACCAGCCGGTCGCGCGCGTGATCGATTCGGTGACGGGGCCGCAGTCGATCGAGCTTCAGCGGATTCTTGGGCGGCGCGGCGAGTATGTCATATTCGGTGGCCTTGCCGCTGCCGCGATGCGATTGGATCCGGGCTTGATGATCTTCAACGAAACCGTGGTGCGCGGATTCTGGATGACGGCCTGGATGTCGCGCGCCTCGCAGCAAGAGCGCGCCGCGGCCGTACAGCAGATCTTTAGCCTCGCCCTTACGAACAATTTACCGTTGCCGGTGAGCGCGGTCTTTTCGCTCTCGGACGGCAAGGCCGCAGTGCTTGCAGCCGAGCAGCCGGGGCGTCCCGGGAAGGTTTTATTCGCGCCATAAGGCGGCGACGCCGCCGGCTACCTATGGTATGATCCGGGCACATTTTTCAACGATACCCCTGAGGACACCATGGGCGGCCTAGGCAATCATCCATCCCACCCTTACGCGATTCAGACCTTCGCATTCTTTGCGTCCCTGTTGATCCCGGGGAGCGCCTTTGCGTTGCTGTTCGGCGCTTGGTGGGAAGCGCGCCGGCGCAAGCGGCCGCGCAAGGCCGGTACGGCCGTCCCCGCGAGCGCCATCGGGTCTCGCTTCCTCACCCAGGGCGACTAACACCCGCGGCGCAACGCGCGCGGCTTTCCCATCGGCGCGAGGTATTTCCGATATCTCCGCCGATATCGATGCAACAGTTCGCTTGCTATTGTTATGTGGAAAGAGACGATGTGAACGGTTGCCGTCGAGTTTTTGCGGTCGCACTGCTGCTTTTGGCCTTTGGCGTTACGAAAGCGGGTGGTTCCGCGCAGACGCTTTCGGATGCGACGTTCTCGTCTCTGCATTTTCGCAACATCGGTCCGCTCTCCGGACGCATCGATACCGTTAGCGGCGTCGTCGGCGATCCTACGGTGTACTATGCCGGCGGTTTAGGGGGCCTCTTTAAATCCGCCGACGGAGGCGTCACGTGGAACTCCGTCTTCAACGGCAAACCGGTCAGTTCGATCGGCGCGGTCGCCGTCGCCCCATCGGACGCGAACGTCGTGTACGTCGGCACCGGCGAATCGAATCTTCGCAACGATGTGGCGTTTGGTGACGGCGTCTGGCGCAGCGGCGACGCGGGCAAGACGTGGTCGCATGCCGGGCTAGCGAATACCGGTCACATCGGCGCGATTGCGGTGGACCCGCATAATCCCAACCGCGCGTTCGTCGCCGCGCTCGGTAACGTGTACAAGCCGAGCGAAGATCGCGGTGTCTATCGCACGCTCGACGGCGGTAAGACCTGGACGAAGGTGCTCTACACCGACGATCGCACCGGCGCGTCGAGTATCGCGATCGATCCCACCGATCCGAACGTCATCTTCGCGGGTATGTGGGAAGGCTGGCGCAATCCGTATCATCTGAATAGCGGCGGCCCGAGCGACGGCATCTACGAATCGACCGACGGCGGCGATCATTGGACGCGCCTGCAAGGGCACGGACTGCCGGCTTCGGTGATGGGGCGAATCGCAATTGCCTTTGCACCCAGCGATCCGCAACGCGTCTACGCATTGATCGAATCGTCGCAAGGAACGCTCTGGCGCAGCGACGACCGCGGCCTGACGTGGAAGATGGTCAACGCTTCGCACGGGATCGATCAGCGCCCGTTCTACTTCACGTCGCTCGCCGTCGACCCGAAGAATAAAGAACGCGTCTATTTTATGTCGGTGCAGATGTGGCGCAGCACCGACGGCGGCATCAAGGCGAGCAAGCTCAAGCGCACCCGCGGCGGTGATTACCACCAACTGTGGATCGATCCCACGAATGCCTCTCGCATGATTGCGGCCAATGACGGGGGCGCCGAAGTGAGCTACGACGCGGGTACGACGTGGCTCAACGCTTCGATGGCGGTAGCGCAGTCGTACCACGTCGACACCGACGATCGCATCCCGTACACGATCTGTTCCGAAGATCAGGATTCGGGCAGCGCATGCGGCCCGAGTAATAGTCTCACAAGCGGCGGAATATCGCCCGATGCGTTTTTCGGTGCGGGTGGCGGCGAGAGCGGATGGATCGTCATCGATCGAGCCGACCCAAATCTGATTTACGGCGATGGATACCAGGGGTCGGTAACCCAATACGACCGTCGTACCACGCAATCGCGCGCGATCGACGTGTGGCCCGAAGATGCCATGGGCTGGCCTGCTGCGCCGCTCAAATATCGCTTCCAGTGGACCTCACCCCTGGCGATGTCGCCGCAGCATCCGCATCGGCTCTATATGGGCGCCGACCGGATCTTCCAAACCGACGACGGCGGCGCTACGTGGCACGCCATCAGCCCGGATCTGACGCGCAACGACCGCGCGCGCCAGGGCATCTCCGGCACGCCGATCACGCCGGATAACACCAGCGTCGAATACTACGATGTCGTGTTCTCGATCGCGCCGTCGCCGCTGCGCGACGGAACGATTTGGGCGGGAACCGACGACGGCCGGGTCTGGCTCACGCGCGACGGCGGCGGGAACTGGAAAAACGTTACCCCGGCCGCCCTCAACGACGCTCCGGGTGCGCGGTGGTTGCGAGTCGACTATGTCGCGCCTTCGCCGTTCGCAGCGGGCACCGCTTATCTCGTGGCGGACGGTCACAAGTGGGGGGATCGCGCGCCGCACCTGTTCGTGACGCGCGACGACGGCCGCACGTGGAGCAGCATCGTGTCCAATCTTCCGACCGATGCATACGCGCGCATGATCCGTCCCGATCCGATTCGTCGCGGCCTCCTCTACGTCGGTACCGAAACGGGCCTCTACTACTCGCTCGACGACGGCGCGCATTGGAGCGCGTTCGCCAATCATCTCCCGGTCGTGCCCGTTTACGACTTCACGGTTCAGAAGCGGTTCGACGACTTGGTCGTCGGCACGCACGGGCGCGGGATCTGGATTCTCGACGATCTTCACCCGTTGCAGGAGCTCGACGCAAAGGTACTCGCGCAGCCGTTGCACCTCTTCACGCTGCGAACCGCCTACCGATATCACCTCCACGGCGCTTACTCCGTCTCGCAATTTACCGGAAGCAATCCGCCGTACGGTGCCGATATCAACTTTTCGTTGAAGACGATGCCGGCTAAAGGTACTTCGGTGCGAGTCCAGGTTCTCGACGGCGCGCGCGTCATTCGCACGATCGCGGTCAAGAAGCCGCGCGCCGGCGTCAATCGCGTGTGGTGGAATCTGCGTTACGACGCCATCAAGCCGGTGAAAGGCTTCGTGCCGTGGGCGAAGGGCGGCTTCGACGGCCCCCGCGTCCTCCCCGGTACCTACACGGTGCGCGTTACCAGCGGGGCGGCCTCGGCGAGTGGCCCGCTTCGCGTTGCGATGGACCCGCGCGTCCACGTAAGCATGCAAGCGCTACGCGAACAGCAGGCATTCTTGCTGCGCGTACGCGCCGACTTGAGCCGGATGACGGTTTCCATCGACCGCTTGGGTGCCGTTAAGGCCAAAGGCGGGCCGAAGGCAGCCAAAGCAGACGCCTTGTTGCATCGCCTGTACAACCCGGAAGTCACCCAGGCGGAGGACGCCCTTCGATACCCCGAGCAGGTCTACGGGCAGCTCAGCTTCCTGGCTTCCTCGGTAGCGTCCGCGGATGCCGCGCCAACCCAAGCGGAGACCCAGGTTCTCCACGTCCTGGAAGGACAGGCCAACGCCCTCATGGTGGAAGCCGATGCGCTGATGCATCCTTGACGCTCGGCGGCGGGTGGTGTTAGACTACTCTCCTATGCCCTGCGGCGAATAGCCACACTATAAGAAGAAGGGCGAGTCGTGACCGGCCAGCCGGGTCGCGCTCGTTCTCTTTTCGTGCGTTTACGGCTCATGGGCAAAGCGCGCTTCCCCTCCACCAAGGTTTGAGAGATATAAAGAATGGCGAAAACGACGGCTCCGAAGTCCCCTGCGAAGAGCTCCGCAGGTGCGAAGGGCAAGTCGAAACGCGCGGCCGCTCCGAGTGCATCGAACGGTTCGTCGGCAATGAACATGTTCCCGATGCCGACCGGCGCGTTTACGATCGAGCAACCGCCGGATCCGGGCCCCAAGCGAAGTCGGTATACGTTCGCGAAGATTTCCGACGTGCTCGAGGTCCCCAACCTCATCGAGTTGCAAAAAGCCAGTTTCGATTGGTTTAAGAACGACGGCCTGGGCGATGCCTTTGCGTCGATCTCACCCATCAAGGATTTTACCGGCAACCTGATCCTCGAGTTCGGCGAGCACTCGCTCGGCGAACCCAAGTATTCGATTGAAGAGTGCCGCGAGCGCGACATGACGTACAGCGCGCCGCTGCGCGTGCGCGTCCGCCTCATCACCGCCGAATCCGGCGAGATCAAAGGCATTCCGGACCAGGAAATCTTCATGGGCGATTTCCCGCTGATGACGGACAAAGGGACGTTCATGATCAACGGCGCGGAGCGCGTGATCGTGAGCCAGCTGGTCCGCTCGCCGGGCGTCTATTACAGCCAGGATTCCGACACCAACTCGCGCCCGACGTACAACGCGACGATCATTCCGAACCGCGGCGCGTGGATCGAGTTCGAGACCGACAACGGCACCAAGAACGACGAAACCGAAGGCACGATCGGCGTACGCATCGACAAAAATCGCAAGATTTACGTCTCGACGTTCATCCGCGCCCTTTCGCGCCCGGATCTCGGCTACGATTGGGAGAGCGACGAAGCGATCCTGGCGCTCTTCGACGGGTCGCCCTTGGTCCAGAACTCCATCGATAAAGACAAGGACATCAAAACCCGCGAGGACGCGCTCAAGGAGATCTACAAAAAGCTGCGTCCGGGAGAGCCCGAGAACGCCGAAAACGCAGAGAAGCTGCTCGAATCGCTCTTCTTCGACGAGAAGCGGTACGATTTGGCCGGCGTCGGGCGTTATAAGCTCAATGGCAAGTTCCACTACCGGATGGAGAATCCGGATGTGGACGAGCGCTTAAACCAGCCCACGATTGCCATCAACGAATACCACGGGCTCGAAGAGCCGACGATCGCCACGCGTTGCCTGATGCGCAGCGACATGATCGCGGTGATTCGCCGGCTGATCAAAGTCGCCACCGGCGTCATCGCTAAGGACGACATCGATCACCTCGGCAACCGTCGCGTGCGGTCGGTCGGCGAACTGCTCCAGAATCAGTTCCGCGTCGGCCTGTTGCGCTTGGAGCGCGTCGTTCGCGAGCGCATGACGGTGCAAGACATCGAAACGGTCACGCCGCAGGCGCTGATCAACATCCGCCCGGTCGTCGCCGCGATCAAAGAGTTCTTTGGCTCCTCGCAACTCTCGCAGTTCATGGACCAAACCAACTCTCTGGCCGAGCTCACCCACAAACGCCGGCTCTCGGCGCTTGGACCGGGTGGTCTTTCGCGCGAACGCGCCGGCTTCGAAGTCCGCGACGTGCATCACTCGCACTACGGACGCATCTGCCCGATCGAGACGCCGGAAGGCCCGAACATCGGGCTGATCGGCTCGCTCGCGACCTTCGGGCGCGTCAATCGCTTCGGCTTCATCGAGACGCCGTACCGCGTGGTAGAGAACGGCATCGTCACCGACGAGATCGTGTATCTCACGGCGGATCGGGAAGACGAATACATCATCGCTCAGGCGAACACGCCGCTCGATCCCAAGGGAAAGATCGAGTCGGATTCGGTCGTCTGTCGTTACGCCGAAGAGTACATCGAGGAACCTGCAGCGCGCGTTCAGTTAATGGACGTGTCGCCCAAGCAGATCGTCTCGATCGCGACGGCGCTCATTCCGTTCCTCGAGCATGACGACGCAAACCGTGCCCTCATGGGTGCGAACATGCAGCGTCAGGCCGTGCCGCTGCTTCGGCCCGATGCGCCGATCGTCGGTACCGGGATGGAGTATCGTGCGGCAAAGGACTCAGGTTCGCTCATCGTCTCCGACGTCGCGGGCGTGGTCACCAACGTGGATGCAAAGGGCATCACGCTCAAGATCGAAGACGGTACCGAAAGGCACTTCGATCTGCTCAAGTTCGTGCGCAGCAACGCCGGCACGTGCATCAACCAGCGCCCGATCGTCGCCTTGGGCGAAAAGATCGCCGCCGGCCAGGTGCTCGCCGACGGACCGTCGTCGCAAGACGGCGAGCTGGCCCTCGGCCAGAACGTGCTCGTCGCGTTCATGCCGTGGGAAGGGTACAATTACGAAGACGCGATCTTGATCAGCGAACGCATGGTCAAAGAAGATCGCTTCACCTCGATTCACATCGAGGAGTACGAGTGCGAAGCGCGCGATACGAAGCTCGGGCCCGAAGAGATCACGCGCGATATCCCCAACGTCGGCGAAGATGCGCTCAAGGATCTCGACGAGCGCGGCATCATTCGCATCGGTGCGGAAGTGCGTCCGGAAGACATCCTGGTCGGTAAGGTAACGCCGAAAGGCGAGACCGAGCTTACCGCCGAGGAACGTCTCCTGCGCGCCATCTTCGGCGAGAAGTCGCGTGAAGTTCGCGACACCTCGCTCAAAGTACCGCACGGCGAAAAAGGCAAGATCATCGACGTCAAGGTGTTCTCGCGCGAAAACGGCGACGAACTCTCGCCGGGCGTGAACCATCTGGTACGCGTCTACGTCGCGCAGAAACGCAAGATTCTGCAGGGCGATAAGATGGCCGGGCGCCACGGTAACAAGGGCGTAATCGCCAAGGTCCTGCCCGAAGAAGATATGCCGTACATGGAAGACGGCTCGCCCGTGGATATCGTGCTCAATCCGCTCGGCGTCCCCTCGCGTATGAACCTCGGTCAGATCATGGAAACGCATCTCGGTTGGGCCGCTCGCATGCTTGGGCTGCAAGTCGCAACCCCGGTCTTCGACGGCGCGCACTCCGAAGATATCGCCGAGTGGCTGCAAGACGCCGGATTACCGTCCGACGGCAAAACGTGGCTGCGCGACGGTCGCACGGGCGATCGTTTCAGCCGCCCGATCACGGTCGGCATGATCTACATGCTCAAGCTCGCGCATTTGGTCGACGACAAGATCCACGCGCGTTCTACGGGCCCGTACTCGATGATCACGCAGCAACCGCTCGGTGGTAAGGCCCAATTCGGCGGCCAGCGCTTCGGCGAAATGGAAGTCTGGGCGCTCGAAGCCTACGGTGCGGCGTACACGCTACAGGAACTCTTGACCGTGAAATCCGACGATGTCGTCGGACGCGTCAAGACGTACGAAGCCATCGTGAAGGGCGAGAACGTCATGGAACCCGGCGTTCCGGAATCGTTCAAGGTCCTCATCAAGGAGCTGCAGTCGCTAGCGCTCGACGTCAAGGTGCTCACCGAGAATCGCGAAGAGGTCGACATCAAGATCTCCGACGACGATATGGGCGAGCGCGAGCGCCAGGAGATCGGTCTGCTCATGGGTGACGACCAGCCGGTCGTCTCGCAAACGGCGGTCGCCGCCAGCGAGGCAGTTGCCGAAGCCGTCGCCGAGGGCGCGTTGGAAGGCGCCATCGCGGAGCCCGAAGAGGAAGAGGAAGAGGAAGAGATCGACGACAGCAAGCCGCTGGACGCGATCGCTCCGCTCCCCACGGCCCCTCCGGTGCGCGAACTCGAAACCGACGAAGTGTTCGAAGTAGAAAAAGACGCTGCCGAGGACGACGTTCCTGAAGGCGTCCAAGGCTACGAACTCGAGGAAGAAGAGGACGAGGTCTACGAAGCCGACCGCGACACGTTCGAGGAAGACGAAGAGACGCCGTTCAACGAAGGCAACACGACCGAAGAAGACTTCTAGTCTTCCCAGAGCGGATGCAAATGCAAAAAGGTCCGGCGATTTCGCCGGACCTTTTGCGTTGCTGCAAGAAGTCGCGCGCATGGAGATTCGTCTTGCGCATGCCCAAGATCGATCGGCGATCCTGGCCCTCACCGGTCGCTTTGCCGAGTTCGAGTTGCCTTCGTGGCGAACGCCAGACGAGGTCAATGCGGGGACGCGACGCCAAGTCGAGCGGGCACTCGCTCAAGTCTCGGATAGGTCGCAAGTTTTGGTCGCTACCGAAGCCGGGCGAGTCGTCGGCTTTGCATGGATGCTCGTGATTCAGGATTTCTATCGCGGTACCGATATGGCGAAGCTCTCGGAGATCGCGGTCGCCGAAGATGGACGCGGGATCGGCTCGGCGCTCATCGCTGCGGCGGAGGAGTGGGCGCGCGAGCGTGGCCTGGGCATGCTCGTGCTCAACGTGATGAATGGGAATCTCCGCGCTCGCCGTCTATACGAACGCTCCGGTTTTGCGGCGGAGTATAGCATGATGGCAAAGCCGCTATAGGCCAAAGAGCGTCATAAAGGCTCATACGCCTCGGCAGGCGCGCAGCCTACGGTAGTGAAGAAGAAAGGGTGCTCGGATTGCGGGAACCCGGTGCGATTCATCCGCGAAAGACGGCCATCTATGTGGCGGTTTTTCTGTTATTGTGGCCGCTGGCCAACTACCTGGCCTGGCATACGGCCCTCGTTCCGGGCATCGGATCCTGGTCGATCGACGCCGCGCTCGACGTATTGCTTTTTCTCATGCTTGGCTGGCGATGGTCGCCGCTGATTGCGGTTGCGATAGCTCTGCGAATCGCGATAGGGAACGCGCCGGGTATCTCGCTAGCCGGTCAGATCGTAGAGCCGGCGATCGCCGGAGCCGGTTACGGTATAGCCACGTGTTGGTTGCTCCAGCGCATGCGCGTTCGGTTTCCGCTCGCAAGCCTGCGCGAAGTGGCCCTGTTCAGCGGGTTGCTCGTCCTAGCGGCACCCATCGTGATCAATCTCGTCGAAATGCTCGTCGCGGTCGCTTTTCACGACCTCACGTGGGAACGTGCGTTGATTCATTACGTGCGGTTCTTCTCAGGCGACGCCGTCGCGATCATCGTCATCGTGCCCGCCGTTACCGCCTTCGCGGACTGGAATGCCATGCGGACGTCGCTGTTGACGCGGCGCCCCCACGCGGGGCGCGAGCTCGTGCTCGCATCGATTACGACGGCGATCGTGGTGTGCGCCGCCTTTGTGATTCGTCCCGTTGTGGGAACCCCCGCACTAGAACTCGCCTTCGTGCCGCTGGCGGTCTTAGCGATCCGGTTCGGCATGGGCGGAGCGATCGTGGGCATCGTCGTCACCGATATATCCTCGACGGTGCTGCACTTTGCGTTTAATACGACGAACCTGGATAACACCGAATATCAGATGTTCTTGCTCGCGTCCGCGCTGATGTCGCTCTTATTGGGGGCGGTATCTGCGGAGCGCGACGCGTTGACGGTACGTTTAGAGCGGCGCGCGTTCGTGGACGAACTCACGGGCCTCCCGAATCGCGAGCCGCTGATCGAATGGATCGAGCGGCATTCGGACGCTTCGCTCATCCTGGTCATTCTCGATATCGACGATATGCGGCTGCTGAACGAGGGAGTGGGCCGCGTCAACGCCGACCGCGTGCTTGCAGACCTTGCCGTCCGGTTGCGCACGGGACTGCCGACGTCGTACTACGTAGCGCGATTGAGCGCCGACGAGTTCGCGGTCGCACTGGTGGACGATCGTAGCCCCCACGCGCTGCTGGCCGAGCTACGCGGATTCTTCGAGGCGCCGTTCGATGTCGAGGGATCGCGCATCTTCGTCTCGGCCTCGATCGGAGCGGTTCGCATGGTGCGATTTAGCTCTGCCGACGACGTGCTACGCAAGGCCGATCTGGCACTGCACCATGCGAAACGCACGCCTACTCGCGGCGTCGTTTACTCTCCGGAATTACAGGCCGGCGCCGCACCTTCACTCGTCGGCGAACTGCATCGCGCGGTCGAGCGCGACGAGTTCGTGCTGTTTTTCCAACCGATTTTTGCCTACGACAAAGAAGCGCAGTTTTGGCGCGTGGCCGGAGCCGAGGCGCTCCTGCGGTGGGCTCATCCCGAACGTGGCATCGTCACGCCGGACAGTTTCATCGACATGCTCGAGCGGTTGGCGATTAGCGAACGTGTGGGCTGGAACGTCGTGGATCGGAGCCTCGCTCAGGCGGCGATATGGCGCGCGACTGTCCCGGACTTCAAAGTGTGGGTCAATCTTTTTGGAAGACAAGCCGTCGACCGGGATTGTTCCCGGCGCATCGGCGAGGCCATTTTGCGCGCCGGCCTTCCGAGCGACGTGCTCGTCGTCGAAATCTCGGAGCGACTCGTTGCCAGTGACGAACGCGAGGTTGCGGCGCTCGTGCAATCCTTGCGGCGCATCGGGGTGATGACCGCGATCGACGACTTCGGTACCGGCGGATCGACGTTTGGGCGCGTCAGCGACGTCCCGGCCGAAATTCTGAAAATCGATCGGACCTTCGTCAACCGCAGCGAGGTCGACGCCAAGGCAAAAGCGGTGGCTACCACGATCGTTCGATTGGCCTCGGAACTCGGTATGACCGTCCTTGCCGAAGGCGTCGAGAACGCCATGCAAGTCGAGGCGATGCTCGACATCGGCTGCTACTTGGCCCAGGGCTATGCCCTGGGCCATCCGCTTCCGGCCGATCTGTTTACTCGGACGGTACTCGACGTGAGCATCGCGATCTAGCTGCCCGCGAAGACGCGGTACGCTCCAAGCTTTCCATCACTATCGACCCGGACCACGACGTTTAGGCTACCCTTATCGAAGTTCGCGCGGTAGGTGTATTCGTTCTTCGCCGGATCGCCGGCGACGTACGTGAGCCCTTTGTAGGCGCCGAGCGCGTGCATTTTATCCGAGAGCATCCCGACTTCGCCGCGCGAGACCTGGGATTGGAGCGGCCCATCGAGTTGGGCGGCCACGCTCTGCGCGTCGTTATTGTAGACGTCCTTCGTCACGCTATCCGCCGCGCGTGCGGCGGTGCCGGAAGCCGCCATCGCGCCGCACGCCGGGAGCGCCGCCAATAAGGCGACCGAGAGCCAGCGGCGCAGCGACATTAGATCGTTCCCCATCCGTACGACGTCATGGCGACTTGCCGGACGCCGCGACCCTTGGGATTGGGTACCTGCGAGACGCGCGTGTCCGCGAAGGAGCGATGGACGTTGAGTGCGGCGAGTTGATGGCGTTGTTGGCCGATCACCTCGTGCTGGTAGGCGATCTCTTTCTTGAGTTCGCCGTTAACCGCGACTTCTTGGTCGTATGCGTGCTGCTCCTGACTGTATGCCGCATAGGCGTTGTTACGCTGTTGCGAAAGAGCCGCTTGCTGACGGTCGTACTGCGCGTACTTTTCGTGGACTTTCCGATTATGTTGAATGATGAGGTAGGTTGCGGCCGCGCCCCCTAGCAAAAGGATGTTTCTCGTACTGGCCGCTCCGTTAGCGCTTGCCGGCTGGACCGGAGCCACGACCGCGAGAACGGCGAACAGTAGCGCTCCGGCCATCGAGCGTCGAACGATCTTGAGCATAGAAAACTTCCTCCTAGGTTGAATCATCTCTCGGGGCTTTCCCGATCCAGGCTGCAACGAAACGTGCGCTTGCGAAATGCGTGCGTTAGCGGCAACGATCGGAACGACGTGCCGGTTGCTTGGCCGAGAGCGGAATTTCAAGGCCGATCGATGCGATCGCCGGCATCGCGTAACGGTCGATGCTCGAGAGGTAGTGGGCGCCGGTGATGTTTTGAATGCCGGCGACCAAGCGCATGCCCCGGGCCAGCGGAACGATGGCGTGCGCGCCGGCGACGATAGCCGTGCCCAATGGTTGCGCGTTGAGGTCGTCGGCAAATGTCTGGCCGATGTACGCGATGGAAAGGCCCGCGCGGACGGCTCCGATCGTGTCTTCGGCGCCGAGCGTGGCGTCGATCGCGGGGACGTATTGTAGACGCTTCCCCACGATCGCCGCATCGCCGCCGGTCACCCGCGCGAATTGATCGGTCACCGAACCGGTCAAACGGGCGCACGCTCCGGCGTTCTGCTCGTATGCGAGGGTCAAGCCGTCGGTTTGGGTGCGAGCGACGTTGCTGCGAAGCTGATGGGTCGGGTCGATCGTTCGAAACATGATCGCATCGCCGACTAGCGTCTGGGTGTAATCCAGGGAGACGTGTCGCGCCGTCTCGAGGTAATCCAGGCCGATCGAGCGCGATGCGCTACGTTCGGGAACCAACGACGGATTCGGTTCGTAGGCGACGCTACCGATCTGATATCCGCGCACGAGTTCGTTGAGGAACGGCGCGCGAAAACCGGTACCGATCGATGCCCGTAGGGCAAGATGCGATCCGAGGTCGTAGCGCGCCGCCAAACGGGGTGATATCGCGCGATCGATGCGCGGTGGAGCTGCGATACTGCCGCCGCCTCCGGCCGTGCTTCCGTTGGAGAAACCAACCTCGTCGGCGCGCGCGCCGGCGACGAACTCGGTGCGCGAGAATCGCAGCGTTTGTTGCAGCGCGATTCCGGCGAGTTGTTGATTTCCGCTGCCGCCGCTCTGGAACGCGCCGTTGGCTCCAAATTGGAGGCTGTCGCCGTACACGCTCCGCAGATCGGCGCGCGCCTCGAATGTCGATGCGGCACGATCGACCGTCCAGGCAATCGACGCCCCGCGCTCGGATGTCGGCACGTCTTGCGTGTATCGCAGCGTGCCGGGCTTTTGTGGAAAGACGTCCGCGCGATTCGTAATGCCGGTGTTGCGGACGTAACCGTTGACGTCGACGAGTGAATGGGGCCGTGGTATCCGCAGGCGCAGATGCTCTTGCGAGAGATGCCGCTCAAAATCGTAATTCGGGCGCCCTTCTTGCTGATAATCGTATGCGCCGCGGTAATCGGCATCGACGATCTCTCCACCGCTGGGACGGTAGCGAAGCCGTACCGATTCCATAGCGGCGCGCGCTTGGGCCGGGCTATCGATGGGGCTCGCGTACGCCGGTGGAAGGTCGGCATAGGAGAGTCGATCGCTCTCCAGCGCGACCGATGCGGCCAGGCGAGAGCCGACGTGCGTGCCCGCGCGGACGTAGGCGTGCGCGAAGGCATGCGATCCGCCCGCAAGGCCGATCAGCGCCTCGTTCGGCGATTGCGGGTTTGGGGGAGCGTAGGTTTCGATCTGCATCACGCCGCCGATCGCTCCCGCGCCGTAGAGCGCCGACCCTGCGCCGCGAAGCAACTCGACGCGCGTGATGTCGCTCACCGGATAGGCGGCCCAGTCGATTTGTCCGCCGAAACCGTCTTGAGCCGGAATGCCGTCGGCTAGTACGAGCCCACGATCCGAGCCTGCGCCGCCGAACGAAACGCGGAGTTGGCCGTAATTGGTAAATGCGCTGTTGCTGCGATCGCGGTCGAAGCCCGGCAACGCGCGCAGCAACTCATCGGAGAAGAGGGCCGGCGAATTGACGATCGCCGTGCGATCGAGCACCGAAGCGGCGACCGGCAGCCGGTGGAGCGATTCGCTCGAGCCGGTCGCAACGGAGACTTTTCCGATTACCGGGGGCGTACACGAGAGCGTGACATGCACTGCGGCCCCGATCGCTCGATCGAGGCTCAACGGGCGGCAATCAGGGGCCGAAACGACCACACGCGCGATCGCGCCGGGAACGACGACGATGCCGTTGCGATCGCTCCGGCGTTCCAGCGTTGTACCGGAAACGGTGGTCGCCACAACCCGCGCATCGTCGATCGGCGATCCGTCGATGCTGCTGGTGACGTACAGCGTGGATGAGAGCACGAGCGGGAGCATGAAGGCTACTGTACGGCAGAGCGTGCCTCAATGCATCGTCGAATCCCGTTCGGGACGGGTTATGGACGGGGACGCCCGAAAACGCTCCGTCGCTCGACGCGGCGCGCGGCCGCGTCAATGTAAACGCCAGCCAGGAGACGCAGATATGACCACGTTGCCCCGAATCGGTATCGTTGGGACCGGACGCATGGGCGCCGGCATCGCCAAACGGCTCCACGATGTCGGCTACCCGATCGCAGCCCTCTACGACATCCACGCGGACACCGCTTGCGAAACGGCGCGGGAGACCGGCGGCGAAGTGACCGCCTCGCTCGCCCGCGTCACGGAACTCAGCGATGTCGTCATCACGGTCGTGACCGACGATGCGGCTATGCGCGCTATTTTCGCGACCGCGGGAGATTCGCTGTTGCAAGGCGCGGCCGGGCGGATCTTCATCAACACCGCTACCGTGACGCCGGCCGTCCATGTCGAAGTCGAACGATTGGCCGAAGAGCGGGGCGGCCGTTCGCTCGAAGCCTGTATGGCGAGTTCGATTCCCCAAGCGCGCGAGGGCTCGCTGTATTTGATGGTTGGAGGCCACAAGGACGTGTTCGAGTCGGCTCGGCCGGTGCTGGAGAAGATGAGTGCCTCGCTGCGCTATGTTGGCGAGGCCGGGAAAGCCGCGCAACTCAAAGCGCTGGTGAATATGGTGATGAACGTCAATACGGCGGGACTCGCCGAGGGGCTAGGCCTAGCCGACGCTCTCGGTCTAGACTTAGATGTCGTGCGCGAAGTGTTCTCGCAGACCGGCGCAAACTCACGCGTGCTGGAGACCGATGGCCTGGATATGCAGAACCGGGATCACGAAGTGTTTTTCTCGGCCGACCACGCGGCGAAAGATTCCGGCATCGCGCTCGCGTTGGCACGCGACGTGGATCTGCGATTGCCGGTCGCCGCCGCCGCGCTGGGACAGTTCGAACTCATGAAGCAGTTGGGACTTGGCGGCCTCGATAAATCCGGCGTGTCGGAACTGACGTTTGCCAAGCGTCACGGGCAGGATGCCCGCGACGCGGCGAAAGGTTCGAGAACGTGAGCGAACTACCCGTACGCTTCGAAGACGGAGCGGAGACCATCCTCGAACGTTGGGGCACGTCCGGCCCGGTGATGCTGCTCGTGCACGGCATGACCAGTTCGCGCAAGGGCTGGGAGCGCTTGGCGCAGGCGTTCTCGGATCGTTACCGCGTCTTCGCATACGATCAACGCGGCCATGGGGACGCCGCATCGGTCCACGGCCCCATGGCGCTCTCGCGCGGCGTGCGCGACCTGGCGGAGATCGCAGGCGGTCTCGCCGAGCCGATCGACGTCGTGGTAGGGCACTCGTGGGGAGGTGCGGTCGCAATTCTCGGTGCTCCGCCGATCGGCGCACGGTGTGTCGTGGCGATCGACCCGATGCTCAATCAAGCGCCGGACGTGTGGTACGCCGAATACCTCGCCGAGCTCGACGATGTTTTTGCGTTGCAGGGCGACGAGCGGGAGCAGCGCGTACGCTCGGAGTATCCGGGCCATCCGCTCGACGTCGAAGGCAAGGTCCATGCGATGCGCTCGATGAGCGCGGCGCCCATCGCGGGGTTGCAGCGTGAGAATCCGATCGGCGATTGGCCCTTACCGGCGGCGCTTGCCGCTTACGACCGCCCGCTACTGTTAGCGATGGCCGATCCCGGCAAATCGATCGTCGACGCCGCTACGCTGGCGCGCGTGCGGGCGATGGTTCCGCCGGCGGTTGAGATCGTCACCTTCACCGGAGCCGGACACAGCCTCCACCGTACCGATTTCGAAGCCTTCGAGCGTGAGATGCGCCGGTTTCTGCGAGCCGGCGCATAGGGGCTACGACGCGAGGGCCCGAGCGCGCCGCTCGTTGGTTCCCGCGCTGGCGAGCGGGCCGCCGTTGCGCGCTTCGATTCCGCATTCGCGCAGCAGCTTCGTAACGCGGGCCCGCGCATCCGGGTCGTCGGCGCAGAGGTTCACGACACCGTTCCATGGGAGCGGCTCGACAAAGGCCTCGACCACATGCGGGCTATCGAGTTTGTGGGCGAGCGTCCGCGCGCCGTTCTGCGTTATCGTGGCTTCCGGGAGCATCGCGTCGATGACGATTCGATTCGGAAGCGGGCCCAGCTGCGTGAGGGCAGCATCGAGGTCCAGCCAATCCATGGCAAAAATCAGGATATCGCTCGTCATCGCCTGCCGATAGGGGGTGACGGCCACGGCCCCGGCTCCCAACTCGGCCGCCAAGCGTTCGGCGCGATCCGCATGGCCTGGATCGCTGACGGTCACCGATCCAGCCCGGGTGAAGATTTTTGCGAGTGTGCTTGCCTTGCTCGTGGTTCCAAGAATGCCGATCATCATACGTATCCCCTCCCCCAAAGGATAGGCCTTTACACACGGATACGAACTATGTCGAAGGTAGCAATCTCGGGGTTTGAAGCATGTCCGGCATTGTGATATAATGACCGTCTGTGCCCCGGCCCCCGGGACCCGCGATGACGATCGCGATACGCCTGGAGGCTCGTGGATCCGGTAGGAAGCAACGGTGGGAACCCTTACGTGACAACGTGAGTCGCGCTCCCTGCGTCAGCGGCCATCGGCGGGCGCCGGTATGACGGAGTGCCTTCGTGAACCTGATTGACGTCAATAACTTCGATGCGATGCGCATCGGCTTGGCTTCGCCCGAGCAGATTCGCGCCTGGTCGTTCGGTGAAGTAAAGAAGCCCGAAACGATCAACTACCGCACCCTCAAACCCGAGCGTGACGGTCTCTTCTGCGAGAAGATTTTCGGCCCGACCAAAGACTGGGAATGCCACTGCGGTAAGTACAAGCGGATCCGCTTCAAGGGCATGATCTGCGATCGCTGCGGCGTCGAGATCACGCGCGCCAAAGTGCGACGCGAGCGCATGGGGCACATCGAGCTTGCGACACCCGTAAGCCACATTTGGTATCTCAAGGGCGTCCCGAGCCGTATCGGTATCTTGCTCGATATGTCGCCGCGCCAGCTGGAGAAGGTGATCTACTTCGCGGCGTACGTCGTGATCGATCCCGGCGATACGAACTTGGTCAAACGCGAAGTGCTTTCGGAGCAGAAATACCGCGAAGCCCGCGACAAGTTCGGCAACCGCTTCAAGGCCGGCATGGGCGCCGAAGCGATCCGCGAATTGCTCCGCGACCTCAACCTCAAGAAATCGCAAGAAGAGCTCCGCAAAGAGTTTAAGGAAACGACGGGTCAGAAGCGCCTCAAGGCGATCAAGCGCCTCGAAGTCGTCGAAGCGTTTCTCGCCAGCGGCAACAAGCCGGAGTGGATGGTACTCTCGGCAGTTCCGGTCATCGCGCCCGAACTGCGCCCGATGGTGCAGCTCGACGGCGGCCGTTTCGCAACCTCGGATCTAAACGATCTCTACCGTCGCGTGATCAATCGCAACAACCGTCTCAAGCGGTTGCTCGAACTCAACGCTCCCGAGATCATCATCAAAAACGAGAAGCGCATGCTGCAAGAAGCGGTCGATGCGTTGATCGATAACGGGCGGCGCGGCCGGCCGGTTACCGGCCCCAACAATCGCCCGCTTAAATCGCTTTCAGACATTCTCAAGGGCAAGCAAGGGCGTTTCCGTCAGAACTTGCTCGGAAAGCGCGTCGACTACTCCGGCCGTTCGGTCATCGTGGTCGGCCCGTCGCTCAAGCTGCACCAATGCGGTTTGCCCAAAGAGATGGCGCTCGAGCTCTTCAAACCGTTCGTGATGAAAAAGCTCGTCGATCGCGCGCTCGCGCACAACATCAAGAGTGCGAAGCGCATGGTCGAACGCGTCCGTCCGGAAGTCTGGGACGTGCTCGAAGAAGTCATCAAGGAGCATCCGGTGCTGCTCAACCGCGCACCCACGCTCCATCGTCTGGGCATCCAGGCGTTCGAACCGGTGCTGGTTGAAGGCAAAGCCATCCACTTGCATCCGCTCGTCTGCACGCCGTACAACGCGGACTTCGACGGCGATCAGATGGCCGTCCATCTCCCGCTCAGCGCCGGCGCGCAGGCTGAAGCGCGCATCCTGATGCTCAGCTCCAACAACATCTTGCTTCCGGCGTACGGCAACCCCGTATCGATTCCGACCCAAGATATGGTGCTCGGCCTCTACTACCTCACGTTCCAGCGCAACGAGTACGTTGGGCCGGCTAAGGGGGCAATCTCCGCCGAGGACTTGGAGCCCCCGGCCCGCGCGAAGAAGAAGCACGCTCCTTCCGACGACGCACCGGGTGCGCTGCCGACGTTCTACGACGCGAAAGAAGCCGTCATCGCGTTCGATACCAACACCGTAGGCCTGCAAGAGTGGATCTACGTTCGTTGGAAAGGCGAACTGATCCGGACCACCATCGGTCGCGTCATCTTCAACATGGCGTTCCCGGATCGTTGGAACCACGCGTTCGTCAACCGCATCGTCGATAAGGGTGCGCTCAAGAAGACGATCACCGACTGTTACCGCACGTACGGCAACGCGGAGACCGCGCGCTTCTTGGATGCCATCAAGGAACTCGGCTTCCACTTCGCAACGCTTTCGGGGACGACCGTCTCCATCAGCGATATCGTCGTGCCGCAAGCCAAGCACGATATTCTCGATAAGGCCCAAAGCGCCGTTGACGAACTCCATCGGCTCTTCGACCAAGGCTTTATCTCCGACGACGAACGTTACACGAAGACGATCGAGATTTGGTCGAAGTCCGGCGACGCGGTCACGGCTGCCATGCAGGCGGCCCAGAACCCGCTCAACCCGGTCTTCATGATGGCCACCTCGGGTGCTCGTGGATCGATCGCTCAGGTCAAGCAGCTCGGCGGTATGCGCGGACTCATGTCCGATCCGTCGGGGCGCATCCTCGAGATCCCGGTCAAGGCTTCGCTCAAAGAAGGCTTGACGGTTCTGGAGTACTTCATCTCGACGCACGGCGCGCGTAAAGGCTTGGCCGATACCGCGCTGCGAACCGCCGACTCGGGTTACCTGACGCGCCGTCTCGTCGACGTGGCCCAGGACGTGATCATCCGCGAGGAAGATTGCGGCACCAACCACGGCATCACGGTCGGCGATATTCGCGTCGGCAAGGAAATCATCGAGCCGCTCAGCGACCGCATCGTCGGCCGCCGCGCTGCCGAAGAGGTCCGCGTCGATCCGAAGCGCCCGACCACCACGATCGTCGCGCGCGATCAAGAGATCGACGAAGAGAAGGCGAAGGCCTTGGTCGATGCGGGTATCTCGCAGGTCAAGATTCGTTCGGTACTCACGTGCCAATCGAAGTACGGCGTCTGCTCGCTCTGTTACGGCCGCGATCTCGCGACCGGTAAGAAGGCGGATATCGGCACGGCCGTCGGCATCATCGCGGCGCAATCGATCGGCGAGCCGGGTACGCAACTCACCCTGCGCACCTTCCACACCGGCGGCGTCGCAACCGAAGACATCATCACCGGCCTTCCGCGCGTCGAAGAAATCTTCGAGGCGCGCAAACCCAAAGGCCAAGCGGTCATCACCGAAGTCGCCGGCACGATTAAGTTCGGCGACGAAAAGAACAAACGCATCATCTTCGTCATCGACGAAGCGGGCGAGAACCACGAATACGACGTACCGCTCGGCACGCATCTCGCGGTGCAGGACGGCGGCACGGTCAAACCCGGCGACCAACTCAACGAAGGCTCGCTCAACCCCCACGACATCTTGCGCCTCAAAGGCGAGACCGCTTTGCAGAACTACATGGTTCGCGAAGTGCAGAAGGTCTATCGTTCGCAAGGCGTGGACATCAACGATAAGCACGTCGAAGTGATCGTGCGTTCGATGATGCGCAAGGTCAAGATCGTCGAAGGCGGCGATACGCAAATGCTGCCCGGCCAACTGGTCGAAGCGGCGACGTTCCACGAGAACAACGAGAAAGTCAAGGCCGAGAAACTGGCCATCGCCACCGCGAACCCGGTGTTGCTTGGTGTGACCAAGGCCTCGCTCGCGACCGAATCGTTCCTCTCTGCGGCGAGCTTCCAGGAAACGACCCGCGTTCTCACCGACGCGGCGATCAAGGGCAAATACGATCCGCTCTTGGGGCTCAAAGAGAACGTCATCATCGGCAAGCTGATCCCGGCCGGTACCGGTATGTCGCGTTATCGCAACATCGATATCGTTCCCGAGGGCCAGGATGTCGACGACGACGGGCGTCCGCGCCAGCCGCTCGAAGCCGCAACGGCCTACAGCATGACGGCCGACGACGCGGCGTTAATCGAAGCGACGATGGGCGCGAACGGCGACAACGTGAGCAGATTGGTAAGCGCATACGAAAAGAATCGCGAGCCGCTCACGGTGCAATATGAAGGCGAGTACGAGGATCACGTTGCGGTGCATGCTGCGCCCAAAAAGACGCAGTACGATCGCATCAAGGGCATCAATCCCGAAGACCTCTAACGCTCGCTAGCGTTGGTAACAAGTGAAACGCCCCGGTTGTAGATATTGCAGCCGGGACGTTTTACATTCCGAGTTCGAATCGAGGGGGTATCTATGCCATACACTTGGCATGAGACCCCGCTACGCTGAATGGGCTATGGATTCGCTACTCGCCGCCGACCGATTCCCCGTATTCGCCGAACGGGCGGCTCGCCGCGCGATTGCCGGGGCCCTGGCAGCCGGGCGAGTGACGCCGCGTTCGCTCGTTAATGAAGCCTTGCTAAGGTTCGAGCGGGCGGTTTCAAGCGCGGCGCCCAACGGCGTGCGTCCGACGTTACTCTTCGCCGAGCGCGATCGGATCGTCACCGAACTCGGCCTTTTTCTGCGCTCGCGCTTGGCAGCGAGGATCTTCGCCATCCGACGGCGCGACCTCGTAGCCGTCGGGCGGAGCGCCGCCCCGTTCGATGCGGTCGTACGCGGCCATCGCGGAGAGCTCTACGCCGTCGCCATGCGCCGCTTGCCGCTCGACGCCCGGCGCTTGGATGTCTTTCGCCGCATACGCGAAGCGGCGCGTTTGTGGCAAACGCACCGCTTACGGGGAGTGTTGGTGTACGATCTGGGCTCGGGGCGCCTGACGCGCTTGGCGATCGTTCGCGGCGGTCGCGACCTTGCCGCGTAGCCTCCTAGGCAAAGCCCCCGCGAATGGCCAGCACGGCAACCTGCGTCCGTGCGGTGAGATTGAGCTTCGCAAGGATGTGCGATATGTGATTTTTAACGGTTTTATCCGAGAGGCCCAGGCGGTGACTGATGTCCTTATTCGAGAGCCCTTCGGAGACGAGGCGAACCACTTCAAGCTCGCGCTCGGATAGCAGATGGCCGATATCTTGGAGAGCAACGGCAGCGCTCGGAACGGGCGTGAGCAACCGGTCCGGCGCAGAGCGCGTGCCGGCGCTACGGGGCCGCGCAGCGAACTCGGCGAGCGTGATGCTCGCGAGTTCCGGTTCGCTTGCAATCAGTTGGGCAATCGCATCCGCGAGAATGGGAGAGCGATCGCCGTGTAAGCGCGGGACCTGGACGATTGGGGTGGGGACAGCGGTCATTCGATGTCCTGTGCCTTTCCGTGGCTCGGCTGGCCGTCTTAGCCTAACAGCCCCCCCTTTCATGGGTCTTACGGCCCGGGTTAGCGCTATTACAGAATGCTTACGGCTGCTTGGGGTGTAACCTAAGAGGCGATGCGGCAGGCACGGTCCGGCCCCGAGCTTGAGATTCGGCGTCAGGCGCTCTTAGAGCGTCTCGAACGCGCACGCCCCAAGATCGTCGCCGTGCTCGCCCCGGCAGGCTTCGGGAAAACGACGTTGGTGCGACAGTATCTAGAGAGCGCGGGCGCATGGGCCATCTGCGACTGCAGCGGCGTGCGCGACGATGTCGATCTGGCGCGCCGGCTGATCCCCTCGCTTGCGATCGAAAACCCCGAGCGCGAGCACGGCCTGACGCAAACCGAATTGAAGTTGGGCGACGGCGGAACGACCATCGTCGAACGCTTGAATATTACGCTCGATGCATGGCGCCAACCCTCGGACGGGACCATCGTTTTTGAGAACTGCGAGCACCTCGCGCGCTCGGGTTCGGCCCGCGATTTTTTCGCTCGGCTTCTTGCCACGCGTCCCGAGGGACGGGCGATCGTCATTTGCTCGCGAGAAGATCTGCGCATGCATTTGACGCGATTTGCCGCGCCGCACGAGATCGTCGTCCTTCACGCGCACGATTTGGCGTTTAACGACGAACAAGTGCGCGAGATATTTGCGACGATGGTCGAGGACGCGGATTCGGTCGAACGGATCGTCACCGTCTCCCAAGGATGGCCGATCGCGGTGCTGCTGCTGCGGCGCTTCGCGGCCGAGGGAAGGATCGCGACGCTCCTCGATCGCCTCGACGACCTTGCATTCGACGAATTGCACGATTATCTCGCCGACGAAGTGTTGGCTTCGCTCGAACCGCAACTCGTGCAGGCCATCGTTGCGTGCGCTTGCATTCCTCGCGCCACCGATCTCGATTTGCGCGGCATATCGAACGATGCGACTTTCGTGCGTCAACTCTGGGAGTTCGCAAAGGAGTCGCCGTTCGTCGCGCGTGGATCCAAGGGTATATATGCGGTGCATCCGTTACTCGCAACGCTGCTGCTCGAACACCACCAAGAGCGTCGGGACGCATTGCTTCAATCGGTGGCCTCCTATCACGAATCCAACGGCCGCTTTCCAAGGGCGGCGGAACTCCATTTGGCACGCGGGGATAAAGAGGCTGCGGCGCGCGCTCTCGGACAACACGAGGTCGTGCGCGACCCGGCGCCGTCGATGTCCTATGCGCTCGTGCTCTCGCAACTCGATCAGAGTCTGATCCAACGGTATCCGCGTTTGTGGGGCGTCACCGCGCTGTTGCGAATGTTTTGCGTCGACGCCGAGCCGTTACTCGACGAGGCGACGGCGATCTGGCGCCTGCTCTCTCCCGACGTATCCCTCATCGAGCGCTACTATATCGTCCTCTTTCGGGTCGTCTTCATGATCCATCTCGGGCTGATGGAAGAAGCGTTCGCGCTGGTCGAAGCCTTTGCGGAGCAGGCTCGCAACGTCGAAGCTCCGCGTGCCTTCCTCGATGGGTTTATTCCGTATCTGCGGGCGCTGCCGAGCGCGCGAATGGGACGTCTGAATGAGGCCGAACGCGATCTCACGCGCGCGCTTCCCTTCGTCTCGCATTTGGACGTGATGGCTGCCGGTACGTTCGCCACGCTTGGTGCGGACATCGCTCGCGTGCGGGGCGAACGCGCCGTCGAACGGCGCTTTTTGGAACAAGCGATCGAACGCGCACGGTCGTCCGGCCTCTCGAATATCGTGGCGTTCGATATCGCCGAGGCGTTGGTGGGCGCTTGGCTTGCGGGCGAGGACGCGTTGGCCGTTCGCTACGCAGAGGAACTCGACTCGAAGGTCGCGCGTTTCGGCATTCGCGGTTTCGCGTATCTAGCGGCGGCTGCGTGCGGCCGCGAGGCTGAGCCGAGCGACGCCGACAGCCCCAAGTTCGTGATGTATGCGCGCTTGATCGCCGCCACGCGATCGCCGGACGCACGAGAAGCCAGGCGGCTTGCCGCTTCGGCGTTGGCGCTTGCCGAACGCGCCCATTCGCCGTTTCTGCAGGCGCTCGCGGCAATCGCGGTCGCGTTGAGCGACGAATTGAAGCGTGCCGAATACTTGGACGTAGCGCGTGAGGCCGCCGCGCGCTGCGAATCCGCGCAACTCGTGGAATCGATTGCGGTGCTGGCTGCGGGCGGCTCTCCCACCGGCATGCTCGCCGAATACATCCGTCGCTTCGAGCGCGAGCGTTCGCCCGCAGTCGCACCGATCGAAATCGAGGTGGTCCGCGGGGCCGTTTGCGTGAATGGCGCCGCCGTGACGCTCTCGAATCGCGAGCTGGAACTCTTGGTCGCGCTAGGCATACGCCGCGAGACGCTCCATCGCGCGCGGCTGGCGTCGATCCTCTGGCCGGAGCAGGACGAGTATGCGGCTCGCAACGCGCTGAGCGTGGCGCTACATCGGTTGCGCGGCCACCTGGGAAGGGACGATATCGTCGTGCGAGACGGCGAGGGATATCGCTTGCATGGGGACGCGCGCGTCGATCTTTGGGAGATAGAGCGCAGTGCCAACATCTTGCTGAGCCGCAGCACGCATACGAAAGACGACCGCAACGCATTGGAGCGGCTCGCCGGACAGCTGGGGACGAAGCGTCCCGAACGCATGCTGCGATGGGATTGGTTCGGACCAACCGAACGCCGCTTACGCGAACTTCACGTTCGGGCGACGCATCGTCTGGCAAGCGATGCGCTCGCAAGCAACGATGCGAGCAGCGCGTTGCGCTTTTGCGAGGAGACGCTGGCGCACGACCCGTGCGACGAGCCCGCTTGCGAAATCGCGATCCGTGCGCACTTGGAACTCGGCGATCGCGCCGCGGCGGTTCGCCAGTATCGCCGATATCGTCGCGCGCTGCTGGACGAACTCGGATGCGAACCCTCGGCGTCGCTCACGGCGTTGGTTTCGTAGCGTGCGATGATCGCCGTTGTCGGTACGATGGCGTTGGCCATGCAACTCTACCGCGCGGACGTTTTGGTGAGCGCCGGCCATGAGGGGCGCCCGGCGAGCTGTCGTCAGTTCCCGCAGCATCCATGCAATCTGGGCGCGGCCGGAGAGCGCGCCTGGACGCCGATCGTCGCCGACGAAGTGGCGCGCGATCTTCGAGCCCGAGGCATCGGCGTCATCCGCCGGCCCGCGGATTTCACCGGGCGTTACCTCGTCCACGCTGCAGTGTTCATCCACTTCGACGGTGCGGCGAAGGCCTGCACGAGTGCGGCATCTGTCGGCTACCCACGGGCGAGCGACGCCTTGGGTGCCGCCCGCTGGCGCGCCCTCTACGAGCGTTATTGGCCGTTTGGGTTCATGCCCGATAATTTTACGCGGGGGCTGCGGCATTACTACGCCTATCCCCAGGTCTCGGCAAGCAATGGGAGCTTCGTGATCGAGCTCGGCGAATTGACGTGCCCGGCTCAGCACGCATGGCTGGCGGCGCATTTACGGCTCGAAGGCGATCTGCTGGCCGCATTCCTCGCGGAGCTCATCGGCAAGGGCCATCTGCGCCTCTCCGCCAACTCGCCGTTATGATCCCGAGCCGCGTTCTGAGGCTTGCGATCCTGAACGCTCATGATTGAAGTCTTGTACCGATACCACGTCCATCCGGCTCAACAAACCGCTTTTCAACAAGCCTATGGGCCAAAAGGCCCATGGGCTCGCCTCTTCGGCGAAGCGCCGGGCTTCGTTCGTACGCGCCTATTCGCCCACAAGGTCGAACCGAACGTCTTCGTGACGATCGACGTGTGGCAGAGTAAGGAGGCGTACGATCGTTTCCGGAGCGAGCGCGCGCAGGAATACGGCCGCCTCGATCGCGAGTTGCACCTCCTCTACCTAGAGGAACTACTTCTGGGGTACTATGAGGGTGCCGACGAGTATCGAGCACCCCTCGATACCATGGCGTAGCAGGACCTGCATGATAAGACCGGTGCGGCAGGACGGAACGATCGAAACCGGTGGTGCCTTCGTCCCGATCCTCCGACCACGCGTACTCGAACGAATGGGCTCCGCTGCTATGCAGCGGGTGGTCTTGCTTGTCGCGCCCGCGGGCTACGGCAAGAGCGTCGCGCTTCGGCAGTATCTCGAATCGACCAGTGAGCCGCACGTTCGATACGACGTCCGGGCCGAAAACGCGGGGCTGCTCGGGTTTTTACGCGGATTCGCGGACGCGCTGAGCGAGCTCGCTCCGCAGGCACGCACGACGCTCGCCGGGGCCTACGAGCGCAATGCGGCGACGGCATCTCCGGGCGCCGATCTGGCGCTCTGGATGGACTCGCATCTCCAATCCTTTCGCGGCGTCATTGCGATCGACGATCTCCATTTCGCGCAGGAAGAACGCGAGGTGACGCGCTGCCTTGCCGCGCTCATCGAGCGGACCAAAGGCCGCGTGCAGTGGATCGTAGCGTCGCGCTCGACCCTGGGTTTGCCGATCGGTACGTGGCTGGCCTACGGTGAGAGCGATCTCGCCGTCGACGAGCACGACCTGCGTTTTTCCGTCGAAGAAGCTCGGGAAGCAGCTCGTTCGTTTCGGCTGAGCGTTCGCGACGAGGAGCTTCACGAATTGCTTTCGTTGACCGGCGGATGGGCCACGGCGATGAGTTTTGCGTTGCGGAGTTCTACGCGTTCGGTCGATCTGCGCAGCGTCGCGGCGTCGACGCGAGAGATGACCTATCGGTATCTCGCCGAGCAGGTCTACCGCGGGTTAGGAGAGCTGACGCGCGCGCTGCTCGAGAGCGCGGCGCTGCTCGATCACATCGATCTCGACGTTTTGGTTGCGGCGGGCTTCGATACGGCTCTCTCGCTGATCGAGAGCCTCTTGCAACGCGTCGCGTTTATCTACGACGAAGGTAACGGCCGTTACACCTGTCACGATCTCTTTAGAGAGTTCGTCACGCACCAGTTCGCATTACGCGGCGCCGACGCCGTTTCTGCAGAGCGGCGGCGACTGGGCGTCGTCCTTCAAACGATGTCGCGATTGCCTTCGGCATTGAGGCTGTTCGCCGATGCCGGGGCGAAGGACGAAATCGAAGCCCTCTTGCAAGAGCACGGATTCGATCTGCTCGCGAAGGGACACGCGGATGTCGTCGGCGCCGCGCTGGACGTCGTCGAACGGACGGCGATCTCTCCGCTCGCGCTTGCGCTACGCGGCTTGGTCGACGTCAACGCCGGCCGTTACGAAGACGGCGAACGCCGCGTTATTCGCGCGATCGAGTCGATCGGCGATCCGAACATCGAAGCCCTGCTACGCCTGCGGTTGTCGATTCTCTATATCAATCGCCAGCAAGATATCGGATCGCTGCTGGACGCCATCATCGCCGATCCGCAAGCCCCGCGCTCCGCGCAATTGGAAGCGCACGCGCTGTTGGCCGTCGACTGCGTGCGAAAGGGGGCGCTGCACCAGGCGCAGCGGCACATGGACGAGGTGGAGACGTCCCTGGCGCGGATCGAAAGCGGAGAGCTGTTGGCGAAGCTGCTCCAGCGCATCGGCCTTGCGCGGTTCGAATTGAACCAGCCGGATGCCGCCAAAGCGCTGTTCACGCGTTCGGCCGAAGTCGCAAGCGAGAACGCGCTTTGGAGCCTCCTCGCGCGTTCGAACAGCGCGCTCTCCAACCTCGCACTGATGTCGGAGAACGACATTCCCGCCTCGGAGCTGTTCGCACAGCGCGCCGCCTTTGCCGCATCGAAAGCGGGCGATCATTTCGATTTGCAGACGTCGCTACTTCAACTGCTCACCATCGAAACCAAACGGGGGAATGCAGATCGAGTCAGCGCGATCGAACGGGAACTCGGGCAGTTGCCCTCGGGCGATCGTACGCAAGGAGTATTTTTGGCCGCGAGCCAAGGCCACCGCGCGGCGTGGGCGGGGCGTCTGAGCGAGGCGCGACGATTGTTCGGCAGCGTCGTTCAGCGCCAACCACATCCATTCGATCGCGCGGTGACGCAATCGATTTATGCGCTGTGCTTGGCGCTGGACGACTTGCGAGTCGACGCGCGAACCGCCGCGGCGCAAGTGCTCGCGATGGTCGATGAGGGCGACGTGCGTCCCGACGGCGTCGGAGCGCTCTACTTCGAGGCGGCGGTACTCTTCTGCGCGCTGGTCGAAGTGGTGAGCGAGCGCCACACCGCCGCCGTCAAAATTCTCAAACGCCCCGCAGTTTCGTCGCATGCCGCGATGGCTCAAATGCGCTCGTGCGTGGAAGAAGTGCTGCGCATCTCGCGCAGCCCGCAATACAGCGCGCCCGGATTCGAAGGCCAGCTCGAAGCGATTCGAGACTTTGGCTTGGGCGGCTACGCGCGCTTTATCGTCATGGCTGCGGCAGCCGTCGAGGCTCGCCATTCTAGCGGTACCGCAGACGTGCGCCTCACCCCGTCCGAGGCGCGGATTCTGCGCGATCTCGCGCAGGGGCTCACGCCCAAGGACATCGCTTCGGAGATGGGACGGAGCGTATTCACCGTCCAGACCCACATCCAGAACGTCATCGACAAACTCGGCTGCCACGGGCGGGTCGAGGCGATCGCCGTCGCGCGCCGGATGGGCTTTCTGTAAACCCGGCTCCAAAACGATTCTACTGAAAGTTCATTAGAGACAGCCCATCCTCGAGACGCTATCGTGAACGAAGGTTCCAACGCGCTTGCTAAGGATGACTGTGATGCTTTCTATACTCCACGCCTGCCTGGCTGATTTCAGCCTCGTGGTGTCGATCACTCACCACCTCATCCATATCATCCCCTTGGATTCTCCCATCACTCCGGTCGGTTAGGCGGATTTTCTCGTGCCTGTAATTCGTACGTTGGCCGCCTTAGGCGCTGCCTTGGGACGCGAGGTCCCCGCCCTGGCGGAGCGCGCTACGGCGCATCTCACGCCCAAAGCCGTCTACTCGGAGCCCTCGATCGAGGTCTCGGTGGAGACGCTGCTCGACCGCCTCTGCCTTTCGCTGACGCTGGCCAAGCCTGTCGGGCTTCTTGGGTGGGCCGAGCGTGAGACGGAGCGGCTCGGACGCGGAACGGTCATGGAGATGCTTTCGGCGGCCACCTTCGTGCTCGTCGAGGCGGGTTCGCAAACCGACGTCGATCGCCGGCGCTTCTTGGCGTTCCTCGATGTCCTGGCTCAGGAAGTCGAACGCGCGACCCTAGGATCCGGCGAGGACGAAGAGGCCGCATCGCCAGCCGAAGCGCAGGCCATGGCGGCGCTGCTCGCGATGTTGGCCGAACGCGACTACGTGACGTGTTGCCACTCCAAGGCGACCGCCGAGTGGGCGAAACGGCTCTCGACGGCGATGGGCCTTGCGAAGGAGTCGGTGGATTTCATCGCGCTCTGCGGGCTCTTGCACGACATCGGAAAGGTTGCGACGCCCGACGAAATCCTCTGTAAAACCGGGCCGCTCACGAGCGAAGAGTGGGAGATCATGCGCGAGCATTCCGCTGCGGGCCAGCGGATCCTGAGCCAAATCCCCTCGCTGCAACGCTGCTCCGTGGTGGTTCGCGCGCATCACGAGCGATACGACGGGGCTGGATACCCCGACGGTCTCTCGGGTATGAGCATTCCGCTCGAATCCCGGGTGGTCGCGGTTGCCGATGCATTTCACGCGATGATCAGCGAGCGCCCGTATCGCCAGCCGATCTCGCCTCGGCAAGCACTACAGGTGCTCTCCGAAGGACGCGGCTCGCAATGGGACCCCGAAGTTGTCGATGCGATGCTTGCAATGTTCAATCGCCGTGCGGCCGTCGTGCCGCATACGGACTCGCAGATTTCCTCCGCATAGCAAACGTCCTTATGCGGAGGGAAGGCCCTCGTATCGGGTGGTGGGCAAGGGGCGCCGAAATTGCGGCGCCCCTCTAATTTTATCGTGCCACACAGTTGGCATCCGGCCGTCCTACGCTGGTTTCATGAATGGATATGTCATCGGGGCGGGAGCGCTGCTCCGCACCGAACCCAGGTCCGGCATCGCGGCGGCCGCGCTCCACGCGCAAACCGATCCGGGCATTGCCGCGGGCGTCAAGGCCGCCATCGTCGATTTCGAAGCGTCTTCGAGTGAGGAGCTCTCGCAGGTGCTCATCGTGGCCGCGGGATGGAGCGCCCGCCGGTTCGAATCCGAGGTGACGCTCCCGCTGCTGAACTATGGCGAGTGCTCGCTCCTCGACGTCCTGGCCCTCCTGGCCAAAGCCACGGGATCCAGCGACGTCCACATCTTCGCCCGATGGCTGCCCGACGAGGAGCTGGTGGCCGCGCTCGCTCGCTGCGGAGTCGAAGTCGTGGCGCATCCGCTGGAGGCGATTGCCCAGGCGGCGCTGATTTCCGGCGCCTCTTACACCCGGTGGCCGCAAGTAGTTCGGGCCGCTTAGGCCGGAATTCAGGCATCTCCAAGGGGCAAAGGGCACGATCAGCCGTACATGATCACTATGACGAACGCCCGAATCGCGGTTATCGATGACGACCGCATGGTCCGCGAAATGCTCGAGCTAGGCCTCTCACGCGAAGGTTACGAAGTGCGAACCGCCGCCGACGGACAGGCGGCGCTTGAGCTGGTCCGACGATTTGACCCGGAATTGATCGTTCTGGACATCATGATGCCCAAGATCGACGGCCTCACGCTTATTCCGATGCTGCGCGAACTGACGCAAGCGCCGATTCTCATGCTCACGGCAAAGGGCGGAACCGAGGACAAGGTCGTTAGTTTGAGTTCGGGCGCCGACGATTACCTCGTCAAGCCGTTCGTCTTCGAAGAACTGATCGCACGATTGCAAGCGAAGCTGCGCCGGCCGCAATTGATTGAGGAGAGCATTCTTCGCTGGCGAGACATCTCGATTAACTGCGACACGCGCGAAGCGTGGCGCGGCCGCGACGCATTGGATTTTACGCAGCGCGAATTCGATCTGTTAACGGTGTTCATGCGCGAACCGCGACGCGTCTTTAGCAAGGATCATTTGCTGGAATTAGTTTGGGGACACGATTTCGAGGGCGGTCCGAACATCGTCGAAACGTACATCTCGTATCTTCGCGCCAAGATCGATCGGCCTGGAGAACCCGGCTCGTTTATTCGGACGGTCCGCGGGGTCGGATACGGCTTGTCGCAATCCGCATGAAGTCGTCGCTGGCGGCGCGCCTCTCGGCGCTCTATGCGACGTTGCTTGGGATCACGGTGGTGATCGTGATCGTCGCATCCTCGATTGCGTTGGTCGTCGAGCTCACCGGATTCACGGGCGACGTCGTCATCGCTAAACACGAGGAAGCGCGACTGATCACCGAGCAGTATCACGAGCAAGGGATGACGCTGGCGCAAGCCGCTCCCGAAATCGTGCACGCGCTCAGCGGGATCGGCTTGCGCGTGACGGTGTACGACGACCAGGGGCACTACCTCGCCGGCGATCAGACGCTGCGCCCGAAGATTCTCGATCGCGTGATATCCGGGCAATTACAGTTCGGCATTCCGCCTCCGGATCCGGAGAATGTCGGGCAGCCGTTGGAACTCGCGCGTCCGGGCATGCCGTCGCGTCCCGAGCCGTTCGCACTTACCGCGGTCGACGGTGGTTACGTTGCGTTTTCGCCTTCGCTGCTCTTACTGCTCGTCTCGCTCGTGCCATATTGGCGCGTGGTTCTCACGATCGCGATCGTGGCTATCCTCCTCTCCTGGTTCGTGGGGCGCGTCTTCGCGGCTCAGGCATTGCGGCCGATCAACGACGTCACCGATTCGCTGCAGGCCCTAGCCGATGGAGACTTTACGCAGCGGCGTTTCGTGAGCGTCGGTGGCGATGAAATCGGAACGTTGACCGCCGCATACAACGATGCTGCCGCCAGCGTTGCGAGCGCAATGGACGACCGCCGGCAGACCGAGGCGCGCATGCGACAGTTCGTCGCCGACGCCGGCCACGAGTTACGAACGCCCCTCACCGTGATCGGTGGCTACATCGACGTCTTGCGCCGCGGTGCGATCGAAGAACCCACCATCGCGCGCCAAATTCTCGGCACGATGGGCCTCGAAAAAGAACACATGCGCGGCTTGATCGACCGGTTGATGCGCCTGGCCCGCCTCGATTCGGAGACACCGCCGGGTAAGGAAACGATCGATATCGCGGAGCTGCTGCGCAGCCAATGCGAAGCCGCTCGACGTCTGGACGAAGCGCGACAGGTCGACTACAGCGTGGAAGGCGTTAGCACGCTGGAGGGCGACCGCGGAGAAATCGGGGAGGCGCTCTGGAACGTCGTTGAAAACGCGCTCAAATACGCTCCGGAAGCGCCGGTGCACCTGCGCGCCGTCGGCGCAGACGGTCACGTCGAGTTAACGATTCGGGATGAAGGCCCGGGCATGGCGGAGTCCGAGCGACTACACGCCTTCGAACGCTTTTATCGCGGCGATCAACGCGGCGAAATCGCCGGTAGCGGGCTGGGCTTGGCCATCGCGAAGCGGGCCGTAGAGCGGGCCGGCGGAAGCATCAGCCTCGACAGCGCGCCGGGACAGGGCACGACGGTGAAGATCCTTCTGTGAGGACGCGAGCCGCTCGGTAATTCCTCATGCTGGGCTCAGGCCGGCACGGCACAATCGGTGCGACGATGATCGACCGCATGACTGCCGCCGTTCTTGCACTCATACTGCTCGCGTGCTCCCTCTGCGCTCCGGCCTCTGCCCAGAGCGACTCGGGCCAGATTCGCATCGTCGTGGACGACGGCGCAACGAAGCAGCCCCTCGAGCTGGCTCGCGTGTTGCTCGACGGCCCGGTCATTACCAGCGAAGTCACCGGCAAGAACGGCCAAGTCCGGTTCACGGAGGTGCCGGACGGCATCTACCGCGCGCGCATCTTCAAAAGCGGATATCAACCGGTCACCTCCGAGAACTTCGAGGTGGTCAACGGCCGCTCGGTGATGGTCACGGTACTGCTGGCCGGGCAGACGCAGCTACACGTGATCGGGACGGTGACCGCTCGCTCGAGCGCTTCGGTCTCAACCGATGCAATCACCGGCGATTCCGCGCAGCGCAAGCTCTCGAGCGATCTCGCCGACGCGCTCAATAAACTCTCCGGCGTGAGCGTGAGTACGTCGAGCGACGACAGCGATGCGACGCAGACGATATCGCTGGAGGGGCAAGACCCCAGCCAAACGCAACTCACGCTCGACGGCATCCCGCTCAACGCCCCCGGAAGCGCGGGCAATCTGGGCGCCTTCGCAACCGACCTCTTCGGCGCGGCGTCGGTGCGGAGCGGCCCGCAACTCGGCGGCCTTGCGGGCGGCGTGAATTTTTCGACGTTGCAGCCGACGCTGAGCTGGCTCTCGCAAGGCTCGCTTTCGACCGGCAGTAATGGACGGTACAACTATTCCGTTGCGGAGAGCGGCTCGCTCGGAAATTTGGGGATCGCGCTGCAGAGCGTGAGCCGGCTGAATACCGGTCTGGTGGACGGCCAGCTCTATCAGGATGCCAGCGGTTTGGACTACGTTCATAACGGCGATAGCACCATCGCGGGCAACCTGGTCCGGCTACGCTATCAGGCGGGTGAGGCGCAAACCATTACGGGGACGTTCTTGAATTCGACCCGTGCGACCGATCTAGTCTGCTTGCGCGTCTCCGGGTCGCTGCCGTGCGGATACGGGCCCGGTAATACCGCCGGCGCGAGCACCCAGCTCTACTCGGTGAACGACGATGCGCTGATCGGCGCGACGAGCGTCTCGGCCTCGCTCTTTTCGAACGACTTCAAGACCGATCGCGATCTGCTTGCGCGATACGTCAACGGCGTTGCGTCGCCGACGGGATTCTCCATCGACGCGAGATCGACGGGGTACGCGCTCAACGCTACGCTTCCGGCAAAGGCGCGTCACACGATCTCGATCCAAGCTTACGGCACGTCGAGCACGAATCAAACCACGCCGCTCGTTCCACAGGCCGCGGCGTACTACAACGGCTCGCAACGCAGCAATTTCTCCGCCGTGCAAATGAGCGATAGCATACACTCAAGCGATAAGCTCTCGCTTTCGGATTCGGTCGGCTTCAATTCCGCCGGCGGGTCGTCGGGAGTGCTCTCGAGCCTCGGGGCCGTTTGGCGCCCGAGCGGCAAGGACACGCTAGCGGCGTCCTATGCGGTCGGAGGCGTGGCGGCCTCGGGCGGGCGCGCCACCATTCTGAGCGACCCAGCCTCGTTGCGCTTCGATTGCAATGGAAACGTGGCATACGGAAACGCTCCCGGCGATCAGCCCGGCGCAAGCTCGTCGGTATCGACGCGCCTTTCGTATACGCGGGCTTTGCATGCGGGCTCGCTGTCGTTCTCGCTCTATCGTCAGATACAGCGCAATGTGGTGCTGCCGACCCAAGTGAACGGCTCCGCGCTGGAGGCGTTGGGGGTGATCTCTCCCGCGTATCTCGCCGCAGCGCAGCAACTCTACGACTCGCCGGCCGGCTGTAACGCAACCGTGCCGCTGGCGGCATCGCAGCTCTACTTCAGCACGCCGATCGGCGGCGTGGAACGCGTCTATGAAGGAGCGGCCATCAACGGTTACGTCACGTTGGGACATTTGGTCGCGCAACCGTTCTACAACGTAACGGTGGCCAAGGCGATATCGAACGACCCACGCATCGACAATCCGTACTCGATTACGATTTCCGGAGCGCAACTGCCGAACGTTCCAATGCAACGCGCCGGCCTCGTGCTCGACTACAAAGCGCCGGGATCGATCTTGGAGTGGCTCGCCGACGCGCAATACACGGGCAAAAATAACCCCAACAATCTGCCGGCCTACACCACGTTCGACGCGGGCGTCAGCGCGCAATTGCGGTACGGAACGCTAACGGTCGTGGCCAACAATATCGGCAACGTCTACAGCGGCATTTTTGCAAGCCCGCAGAATGCGGTTCCCTACGTGACGCTCGGCGGCGAAGCCATCGCGACGACCGCGCGGCCGCTGACGCCGCGTTCCTACACGTTCACCTATGCGGTCAAGTTTGGACCGGGCGCCCGCGGCTCGACGCAGACCGGAGCGGCCTTCCAACCGCGCGAGCGTGGAGGCTTCGGCGGGCCCGGTGGCTCGGGGCCCGGCGGCCCGGGACCCCGCGGCGGGTTCCGGCGGCTCTTTACGCCGCTTCCGAGCTCTCCGCCGAGCGATCCGTTTGCGGTGAGCACGGTGGCCTCTCCACTCTGTACCGCGGATGGCGCTAAAGCCGCGCAACATGCTTCGCAAGAATTGCGCGCCGTGGTTGCGAGTATCGAGGCCGCGAAGACGGCGCGGGGGTATCCGGCAACCTTTGCGGTTCCGGCGTTCGCCGACTTGACGCTGACGTATCACGGGCTCGGGACGACCTACGCGTTGACGATCACGCCGAAGATTGCGCCGGGGTCCGCCGGGCGTGGCCCCGGTGGAATGCGAGCCTTTGCGGGCTGTATGGCGCTCCATCTCGCGCGCGCGCAGGACGTGCAGTCGCATGGTTTGTACGCGCCCGCAAATGCGATCCCGTTCTTCGTACCGCAGCTACAGTTTATGCCGGCGGTCGGCATGTACATCGCGGTGCATCCGCCGCAGCCCGGCCAAGAGACCTTCCGCGTCTATCAGCTTCCGAACAAGCCGCCAACCGATCCGTTCGCGCTCCTGACGGCCTCCGCTACGTGTAACGGGGACGCGCGCAACACGGCGACGCAAGCGCTCTTGGAACTGCAGCGGTATTTCGCCCACGGGACGGCCGCGCCGAGTTGGACGATTGCGGCCCATTCGGACCGCGGCGGAACCTGGTACGATCTCGCCCCCGGCGATCCGAGCATCGTTGGGTCGTTGTTAGTGTGCGGCCGTGTTGCAACGGGCACCGCCGATCAGTTGCGAGGGCGCGGTTTTGGTGGAGAGACCCTGCCGGAACTCAACTACGCGGCTTCTTTGGGACTCTATCTCGTGCGGCCCGCGCGGCCCCCGCGGCCGGCGGGAGCACCGAGCCCAGCCCCTCCCTAGCCCGTTCGACCATCTCGCGCATGCGCGGGTGTTCGCCGGGAATCGTCTGCACCCAAGACTCGAACGGCGGTACGGCGTTACCGGTGCGAAAGAGGACGTACCACACGCTCATGTCGCCGACGAATGAAAAGCGCCGCTTCATGTCGGCCGCAAGCTCGATATAGCCGGCGAAGCTTGCGACATAGCGGTCGAACGATCCGTACTCGCGTTCGACGCTCAGCAGCGCGCGAGCGTTCGCAATCGTCGCGACCACCTTCCGGCGCATGCGCAGCACGCCCGGTGTCGCGAGAACGCGCTCGATCGCGTCGTCGTCGTATGCTGCAACCGTGACGACGTCGAAATCGGCGAACGCGGAACGATAGGCGTTCCAGTGCTTCGCGATCTGCGCCCAACTCACGCCGGCCTGAAAGACCGCTCGAGCGATCACGCCGAGATAATCGGCCATGCTCGGCGCCCGGATCACCGAGGGGATCGTGGGCGTATCGAACGATGGGTCGTCGCTAGGGGGCGTTACGCGCGGCATCGAGCGCCAGTGACGTCATCATCGCGACGCCGGTCTCCAACGCAGCTTCGTCGATGTCGAACAGGCTTGAGTGGTGCGGATGGCTGCTCGTTGCGCCGCCGGAGCATCCCAAGGTGTAGAACGTCGCCGGAACGCGCTGCGCGTAGAATGAAAAATCCTCGGCACCCATCAGCGCGCTTGCCTCGATCGTGCGATCCGCGCCGAACGTCCGTTCCGCTAACGCGCGCGCGTATTGCGTTTGCGCGGCATCGTTCGCGGTGACCGGGTAGCGCCAGAGATAGTCGAAATCGTAGGTTGCACCCGATGCATCGCAGCACGAGCGCAACACGCGCTCGATCCGTTGCGGCATCGCATTGCGAACGTCGTCGGAGAAGGCCCGAACCGTACCGAGCATGCGGCACGTACGTGGGATGACGTTGTGGATGGTGCCGCCGTGAATGGCGCCGATGCTCACGACCGCGGGCTCCAGCGGATCGATCTGCCTGGAAACCACTTGCTGCAACGACGTGATAAACGCCGCCGCCGTGTAAATCGGATCGACCGCGTCGTGCGGTGCCGACCCGTGGCCGCCCACGCCGATCACGTCGATCTCGATCGAATCGCTCGACGCATACATCGGCCCCTCGCGAAAGCCCAGGATGCCGGTCGGGTATTTGGAGGAGAGGTGCAGCCCGTAGGCGCGTTCGATGCCGAAACGCTCGAAGAGTTCGTCGGCGATCATCTCTCTGGCGCCGCCCAGGCCTTCCTCGGCCGGCTGGAAGACCAAGCAGAGTGTTCCCGCCAATTCATCCTTGCGATCGGCGATGAGTGCCGCCGCGCCCAATAGGATCGCGACGTGGCCGTCGTGCCCGCATGCATGCATGCAGCCCTCGAGACGCGAGCGAAAATTGTGCTCGGTCTCCTCGAGAATCGGCAACGCATCCATATCGGCCCTAAGCATGACCGTCTTGCCGGGTTTGCCCGAGCGCAGAACTCCCACCACTCCGGTCCGGCCGATGCCTTCGTGCACCTCGTACCCGAGGAGGCGCAGGCGATCGGCAACGATCCCCGCCGTGCGGTGTTCTTCGAAGCCGAGTTCGGGATGCATGTGAAGGTCGCGCCGGATCAAGATAACATCGTCGACGACGCGTTCTGGGACCACGATCGTGCTAGGCATACAGGGGCGCTTCTGCATTCGAGTGCCGTCGCCCCCGCATGGCAGGTACCCAACTCGAGGGGAGCGCAGAACCACGTACCGATCGGCTCGCTTGGGGGTGCCCGTGACTAAAAACGAATTGTTTACCGAGTATGGCTCCTATCACGCGGACCGGCGCAATCGCATCTGCCATGCCTTCGGAATCCCGCTGATCGTGCTTGGCCTCATGGGGCTGGGCGCGCTGGTTCGTTTTGGACCGGTCGATCTTGCGATCGTCGCCGGAATCGCCGTGGTCGCCTATTATGCCACCCTGGACGTGCCAGGATCGCTCCTCGCGCTTGGAATCTTCGCCTTACTGTACTTCGTCGGGCTCCATCTTACATGGCCGGCGAGCCTAGCTGCGTTTGTCATCGGGTGGGTCTTTCAACTCGTCGGGCATCGCTTCGAGGGCACCAAGCCCAAGTTTCTGGAGAACCTCGTGTACTTGCTCGTCGGCCCGCTCTATATTTTTGAAGAAGGAGCGCATGCGATGATGCGCCGCAAACCCGTTGCCCGATAAAACGCTCGAGTGCGTGGACTGCCGTCAGAGCTTCGCGTTCACTGCCGGAGAACAGCGCTTCTACGAGGCAAAGGGCTTTGCCAACGTGCCAACGCGTTGCGTGGCGTGTCGGAACCTGCACAAAGCAGCGCGCGCGAAGCACGTGCAGAGCGGCGCCCGAGGAGCGCCGAGCGCGCCACCGATGGTTGCGGCCGAATGCGCGAATTGCGGCGCTCCAACGCAGGTGCCGGCATCCGCTAAAGATCGACCCGCGTTCTGCAGCGATTGTTTCGTCGCGCGACCGACGTATCGGTAGGGCCGCCTCTCCCGCAACGTAACGCGAGCCTGGAAGGCCTATGGTGCTTTGGGGAACCGTTCGTCGAAGCGCATCCTGCGCTTCTCCTACTTCTACGTTTTTGTGCAACGGAAAAAGGAAGTCGGCATCCTGCCTTTTGCACAAAAATCGCAGATTCCCCAAAGCACCATAGGCCTTCCAAGCTCGCGTTACGTTGATGCCTCGACCGGTGGGCGCGTCACGAGCGAGACGCCGACTAGCAGTACGACGTTGAGCGCGAGCGCGAGAAAGCCCGGGTTCGCTCCGCCGATTTGCAAGTTGTTGAACGCGAGGTAGGCTGCGAGCGCGAGCCCCCCGGCGATGCCCGCCGTGACGCCCCACACGCTCGTGCGTTTCCACAAGAAGCCGAAGACGAAGGCCGGCATGAACTGGGTGACGCCGTTGTAGTAGACCAGCAGCAAGCTGACCAAGGATTTGTCCTCGGTGAGCCAGAGGCCGAGCGAGAGCAGTCCGACGAGGACGACGAGGATGCGCGTGGTCAGCAGGCGACTGCGATCGCTGGTGGCTATTCCGAGCGCGTCGCCGAGAACGTTTTTCGAGATCAAGCTTGCGGCACTCAGGAGTAACGCGCTAGCGGGGACGAGCGCGCAGAGCGCTCCCGCGCCGACGACGAAGCCGAGCACCCACGGCGGGTAGAAGTGTTGAACGACGAGCATAAACGATTGATCGGCGGCGGGCCCCTTGAGGCCCGGGACGATTAACAGCGCCGCGAATCCCGCAAAGAAGACGAGCAGCAGCACGAGTTGATAGAGCGGTAGAAAAACGGCGTTGCGTCGCAGCGTGTCGTCGTCGCGCGCGCTGTAGGTTGCCGCGATGGAGTGCGGGCCCATGAAGAACCCGATGCCGGTGAGCAGCACCGTCGAGACGTACCAGATCTCGCCGTGATCGGCCGCGCCGGCTGCCAAGAGTAGATGGTGCGGATGCGCGCGTAGGAGCTGGTCGAACATCGCCGCGGGCGAGCCGAAGAATTGGATCGGGATCGCGATGCCCACGAAGATGAGCGCTCCGATGACCAGCGCGTCTTTGACGATGCTGGCCCAGGCCGTGCCGCGCAGCCCGGTTGCGAACACGAAGAGCGTGATCACGATGAAGCTGATGACCGCGGCGGTGCGGCCATCGATCGTGCCGTAGCCGGCGATCTTCAAGAGTATCTGGAGCCCGGAGAGTTGCAGGGTGACGTAGGGCACGACCAAGACGAATTGCACGATCGCTACCGCGGTTCCGAGCGCTCGGCTACCGTAGCGAGCAACGAAGAAATCCGGGGAGGTCAATAAGTTGCGCTCTTTACCGATGCGCCAGATCGCCGGCAGGAGGAAGTACCCGATGATGTAGCCGCACGTGCCGTAGGCCAAGATGTAGTACGCGGGGGCTCCCAGCCCGTATGCCCAGCCGGCTGCGCCTAGAAAGGTGAAGCTGGTGTAGATCTCTCCCGCCAGAAGCACCCACAGGAAGAGCGCGCCGAAGCTGCGATTTCCGACGATGTACTCGTGGGGTGACATCTTGACGCGACGAATGCTGAAAAAGGCGAACGAGACCGTGGCGATCACGATCGCGGCGATGATGCCGAGCGAGAGCGATGCGTTCACCAGCGGCCCTCGGTACGTCCAACGCCCCAGAGGAATCCCGGCGTCGCGAAGACCCAGAAGAGAATCCAGAGCAGAATGAAAGGCATCCCGAAGAGGCGTGGTTCGATCCGATTGACCAGCGGGACGCAAATCGTCAGCGCTACGATCGGGAGCACCACCAAAAGGATGCGTAAGATCCGGACCCTACTCATCGGCCGCCTCTCTATTTTGTCGCGAAGCGCAAGAAACGTTGAACGGCAGTTCGTACTCCTCGCCTATGAACACCTTTGAGGCCTCGGGAATGGACCGAGCGATGGGGCTCGCATGACGGCCAAGAGTGCCGTGCTGCCCGCCGCGATCCAAGCCTACATGCTCGAGTCGACGCTGCGCGAGGGGAGCGAGCTCGCGGAGCTGCGCGAGCGCACGGCGGTCTTGCCGGGCGCGATCATGCAAATAGGTCCGGAGCAGGGGCAGTTTATGGCGCTGCTCGCGCGACTGATCGGTGCTCGGCGCTACTTGGAGATCGGCGTTTACACCGGATACAGTGCGCTTGCGGTTGCGCTCGCGTTGCCGTCCGACGGCGTCGTCGTCGCCTGCGACATCGACGCAGTGCACCCGGCGATCGGGCGACCCTACTGGGAACGCGCCGGGGTTGCCGGCCGTATCGACCTTCGCGTAGGCCCGGCAATGGAGACGCTCGATCGATTGATAGCGAGCGGCGCGGAACCGTTCGATATGGCCTTTATCGACGCCGATAAAGCGAATGTCGATGGATATTACGAGCGCGCGCTCCGATTGGTGCGGCCGAACGGCGTGGTCCTCGTGGATAACGTTCTGTGGGATGGCGCGGTGATCGATCCGAACATCCAAGACGCCGATACCGTGGCGTTGCGCGCGTTGAATGCCAAAGTGGGCCGCGACGAGCGCGTCGACGTAACGATGCTGGCACTCTGCGATGGATTGCTGGTAGCGCGCAAACGATGAACGAACGAACCTCCGAGCGGATCTCCTGATGCGCGTGACGTGCGTCGGCGGCGGCCCGGCCGGGCTCTACTTTGCGATGCTTGCCAAGAAGCGCTTCCCGCAATCGAGCGTCGACGTCTTCGAACGCAATCGCGCCGACGATACCTTCGGCTGGGGCGTGGTGTTTTCGGATGCGACGCTGGAAGGGCTGCGCGCGGCGGACGAGCCGACGCATGCGGCCATTACGCAAGCGTTCGCGCATTGGGACGATATCGAGATTCGTTTCAAAGGCGAGCGCATCGTCTCGGGCGGCCACGGGTTCTGCGGCATCGCTCGCAAGGAGCTGCTGCGGATCCTTCAGGAGCGCGCGCGCGAGGTGGGTGTCGGCCTGCATTTCGAACGCGACATCGAAGATATCGAGCCGTTTATGGCCAGCGACGTGCTGGTGGCGTGCGACGGCGTCAACAGCCGCATACGTTCGCGTTTCGCGGATGCGTTCGTTCCGAATCTCGAGCAGCGGGAGTGCCGTTTCGTATGGCTCGGCACGACCCTGCCCTTGGATGCTTTTACGTTTCTGTTCGAGCGCACCGAACACGGGTGGTTCGCCGTGCACGCCTACCGTTTCGACGAGCGTACGAGTACGTTCATCGTCGAATGCCGCGAAGAGACGTGGCAAGCTCACGGTCTCGACCGCGCGGGGACGGACGAAACCGTGGCGTTTTGCGAGCGCCTCTTTGCGCCATACCTCCTGGGACACAAACTCATGGCGAACACGCGTCATCTCCAGGGGCGCGATTGGGTGAAGTTCGTGCGCGTGAGCAACGAGCGCTGGTATCACCGAAACGTGGTGCTGATGGGCGACGCGGCGCACACGGCACATTTTTCGGTCGGGTCGGGCACGAAGCTGGCGCTGGAGGACGCCATCGGGCTCGCGGATGCGCTGGTTCAAAACGACACGATTCCGGGCGCGTTCGCCGCGTACGAGGCGGTGCGCCGCGTGGAGGTTCTAAAGCTCCAGAATGCGGCCCGCAACTCGACCGAATGGTTCGAGCACGTCGAACGCTATGCAACCCTCCCGGCGGAGCAGTTCGCCTACTCCCTGCTCACCCGCAGCCAGCGCATCGGTCACGAAAATCTGCGGCTGCGCGATAGACCCTATGTCGAACGCGTGGAGAGCCGGTTCGCGGGAAGCAACGGCATTCCGCCGATCTTCAGCCCCATGCGTCTGCGCGATCTATCGTTGCGCAACCGCGTTGTCGTATCGCCCATGGATATGTACAGCGCGGTCGACGGCGTACCGAACGACTTCCACCTCGTGCACTTGGGGGCTCGAGCGCTCGGCGGCGCCGGGCTCGTCGTTACCGAAATGACCTGCGTGAGCGCCGCCGGCCGCATCACGCCGGGCTGCACCGGCATGTATGCGCCCGAGCACGTTACGGCTTGGAAACGCATCGTCGCATTCGTACACGAGCACACGGGTGCCAAGATCTGCTTGCAACTCGGGCATTCCGGCCCCAAAGGTTCCACCCAGCTCATGTGGGAGGGGATGGACGAGCCGCTCGCCTCGGGCAACTGGCCGGTGGTCGGTCCCTCCGAGATCCCCTACGGGCCGCGCAACGCGGTGCCGCGCGCGCTCGGGCGCGAGGAGATGGACGAAATCCGCGACGCCTTCGTGCGGGCGACGCGCATGGCGATCGATTCCGGGTTCGACATGCTCGAACTCCACTGCGCGCACGGTTATCTGCTCTCGAGTTTCATCACGCCGCTGCTGAATCGGCGCACCGACGACTACGGCGGGTCGCCGGCGAATCGTTTGCGCTACCCGCTCGAAGTGTTCGCGGCGATGCGAGCGGTTTGGCCGGCGGAACGCCCGATGTCGGTGCGGATCTCGGCGACCGATTGGGTGGAGGGCGGCATCGCCGCGGAGGACGCCATTGAGATCGCGCGCGCGTTTAAAGCCGCGGGTGCGGATCTAATCGACGTTTCCACCGGCCAGACGTCGACGCTGGCGCGGCCCGTTTACGGCCGGATGTTCCAGACGCCGTACGCCGATGCGGTCCGCAACGAGGCCGGCATAGCGACGATCGCTGTCGGAAATATCACCACCGCCGACCAAGCCAATGCGATTCTCGCCGCCGGACGCGCCGATTTGGTGGCGCTAGGCCGTCCGCACCTGGCCGACCCGGCATGGACGCTCCACGCCGCTGCGGAGTTAGGGTTTACGCAAGCGCCGTGGCCGGTTCAATATCTTCCCGGAAAACAACAACTCGAGCGCGCGATCGCTCGCGAACAGGAGCAGTCATCGCATGGTATCTGATCTTTCGATCCAGGGAAAACATGCCGTCGTTACCGGCGGAGCGCGCGGCATCGGTGCCGGAATAGCCGCGGCGCTGGCGGCGCGCGGAGCCAACGTGAGCATCGTGAGCCGCTCTCCGGGAACCGGTCCGTTCTTCAGCGCCGTCGCCGATGTGACGGACGAAACGCAGATCGCTCAGGCATTCGATGCGGCACGCGCGAAGCACGGACCGATCGCGATTTTGGTCAACAACTCCGGCATCTCCGAATCGGCGCCGTTGTCGCGAACGAGCACGCAGCTTTGGGATCGCATCATCGCGACGAATCTTACCGGAACGTTTCTCTGCACGCGCGCCGCGATCGACGACATGACCGCGTCGCGCTGGGGACGCGTGCTCAACGTCTCGTCGATTGCCGGATTGGGCGGCGCCGCGTATATTTCGGCCTATTGCGCGAGCAAACACGGTGTCATCGGTTTGACGAGGGCGATCGCGGCGGAGTTCGCCGGTACCGACATCACCGCCAACGCGATCTGTCCGGGCTACACCGACACGGCGATGATGCAGCAGGCGATGGAAACCATCGCGAAATTCACCGGCGCGACCGAAGACGCCGCGCGTTCGACGCTTGCTTCGATGAACCCGGGCGGGCGCATCGCGACGGTTGACGAGGTCGCGGAAGCCGCGCTCGGACTCATACTCTCGCGGCGCACCGGCGTGAGCGCGATCGTTCCGGGCGGCGCGGAGGCGTAGCATCAGGCGCCGTACCAGCGCAGATGCGGCCAGATTGCCGGAAGCGGCGCGATCGGATCGGTGCAGAGATAGATTGGGTCCGGCCCTTCGACGACCCATTTCAGCGGTTCGTCGGAGGTTGCGACCAGACGGACGGAGCGATAATAGCGCCGCAAACGGTCGATGCGCGTCGCGCCGACCGCGATCAGGGAGCGTCCGTCGTAACCGCGCGTCCCCCAGAGGTAGTAACTGTTTTGGCTGCCGATCGCGCGCGGAAGCCCATAGCTCGCCCCGAACATATCGATGGCGCCGGCATCGGCATAGGTATCGGCATAGACCGCCGTACGGACGCGTTGGGCGGGCGGCAAGCCGTTGTATATGCGCGCCACGTCGCGCGCGAGACGGCGCCAACCGAACTCTTCCGCGTATACCGGCTGCACGAGTTTTGGCGGCGATCCGGTGAGGCCGAGTAGCTGCGAATACCGAAGAAACGCCGGCAGCGAGAGCACCGGAATCGAGAGCGGCATCGACGCAATCCCCACGGCGGCGATGCCGGCCAAGAGGGCCACGCGAATCCATACCGCCGCCGCGTCGAGCGCGACCGCGCCGACGGCGATCAACGGCCCATACATGCCGATGATGTAGTAGCCTTTAGCTCCGAGCGCGGCCGCCGCCAGATAGAGCGCGATAGAGGCGACGCTCACGAATCGCAGGTCTCGCAAACGTGTCGTGACGAACGGCGCGATGAGGCCGGCGATCCAAAGCGCGGCGATGAGCGGATTCGTATAGACGAACTGTTCGATGGTGAAGGCGACGGCGTTGCGCCACAGATTGCCGTATTCGAGTGCGACGCCGGAATTGAGGGCGTGACGATGGGCTGCGTCGCCGAAGAGGACCTCGATCATCGGGAAACCGTGCGAGGCTTGCCACCACAGATTGGGCGCGATCAGCAGTAGCGCGACGACGACGGCGATGCCGAGCCACGCGGTTCTCAATACGCGGCGCTCGCGCGTCGTCACGAGTCCGACGAAGAGCGCTGCCACGAGCAGCGCCATCGAATACTTTCCGTAGAGTCCGAAGGCCACGCTGGCCGCTAGGGCGAGCCACCACAGAGCCGTGCCGCCGCGTACGATGCGTATCGTGCACCATACGACCAGCATCCAAGAGAGCGCCTCGAACGACGTCGTCGTAAGGGTATTTCCCAACAACAGATACGCCGGTAGCAACGCGACGGCGATACCGGCGCACCAGCGCCCGTAACGCCCGGCGCCAAGTTCCCCGGCGATCCGTACCGCGAGCCCCGCGGCGGTGGCCGCAGCAAGCATCGGCAGCGCGCGCAGCGCGAGAAGATCGTGATGGAACGGCGTCGCCAACCATGCAGCGAGCGCGACGAGCGGAGGCTGATCGACGTAGCCCCACGCGAGGTGACGACCGCACGCGATAAAATAGAGCTCGTCGCGAAAGTATCCGTACCGGTGCGCCGTCGCCGCGTGGAGCGCGAGCGTTATCAGCCAAACGATCGGCGCGATCATGATGCGGAGCGGCGCGCGGTACCCACCAGGCTCAACGCGAATCCGACGACCCCGGTCCAAATCCAGGCCCCCAGGCTGACGTTCCAATCCCACCACAAGCGGTCGGTAGCGAGGGTCGCCAGCAGATAGGCGCCGCTGTACGCGAGCGGTACGAGAACCGCAAACCAGCGGTAGTACCGTGCGCGCTCGGGTTGCGGATCGAACCGCGCCACCAGAATGTCGGCGACGATGCCGGCCACCAGCGATTGCACGATCGTTACCAGGAGCAAGGGCGTGTCATTCGTGAAAGCGGCAGCCGCCGGGGCGTTCCCCAAAACGTATAGCAGCGTGAAGAATCCCGGCCGCACGCGAAGGCGCGAGACGCACCACAGCGCAAATCCGGCCACGATCGCCGATTGAAAGATCAGCGTGAGCACGCTCAGCGAGCTCTTGTAGTACCCGATCGCAACCGCCGTGAGGTAATCCGGCGTGAAGACGGCAATCGAGGGCGGCGCGTTCGTTCGCCCTGCGCCCGGGTCGAAAGCATAGGCGGTCCCGAAGTGGACGAGCAGCAACCACGCGATCAGTCCCAGCAGCAACGGCGCCTGCGAGACGAAGCCGGCGGCGCGGCTGCGGTCTGCCAAAACCGAACGGATCGGCCCCATGGAAACGAAGAAGATGCCGAGCCCGAGTGCTTGGTGCGTCGGGCTGAGCAACGCGTCGACGCCCTCCTCGATGCCCAGGAGCAAGTGCCAACAAAGATCGCCGACGCCGGCCACCAAAAAAATCGGGATGCCGAGGATCGCGAGATGGTAGCCCGGCGGCAGGCATGCTCGCCAGCCCATGCCTCGGGCACGCCGGCGAAGCACGAACGTTGCGATCACGGCCCCCATGGCGAGCATCCCGGTGTAGAAGACCGCGTGGTACGGGGTGAAAAAGCTCTCGATGGGAACGTGGCCGTGCGCCCATGCATCCAGAAAGAATCCCGACGCGATCCACACCGAGCAGATGCCGACGGCGTAATCGAACGCAAGATTGCGCGGCGTGCTTTGGTTCACGCGTACACCTACGAGTTGCAGGAATCGGGGGCCTTTAATGCCGACCCTAGCGACAATGACCCTTCGCCGGCTCGTCGCATCGCTCGCGTGCTCTATCGTCGTTTCCGGATGCGCCACGCATCCGGTGCGTATTCCGGCCAACGTGAGCGTCGGAACCTCGTCGCGCGAATCGCCGGCGGCGCCGATCGGTCGCGCAAACGATCCGCCGCGCATCGTCGCGATGCGGTTCTCGTCGCTCGACGTTGCGCGGGGCGGCGTCTGGAGCGGGCACTTTGTGACCGGCACCAACGTCGCGAGCCTCGAGGTGCGTTCGAACCTGTTCTCCATCGACGTGCCGCGAACGTCGTTTGGACACTTCGCCTTTCGGCTCAACGTCTTCGATACGCCGCCCATCTTCATTCGTTCGTATCGCTTGCGAGTAATCGCTCGTAACGCTTCCGGTACGCAAAACGAGGAAGATCTCCCATTTCGCATTCGCTAGAAATGATGAGCCACGCATGACCACCGCTCGCTACGATGTCGCCGACGGCGTCGCAACGCTCACGCTCGATCGGCCCGAGCGTAAGAATCCGCTCACCTTCGCACTGTACGCAGAGTTGCGCGATTGGTTCGTATCGCTGCGGAACGAGCCGTCGGTGCGAGCCGTCGTCCTGCATGGTGCGGGCGGCAATTTCTGCTCCGGAGGCGACGTTCACGAGATTATCGGTCCGTTAACCGAACGCTCGCCGAACGAGTTGCTCGCGTTCACCGAAATGACGGGCGACCTCGTGAAAGCGATGCGCGCGTGCCCGCAACCGATCGTCGCCGCGATCGACGGGGTGTGCGCCGGCGCCGGAGCGATTCTCGCCATGGCCAGCGATCTACGCTTGGGCACGGAGCGTTCGAAGGTTGCCTTTCTTTTCGTGCGGGTCGGATTGGCCGGCTGCGATATGGGCGCGTGCGCCATGCTTCCGCGGATCGTCGGCCACGGACGCGCGAGCGAACTGCTCTACACGGGGCGTTCTTTGAGCGGCCCGGAAGCGCTTGCGTGGGGCTTCTATAACGCTCTGCACGAACCCGACGACGTTCTCGAACGAGCGCGAGATCTCGCGCGCGGCATCGCCGGCGGCCCTACTCTCGCACATGCGATGACCAAACGCATGCTTCACGAGGAGTGGGCGTTACCGCTCGATGCGGCGATCGACGCCGAGGCGCGCGCGCAGGCGATCTGCATGGAGAGCAACGATTTCACCCGCGCCTACCGAGCCTTCGTTGAAAAACGCTCGCCGATTTTTGAGGGAAATTGATGCTCGCTAACGACCTTGCGTGGCCGTTCTTCGCAGAGCATCACCGTCGGTACGCGCGCGACCTCTCATCGTGGCTCGGCCTGCGCGCCGTGCGCGACGATGAAACCGATGTCGACGCGTCCTGTCGTGCTTGGGTGCGCGCGCTCGGCGAGGCCGGCTGGCTGCAGGCGTGTATCGCGCCGTTAGACGTTCTGACGTTATGTCTCTCTCGCGACGTGCTCGCGGAATACGGGGCGTTGGCCGATTTCGCATTTGCGATGCAGGGGCTGGGAAGCGGCGCGATCTCGCTGTTCGGCACGCGGGATCAGCGCGACGCCTATCTCCCCGCGGTCGCGCGCGGCGAGTGCATCGCGGGCTTCGCGCTCTCTGAAGATACCGCCGGGTCCGACGTCGCCGCTCTCGCAACGACGGCTCGCCGCGAAGGCGACGACTATGTGATCGACGGTGAGAAGACCTGGATCTCCAATGCGGGCATCGCCGACGTCTATACGATGTTTGCGAGGACGGGTGCGGCCGGTGCAAAGGGTCTGAGTGCGTTTATCGTCGACGCGAACGCACCGGGCTTGCAGGTGGTGGAACGCATCGAAACGATCTCGCCCCATCCCTTAGGGACGTTGCGCTTCGAGCGCGTTCGCATTCCCGCATCGCAGCGCATCGGCGAAGAAGGCAAGGGCTTCGCGATCGCGATGGCTACGCTGGACGTGTTTCGCAGCACCGTCGGCGCGGCCGCCGTCGGCTTTGCGCGCCGGGCATTGGCTGCATGTATCGATCGTGCCGCAACGCGCGAACTCTTTGGCGCTCCGCTCGGAGCGTTACAGTTGACGCAGTCCGCGATCGCCGAGATGGCTACCGACGTTGACGCAAGCGCGCTGCTGGTCTATCGCGCCGCCTGGACGAAGGACCAGGGCGCCGCCCGCGTAACGCGGGAAGCGGCAATGGCGAAGTGGTTTGCGACCGAGGCGGCGGGACGCGTGTGCGACCGTGCGGTCCAAATGTTCGGCGGCCGCGGCGTGAAGCGCGGGGAGATCGTCGAACGGCTCTACCGCGACGTGCGGGCTCTGCGCATCTACGAAGGGGCCAGCGAAGTTCAGCGTATCGTTATCGCTCGCGCCACGATGGAGGGACGCTAGGTGTCGCAGAGCCCTCATACCGATACGTTTGCGAACGACCGGCTCCCGCACCCCGACCGAATGCCCGACCTGCTGTTGGAGCGCGAAGAGCTGCGTTATCCCGCCCACGTCAACGCCGTTTCGGTGTTGCTCGATGCGCACGTCGAGCGCGGCGACGGGGAGCGGCGCTGCATCGTGGCGCCGGGAGCGATCGATCTCACCTATCGAGACCTGCAGAACGCGGCGAATCGCATTGCAAACGTCTTGGTCCGCGATCTCGGGGTGGTGCCGGGCAACCGTGTTTTGTTGCGTGCCTACAACTCGCCGATGTTCGCGGCGTGTTGGCTTGCCGTGTTGAAAGCCGGAGCGATCGCCGTGAGCACGATGCCGCTCTATCGCGCCACGGAGTTACGGAACATCGTCGAAAAGGCGCGCGTGAACGTGGCCCTCTGCGATAGCAGGCTGGCGCCCGAGTTGCAAGCGGCCACCGAAGCCTCGCCGATTCCGACGATCTACTTTGGAGGCGACGAGCCGGGCGGGTTGGAGGCGCGGATGGACGCGCAATCGGATCGTTTTCGGAACGTCGAGACGAGCGCCGCGGACGTCGCGATGATCGCCTTTACCTCCGGTACGACCGGCGCGCCGAAAGCCGCGATGCACTTCCATCGCGATCTGCTCGCGAGTTGCGATACCTACGCACGCTACGTCTTACAGCCGCGGCGCGACGACCTTTTTGCGGGAAGCCCTCCGCTCGCGTTTACCTTCGGGCTGGGCGGGTTGCTGCTGTTTCCCTTGTATGCCGGGGCGGCAACGCTCTTGCTTGAGAAGGCGGGGCCGGCGGAGTTGCTGCAGGCGATCGAGAGCTTCGGTGTTACGACGCTCTTCACCGCGCCGATCGCTTATCGCACGATGACGACGATGCTGGAGGGTTACGACATAAGCACGCTGCGCACGTGCGTTTCCGCGGGCGAGACCTTGCCGAAGCCGGTCTGGGACGCATGGTACGCCAAGACCGGAATCGCCATTCTCGACGGCATCGGCAGCACGGAGATGCTGCACATCTTCATCGGCAGCCCCGTTGACGAGGTGCGCTCGGGGTCGACGGGACGCGTCGTTCCCGGATACGTGGCTGAGATTCACGATGAGGAAGGGGCGCGGCTTCCGGCAGGTGCCGTCGGGCGGCTTGCGGTGCGGGGCCCGACCGGCTGCAAATATCTGGACGATCCGCGCCAGGCGAGTTACGTGCAGAACGGCTGGAACTATCCCGGCGATGCGTACCGCATGGATGAGGATGGGTACTGCTGGTACGTCGCGAGAACCGACGACATGATCGTCTCGGCCGGTTTCAACGTCTCGGGGCCCGAGGTCGAACAGGCACTGCTGGAGCATCCCGAAATTCACGAGTGCGCCGTGGTTGCGAAACCGGACCCCGCGCACGACACGCACATCGTGAAAGCGTTCGTCGTGCTGCGTACGCCCTCCGAAGATCCGCAGCGCACGTCGGCCGAACTCATCGCGTTCTGCAAAACGCAGATCGCGGCGTTCAAGGCTCCTCGAGAGATCGAATTCGTCACCGAGTTACCGCGTACGCAAACCGGGAAGGTCCAGCGTTTCAAGCTGCGCGATCGTGCCTCGGGCGAGGGCGACGCGGAGCCGCTAAGGTAGAACGGCGGTAGCCTCGATCTCTACGAGCGCGCGGTCTTCGAGAAGGCCGCGCACTTCCACCAGCGTCATCGCCGGAAAGTGGACGCCGAAAACCGCTCGATATGCCTTGCCGAGCGCGCGCTCGCTCGCGCGATAACGCTCCTTGTCGGTAACGTACCAGGTCAGCCGTACGACGTGCTGCGGAGTACCGCCGGCGGCGGCAACCACCGCGACGACGTTGCGGAGTGCCCGCTCCGCCTGCTCCACAAAATCGTCCGAAACGAGCTCGCCACGCTCGTTCCAGCCGACCTGCCCCGCAACGGCCAGGAAGCGTCCCTGCGCGATCGTGCCGTTGCTGTATCCGCGCGGCTGCGGCCAGCCTGCCGGCTGAATGGATTCGGTCATGCGAGTTCTCCGATCGACGTGCCGCGGCTCATGCTTCCCACCGCGCGCAGCAGCAGCGTCACCACGACGGTGACGGCGAGGTTGATGGCTAGGGCGTAGAGGGCCAGAAAGCCGGTGAGGCTTTGCCCGAGGATGTGAAGCGTATAATTGGGTTTGAACCCGGTCGCGTACGCCATGGCGCCGGCGGCCGCCATACCGCAACACCACCCCAGCAGCAGCGCTTTGGGATGGAACCAGCGCGTGTACAATCCCAGCACGAACGCCGGAAAAATTTGGAGCATCCACGCGCCGCCCAGTAGTTGAAAGTAGATGGCATACTGCACCGGCACGGCAAAGACGAGGCCTAGGGCGAGCGCGCAGATCGCTACCGTGAGCCGCTTTGCAACGGTTGCATCGCGGTGCGCGCGATCCGCGTGAAAGTGCGCGAGCACGTTGTTCGCAAAGAGGTTGGCGGCTCCGATGGCCATGATCGCTGCCGGGACGAGCGCTCCGATCACGATCGCGGCTTGAGCGACGCCGACGAACCAGCTCGGAAAGTAACGAGCGATCAGTAACGGCACGACCGAGCTGGAGTTGCTGGTGACGATGCCGGCCGCAATACCGCAAAAACCGAGCAGCGCGAGAAACCCTAGCAAGATCGAGTAGATCGGGAGCAGCGCGGCGTTCCGGCGAATCACGTCGCGGCTCTTCGCCGCCAATACGCTGGTGATCGCGTGCGGATAGAAGAAGAGCGAGAGCGAAGACCCCAGCGCCATCGATGCGTAAGCGAAATACTGCGAGGGCGCGAGATAAAGGCCACCGGAACCGGGATGCGCCGCAAAGTGCGCTTGCGCGAGCGCGAAGATGCGGGCCCAACCGCCGAGCCGCGCGGGGATCACGACGATCGCTGCGATGACGGTCACGTAGATGAGCGTATCTTTTACGAAAGCGATCATAGCGGGCGCGCGCAAGCCGCTCGTATACGTGTAAGCCGCGAGGAGCACGAACGCGACCGCCAGCGCGACGAAGCTTCCGCCGCCGTTCGATGCGCCGCCGACTTGCACGAAGACGGCCTGCATGCCGTCGAGCTGTAGGGCGATGTAGGGCATAGCGGCCAGCACTCCGGTGAGCGCGACCGCTACCTCCAGCGAACGGTCGGCGAAGCGATCGCGAACGAAATCGGCCGACGTGACGTATCCGCGAGCGCGCGCGACACTCCAAAAGCGCGACAGCACCACCAGGGCGATCGGGTATGCGATGGTTGCATACGGCACCGCGAAAAAGCCGAGCGCGCCGACGCCGTAGACCAGCGCGGGCACGGCGATGAACGTATACGCCGTGTAGAGGTCGCCGCCCAGCAGAAACCACGAAACCACGGTGCCGAACCGCCGGCCGCCGAGCGCCCACTCTTCGAGCGAGTTCAAATCGGCTCGCCGCCAGCGCGACGCGAGAAATCCCATCGCGGTCACGCCCAGCACCAAGAGGGCGAGAACGAGCGTGCCGCTAGAGATCACGACGCTCCCGCGTCATCACCACGACGATGCCGAGCAGCAGCGTCGTGATGACGATCCATAGCAGTTGGTACCAATAAAAAAACGGAATTCCGCCGAGTGACGGATCGGGGCGATCGTACAGCGCGGGGACCAGCGTTCCGGCGAACGGCAAGAGCAACAGCGCGTACCACCAGCGTCTCCTCATCCTGGCCGCGATTTCAACGTTCGAACGGAAGGGTCCGCTGCGCCCACCAATCCGTAAAGGAGACTCGGCCGAGGATATTTGCGAGCGCCATTCCGCCCAAACAGACGATCGCCCCGAGCACTTGATACGGCGTAAACTTCGTGTGGAGGATAGGAATGCTCAGCGCTCCCGCAAGGACGGGCGTGAGAAAGCTGAAGAGCGAGACGCGGCCCGCTCCAATCCGCGCGATCCCCCAACTCCAGACCGGATACGTGAGGAGGATGGGAAAGAGCGTTGCGAAGATGAAGCGACTCCACACGTACCATCCGAGCCGATCGACGTGGGTATGGGAGAGTGCGACGATGCCGCCGGGTGCGATCATGACCGCGCCGATGGCCATCGTGATTGCGAGTAGAGTCAACGGCGAATACCGTTTGAGAAGCCGAGCGCTCACGACGTTATAGCCGGCAAAGACCAATGCTCCCATCAGCGTGAGCGTGTCGCCGAGCTGAAAGCGCGCCGCGCCCGCAAAGACGCCTTCGTAGATCGCAATCCCGGCCAGGGCGATGACCGTCCCGAGCCAACGTCCGCTGCGGACGCGCTCGAGCCCGGCCAATGCCACGATGGAGAGCGTGAAAACCGGAGCAAACGCGCCGAGCAATGCCGAGGCAAACGCCGTCGTATGCGCGAGCCCGATGATCCAAAAATACTGATAAGCACCGTAGCCGCACGCGCCGCACAGGAGCAGCATCGGCCAATCACGACGCTCGACGTGCAGACGCTCGCCGCTGGCATAGACGAGCCCGAAAGCTAGCGGCGTCATAATGAGGAAGCGCATGAACGTGAAGGCGAGCGGATCGATCAGCTCGACGACCTGCTTGACGAGCACGGTATTGAGGGCCCAACAGAAGACGACGTAGAGTAGGGCGAGATAGATAAGGAGGCGCGAGCGCACGATTCGCCGCAGTTTCGACACGATATGGCGGAATCCGCGTGTAGATTCATCGATAATGACGGCGTGCAGCTCTGCTGCGAGCGCCGTGGAAGCGGCGAGCGCCGATTGCTGTTCGTTCATGGCTGGATCAGTTCGCGTCGCATGTGGTACGACGTCGCCGATCGTTTGGCGCCGGATCGGTTTACGATGGACCTGATGGACGTGCGCGGTTGCGGACGCTCGGACCGGCCTTCGCGCGGGCACGATTTGGAGGGCTATGCCTCAGACGTGCGCAGCGTTCTCGCCGAGATCGGCGGCCCGGTAACGGTCGTCGCGCACTCGATGGGTGCAAAGATCGTCCAGTTTCTGGCCTGCGATGCATCGAATGCGATCGAACGGCTCATCCTCGTCGCCCCCGGGGTGGCCGCCGCCGTACGACCGTCGCCGCGGCATCGCGCCCAGGCGCTCGAAGCCTTTGGATCGCGGCGAGCGATCGAACGATTCACGCGCGCTGCGATGTTTCGCGCGCCTTCGGAGCGGAGTTTCGAGCGGATCGTCGACGACGCGCTGCTCGCGCAATACGAACACTGGATCGGCTGGTACGACCGCGGTCGAGCTGCCGACTTTGCCGATCGATTGGACGAGATCCGCGTCCCCACGCTCGCAATCGCCGGCGAGAAAGACCCGCTGGTGAGCGCCGCCCGCGTGAAGCGCGATCTTACCAACAAGATCGAGGGCGCGCTGCTGGTGACGTTGCGCGGCGCGGGGCACAACCTGCCGGTTGAGACGCCGGCCGAAATTGCGGCAGCGATCGAACGCTTCACCGCATAACGCGCGCTATGGATCCCACGGGAGGGCGGCCGGCGCGACGTCGTACGATTGCGCGCGCCAAACGTTCGCCGGTATGCGCGCGTTGGTTCGTGCATTCTGATAGACGACATCGATGAGCGTACCGCCGTTTGCGGTGCCGATGCTTCCCGCATCGTCGCCGGCGCCGTTGGCCGCGAGCCCGTCGCTGCGCAGATCGAGCGAACCGGCGAGGACCGCGTATGGCGGCACCGCGATCGTGCGAAAGCGGACTTCAGCGTTACGACGGGCCAGTATCGCCCCGGTGGGACCGGTGACGATCGTTGAGATCGTCGCGTCGCCGCGTCCCTCCGCTACGCGATCGTTCTCTTGCCAATACGACGCGCATCCCTGGTTCGGGCACGCCGATCCGGCGGGGCTTGGTGCCGCGCCCGGGGTTACGAACGTCACGACGCCGATCGCGCGAAACGCGCAAACGCTCGTGCCTAAAGGTGCGCACGTCGCGATCGGTATCGGCGAAAGGCTGGGAAAGGTGGACGCGCCCGGATTCGCCGCCACCGCCGCGGCGAGTGCCGTCTGCGCGCGCGTGGTTGCCGCAAGCGTCTCGCCGTTCGCGAGATCGGCGGCGCGGTGGGCGATCGTGGCGTGCGCGAGCGATGCGGTTGCGAGCATGATGGCTTGCACGAGCGCGGTGACGAACGCGAGCAGCAGCAGGACGCGGAGCAGCATGGGCTATGGCGCCCCGGTCGGTGCGGCAACCGTCGCCGGCGCGAAAACGTTCGCTCCCGGCGGAGGTGCGCGATGCGCGAGCAGCAGGTTCGCGCTTGCCGAACGAACCGGAACGCTGCTCGTCGCGCGCACCGTAATGGCGGTGCTTCCATCGGATTGCGAGCGCACGTCAAGCACCATCTGTATCGGGAAGGGCGAGGCCGACGGGAGGGGAACGGTGGTCGCCAGCGATGCCGGTGCGAGGGTCGTGTCGCTGTATTTTAGGAGATCCGCGGCGACGCGAGCCTCCCGGGCCGCAGCGCGATCGATCGCTTCCTGATATGGATCCGGGCCGAAATGCCGTATCGCGATCATCGCGAGGTTCAGCAGGACGCCGAGGACGCATGCCAGGATGCCCATGGCAATCACCGCTTCAAGGAGCGATGCTCCCGATTCGCCCGATCTCACACTATCCGAGTGTGCCCGAATGCATCGGCTAGGGGACGCGGCGACTCGCCCATCGCATCAACGGCCGCTCGAAGAGATAGGTGATGAGTGCGGCGAGCGCGATGCTGACCGCGAACGCTACGAGCGTGTACTGCCAACCCCAGCCGATGTTTCCGCGCGGGTCGCCGATGTATGGCGGCACGTGAAGGCGCAGCAGCTCGCGTGCGACGATCTGGTGATAGAGATAGAGATTGTACGAGACGAATGCCAGAAAGCGCAGGGGCGCGTTTGCGAAGATGCGTGC
>Ga0307373_10000201_pt1 | contig 107373 bp, 91 predicted proteins | sample OX2MG_FD_202534 | JGI IMG/M metagenome (GOLD analysis project Ga0307373, IMG submission 202534) | Soil microbial communities from Risofladan, Vaasa, Finland - OX-2 | ecosystem: Environmental > Terrestrial > Soil > Coastal area > Acid sulfate soil | place: Finland: Risofladan, Vaasa | collected... | reverse complement strand
GCTCGGAGTCGAGGTGATCCGCGAGATGCATCCGCTGATTGCCCAGTGCCGGGCGCCGCGCCGCCGCCAGGACCTTTCGCAGGGCAGCTACTTCGGGCGGCGGCGGTCCGAGGACGGACGGATCGACTGGCGATGGCCGGCGCGGCGCGTCTTCAACCTCGTCCGCGCCGTGACGCATCCGTACCCGGGCGCGTTTTGCGAGTGCGACGGGCGGAAGATTTTTCTCTGGGAGGCGCGGATTGCGCGCGAGTCGGGCGAAGCCGGCGCGCCGGGTGAGATAATCGCGATGGCCGGCGACGGCACGGTCGAAGTCGCAGCGGGTGAAGGCAGTATCGCGCTGATTCGCGCACAGTTCGAGGGCGGCGGCGAAAATTCGGCCGCGGAGTTAATCGGGCCGGTGTCCAAGGGCGCGCGGCTCGAATAGTTGGAGGTCAAATGCGGGTTTTGATAACCGGTGGTGCGGGATTTCTGGGCTCGCACCTGTCCGACGCTTTCATTGGACGCGGCGACGAGGTCTTCGTGCTGGATACGGGCGCGATTGCCAAGGTGCGCCATCTGCTCGACAATCCGCGGTTCCATTACATCCGCGATTCGATCTTCAATATCGAGCTGCTCGACAGCATGATGGCCAAGTGCGACCTGGTCTACCATCTCGCGGCCGTGGTCGGCGTCGAGCATTACGTCGCCGATCCCTACGAGACGCTCAACGTCAACGTGAACGGCACGCAGAACGTGCTGAAGGTCGCCTACAAGTACGGGCGGCGAGTGGTGTTCAGCTCGACCTCGGAAGTCTACGGGCGAAATCCCAAGGTGCCCTGGAAAGAGGACGACGACCGCGTGCTCGGCGCGACCACGATCGACCGATGGTGCTACTCGACCTCGAAGGCGGTCGGCGAGCATTTCAGCTTCGCGTACCGGAAACTCGGACTGGCCGTGACGGTCGTGCGCTACTTCAATATCTACGGGCCGCGGCTCGATAAGGTCGACGTCGGGCGGCTCTTTACGATCTTCATGGGACAGTTGCTGCGCGGCGCCGACCTTACGGTTATCGGCGACGGGAAGCAGACGCGATGCTTCACTTACGTGACCGACGCGGTCGCGGCGACGGTCGAGGCGGGGCTTAATCCGGCGGCCGACGGGCACGCGATCAATATCGGCACCGATGTCGAAACGACCGTGCTTGAATTCGCCAAGCTGATGATCGAGCTCTACGGCTCGACCAAATCGAAGATCAAATTCGTCAGCCAGGAAGAGGTTTACGGGAGCAGCTACGAGGATATTCCGCGCCGCGTTCCCGACAACACCAAGATGCGCACGCTGCTCGGCGTCACGCCGAAAGTGAGCCTGCGCGAGGGAACCGCACTCGCAATGGACTGGTTTCGCCGCGAACTCCAGGGCTGACGTGGCAGTCCGCGCGACGGCGCCGATCAGCGACGGCGGCTACTTCTTGCGGGCGATTGTGAGGCCGTCGGCGATCGGCAGCATCACGGCGTCGACGCGTGTGTCGCGCGCGATGAAGTCGTTGAGTTCGCGCAGCGCCCTCGTGTCGGCGCTCTGATCTTTCTCGTTGACGATCGCGCCCATCCAGAGCACGTTGTCGAAGAGTATCAGGCCGCCGGGGCGCATCCGCTTGAGGATTTCCTCGTAATAGCCGAGATAGCTGGTCTTGTCGGCGTCGATGAACGCGAAGTCGAAGCTGTGATCGGCAGGCAGCGCGCGCAGCGTTTCGAGTGCGGGTGCGATACGCAGCGTTATTTTGCGCGCGACGCCGGCCCGCTCCCAGTAGCGCCGTGCGATCTTCGTCCATTCGTCGCTCACGTCGCAGCAGAGCAGATGGCCGTCGTCGGGCAGCGCGCGCGCGACGCATATCGAGCTGTAGCCGGTGAAGGTGCCGACTTCGACGGCGCGTCGCGCGCCAATCGCGCGTGCGAGAATGGTCATGAAGGTGCCCTGCTCGGGCGCAATCTGCATCATCGCGATACGGCCGAGCGCGGCGGTCTCGTCGGCGAGTTCCTTCAGGATCGGATCGGAATTGTGGCCGTGCGCGGTCATGTAGTCGTGCAGCCGCGAATCGAGCGTGATGAATTTGTCGTTAGGCGCCATCAGATAATTCTATAGCATCGCGCGTCCGCCATTTGCAGAGCGTTTCAGGCATAGCTCCAGTGGATGACGGTTCGATTGAATCGCCGGTCGCGCACGAGTTTCCACTACCGCCCGTCGTTGCGATATGAAAACAACACTCGGAGGCGTGAGAGTGATTCGATGAGCGAAGTTCCGGTAATTATCGCGGGAGGCGGGCCGGTTGGGCTGACGCTCGCGATGGATTTGGGCTGGCGGGGAGTGCCCTGCCTCGTATTCGAGGAGCGGGTGCCGGCGATGCCGCCGAATCCGAAGTGCAACACCACCAATGCGCGATCGATGGAGCATTTCCGCCGCCTGGGATGCGCCGATCGGATTCGTGCGACGGGCCTGCCCGCCGACCATCCGACCCACGTCCTTTACCTGACGCGCTTCAACGGACATTTTCTCGGGCGGCTGAATCTGCCGCCCTCCTCGATGCGGCGCCGCGACCGGGGCGCATTGGACGAAGGATGGCCGACGCCCGAGCCGCAGCATCGCATCAGCCAGATTTATCTCGAACCGATTCTGTACCAGCACGCGCAGACATTTCCGGGCGTGGAAATCCGCCGCGGATGGCGAGTCGAAGGCTTCGCGCAACCCGACGGCCACGTCGAAGTGGAAGCGGTCGAGGTTGCGAGCGGACGGCGCGAAACGCATCGCGCGCGCTACATGGTCGGATGCGACGGCGGCAGAAGCGCGATCCGCCGCCAACTCGGAATCGAACTTCGCGGAATCGACGTGATTGGACGCACGGTCTCGGTCTATTTCAGGTCGCCGGAACTGATTCGGCACGATCGCAATGGTCCGGCCTGGATGTACTGGATCGTGAACCGTGATTTGTATGCCACCGTGGTCGCGCTCGATGGCAAGGAGTTGTGGCTCTGTCATCTGACGGTTGCGCCGGACAAGGACTTCGCCGACGTCGATATCGATCGGGCGCTTGCGGCGGCGCTCGGAGTCGATGTGTCGCGCGAGACACTCGGCGTCGAGCGATGGACCTCGCGGCGGCTGGTTGCCGATCATTATCGCGACGGCAATGTGTTTCTGGCGGGCGACGCGGCGCATATCTGGATACCGCTGGGCGGTTTCGGCATGAATGCCGGAATAGGAGACGCGACCAATCTGGCGTGGATGATCGCGGCCGCGTATCACGGATGGGCGGGCGGCAATCTGCTCGACGCGTACGAGATCGAGCGCCGGCCGATCGGCGACCTGGTGTCGAATGCGGCGGTGCAGATAATGAAAAATCGCGGGCCGGCGATGCGCGTGCGCGACGGACTCGAAGACGACAGCGCCGAGGGCGAGGCGATTCGCCGGGAAGTCGGCGAGGCGATCGTCGCGGCGGATGCATCGCAGTTCAACAGCGTCGGCGTGCAGCTCGGCTACTATTACGAGAACTCGCCGATCAACTGGAACGACGGCAGCGCGCCGCCCGATTTCGCGCTCGACAAGTACGTTCCGAGTTCGCGGCCCGGCGCGCGCGCGCCTCATCTGTGGCTTGCCGACGGAAGCTCGCTGTACGATCGCTGCGGTCCGGAGTTCACCCTGTTGAGGCTGGGCGACGGGCGTTACGATACGCGCGGAATCGAAGCGGCCGCCGCGAATCGGCGCGTGCCGCTGAAAGTACTCGATGTTCGAGAGGGCTCGGCGCTTGCGGCTTATGAAGGATTTCCGTTGATAATTGTGCGGCCGGATCAGCATGTGGCGTGGCGCGGTCACAATCCGCCGGGCGATCCGATGGCGTTGATCGATCGTATCCGCGGCTCGGCGGACTAAGCTGATTCGGCGAACTTGGCCGGCGCGAAGCGGCGGCGTCGACGGAGAACGGAGAACTCTCGGATGAAAGAAGAGCGGGTGAATTTCAAGTCGGGCGAACTCGAACTCGAAGGTCTGGTCGGCAAGCCGGCAAGCGGCGGGCCGTTTCGCGCGGCGGTCGTATGCCATCCGCATCCGCTGTACGGCGGCTCGATGTACAACAACGTGGTCGACGCCGTGCTCGAAGCGCTGTGGGAGCGCGGCTTCGCAACCTTGCGCTTCAATTTCCGCGGCGTCGGCGCGAGCGAGGGCGATCACGATAACGGCCGCGGCGAGACCGACGATGCGATCGCGGCGATGCGATTTCTGATCGGTCAGGCGGATGTCCGCCCGGACGGCGCGGTGATGGCGGGCTATTCGTTCGGCGCGATGGTTGCGGTGCGGGCGGGCGCGCGGATGCCGGAGGCGGGTATCGTTGTGGCGATTGCGCTGCCGGTCGGAATGGCGGACACGTCGGCACTCGAAAGCGCGTCGAAGCCGGTGGTGATGATCGCGGGCGATCGCGATTCGTATTGTCCGGACGACCAGATTACGGCACTGGCCGAGCGGCTTGGCGCGCGGGCGACGCTCGATATAATCGCCGGCGCCGACCATTTCTTTGGCGGTTACGAGGAAGATCTGACGCGGATTCTCGCCGCGCGACTCGGATCGCTCAGAGCGTACGCGGCTGTGATTGCGCGCCGATCCTCGCGTCAGGGCGAGGACGCCGGATGAGATTGTGGAGCGGCGGGGCGCGACGCCTTCGCGATTGCGCCGAACGGATCGTCGGTGTCGGATTTCGCAAGGGCGATTATCGCCTTCACAGTTTGTTTGAGGTCTCCGCCGTAGATTTTCTGCAGCGCGGCAAAATTATCCAGTTCATGAAAATAGATCAGGTAGTCGATCAGGACGGCATTATTGACTGGCGTCTTGTCGAGGTCGAAACGTTCGAGTCCTGAAAGCGTGGGTTTGAGCCGCGCATAATCGCTGTTGATGTCGCTGAAGATGATCGCGCGCCGCTGGAGAATCTCCGCTTCGGGCAGGCCGCTCTGGTAGAGCTTGGTCAGCCGAGCGGCTTCGCCATTAAGGAACGCGCCGAACTTGAGATCGCTCGCGAACGCGAAGCGCGCTGAATCGGCGCCGGGCGACGACGAGCCTTCGAGGTAATCAAAAAACGCAATCGCGCCAGCGCCGCCGACGTAGGTTGCGGCCGACTCGTCGAACATCGCGTTGCCGGCCATGTAGTAGGTGCGATGGAAGAGTTCGTGGATGATGACGCCAGCGAGTTCGACGCGGTCGAGCCGGAGCAGATTCGAGAGCAGCGGATCGTCGAAGAAGCCGAGGCTCGAGAAGGCGACCGCCGAACGGACCATCGTGTCGTAGCCGCGCGCTTCGAGGCTTGCGGCCTCGGCCTGGGCGTCAGCGCGATCGAAATAGCCGCGATAGGGCACGCTGCCGACGATCGGAAACCACCAGGTGTAAGGTTCGAGCGAGGTGCGCGGCGCAGCGATCACGACCCATACGATTGCGCCCTTGTCGACGTTGGTGACGGAGGCATAGGCGCCGCCGACGTTGAGGCCCAGGTTGTCGCGGGCGAAGCGGCGCACCGCGAGGACCAGTTGCAGCTTGGCGCGGATGTCGGCCGGGAGGTCGTTGCGCTTCATCACCTCGTCGATCGGCTTGCGATTCCAGAGCAGGCGGCCTTCTTCGTAGGCGGCGCGCGCGAGGTAGCCGGTGGCGCATCCGGCGAGGCTAAGCGATGTGATTGCGACCGCCAGCGCCGAGGCGGCGAGACGCGCGAGCCCTCGAATCGATCGGCGCGAAATGAAACGGCGAAGCGGCAAGATTGGATTCAGTCCGCGGCTGTCGGCGCGGCTTCGGACGTGGCGGCATACTGCAGCTCGAAAAGTCTGCGATAGAGGCCGGGGCGCGCGAGCAATTCCTGATGCGTTCCGCTTTCGCGCAGCACGCCCTGGCCCAGCACCATTATTTTGTCGGCGCGTTCGATAGTGGAGAGCCGATGCGCGATGACCATCGCGGTGCGGCCGCGCAGCAGTTCGTCCAGTGCGAGCTGGATCAGATGCTCGGTCTCGCTGTCGACGCTCGAGGTCGCCTCGTCCATCACGAGCACGCACGGATCGTAGGCGAGCGCGCGTGCGAAGGACAGGAGCTGGCGCTGTCCGGCCGAGAGATTGGCGCCGCGCTCGCGGATTTGCTCGTGCAAGCCGGCGGGCAATCGATCGACGAAGCTGAGCGACTGCGCGCGCTCAAGCGCCTCGCGCACACGGGTTTCGTCGAGGTCGGCGCGACCGAGCCGGATATTTTCGAGGATGTCGCCGGCGAACAGGAAGACGTCCTGCTGGACGAGGCCGATCGCGCGGCGCAGCGCGGAGAGGTCCCATTCGCGAACGTCGACGCCGTCGACCGTGATGCGGCCGGCGCTAACGTCATAGAACCGGTTCAGCAGCTTGATGATGGTGGATTTGCCGGAGCCGGTCGCGCCGACGATTGCGACTTTGGCGCCCGGATCGACGCGGAAGCTCAAGTCGCGGAGCACCGGCTCGCCCCGGCGATAGGCGAATTCGACATGGTCGAAGACGATCTCACCGCGCGGAACGGGGCGGCGCGGGACGGCCGGGCTCGCGATAGTCGCCGGAGTTTCCATCAGCGCCTCGATACGTTCGGCGGCGGCGAGAGCGGATTGCAGCACCGTGTATTTGGTCGAGATGTCGCGCAGCGGCAGAAAGAACATCCGCGCGTACTCGATAAAGGCGATCAGCGTTCCCAGTGTGACAAGGCGATGAATCACCTGGCCGCCGCCCGCCCAAAGCACGACGGCGAGCGTGACGGAGCTGAGCGTTTCGACGGCGGCAAAGAGCCCGGCCTCGTAAAAATTGGCGGCCATCTGCGAGTCGCGGCTTTTGAGGTTGAGCTGATCGAACTCGCGCTCGCTTTCGCGCTCGCGGGTGAAGAGCTGCACGACGGCCATCCCGGCCAGCGACTCGGCGAGATAGGCGTTGAGCGCGGCGAGGCGCTCGCGAATCTGGCGATAGACCAGGCGCGCGCGAACGCGCACGAAGTTGATGATCACGAGGAGCGGCGGAATGGCGCATAGCGACCAGAGCGCAAGCCGCGGATCGAGCGCGAACATGATCGCGACGATGCCGGCCAGCGTCAGCAGATCGATGAAGATGGTGAGCGAGCCGGCGCCGAACATTTCGTTGATGGCGTCGATATCGGTGGTCATGCGGCTGACCAGGCGGCCGGTCGGCGTGTGATCAAAGAACGCCATCGGCAAGCGTTCGACGTGGCGGAAGAGCGCCATTCGCAGATCGGAGAGGCTGAACTGCGCGACCATCATGGTCAGATAGAACTGGCCGTAGAAGGTGGTGAACTCGCCGACCACCAGTGCGAGATAAAGCGCGCCCATCGCGAGCAGTCCGTGTGAGCCGGCGCGTTCGAGGATCGGATGGAGCCACGCAGGCGCGGGCGTGCGATGGTTGGCGAGAAAACGATCGATGGTGAGCTTGACGATATAGGGCTGCGCGAGCGCGAAGGCCGAGTTGAGCGGCATCAGCGCGACCGAAAACCAGAACAGGCGCCCGTAGGGTTGGACGAAGCTCCAGACCCATCGCAGGATGCGCCAATCGTAGACGCGCCCGAGTTCTTCTTCCGCGCCCGGCTGCATCGTCAGTAGCTCGCGAGCTCCTCTTCGAGAAGCTGGCGATGGAACAGTTCGGCGTAGATTCCGCGCTGCGCCATCAGCTCTTCGTGGGTTCCGCGCTCGGCGATCTCGCCGCTGTCGAGCACGATGATCTGGTCGGCGTCGCGCACGGTCGAGGCGCGATGCGAGACGACGATAGTGGTGCGGCCGCGCACGTTTTCGCCGAGACTTCCGAGCACGGTGCGTTCGGTCTCGGTATCGACGCTCGCGAGCGCGTCGTCGAGCACCACGACGGCGGGATCATAGACCAGCAATCGCGCGATCGTGACGCGCTGTTTCTGGCCGCCCGAGAGCGCCATTCCGCGCTCGCCGACAATGGTCTCAAGTCCGCGCGGCATCGCGGCGATATCGCCTTCGAGGCCGGCGATGCGCGCGGCGTCGCGGATTTCGTCGAACGGCGCGTCGGAGCGTCCGAACGCGATGTTGCGCGCGACGCTATCGGAAAAAAGCGTCGGTTCCTGCGGGACGAGGCCGATCGTGCGCCGGAGCGCCGTGGGCGCGAGGTCGCGGATATCGCGCCCGTCGAGCATCACGCGGCCGGCGGTCGGTTCGATGAGGCGCGTGAGCAGGCGCACCATGGTCGATTTGCCGGAGCCGGTGCGTCCGACGATCGCGAGTTTTTGGCCGGGCGCGACCTTGACTGAAATGTTCCTGAGCGCGTAAGGCGCGTCGCCGTTGAGGCCCGCGAAGCGGCTGTCGCGCGCGGCATAGCTGAACGAAACATGGTCCCACTCGACCGCGCCCGCGACTTCGAGCCGCGTCCCCTCACCGTCGATTGCGAAGGACGTCGGTTCGTCGAAAATCTGTTCGAGCCGCCTCATCGAGGCGCGCCCGCGCTGATAGATCGAGATCATCCATCCGAGCGCGGTGGTCGGCCATGCGAGTTGGCCGAGATAGCCCATGAACGCGACGAGGTCGCCGATCGAGATGAGCTTCTGCGTGACCATGTAGCCGCCGTAAATCAGCACGACCATCGTCGAAGCGGCGGCCGCGCCGCGAATCAGCGGCATCAGCGCGCCGCGCACGCTCGCGAGCTTGAGCGCCTGCTCGTTGTAGCGATCGTTGAGCGCCCGGAAGCCGCCGGCGTCGTGATCCTCGAGCGTATACGCCTTGACGACGTGGATGCCGGCGAGGCTCTCCTGCACCTTCGCGCCGATCTCGCCGAGGCCCTCCTGCACCGCGAGGCTCCGCTCCATCAGGCGCTGCGTGAGCCATTTGATGACGCCGAACAGGATTACATAGGGGATGATCGAAGCCGCGGTGAGGCGGTGGTTGAGCGAGGTCATGAAGAGCAGCGCGTAGCCGTAGTAAAGCGGAGTGTTGGCAAAAGTCAGCACGCCCATGCCGACCATCATGCGCACGTTGCTGAGATCATTGATCAGCCGCGACATCAGGTCGCCGGTGCGCAGGCGCTCGTAGAAGTAGGGATCGAGGCGGTCGAGATGCGCGAAGAGATCGGCGCGGAGGTCGTATTCGATATCGCGGCCGCAGTTAAAGATTATGAAGCGCGAGAACCATCGCGAGGTGCCCATCAGGACGGCGGCGCCGGCGATCAGCATTGCGAAATGGGCGATTCGATCGGGATGGCCGGCCTGCACCGCATTGATGGTGTCGCGCACCAGCAGCGGAATGATCATCGCCAGCGTCGCGGTCGCAAAGGTGCACAAGATTCCGAACGCGTAGCGGAGCCGGTAGCGGCCGATGTAATCGAGCAGGCGTCTCATTTGGCCGCGCCTAAATTAGCAGCCTTTCGCCGCGCCGCCCAAATCCATCGATCGTCAGCGCGAGGCCTTGCACGCCCGAAGAATCAGGTTGTCTTCGATCAGCACGCGCCGGTTGGTCATCCAGTGCCTCAGCTCGCCGAGCGCTTCGCCGCCGCCCTTGCGCCCCTCGCGCATCATCAGGCGATAGCCGGTATCGAGCGCGACGATCGGATAGAGCAGCGCATACAGGACGTAGCCGATCGGCTTCACCTTGCCGTGTCCGATGCGTTCGAGCGCAAGGCCATTGGCGCGCATCAGGTAGAAGAGCATCGCGAGCGTGATCGGATAGTTGTGATAGCGATAGGCCTCGGCGAGCGGCGTGTCGAGCGGAATCAGGCGGCGCTTCACCTTGTGCATCCCCGAAAGTAAAAAACCCAGCCGCGAATCGAGCCGCATGATGTTCGGCGTGGTGATCACGAGATGTCCGCCGGGGCGAAGCACGCGCGCGAGTTCGCCGATCGCCGCGCGATGGTTGTCGAGATGCTCGAGGACTTCGGTCATCACGACCAGATCGAAGCTCGAATCAGGGTAGGGAAGCCCGCGCGTCAAATCGACATCTTCGTCCACCGGGATGCCGTCGAGCGGCGGCAGGCCGCGATCGAAGTTGGTGCCGCGCACGGCGAAGCCGCGGCGCAAAAGCTCGCGCGCCACTTCGCCATTGCGACAGCTCACGTCGAGCGCGCTCGAATGCGGGTCGAGGTCGGCGACCAGATCGATCACGCCGTTGATTATCGCGCGCGCGGGCATGGTCAGGCGGCCGGGGTCCGAGGCGCGGGCGGCGCCGCCGCAAATCGCTTCACGAGTTCCATCACGATCCGATCAGGTTATCAGTTGAGGGCGCAGTGAGATCAAGCTGCCGCCGCGACCGATGATGCGGCGCGCGGCGCGGCGCGTTCAAAGCTGGCGATTCGTGACGACGCGGCGCTCGTAGAGCTTGGCGTACTTGAGGAAGACGTAAAACGCGGCGCTCATCGCGGCATAGAGGCCGCGTCCGCCGTCGCGAAAACCGCCGCGCAAAACGTAGAAGTTGAAAAACCGCCAGGCCGGATTGGCGAACATCTTAAACGCCGTCATCGCACCGGGCGTGGCTTCGCGCGCGGCCTGCGAACTCAGCCGGTTGATCGTGGCGACATGGCCGGTGATATCGCGATAGCTGAAGTGCAGAATTGGCTCGCGCAGGCGGCCCGTTTTGCCGTCTACTTCGACCTTGGCATGCGGCTCGCGGCCGGCGAATCGCGCGCGCTCGCGCCGAAAGAGCCGCATATGCACGTCCGGATAGAGCGACCCCGTATAATAATGTCCGAGATGGTAGAGGATGCGGCGGATGCGGAATCCGTCGGACGCGTCCGGCGCGGCGATCGCAGCGCGAATCTCGCGGCCCAATCCCGCGGTCGCCTGTTCATCGGCGTCGAGCGAGAAAATCCATTCGCCCGTGGCCTGTTCGAGCGCAAACTGCTTTTGCGCGATGTAACCGGGAAATTCGCGCTGGAATATCCGGGCGCCGAGTCCGCGCGCGATCTCGACGGTGCGATCGGTCGAAAACGAATCGACCACAACGAGTTCGTCGCAGAACGACGCGCTCCGCAGGCATTGGCCGATCAATTCCTCTTCGTTGCGCGTGATTACGATTAGCGAAAGCGACATCGCTCAGCGCCGCCGCGTCAATTGAGCCGCCGATCGGCCTCGGCCATCACGCGCTCGGCGATCCCGATAAATGCTTCGCTGACCGGATGATCGGGGCGCACCCCGACCAGCGGGCGCGCGTAGTCGCCGCCTTCGCGCAGATCGCGCGTGATTGGAATCGCGCCCAGGAACGGCACGCCGATCTCGCTGGCGAGCCGCGCGCCGCCGCCGTGGCCGAAGATTTCGTGGCGCTTTCCGCACTTGCCGCATAGGTAGTAGCTCATGTTTTCGATCACGCCCAGGACCGGAACGCCGGCCTCCTGGAACATCGTGACGCCGCGGCGCACGTCGAGCAGCGCCAGCTCCTGCGGCGTGGTAACGACGACGCCGCCGGCGAGTTCGACGCGCTGGGTGATCGTGAGCTGCGCGTCGCCGGTGCCGGGCGGCAGATCGATCACCAGGCAATCGAGTTCGCCCCATTCGACGTTGAACAGGAACTCGTTTTCGAGCTTCGCGATCATCGGCCCGCGCCAGATCACCGCCGCGTTGTCGTCGACAAAAAGGCCCATCGAGACGTAACGGATTCCGTAGCGCTCGAGCGGGATTATCCGGCGCTCGGGCGTGACCTGGACCTGGCGCTCCGCGCCGACCATCATCGCGATACTGGGCCCATACACGTCCGCGTCCATCAGGCCAACGCGCAATCCGTGCGCGTGCATCGCCAGCGCCAGATTGACCGCGACGGTCGATTTGCCGACGCCGCCCTTGCCGCTCGCGACGGCGATCACGCGGCCGACGCCCGGGACGGGCTTGCGATGCATCGTGGCGGCCGTTCTTGCTGCGGGCGCGGGCTGCTCGACAGCGACCTCGACCGCGGGCGCGCCGGCCATCGCGGCGACCGTGCGTTTAACTTCGCCCACAATCTGGGCGACGACCTCCGGATTTGCGGTGGGGGCGTTCAGCGTCACCGTAACTCCGCGATGGGTGACTTCGATATCCTTGATAATTCCGAACGAGACGATATCGCGCGTGAAACCTGGATATTTGAGCTTCTTCAGCTCGGCGAGGATTTCGTTTGGACTGGGCATCGGGAATTATTCGAGCGGCTCCGCGGGTCGTGTCGATAGCTTGATACTTGCCCGATGTTATCATCACAATCCCGCCGGCAAAACGGACCTTCGAGACGGCGGCGTCGCGTCTGACCGGCGTCGGGCGCGAAGCGTCTGACCGCGAAACACTGGCGAATGAGGAATGCGCCGCGCCTTGGCGCGGAGCGCGATTTGTGGGAATAGACGCTGGAGCGCTCGAATGGTTCGCTCGATCCCGGTTCGCGGGTATCCCGCGCGAAGGAGCGGGTGCGGCGAACGACAAACGTATCTTGGAGTCGAGACCGATGGAGAATGGAAGCAACGGGTTCGTCCTTTCCGAGGAATTGCAGCGTTTGCGCGATCAGGTCCGCCGCGTCATCCGCGACGAGATCATCCCGATCGAAGATCGGATCGATCCCGACGCGGCCGAAATTCCGGAGAGCGAGTACTGGCCGATAGCGCATCGGATGCAGAGCGCGGGCATGTGGTGCATGGGATCGCCCGAGAAGTACGGCGGCGGCGGACTCGGCACCTTCGACATGTGCGTGCTGACCGAGGAGATGTGCCAGCATCGGATGGGCCTCTACAATGCCGGTGCGGGAGTCTTCGGGCGCACGCCGCCGCCCGTCATATGGGCGGGGACCGAAGAACAAATCCAGAGCTACGCCGTGCCGACGATCAAGAATGCGTGGTACACGTTTTTCGCGATCACCGAGCCGTCGGGCGGCGCCGACCCGGCCGGCGCGATCCAGTGCAAGGCCGAACGCCGCGGCGATACCTACGTCCTGAATGGCACCAAGATTTTCACCTCGCACGCGCACGAGGCCGAATGGGGCGTGGTCTTCACCCGCACCGATCCGTCGGCCGGACGCTCAGGCGTTACCGCCTTTATCGTGAAGAAGGGCACGCCGGGCTTCACCGCGCGGCCGTTCAAGGTGCTTCGGACGTCGGCGCTGCCGTGCGAGGTGCACTTCGACGACTGCGTGATTCCCGCCGCGCAGCGTCTCGGACCCGAAGGCGGCGGGCTGACCTTGTGCCTCGATCTGCTCACGCGCCTGCGCTTTCCGTATTCGGCGGCCAATATCGGCATTGGCGTCGCGGCGCTCAAGATGGCGATCGCGCACGCCAAGCAGCGCAAGACTTTTGGCGAGCTGCTCGCGCGCCGCCAGGCGATCCAATGGATGATCGCCGATTCGGAGGTCGAGTTGCGGGCCGCGCGATGGCTCACGTGGGACGGCGCGGCCAAGGCCGATCGCGGCGAGGACTCGCGGATGGAGGCTTCGATCGCAAAGCTCTATTCGAGCGAAGCGCTCGGCCGCGTGATCGATCGCGCGGTGCAGATTCACGGCGGCTACGGCGTAAGCAAAGAGTTCCCGCTCGAACGATGGTATCGCGAGGCGCGCATCAGGCGGATCGGCGAGGGCCCCTCCGAGGTGCATCGGATGGTGATCGCGCGCAACCTGCTGCGGTGAGACCGCGCGCGTGACTATCGGCGGATTGCGTCACGAAAAGAGCGACTGCTGCGATCGCGTAACTTCGATCGCATAACCCGACGAGCATCGAGCAAAGATGAGCCTGCCGCTTGAAGGAATCCGCGTAATCGACTGCGGCCAGATCTTCGCCGCGCCCTACTGCACACTCCAGCTTGCCCAGATGGGCGCCGAGATAATCAAGGTGGAACCGCCGACCACCGGCGACAGCCTGCGCCGGCCCGATTCGTCGCCCGGCGGCGCGAACTATTCCTTCCTGATGCTGAACGCGAACAAGAAATCAGTCGCGCTCAACTTAAAGAATCCGCGCGGCCGCGACATCATGATGCGCCTGCTCGCGACCGCCGACATCTTGGTCGAGAATTATCTTACCGGCGTGATGGAGTCGCTCGGCCTGGGCTACTCCGATCTGCACCAACGCTTTCCGCGCCTGATCTATGCCTCGGGCAAGGGCTACGGCAGCGACGGGCCGTGGGCGCGGCTGGGCGCGATGGACAGCACGGTCCAAGCCTCATGCGGCTACATGAGCGTCACCGGCTATCCCGACCGGGTCGGGGTCAAGACCCCGGCCACGTTTATCGACATGGGAACCGGGAGCCATCTGGTGAGCGGCATCGTGGCCGCGCTGTTCCATCGCGAACGCACCGGGCGCGGGCAGAAGGTCGAGGTGGCGATGCTCGACGTATGCATCCCGGCCATGACGGGGCTAATCGCCGACACGCTGCAGGGGCGCAAAACGCAGCGGCTCGGCAACCGCCATCGCCAGGCCTGCCCCGCCGACGTCTATCCCGCGCGCGACGGCGAGGTTCTGATCTTTGTCCTGACCGAGAGTCATTGGCGCACGATGGCGAAGCTGATGGGCGGGGGCGAGTTGCTCACCGACGTGCGCTTCAAGGACGCCCCGGCGCGCCTCGCCATCGTCGATGAACTGGATCGGATCGTTTCGGCATGGACGCGAACCTATCAGCGCGACGAGCTGATCGCGCTGCTGATCGAAAATGGCATCCCCAACGCGCCGGTGCGGACCGTCGAGGAAGTTGTCGCCGACCCCGAAGTCGTGCGGCGCGGGATGCTGCTCGAGAGCGAGTTCCCGTCGCGCGGCGCGATTCGCGTGATGGGCTCGCCAGTCAAGCTGTCCGAGGCGTCCGATTCCGCCGCGCCACAGCGGCGCCCGCCGCTCCTCGGCGAGCATAATCGCGAGGTGCTTGCGTCGCTCGGAATCGATTCGGAAGAGTACGAGCGGCTGCGGGCCGACGGAGTAATCTGAACCTTCGATAAGGTCGCGGCCTGCTCATCCCGTCCAATTTTTCGATTGAAATGGCACGTAGAATAGAATTAACGTGTCGTAACCCAAATTAACGAGCCAAATACTTCTGGCGCAGGCTCTCGAATCGCGATACTTGTCAACAGCATGGCGTCCGAAGAGGACTCCCGCCAAAGTAGTGTCGGCAGCCAGTTTGTACTCGGCCCCGAAGTTACTGATCGAGCGGCGCTCGAATCGAAGCCGCGCGCGGAGAGTGTCTTCTCATACTTTCTTACCGCCGCCGCCGAAAGCGCATGGCGGCGGATAAATGAAGCTTCGGAACGCCCGGGCGGCGCGCTCCTGTGGATTTCGGGACCGGGCGGAATCGGCAAGACGCATTTTCTCAATTACGTTCTGGCGCTCGAGGAGCACGCCGCTCCGTCGGACGGACGCCGCGCGACGGTCGCGCTCGATCTCGATAGCCGCGCGGGCGGGGCCAGGAATCTCGAAACGCGGCTGCTCGACGGGCTCGCCAACGCGCTTATCGCGGATCGCCACGGAGCTTCGATCTGGCGTCAGATGCATGGCTTGGACGCCATTGAGGTCGCGCTGAGCGAGGCGGCTCGCGTTGGAGTTCGCTCCGTGACGATCGCGATCGACCTGGGCGGCGCGGATAGCGCCCCGTTCGAGGAATATATCGCCGGACTGGCGCGGGTCATCGCTGAAACCCGCCCGCCTCGGGTTTGCATCTACCTGGCGTCGCGAGACAAGCCGGCGGCGGCGAAACTGCGGGACGGAGCGATCATGCTGGATGTGGCCCCATCCGGTGCGGCGGAAGAGACCATAGCCGCGATTACGCGAGCGCGAAGAATCGTGGATGAAGAGGGCGCCGAGGCGCTCTACCGTGGAATCGAAACGGCAGGTCTTGCGCCGCAGGCCATCTGTCCGTTCCATCCGGATGCGCTCGGAGCGATCCGCGCGCTAGCGGGTCCGACGAGTGGAATCGCCGGGATAGCGGCGCTCGTCCGCGAGGCGCTGGCGAGCCTAGAGCGGCCCCTCGCGGCGCCGATAATGGCCGCCGACCTGCTCGAAATACCGCCATTTGGCGGGTGCGCCGCCGATCGCCTGGGTGCCGCCGGCCGCGCCGCTTTCAAGATCGCCAGTGCGGCTGCCCAACGAATCCCGGAGCGCGAACGAGCGCTTGCGAATCGGATTGTAGGCGCGCTCATGCTTGCCTGGATCGAGCGCGGCGCCGCTCCCCTTGCGATAAATCAGCTATCGGCGCGCATTCCGGAGCTTCGCAACCGTGCGCGGACGCCCGCTGAGATCTCAGCGATACTTGCGGCGCTGGCGGCGCGGGCCGACGGCACAATCCTCTACGATGAGCGCGGCGCCGCCTTCAATCCCCACGCCGCGGGCGCACCCGAAGCGGCGCGGTTCAATGCCGCGCTTGCGCTCGCGCACCGCTTCGATTCAACCCTCGCGCCGGTCGGCGACCTGAAGGAGTTGCGCGCGGCATTGAAGCGCCTCGACGCCGCGATGACGGGCGTGCTCGACAGCGTGCCCCGCGTCGGAGCGGCGCTTGCCGCCGCCGAGCGTACGACCACGGACACTCTCGCCCGGGCGCATCGCCGCGCGCTCGACGATTTTATCGACCTGGTCCGGGGCGGCGCGGAGGGCCTGATCCGCCGCGCGGCGGATCAATCCGGCCGCGAGGAAGCCGCTCAGGTCGTGGCCGGCTTCGAGGCGCTTGCGGCCGCCGCGGCTGCTATCCCCCGGCTCGCCGCGATGCGCGACTATTTGTCCGCGACAGAACTCGGCTCCGGCCTCGACGCGGACAACTCCGGCGACAAGGCCGCATCTGCGCTCGAGGTCGAGTGCCAGATGCTTATCGTTGCCTTCGATTCGATCGTCCTTCCGGAATCCCGTCGCAACCTTGATTCGATCGAAGCGCGCTTCCACAAGTTCAAGTGGACTTACGTCGAGCATTACCGCACCGCGCATGACAGATGGCGTTCCGCGATGGTTCAGGCTGCCGCGACGCTCGACGATGCGCGCCAGTATCTGGCGGCGCTCGTCCGACTGAATACGATCCCGGCGCTGGGCGAGCCCGAGGGTCTGGATTTGGCGGTGCGCGTCGAGCAGATCGCCCGTGGCGTCAATGTATGCAAGGCCGAAAGCGCGCTCGCAATCGACGTTGTGCCGCGATGCGCCGAGTGCGGATTTGTCCTCGGCACGCCGGCACCCGATTCCGATCTTGAGGAAACACTCGAAGGAGCCAAACGGGCGCTGCGCTCGAAGCTCGTGGCGCTCTCACAATCCGCCGTGGCACGGCTTATCCGCGAGCATGATCGCGGGCGGCGCCTCGAAGGACTGCTCAAGATAATCCAAGCCTCGCAGACCGAGGGACTGGTCCGCGTGCTCGACGACAAGCTTGCCGAGTATCTGAGGAGCCTGCTCCAGGAGCGCGAGGAAGACATCCTGCGGGTCGAACCGCACGCCGTCAGGCCATTGCCGGCGCGGCAAATAAAGAATCCGCCTGCGCGGATGCGGTCTCCGGCCGAAGCGGTCCGTCACCCCAAGCATCCGCCCAAGCAGCCTCGATAAAGTTCTACGTGTCGCGATGGTGGCGCGGAACGCCGGGCGGAAACGCACTCGCGCGACGCCGCTTTCTTGGCTTGAGGTTCGATAGATCAAGTATCCGGAAGTAGCCGTTCCTCGCGAGCTCCATGACCCAGAGCAGCGCCATCCCCGCGGCGATCCCGACGCCATCCAGTACCTGGATAAAGTATTCGCGCGTCGGTATTCGCCGCTCGACGTTCAGCAGGCCTGCGATATCAACTTTGTCCTGATTCTCTTCCACTGCCCTGAACATTACGACTTGCGACGATCCCGTACAAGCAAGCGTCCCCATACAAGCAAGCGTAGCCGGGCAGAGATATCGGCAGGATAGATGTGTGCGAAAAGTGTCACCGATAATATTCGCCTTTTATTCGTCATAGAGTTCGTCATGAATAGTATTTTCGATTCTCAGTGGTACTCAAGTTCACTTGACTCCGGTGGGAGCTGGTGGGATGCTGTGGAGCAGTTGGGGTTAGCGCGGTGTTCAGCGGGCGCTTTGACCATTCAATCGATGACAAAGGCAGGGTGAGCATCCCTGTCCGCTTTCGCGAAAATCTGGAGCGCGACAGCGATGACCGCCTGTTCATCACGAATTTTATTTCGCAGGCCGAGCGTTGTCTGGTGCTTTATCCGCCCGGCGAGTGGCTGAAGGTGGTCGGGCGGCTGCGTCAGAGGTCGGGTTTCGAAGGGCCGCTGCAACTGTTTCAGACTTTTTTTATCGGCGGCGCCCACGAAGTGCAGGTTGATAAGCAGGGGCGGATTCTTATTCCGCCGAAGCTGCGCGAGTTCGCGCGGCTCGATCGCGACGTGACGTTTTCCGCGATGACCGATCACTTTCAGCTCTGGAACAAGCCGACGCTCGAGCGTGTGCTCAGCGCGGCCGAGGAACAGATGATGCAACCGGGCTTTTACGAGCAGTTAAAGCTGTAGGGCGGCGATGGCGCTTTTGGCGGCAACCAACGGATCATCGGAACGGCCTCATGTGCCGGTGATGCTGCGCGAGGTGTGCGAACTGATACGCCCCGCCGCGCGCGCGCTGATTGTCGATGCGACCGTTGGCGCGGGCGGGTATGCGCAGGCGCTGCTCGAAGCGACGGAGGCGCGGCTGATAGGAATCGACCGCGACCCGCGCGCGATCGAGACTGCCACCAGCCGGCTGGCGGCGTATGGCGGCCGGGTGACCTTGACGCAGGCGGACTTTGCCGACCTCGAGCGCGTGATTGGCGAGGCCGAACCGGGGCGCGCGGCCCGAGCCGACGCGATCGTCGCGGACCTTGGAATGAGCAGCCTTGCGCTGGACGATCCGGCGCGCGGCTTCAGCTTCCGGCTCGACGGCCCCCTCGACATGCGGATGGACCCCGGAGAGCCGCTTCGCGCCTACGATATCGTCAATGAAGAAGGCGAGGTGGAACTCGCGCGGATAATCTACGAATTCGGCGAGGAACGCGCCTCGCGGCGTATCGCGCGGATGATAGTTGCTGCGCGCCGGCGCCATCCGATTGAAACCACCGCCGAGTTGCGCGCGATCGTCGAGCGCGCTGCGGGTGGCCGGCGGTCCGGCAAAATCCATCCCGCGACGCGCACTTTCCAGGCGCTTCGAATCGCGGTGAATCACGAACTCGAAAGCCTGGCCATCCTGCTCGAACGCGGACCGATGATGCTTGATGCGGGCGGGCGGATGGCGATCGTCGCGTACCATTCGCTCGAGGATCGCGCGATTAAGGAGCGTTTTCGCGCGCTCGCCCGCGAGGGCGGCTTCAGGCTGCTGACGCCCAAGGCGCTCCGACCCGCGCCGTCCGAGACCGCCTCGAATCCGCGCGCGCGCAGCGCCCGGCTGCGCTGTATCGAGCGGAGCGCCTGATGGCAAAGCGCGCCAAACCGATTCGCAAACCGTCGCGCCTGCTTCAGGCGGCGCTGGCGATGGCGGCCATCGCGCTGGGCTTTTCGATCCTGCTCGCGCGGCTCGAACTGACGCAGGAAGGCTACCGCCTGTCGGCGGTGCGCGGCGATATCCTGAGTCTCGAAGAGACCAATCGCAATCTGAAGCTGCAGGCGGCCGAGCTGGGATCACATCAGCGGCTGCTTAGTCTCGCGCCCAAGTATGATCTGGCGCCGCCGGCGCCGGGCCAGGTGGTGACGGTGCCGTGAACGAACCGTTCGCAAAACGCCGCACGCGAATCGGCGTGCTCACCGCGGTGCTTGGCGCGCTCTTTCTGATCGTGGCGATGAGACTCGTGGCGCTGGTCCTGCTCGACGGCCCGCGCCTCGCGTCGATGGCGCATAGCGAGCATACCGGCGAGATCGAGTTGACCGCGACGCGTGGACCGATCGTCGACCGCAACGGCGAGCCGCTCGCGCTCTCGGCCGAGACGCGCTCGGTCTATGCGCGGCCCTCACAGGTGCTCGCGAATTCGACCGCCGCCGATCGCACCCGGCTGGCCGATGCGCTCGGGATATCGCCGGGCGATCTCGAGCAGCGGCTGAGCCGGCCGGAACCCTTCATATGGCTCGCGCGGCATATCGCGGCGGCGAGGGCGCAATCGGCCGAGGCGCTGGGACTGGACGGCGTCGGCTCACTAAGCGAATACAAGCGTTTTTACCCGGAGGGCGCCCTGGCGGCGCCGGTGGTGGGGATGGCTGGGATGGATGGCCAGGGCCTCTCCGGGATCGAATTGCAGTACGACCGGCTGATTCGCGGCGAGCCGGTCGCGCTGCGCTTTTACCATGACGCGCTGGGCCATCCGATTCTCGATAGCCCGCTCGCGCTCAAGGCGGCCGAGCCGGGCGGCCGGGTCGAGTTGACGATTGACGCCGGAATCCAGTCGCTGGCGGAACGCGAACTGGCGGGCGAGGTCCAGCAAAGTGGCGCGGCGCGCGGCGTGGCGGTGGTGCTCGATCCGTTCACCGGCGAAGTGCTGGCGTTGGCCAACGCCACCTCTGGCGCTTCGACGCAGGCCGAGCGGCTGCATGATACGGCCGTTCAGGATGCCTTCGAGCCGGGATCGACGATGAAGGGGCTGCTGGGGTCGATCGCGCTTTCGGACGGGGTGATCCGTCCCGATCAGCAAATCTACTGCGAAAACGGCGAGTTCGTCGTGGACGGGCGGAAAATCCACGACGACAGCCGCCACGGATCGCTCGATCTGGGCGGCATAATCGAAGTCTCGTCGAATATCGGCGCGGCGAAGATCGCGCTCAGGCTCGGCGCGGCGCGCTTTTATCAGGGGCTCAGGAGCTTCGGGCTTGGGATGCGCACGGGGGTGGACCTGCCGGGCGAAGCGCCGGGACTGCTGCGGCCGTATCACGCATGGCGCAATATCGACCTTGCGAATCACGGCTTCGGGCAGGGAATCGCGGTGACGCCGATGCAGCTTGCGGTCGCCTACGCGGCGATCGCGAACGGCGGGGTTATCATGCGTCCTTACGTCGTCAAGGCGATCTATGACGCCGAGGGCCATCCGATTCTGACCCATACGCCGCAGGCGCTCCGCCGTGCGATTTCGCCCTCGATAGCGCATGCGATGAACCGCCTGCTCCAGGGCGTCGTCAACGGTCCGGAGGGCACCGGGCGGCTCGCGCGAGTTGGCGACTTTATCGTCGCAGGCAAGACCGGGACCGCGCAGATGGTGAATCCATCGACCGGCGCCTACTACCAGAGCCGGCTGGTCGCGTCGTTCGTCGGCTTCGTGCCGGCCGAGGATCCGCGGCTCGTAATCCTGGTCGTGCTGTATGACGTTGGGCACGGCCATTTTGGCGGCATGGTCGCCGCGCCGGTCTTCAGCCAAATCGCGGCGGGCGCGTTGAGCCGGCTCGATGTCGCCGCGAACGGAACAGGCGCGAGCGCCGGAACATCGGGCGTCGAAACGACCGAAGCGAGCATGATTCCGTCGGCCGATCCGGAGGCCGCGAATGGAACCGACGCGGATGCGGTAATCCCGCGGGCGGAGGCGGCATCGGCGGCGGTCTCGGTCGGCACGGCGCCGGACTTTCGCGGCTTGAGTTTGCGCCAGGCGCTCGCGCGGGCGCGGGCCAGCGCGGTCGAGGTGGCGATAGCGGGCGACGGATACGTGGTCGCGCAGACGCCGGGCGCGGGTGCGGCGCTCGACGGCGCGGCGGTCAGACTGACGCTCGCGCCGGTGCTTGCGGACGCCGCGGGCGAATCGGTATCGCCGATGGCTTCTGAAGCGTCGCGGACACGGCGCGGTGCGCCGTGAAGCTTGCCGATCTAATCGCGGGTGAGACGGTGCGTGCAGTTAACGGCGACACCGGAATCGAGGTCGCGGGTCTCAGTTACGACTCGCGCAAAGTAAAACAGGGCGACCTTTTCTTTTCGCTCGCCCGAGACGGCGAAAAGAATCGCGATTATCTGAATGAAGCATTGAACCGCGGGGCGCGCGCGCTGGTGGTGCGGGGATGGGATGGCGGAGCGGCGCGCCCCGCGGCTGTCGTTATCGAGTGCGAGCAGCCGCGGGTCCTGATGGCCGCGGCGGCGGCGCGCTTTTTCGATGCGCCGAGCCGGCGGCTCGATCTGGTTGGTATCACCGGCACCAGCGGCAAGACCACCACGGCCTATCTGCTCGCGTCGATCTTCGAGGCGGCGGGTGCGCCAGCCGGGATAATCGGGACGATCGGGGTTTTTATCGGCGGCCGCAAGATCGCAAGCGGCCTTACGACGCCCGAGTCGATCGATTTCGAGTCGGCATTGGCGCAGATGGAGAGCGCGGGAGTGCGGCGTGTGGCGGCCGAGATTTCGTCGATCGGAATCGAGGAGGGGCGGGCGGAAAGGCTCAACTTCCGCGCCTGTATCTTCACCAATTTCGGCCGCGACCATCTCGATTATCACGGCACGATGGAGGCCTACTTCGCGGCCAAGCTGAGGCTTTTTACGGAGCTGCTCGCGCGCAGTTCGCATCCCGACGCGGTAGCGGTCGCGTGCGGTGACGACCCGTATGGGCGCCGCGTGCTCGAGGCGTCGGCCGGGCGCAAGGTCAGCTTCGGGCTCGAGCGCAGCCGCATGCTCGACGCCTATCCGCTGAGCGCGAGGGTCGGAACCGGCGGAATCCGCGCGGAACTGAGTGTGATGGGGCGGCGAATCGAGGTTCGTTCGCCGCTCCTGGGTGAATTGAACCTGCTCAATATTCTTGGCGCCTCCGCTGTGTCGGTGGCCCTGGGTATCGACGGGGATGTGGTGGCGGAGGGGTTGGGGCGATGCCCAGGGGCCCCCGGCAGATTGGAGGCGGTGCCGGGACCCGAAGGTGCGACGGTTCTGGTCGACTACGCGCACAAGCCGGACGCACTCGAAGGAGTGTTGCGCGCGCTCAGGGCGCTTAAGCCGCGCCGGCTGGTGTGCGTGTTCGGATGTGGCGGCGATCGCGATCGCGGCAAGCGTCCGTTGATGGGCGCGATTGCGGGGCGGATGGCGGACCTGCCGGTGCTGACGTCGGACAATCCGCGCACCGAGGATCCGCTTGCGATAATCGCCCAAGTCGAGACGGGTCTGGTCGAGGCGGGCCTTGGCAGGATCGATCGTGACGACGCAAAGCGGATGCGGCCGGGCTATATCGTCGAGCCCGACCGGCGCGATGCGATTGCGATCGCGCTCGATTTGGCCAAGCCGGGCGATATCGTCGTTATCGCCGGTAAGGGCCATGAAGACTACCAGCTCGTGGGAGCGCGGCGGCTCGATTTTGATGATCGGACTGTCGTGCGCGAGCTGATGGCGGACCGTGTGAAGGGTTTGTGAGGGGATCGGGCCGGGCAGGCGGCCGGCGTTTCGAGGGAGGCCTTCGGTCGGAGGTGTGGGGGAGTGGTGCGGAGGCCGATCGGAGGCTTGCCTCGAAACGGGCGCTATCGGGATTCGGCGGCACTGGCCGTGATGGCGTTGGCGGGCGGTGAGGCTCGCAACGTTCCGCGTTGGATAGGGGGCGAGCGCTTGCGCATGAAGCGCGGTAATCCACAGACTGGCGAAGGGTTCGTCGATGCTCTATATCGTTCTGTACCCGCTGCACGTGCGCAATCCGGCGTTCAACGTGCTGCGTTACGAAACGTTCCGATCGGTGCTGGCGGGCCTGGCGGCGCTGGCGCTGGCGCTTTCGGCGGGCCCGGTGCTGATCCAGCGCTTTCGCGCGGCGCATCTGGGTCAGACCATCCGCGACGAAGCTCCGCAGAGCCATCAGAAAAAGGCCGGCACGCCGACCATGGGCGGCCTGCTGATTCTGATTTCGTTGCTGCTTGCGACGCTGCTCTTCGCCGATCCGCGCGATGCATACGTTTGGATCGCGATGCTGGTGACGATCGGCTTTGGCGCGGTCGGATTAGCCGACGACCTGATGAAGCTCAGGCGCGGGCGGGGCAAGGGGCTGAGCGGTCCGCAGAAGCTCGTCTGGCAGTTCGCACTCGCCTTCGTCGCGGCGATTGTGCTCTTTGTCGTGCTCCACTTCGATACCCATTTGACGGTGCCGTTCCTGAAGAACGTGCATCCGGATTTGCGCTGGTGGGGGTATGTGCCGCTGACGATGCTGGTCGTGGTCGGATGCTCGAATGCGGTCAACCTGACCGACGGACTCGACGGGCTCGCGATCGGCCCGGTGATGACGGTTGCGTTCTGTTACTGGACCTTCACCTATGTCGCGGGAAATCTGAAATTCTCGGCGTACCTGGATATTCCGCATGTGGCGGGCGCGGGCGAACTCGCGATCTTCTGCGCCGCGCTGATCGCTTCTTCGCTGGGATTTCTCTGGTACAACGCCTACCCGGCTTCGATGATGATGGGCGACGTGGGCGCGCTGTCGCTGGGCGCCGCGCTGGGGATCGTCGCGGTGCTATCGAAGCAGGAGCTGGTGCTGCCGATCGCGGGCGGCGTGTTCGTGGTCGAAGCGCTCTCGGTGATCATGCAGCGTTACTATTTCAAACTGACGCATCGGCGGATTTTCCGGATGGCGCCGCTGCATCATCATTTCGAGCTTGGCGGATGGCCGGAGACGCAGATCGTGGTGCGCTTCTGGATCGTGTCGATCGTGTTTGCGCTGGTGGCGCTGAGCACGCTCAAGCTGCGCTAAGCAGCGGGCCCGAAGCGGACGCAAGGGCGATGGAACTCAAGGGGATGCGCGTGATGGTGGTCGGACTCGGTATCAGTGGCCGGGCGGCGGCGCGCTTTGTTCACGGGCGCGGCGCGCGCCTCGTGCTGACCGACACGAGCGCCGATATCGCGCGCGACACGTTGGCGCCGGGCGAACTCAGGCTCGGCGGCGAAGATGCGGCCTGGCTCGATGGCGTCGAGCTGGTCGTCGTCAGTCCCGGGGTCGCGCCATCTTCGATTCTGATGCGCGCGGCGGCCGAGCGTCATATTCCGATGGTCGGTGAACTCGAACTCGCGAGCCGCTTCGTGACGGCGCCGATCGTCGCGATAACGGGAACCAACGGCAAGAGCACGGTGACGACGCTCGTGGCGGAGATTTTCAAGGCGGCGGGACGGCGGGTCTTTGCCGGCGGGAATCTCGGCACGCCGCTCGTCGACGCGGTGGGCGCGGAAATCGACCTGGCCGTGGTCGAGGTGTCGAGCTTCCAACTCGAAACGATCGAGCGCTTTCGGCCGCATGTGGGCGTCTATCTGAATCTCGCGGAGGACCATCTCGACCGCTATCGCGATATCGACGATTACGGACGCGCCAAGGCGCGAATGTTCATGAACCAGCGCGCCGATGACTGGGCGATTCTGAATCGCGACGACGCGCGCGTGTGGGCGCTTGGGAAGGAAGTCAAATCGCGCGTGATCGGTTTTGGACATGGCGCGTCGGCGGGAATCGATTCGATCACGCCCGACGGCGATGGGCTGCGCTTCGAGATCGGCGGGCGCGCGGGGCGGATCGATCTTGCGGGGCTTGCGCTTGCGGGCGCGCACAATCTTGCCAACGTGATGGCGGGCGCGGCGGCGGCGCTTGCGATGGGTGTTGCGCCCGCAGCGATCGAAGCGGCGATCACGCGATTTCGCGGCCTGCCCCATCGGATGGAAACGGTGTGCGAGCGCGGCGGGGTCACGTTTATCGACGACTCGAAGGGGACCAATGTGGCTGCCGTGGTCGAGGCGCTGAACGCCGTGCGGGGCCGGGTGATTCTGCTTGCGGGCGGCGTCGACAAGGGCGGCGATTATGGGCCGCTGCGCGCGCCGCTGGCGGAGAAGGTGAGCCTTTTGATTCTGTTCGGCGCGGCGCGCGAGACGATGCGGCGCGCGCTTGCCGGAGCGACACGCGTCGAGGTGGTGGCGACGCTGGCGGAGGCGGTGCGAATGGCGGGTGGGGCGGCGCGGGCGGGCGACGTGGTGATGCTGTCGCCGGCCTGCTCGAGCTTCGATCAATTCAGGAACTATGCGGAACGCGGGCGAATTTTTCAGGAGCTGGTTCGGGAGCTCTGAGGCGGTCGATCCGCCGCAGCTCGACGCGTGGCTCTATGGGCCGGCGGCGGCGCTGCTGCTGTTCGGCCTGTTGATGGTGTTGAACACCACCTACTTTCTCGGCCTCGAGCGGACCGGCGACCCGTTTCATTTTTTCAAGGCGCAGCTATACCACGTCGCGTTGGGGCTCGGGCTGCTCGTGCTGCTCTCGCAGCTTTCGGTGAAGGGGCTCAAGCGGCTGGTGGCGCCGCTCGCGGTGGTCGCGGTTGCGGCGTTGCTGGCGGTCTGGATACCGGGGCTTGGGGTGGTGCGCGGCGGCGCGCGGCGATGGGTCCGGATCGGTCCGGTGCTGGCCGAGCCGTCGGAGTTGGCGAAGCTCGCGCTAGTCTTTTTCCTGGCCGACTTTCTGAGCCGGCGCCAGGAGCGGATGAGCCGCTTCAAGACCGGGCCGCTGCCGGCCTTCATAATCGTCGCGCCGATTGCGCTGCTGGTTTTGCGCCAGCCCGATTTCGGCAACACCGTGATGATCGCGATGCTGCTGTTCGCGATGTTGTTCGCGGCGGGCGCGCGCCCGGCCCATCTGGGGGCCGCGGGCGGCGGCGCGGCGGTGATTCTGGCGCTACAGGCGGTAGCAAAACCCTACAGAATGAGGCGGCTCAGCGCTTTCGTGAACCCGTGGCGGACCGCCCAGGGGGCGGGCTTCCAGCTCGTGCAATCGTTTATCGCGCTGGGCGCGGGCGGCGCATGGGGCGTGGGGCTGGGCGCGGATCGGCAGAAGATGTTCTATCTGCCGCAGGCGCACACCGATTTCGTCTTCGCCGTGGTGGGCGAGGAGACCGGGCTGGTCGGCGCGCTCGGCGTGCTGGCGCTCTTCGGCATCATGATGATGCGCGGGATGCGGATCGCGCATGAGGAGCCGGACGCGTTCGCGAGCCTGCTCGCGGTCGGGCTGACGGCGCTGCTTTCGATGCAGGCGGTGATCAACACGGCGGTCGTGATCGGGTTGCTGCCGACCAAGGGACTGCCGCTGCCGTTCCTCAGTTACGGCGGGACCGCGATGGTCATGGCGATGGCGGCGCTGGGCGCGATGCTGGCGTTGGCGCGCCGGCCGGCGGTGCGATGAAGGTGATAATCGCGGGCGGCGGTACCGGCGGCCATCTGTTTCCCGCAGTCGCGGTGGGCGAAGCGTTGATGCGCGAGGATAAGGAAAACTCGGTGCTGTTTGTCGGGACCACTTCGGGGATCGAAGCGGGATGGCTGCCGGGGCACGGTTTTCAGTATCGGTTGCTCGACGTGCACGGGATTCGCGGCCACAGCCTCGGCGAGCGGGCGCGCGCGATCGTCGAGTTCGGACGGGCGATGGGCGGCGCGCGGCGAATCATGAAGAGTTTCAGGCCTGACATCGTGCTGAGCGCGGGCGGATACGCATCGGCGCCGATGGGCGCGGCTGCGGTTATTGCGCGCCGGCCGCTGGTGTTGATGGAGCAGAATACGCGGCCGGGGCTGTCGAACCGGCTGTTGAAGCCGTTCGCGGCGCGGGTGTGCGTCGGGTTTGAAGAGGCGGCGGGCTATTTCAGTGGACGGCGGGTGACGGTAACGGGCAATCCGGTGCGATTTAAGGCGCGGCGGCCCGTTATGAGCGGAGGTCCTTCGCAAATCCTTGTTTTAGGCGGATCGAGCGGGGCTCATCGACTTAACAAAGGCGTAGTCGCCGCTTTGAGAAAAATGCGAGAAAGTGTTATAAAATTGCAGTTTGTCCATCAGACGGGGCCGGCTGACGTGGGCATTGTGAAGGCGGAGTACGAAGCGCTGGGATGCGCGGCTGCGGTCACGCCGTTTATCGACGATGTGGCGTCGGCGCTCGCGTCGGCGACGCTGGTGATTGCGCGGTCGGGTGCGATGACGGTCTCCGAGATGGCGATTGCCGGGCGTCCGGCGGTGTTCGTGCCATACCCATTCCATCGCGACCGGCAACAGGAATTCAACGCGCGCGTTCTGGAGAGCCGCGGCGCGGCGGTGATCGTCAAGGATGATGAAGCGCTGGGCGAAAACCTCGCGCGGGTGGTCGGTGATTTAATCAGCGATCCGGCGCGGCTCGCTGACATGGGTAGTCGGGCGCTTGGCGCGGCGCGGCCCGACGCTGATGCGGCCGTGGCGCGGATTTGCGCCGAGGTTGTTGCGCGGAGGAGGGCCGTGTGAGCGAAGCCGTGGCCAAGGGATTTCTCACGCGACGCCATCGGCTGCATTTCGTCGGGGTGGGCGGCGCCGGCATGAGCGGAATCGCGGAGCTGTGTTTGCGGCTGGGCTTCGCGGTCAGCGGATGCGATCTCAAGGCGAGCGGGACCACGGCGCGGCTCGCGGCGCTGGGAGTGGAAGTTTACGCGGGGCATCATCCGGACCATCTGCGCAACGGGCTTGACGCGGTCGTCATTTCGTCGGCGGTGAAGTATTCGAATCCGGAGGTGGCGCGCGCGCGGGCGCTCAAGGTTCCGGTGATCGCGCGCGCGGAGATGTTGGGCGAGCTGTTGCGGATGGCGCGGGCGGGCGTGGCGATCGCGGGGACGCACGGCAAGACCACGACGACTTCGCTGACCGGATTGATCCTGGAAGAGGCGGGACTCGACCCCACGGTTGCGATTGGCGGCAACCTGCGATCGAAAGGCACCAACGTGAGGCTCGGGCGCGGCGACTTCATGGTGGCCGAGGCGGATGAAAGTGACGCCTCGTTTCTACTCCTGCTGCCGACGGTCGCGGTGGTGACGAATATCGATCCCGAGCACATGGACCATTACGGCACGATGGAGCGGGTGCGCGAGGCGTACCTGAGCTTCATCAACCGCGTGCCATTTTACGGGCGCGCCGTGCTCGGTATCGACAGTATCAATGTGCGCGGACTGCTGCCCGCGATACGCAAACCGGTGGTGACATACGGCGAGGCGCCGGACGCCGATTTGCGGGCGGTAAATATCATGGTGGAGGGCCTGTCGACCAGTTTCGAGGTCGAGCGCGAGGGGCATGCGATGGGGCGGGTCAGCGTGCCGACGCCGGGCCGCCACGTGGCGCTCAACGCGCTGGCGGCGATCGGCGTGGCGCTGGAAGTCGGAATCGGCTTCGAGGTTGCGGCGCGCGCGCTCAGAGGCTTTTCGGGAATCAGCCGGCGCTTCGAGATCAAGGGCGAGGCGGCGGGGCGAATCGTGCTGGACGACTACGCGCATCATCCGGCGGAAGTGCGCGCGACGCTGGGCGCGGCGCGAGCGGCGTTTGGGCGGCGGATCGTCGCGGTCTTCCAACCGCATCGCTACACCCGGCTGCGCGATCTTTTCGATGAATTTCTGGGCGCCTTCGACGACGCCGACGTGCTCTATCTTGCCGAGGTCTATCCGGCAGGCGAGGAGCCGATTGCCGAGGTATCGTCGCGGCGGCTTTACGAGGCGCTGCGCGCACGGGGTCATCTGGAGGTGCGCTATCTGGATGACGAATCCGATCCGGTGCGGAGAATCGCGCGCGATTCGGCGGCGGGAGACCTGATCGTGACGCTGGGCGCAGGCGACGTCTATCGGATTGGCGAGAACATTCTGGCGGAGCTTGGTTTCGAGACGAGAACGAATGAACCCGCTTGAGCAGATATTGCGCGCGCGCTTCGGCGTGCGGCTAGGCGCCAGCGTATCGATGGCGGAGCGCACATCGTTTCGGATCGGCGGACCGGCGGAACTGCTGCTTGCGGTCGAGGACGAGGGTGAACTCGCGGCCGCGATGGAGGCGGCGTCGCGATGCGGAGTGCGGACGTTTTGTCTCGGCGCGGGGACGAATCTGCTGGTGAGCGATCGCGGGATGCGGGGGCTCGTGATCACGCTGGGAGCACATTTTCGACGAATCGATTTTGATGGGTGCGCGGTCAGCGCGGGCGCGGCCGCGCGCTTTGGCGATCTGGTCGAAGCGACGGTTGCGCACGGGCTTGCGGGCCTTGAGTTCGGCGAGGGAATTCCGGGGAGCGTCGGCGGGGGCCTGGTGATGAACGCGGGCGCGTTCGGCGGCGAGATGGCGCGCGTGGTGATCCTGGTGCGCGGCGTGGCGGCGGACGGGCGGCTGGTTGATCTTACGGCGGCGCAGGTGAAATTCGCGTATCGGCGCAGCGAGCTTCCGGCGGGATTCGTAATCACGCGCGCCGATTTCCATCTGGCGCAAGGCGATCGCGAGAGTCTCGGCGCGCGCGTCGCGGAGTTGAAGGCCAAGCGCGCGGCGCGCCAGCCGCGCGGGCTTCCCAACGCCGGATCGGTGTTTCGGAATCCGCCGGGCAACTTCGCGGGGCGATTGTTGGAAAGCGCCGGACTCAAGGGCGAGCGGCTCGGCGGGGCGGCGTTTTCGACCGAGCACGCGAATTTTATCGTCAACCTGGGCGACGCGCGCGCCGAGGATGTGCGCGGGCTGATCGAGCTTGCGCGCGAGCGGGTGCGGAATCAAAGCGGAGTCTGGCTCGAGCCGGAGGTGCGGCTGGTCGGCGAGTGGTGAAACGGGTTGCGGACGGGGTGGTAGTGGGGAAGACGGCGAAAGCGACGAAGACGGTTCGGCGGCGCAATGTCGCGGCGGGCGCGCAGGGATGGAGCCGGCGGCTGCTGGGCGTCGTGCTGTGCGCGTTTTTCGGACTTGGGATGGCGACGGGACTGAGCGCAGCCGGCCGCGCGCTGGCGGGGCGGGTCGTGGACACGGCGCTTTCGTACTGGCATGAGGCCGAGCGGGCGCTTGCGATGACGAGTTTTCAATCGGGGCGGCTGGCGCCGGCGGGCTTCGCAATCGCGCCTGGCAATGCGGTGGCGCTGGTCGAGCGCCGCGAAGGTATCTATGAGCTGATGGCGGCGGGAGAATTGCGCGGTCCGGTCGAGCCGGGCAGCCAGGACGATCTGCCGATTCTTAGCGGCGCGGCGATCGAAACCGCGACCGCCGACGATCTGGTCGATTATGCGGCCGTGCTGGTGCGCGCCGAGGCCGAGCTTTCCGACCTGGTTTCCGAGTTGCGAGTTCACCAGGACGGCACCGCGTCGCTCTTTCTGGAGCGGGCACGGATGCAGATCGATTTCGACCCCGCAAGCGCCGCGACCGAACTCGCGCGGGCGGCCTGGGTGATGCGGCATTGGAGCGGACGCGCGATCGGAATCGCGAGCCTGGACATGACTACGGCGGGTCAGGCGGTCGTGCGGGTGAGCGAAGTGTCGCCGGCGACTCCGGCGCGGCGGGCGCATCTGAGACGCGTGTCGGATCGCGCGGGCGTGCGGGTGGGCGGGATTGCCGCGAGGAGCGCGCTTCGATGAGAAACGTGCTGGCGGCTTTGGATGTCGGCACGAGCAAGGTGTGCGTGCTCGTTGCCGAGGTGGTCGCTGAGGGCGGCGCGACGGTGCTCGGGCATGGCGTGGCGCCCTGCACGGGATTGCGCAAGGGCGTGGTGGTGAATATCGACGCGACCGTCGAGGCGATACGGGCGGCGGTCGGGGAGGCGGAAAAGACCGCGGGCGTGCGGATTGGCGGGGCGGTGGTGGGCGAGGCCGCGGCGCATGTGCGCGGACTCAACAGCCACGGAATCGTCGCGGTGCGCGGCGGCGAGGTGGGCGCGCGCGATGTCGAACGGGTAATCGAAGCGGCGCGCGCAGTGGCGATTCCGCTCGATCGGCAGGTGCTGCATATCCTGCCGCAGCAGTTCGCGGTCGATGATCAGGAGGGCGTGCGCGATCCGATCGGGATGACCGGGGTCAGGCTTGAGGCGCATATCCATATCGTGACGGCGTCGCAGAGTTACGGGCAGAATCTGGCGAAGTGCTGCGAACGCGCAGGCGTAACGCCGCTCGAGATCGTATTCGCGCCGCTGGCGGCGGCCGACGCGGCGCTGTTTCCCGAAGAGCGCGAGCTTGGCGTGGCGCTGATTGATATCGGCGGCGGCACGACCGATATCGTGGTTTTTCAGGGCGGCGCGGTGAAGCATACCGCGGTGTTGCCGCTGGGCGGGAACCATCTGACCAACGATGTCGCCGCGGGGCTGCGGACGCCGGTCGGCGATGCGGAGCAGCTTAAAATAGCCTACGGCGTGGCGACCAACTCGATCGTCGGGCGCGATCAGATGGTGCAGGTGCCTGGAGTCGGCGGGCGCGAGCCGCGGCATATTCCGCGGCGGATTCTGGGCGAGATAATCGAGCCGCGGATGGAAGAGATTCTGGCGCTGGCGCAGCGCGAGGTGATGCGCTCGGGCGCGGCCGACAACCTGGGATCGGGGCTGGTGCTGGTCGGCGGGACGCCGCTGCTCGAGGGCACGCAGGAGCTTGCCGAGCGGGTCTTCGGGCTCCCGGTGCGGCGCGGCCTGCCGGTGAATTTGAAGGGTCTGCCGGAAGAGCTGATGAAGCCGATGTATGCGGTGGCGGGCGGGCTGATGCTGCATGCGTCGGCGGCGCGGACACACGGAATGGGGGCGGCGCGCAACGGCCGCCTGGGATGGATCAAGTCGCGGGTTTCGGACTGGATGCGGGATTTTTTTTAGCAATGGCCGCATGAGCCGGCGGCATCCAGAGCCGCCGAGGGCTGTCGGAGTGGTGGAGGAGGATAAAATGATCGAGTTAGTCGATTCCCCGGAACCCGGGGCACGAATCAAGGTAATCGGAGCCGGCGGATGCGGCGGCAACGCGGTGAATCACATGATTCTGGCGGGACTGCGCAACGTCGATTTTATCGCCGTCAATACCGACAGCCAGGCGCTGCAGAACGCCACCGCGCCGATGCGGATTCAGATCGGCCAGATGCTGACGCGCGGGCGCGGCACGGGCGGGAATCCGGAGATCGGCCGCAAGGCGGCGCTCGAGGACGAGGAGCGCCTGCGCGAAGTGCTGAAGGATGCCGAGATGGTCTTCGTCACGGCCGGGATGGGCGGCGGGACGGGCACCGGATCGGCGCCGGTGATCGCGCGGATTGCGCGCGAGTCGGGCGCGCTTACGGTCGGCGTCGTGACCAAGCCGTTCCAGTTCGAGGGCAATCGGCGGATGTCGCAGGCCGAGGACGGATTGCGCGAACTCAAGAACGCGGTCGATACGCTGATCACGATTCCGAATCAGCGCCTGCTTTCGATCGCGAGCCGCACCACGTCGCTGCGCGAGGCGTTTCAGAAGGCCGATGACGTGCTGCTGCAGGCCGTGCGCGGAATCTCCGAGCTGGTGACGGTCCATGGATTGATCAATCTCGACTTCGCCGACGTGCGATCGATCATGGCGGAGATGGGGCTTGCGATGATGGGCGCGGCGAGCGCGTCGGGCGAGGACCGGGCGAAACAGGCGGCCGAGCGGGCGATCTCGAGTCCGCTGCTCGAGGACGTGTCGATCAAGGGGGCGCGCGGACTGCTGATCAACGTCACCGGTGGTCCGGATATGTCGCTCTTCGAGGTGACCGAGGCGGCGAGCCTGATCCAGGAAGAGGCGCACGAGGAGGCGAATATAATCTTCGGCGCGGTGGTCGATGAGAAGCTGGGCGACGAGATCCGGATCACCGTGATCGCGACCGGCTTCGGCGATCTCCATAGCCGCTACAACACCAAGTACTCGCCGTCGGGCGCGCCGTTCACCACGCCGATCGAGGCCGCCGCGACCCGTGCGGTCGATCCGGCGCAGGTGCCGTCGTCACCGCCGCCGTACACGCCGCCCTTCACGTCGCCATCTGTTGCGCGCGCGCCGCAGCTCACGATGGCGCCGCTGGCGCCGCTGCCACCGCTGCCGGCGCCGCCGCAAAAGAATCTCGCCAACCGTCCGATTCGGCGGATGGGGCTGATTGTCGACGACGGGCTGGACATACCGGCATTCAAGCGGCGCGGCGCGGAACAGAATCCGGGCGCGGCGCATCCCGAGCCAACCGAGATGGGCGAGGACGACGACAAGCTGGATATCCCGACCTTCCTGCGCAAGCACCTGGAATAGCGGCGCGGATGCGGGATGCGGCGCGGTGAGCGAAGCGCGGCATTTGAGGCGGCTTGATCTGGTGCGCGCCGGCACCAAAGAATGTTCGCGAGGGCGCATCCAGATGGAGCATTCGGCACAGGTAGGTCTAATTCGCAGCATCTTCGCGGCGATCGATCGCGGCATGCCGCCGATGGCGCAGTCGTTCACGCGCAACGATCCGAGTGCATACACTTCGAAGGAACGCGCCGCCCGCGAGCGCGAAGTGCTCTTCCGGCGCCATCCGATCGTCGCGGGCTTCGCATCTCAAGCGGCGAATCCCGGCGACTATTTCACCGATGATCTCGGGCCCGTGCCGACGCTGGTTGTGCGCGGCGAAGATGGCGAGCTGCGCGCTTTCGCGAACGTCTGCCGTCATCGCGGAGCGAAGCTGGCACAGGGGTGCGGAGTCGGCGCGAAGCGTTTCACCTGCCCGTATCATGCGTGGAGCTACGATACGCGCGGGAAGCTCGCGGCAATTCCCGACGACGATGGCTTTGCGGGGCTGGATCGCGAATCGAACGGTATGGTCGAGTTGCCGGCCGCCGCGCGCCACGGCCTGGTATGGGTATCGGCGACGCCGTCTCGCAAGCCGATCACGGCCGCGGTGGACGAATTGATCGGCGGGCTCGGCGGCGAGATCGATTCGTATGGGATTCCGTCGTTCGTCCATTGCGAGACGCGGATCGTGCACAAGCGCGTGAACTGGAAAATCATGAGCGACACGTTCTGGGAGGCGTACCATATCAAGGTGCTGCATCGGGAAAACGTCGCGCCGCTGTTCATCAAGAATCTCGCGATGTTCGAACCGTTCGGCCGAAGCCATCGGTACGTCGGCGTGCGCCGCTCGATCGAGAAGCTGCGCGCGATGCCGGAAGCGAAATGGGATCTGCTGCCGCACGCGACGATCCTGATGAACCTCTTTCCGAACACGATCCTGGTGATGCAGTCGGATCATGCGGAGGCCTATCGGATTTTTCCGTCGCCGGAACGGGTCGGCGCGAGCGCGGTCGCGATCACTATCCTGGCGCCGGCACCGTCGCCGCATTGGAGCAAGGTGATGGACCTGCTGACCGGCGTGGTCGAGCAGGATTTCACTGTGGGCGAGGGAATTCAGCGCAATTTCGAGGCGGGCGTGATCCGCCATGTGAACTACGGCCGCTACGAAAATGCGCTGGAACATTTCCACAGCCAGATTCGCGAAGCGCTCGCCGAGTCGCGCTAGCGCGGTATCGGCGGGTCAGCCGGCCTCGGAGGCGCCGGTGCGGATCGTATCCGGGATTGCGCGCAGCGGTACGACGATGAAGAAGGCGGCGATCGAGGTGGCGCCGGCAATCGCGATCGCCCAAGAGTAGCCGCCCGTCATATCGATTATGAAGCCGGCCAGCGGCGGTCCAAGCAGCGCGCTTATCGCGGAGCTGGTATATAGCGTGCCGAGCACCGCGCCCAGTCCCCGCACGCCGAAGAGTTCCGCTACCACCGAAGGATTCAGCGCGACCAGGCCGCCATATGAAGCGCCCATCGCGATTGCGAAGATCGCGAGCATCCCGAGGCCGTGGGCGGCGATCCAGATTACGTAGCTGAGGCCGAGCGCGAGCAGGCAGGCCTTGTAGAGGCGAAACACTCCGGCGCGGCCGCCGAACGCGCCGAGTATCAGGCGTCCGGCGACGCTCGCGCCACCCACCAGTCCAACCAGCGCGGCGGCGGCGACGCGGCTCGCGCCGTGGGCATGTGCGAACTCGGGCAGATAGACCAGCGGCACGTAAATCGCGATCGATGACAGCACCGAGGCAAGGTAGAGCATCACGAAGTGCGGCGTGCGTATCGCTTCGGCAAGACGCGCGGGCGCGGGATGGAGATGTACCGGAGGAGCCTCGCTGAGGAGTGCGCATCCGGCGAGCAGAATGGTACTGACTACCGCGAATATCACGTAGGTCGGGCGCCATCCGTAGCGCTCGATCAGCGCGGCGGCGGCGGGCGCAGCCGCAAGCGTGCCGCATCCGATACCCGATACTGCTATTCCGAGCGCCACGTTGCGCATGCGCGAGAACCATCCGCCGACCACCGCAAGCATCGGCACGTAGCCGCATGCGACGCCAATTCCGACTCCGAGTCCGTAGGTGAGATAGCCGAGCCAGAGCCGATCGATCCGCGAAGTGAGCGCGAGGCCGAGGCCCATCGCGATTGCGCCCGCGATGACGACTCGCCTGGGCCCGTAGCGGTCGGCGAGATGGCCCGCCGGGGCGCCGAGCAGGTTGTAGACGGCGGCGGTGATCGCAAAGACGGCAGAGGTCGGCACGCGGCTCGCGCCGAACTCGAGGCCCATCGGCCTGAAGAAAGCGCCGAAGCTGTAGGCCACCCCGAACACAGTGAAGCATGAGATGAAGGCGGCGAGGACGTTGATCCAGGCGCGCGGCGAGTCCACTTCCACAATCCGATTCCGCTGCATCGCCTTGCGGTATGCGCGCGGGGAAGCGCTCGTGTCAATCGGCCGGACGCGCGCGCGTTGAGACGATCGGTGAGCAACCGCGAATCGTGGATGAGGCCGCGTCCGTTTTGATTGCGGTAATTTCGGGAAAGAGCTAACGATTTAGCAACGGGACGGCGCGAAGGTGAAGAGCTACGCGGCTCGCGCGGCCCGTGAATTCAATTGTAAGCAGGTGAATCATGGGAGCTTCAGAGAACAAGGAACTGATCCGCAAGATGTTCAGCGATCTGTCGAGCGGCAATGCGGAGGCCTTTCTGGCGGGTTTTGCGGACGATGCTCGCTTCACAATTTGCGGCACGACCAAATTTTCCGGCACCTTCAACGGCAAACAGGAGTTCATCAACAAGGTCCTTGCTCCGCTGTCGGCGCAGCTCGAGGGCGGCCTCGCGATGGCTGTCGACAACCTGATCGCGGACGGAGATTTCGTGGCGATGCAGGCGCGCGGCAAGTCCGACGTCAAGAACGGAAAAACCTACAACAATACCTACTGCCAGGTGTTCAAGATCTCAGGCGGCAAGGTGCGCGAAATGACGGAGTATCTTGATACCGAGCTGGTGACTAACGCGTTCGGCAAATAGTAATCGTAGTTGATTGAGTGTCGGCCGTTCGCGATTCGGCCATGAGTAAGGAGTGCGCGGAATGCCGAAGCTGTCTGAACATGAGATGACCGGATTTCTGGCCGAGCGCGGCCATCTGGCCCGGATCGCGACGGTTCGTCCGGACGAGGCGCCCGCCGTGGTGCCGGTATGGTTCATTTTCGAGCGCGATACGATTCTGATTACGCCGCGCAAGCATTCGACGTTCCTGCGGAATATCCGCCACGAGCCGCGCGTCGCGATTAGTGTCGACGAGGACGCGGGACTCTATCGGAAGGTAATTTTCGAGGGCGCGGCCGATATCCTGTTCGAGGTCGGAGAGGACCGGAAATGGGACGACGTATATCGGCGGATAGCGTGCCGATATGTCGACGAGGAATCGGCCGATTACTATCTCACCGAAACGAAGGATCAGCCGCGCGCGTTAATCGGCCTCGCGCGGGCGAAGGCGAAGGTCACTACGTGGCGGATGCCGCATGCCGATGAGCCGTACGCGGGTATATGGGCGAGCCGCTATTACGAGCCGGGATCGAAGATGGCTGGTACCGTATCCGGCGCGACCGGGGCGAAGCTCAAGGTGACCTGACCCGCTTCGGGCACCGACTGCCCATCGCGTCACGCATGGCCACGCGGCGCGATGGGCGGTCGTTGGATCACAGGGCGGCGAGAATTTTGCGGCGGCGTTGTTCGATCTCCGTGGGCATCGCCGGGCCTATCTTGGCGAAGAATTCGCCCGCAGAATCCATTTCGGCTTTCCATTCGGCACTGTCGATCGTAAGCGCGGCGCGGACCTGGCTCGGCGCTATCTCGAGTCCATTCAGATCGAGGTCCTCCGCCCTCGGCGTGATACCGACCGGAGTCTCCTCGCCGTGCGCGCGTCCCGCGATCCGATCGAGCATCCATTTGAGCACGCGGAGATTCTCGCCGTAGCCGGGCCATACGAACCCGCCGTTGGAATCCTTGCGGAACCAGTTGACCATGAAGATGCGCGGCGGCTTTTTGAGCATCTCGCCCATCTTGAGCCAGTGCCCGAAATAATCGCCCATGTTGTAGCCGCAGAACGGCAGCATCGCCATCGGATCGCGCCGGACTACGCCCACCGCGCCGGTCGCCGCCGCGGTGGTTTCCGAGCCCATCGTCGCGCCCATCAGAACGCCGTGAATCCAGTCGGTCGATTCAAGCACGAGCGGCACGGTGGTTGCGCGCCGGCCGCCGAAAATAATCGCCGAGATCGGCACGCCTTTGGGATCGTCGGCATGCGGCGAGAGCGCCGGGTTGTTCCGCATCGGCGTGGTGAAGCGCGAATTGGGATGCGCGGCCTTATCCCTGGAATCCTTCGACCACGGCCTGCCTTGCCAATCGAGCAGGCCCGCGGGCGGCGGCACGTCCATGCCCTCCCACCAGTAGTCGCCGGCGGGCGTCATCGCGACGTTGGTGAAGATCGAATCGTGCTCGACCATCTTCATCGCGTTGCGGTTCGATTTTTCACTGGTACCGGGCGCGACGCCGAAGTACCCGTTCTCCGGATTGACCGCCCAGAGCGCGCCATCGGGACCGACGCGCAGCCAGGCGATATCGTCGCCGACGGTCGAGACCTTCCAGCCCTTGAGCGCGGCGGGCGGCGTGAGCATCGCGAGATTGGTCTTGCCGCATGCGCTCGGAAACGCCGCCGCGACATAGGTGGTCTCGCCCTTGGGACTCTCGAGTCCCAGGATCAGCATGTGCTCGGCGAGCCATCCTTCCTTGCGCCCGAGCATCGAGGCGATTCTCAGCGCGAAGCATTTCTTGCTCAATAGCGCGTTGCCGCCGTAGCCGCTGCCCACCGACCAGATCGTGTTGTCCTGCGGGAAATGGCAGATCAGCCGCCGTTCGGGATTGAGATCGAGCGTGCAATGGAGCCCGCGATTGAAGTCGTCCGATTCGCCCAGCATCTCGAGCGCCGCGCGGCCCATCCGCGTCATAATTCCCATGTTGAGCGCAACGTAGATGCTGTCGGTCAGCTCGACGCCGACCTTGGAAAACGGCGAGCCGAGCGGACCCATTACGTACGGCACGACGTACATCGTGCGCCCGCGCATAGAGCCTTCGAGCCATCCGCGCAGCTTCGCGTAGGTCGCGGCAGGGTCAGCCCAGTTGTTGGTCGGGCCGGCCTCCTCTTTGGTCGGGGTGCAGACCAGGGTGAGATGCTCGGTGCGGGCGACATCGGTCGGATTCGAGCGATGAAGGTAGCATCCTGGATGCTTTTTCTGGTCGAGCGGAATTAAAACTCCCGCGGCTACGGCCTCGGCCGTGAGGCGGTTCTTTTCCGCCTCGGAGCCGTCACACCAGACGATTTGGTCGGGCCGGGTGAGCGCAGCGCACTCTTCGATCCATTTGTTCAGCGTGCGGCTTTGGCTCGGCGACTTTGCCGCGATAGAGCTTTGGGTCACGAACGACGCTCCATATTTCAATATACGGTCGGCGCCCCAGCAGACCTTCGTGACGATTTCATCACGAATTCACCCGAGAACCTACCATTAAACAAAGTATCATATGGAAGCCACAAAGTATAAGCGTGGCTTCTGTCGGCGGGTCAGAGTCGTCGATAGCGTCGCGTGGACGACAAATTAGCTATCAGTAGGCGGCGCTGGCGCGGGCGGCCTCGATCAGCCGCTCGATCTCGTCCTCGGTGAAGCCGGCCAGCAGCCGCGCCTCGCGCGCGATCGTGATCCGGTTCTCGTTGCCCTTGGAGTCCTCGAACGAGGTGCGGCCGCCGCGGGTGTTGAACAGATCGTCGACGCTGTCCTGAAATGCCTGCGCGCGCGCGAGCCGCTCCGGGTCGCCCTCGCAGAGCTTGCGCATCCACGTCGAGCCCATCCGCACATGCGTGATTTCGTCGGCCAGCACGTAATCGACGGCGCGCTCGATTACCTGGTCGCCATTTTTCTGCGCGATACGGATTAGCTGATCGAACACGTCGCATGCGAGGCCCTCGAGCCCCCGGTTGATCCCGGCGACGCGCGCCGCGGGATCGTCAGCCTGGGTGCATCGCCACAGGATTTCCGTTTCGGGATAGTCGCCGGGCGCGCCCTCCAGGTACTCGAGCAGCTTCTGGAAGATTTCGCTGTGGCGCGACTCGTCCCATACCTGGCGCGCCATATCGAGCTGGAACTCCCACGGCGCGTCGGGAAAATCGAACAGCGTGCGGCCCGCCGCCTCCATCGCCTGCAACTCGCCGCAGAAGATTCCATGGAGCCGCGCGCGCAGCGCCTCATGGTCGAACGGAAGTATCCGGTCGTCGAGCCCCAGCTCCTCGCGAATCTCGCGCATCCGGCGTCCGCGCATCAGGACGAAGTTGTCGGGGCGGGCAAGGCGGTCGGCGGCGATCATTTTTTGCATCGGATTAGGCTCCGCGATTCGATTCGGTATCGGCTACTCAGTCGGCTAGTCACTTCACGATTTGGCAACGCGGCATCACGCCTCAGTAGACCGGGCTTCGCGCCACGGCCTGTGTCAGGCGATCGATCTCCTCGTCGCTGAAGCCGGCCAGGAGGCGCGTCTCGCGCGAGATCGTGAGCGTCGCGTCGAAAGCGATCTCGCGTCCGCCCACGCTTTGCGCCACCTGCGGCGCCTCCTCCATCGTGGTGCGGAAGCCGTCGAAGTTAAACAGCGCGTCGATATTCTCCTGAAAGGCGAGCGCTCGCGCGAGCCGCTCCGGATCGCCCTCGCAAAGCTTGCGCATCCACTTCGAGCCCATCCGCACGTGCGTTATCTCATCCGCCAGCACGTAGTCGACCGCGCGCTCGATAATCGGATCGCCGAGCTTTTGCCCGAGCCGGATTATTTGCTCGAAGACGTCGCATGCAAGTCCTTCGAGTCCGCGGTTGATTCCGGCGACGCGCACCGCGGGATCATCGGCCAGCGTGCACGACCATAAAATCTCGCTCTCCGGAAATTCGCCGAGATAGGAGCCGACGTACTCGAGGAGCTTCATGAAAATCTCGGTATGGCGCGACTCGTCCCAGACCTGCCGCGCCATGTCGAGCTGGAACTCCCACGGCGCGTCGGGAAAATCGAACAGCGAGCGGCCCGCCGCCTCCATCGCCTGCATCTCGCCCGCGCATATCCCATGGAGCCGGCCGGGCAGGAAATCCTCCTCGTACGGCATCATGTTCTGCGGCGACAGATTCTGGTCGATTCGCGCCTGGCGCGTGCGCTCGATCGGCACCATGATAGTGCGCTCGGGACGCGCCAGCCGGTCAACGGGAATCATCCTTTGCATCGTGAGCTTCTCCTGACGCTCAAGCCGGGCTGCTCCACCCGGTGCGGCCGCCCGACAGATTATACGCTTCCCAGATCATCCAGCGCCCCTCGACGGGCCCGATTCGGAACTGCGCCGTGAACGGCTCGGCGCCGGGACTGAGTAGCTTGCCCTTTACATAGTAATGATCGTTCGATCGCGCGTACGAGATGATATGCGCCGCGCTCGAGCCGACGCGCGATCGCAGCGCGTCGGTGACCCGCAGGACCTCGGTCAGTGCCTGCGGCATCGCAAGCGCTTCGACTTCATCGAGGCGTCCGCCGGCCAGCAACTCGAAGAGCGCCGCCCCGGCTTCCATCATCGCCGGCGGCATCTCGCGCCGATTCGCGATCGGCTGCGGTCCCATCACGTTGGCACGCTTTCCGAGTTCAGCCATCGCGCTTCTCCACCGCAACGGGCCTCGGAGGGCCAACGCGGCTCCAGGGCATGTTGTCGCGCGTCAGATACTCGAGCTCGGCGATCCGCCATCGTCCGTCTTCCGCCGCGCCCCATCGCACCTGCGTCAACGCCGATCCGCGCGCGCCGCTAAGCCGGACCTTGACGACATATTGCGGCCCGATTCGCGCCCGCGCCACGACCGCGAAGCGATCGAACGGACCCTGTGCGAGCGCCCCCGCGATCGCGGTCCGATACCCTTCGAGCGCCCGCGCCGCAACGGCCGCCTCGGCCGCGGCCGTGTCGCCGGCGATGATCGCGCGCGCGTGCGCTTCGACCGCCTCGTTCAACTTGATTATCTCAGGACGCGGCAGCATCAGCTTCTTCCGAACTTCCGATTCTCGTTGGCGTCTTCGACTTCCAGCCCCGTGACGCCGCCCGCCTGCGCGAGCAACTCTTCAAGATGCGCCTGCCACTTGGCGGCTCGCCGGCTCTTTTCCGGCGTGTCGAGCAGATCGCCGAGCAGCACCATTCCGCGCTCGATATGGCGCTTTTCGTCCTCGACCAGCCGCGCCAGAATCCGCAGCGTCGGCGGCTCGTAGACCGGATTCGCCGCTTCGACATGCGCGCTGTAATGGGTCACCAGATGCGGTTTCAGGACGCGATAGATTCCGACCAGCCGCTCGATCGTCTGCTCCCACTGTTCCTGGTCTTCGATCGCGTTGATAAAAATGGTGAACGCTTCGTTGGGCGATCGCGAAGTCTGCGCGCGGCTGCGCAGTTCACCCAGCCGTTTGCCGAGCGCGTCGGTATGGAGCGCGCACTCATAGACCTGGCGCGCCATTTCGAGCTTGACCGGAATCTCGGGCGTGAGCGCGATCCATCCCGCCATCATCCGCATCATCCGCTCTTCGGCGAAGCGGTAGTTCATGAGGTATTGCGCGCTTTGCTTGACGCTGTAGACCCCATCGAGCGTGCGCCGATCGTAAAACGCCATCCCCGTTAACTCCTTCGCAGAGACTAAGCCTTCGCGGCTCTCTCGCCCGCCGCGAAAAACCTTCCCGCGACTATCGCCGCGATCTCGCGCTTGTAGGTTTCCTTGTCGGTCGAGACTAGGTAGTCGCAGCCCATCGCCCAGCCCGAGCAGAGCATATGAATCGCCTCGACGGCGCTATGGAGGTCGCCGAAACGGATCACGCCCGCGCGCCGCCCGCGTTCGAGCAACTCCTCGACCGTCGAGGTGTAACGCGCCACGCTCTGGCCCAGCGCGGAGCGATAATCGGCGTGGCGCGCGAGGTAGCGCACCTCCTGGTTGATCGTGCAAAAGGCCTCGCGATGGCTGTCCGTTACATCGATAACCGCGCCCATCAGCGCGACCAGTTCGCGCCGCGGATTGTTTGCGCCACGGCGGCGCACGTCGGGAATCATCTCGATCAGCTCGCCGATCATCGAATCGACGATCAGCAGTAGGATGTCGTCCTTGCTCTGAAGGTAGACGTAGATCGAGCCCGCCGCGAGACCCGCTTCAAGTGCGATCTCCTTGACCGTCGCGACATGGAAGGACTTGCGTTCGAGCACGCGGCATACGGCGAGAAAAATCTGGCGGCGCCGCGCGAGCGTGAGTTCGTCGCGCGCGTCATCGATCGCGAGCGGAGCGATATTCCGGATCGCGGCTTTGATAGCGTTGCGCACGATTCGTTCGCGACTCCTGTTCGGCTCGTGATCCTTGCCGGCGCCGCCCGGCGGCTTTGGATTTCCGCCAAGGCCCCCGACCGTGCTTCTTTTTATGAATGAATGCCCATTCATTTGTCAATGAGCAAATTAAGCGGTAGCTTGCCATTCTCGGGGGCTTTCCGATGGATGATCGATACTTTCTAAGGCCGGGCGGATTCGAGCGCGTCTTCAATCGCACTTTCGGCGCGTTGATCCGCCTCGGAATCGGCCTGCGTCACAACTATGTGCTCGAAGTGCGCGGCCGTAAGAGCGGCAACGTCTACACCGCGCCAGTGAACCTGATCGCGATCGAAGGGCGCGACTATCTTGTGGCGCCCCGCGGCGAAACCAACTGGGTCCGCAACGCGCGCGCGGCCGGCCGGATAGCACTCGTCAAGGGACGCAATCGCCGCGAGTTCACCCTGCGTGAGCTCGCCGCTGCCGATCGCCCGCCGATCCTCAAAGCCTATCTCGATCGCTATGCGCCGACCGTCCAGCGCTACTTTCCGATTCCCAAGGGCTCGCCGGCCGATTCGTTTACGGAACTCGCCGTGCGCTACCCGGTCTTCGAGCTCACGCCGGCTAATCGATAACGCGAAGCTCGGTCTCGACGAACTCCTTACGCGCCGCATCCCATGTGAAAGCAGCCGCGCGCGCGAACTTTCCCGCCCGTACCGATATGACGACATAGGCCGTATCGGGATAGTCGGGCTCGTCCGGATCGAACGAGCACGCCTGCGCGCGATCGGTCGCTGAAAAGTAGGCGTCGTGGTCGGGATGCGAATGATAGACGATGCGAAGCTGAAGCTTGCGCTGGTCGATCTCTTCGAGCACCGCCAGATGCTCCTTCGGCTCCATCAGGAAGGCCGTGCGGGCGTCGCGCGGGAACCCGGCGGGGTCCTTCTCGTGCATCGCGTTCTGGATATTGCTGATCGGCCGCACAAGCTCCAAGCCGGTGTCGCCGATTACGAAGCCGCTGCATTCGAACGGGAACTCGCTCTCAGCCTGGGCCACAATCAAAGCGAAGCTCGCGCGGCGGATTTCTATCTGCTTCATCGGTTCGTCACGATTCGAGGTTAGCGGGGGGACGGGCTCGTTCACAATCGCGCACAATATGCCGGGCCCGTGCTACTCGGCGGTCCGCTTGCCCGCGGCGCCGGAGCGAAGTAGTAGAGGGCGCATGGAACGCACAGCTATTACGCTCGGTGGTGTCGCAATCGCGTCGTCGGTGATGAACGCTTCGGGGCCGCATTCGGCGGAGCGGGGAGAGCTCTACGAGCTTGGCGCGCGCCATCGCGGCGCCCTGGTTTTCAAGTCGTGCAATATCGCCGGCCTCGACGCGCCCGACAATCTCAAGAACCGCGGTGTCGCGCACTTTGCCGCGATCGCGCGCGATCTCGTTGCGCGCGGCAAGGTGATCAGCGGCAGTGTCGTGGGCGCCAGCGAGGACGAGATTGTGACCGTCGCGACGGAACTCGATCGCGCGGGTGCGCGGATTATCGAGCTCAACCTCGCCGACGACTACGTCGCCAAGTCCGTCGCGCCGTTCGCCTCCGTCGAGCGGCTCAAGGGTCTTCTCGACCGAGTCCGAAGTTCCGTCGGCGCGGCGATCGCGGTCAAGCTGCCGCCCGGTCCCTCCGTGATCGGCCCCAAGGCAATCGCCGATCTGTTCAAGGCTTCAGGAGTAAAGATCGTGCTCTGCGCCAACGATCTTCCGAAGGACCTCGAGATCGATTCTGCAACCGGAGTGATCAAAGGCGCGGCGCGGCCACTCTCGCAGGCCAACACCTTCTGGCGCGAGGCCGCCGGCGCTTTCGACATCGTCGCGGTGGGCGGAATCAATAGTGGACGCGACGCCTATATCGCTCATCTGACCGGTGCCCGCGCGGTGCAGGTCGGCTCCGCGCTGATCAAGGAAGGCGCGGGAGCGCTGGGCCGAATCGACCGCGAGCTCGGCGAGATGCTCGAAGCGAACGGCAAGGCGTCGGTCGGCGATATCGTGGGACAGGCGCGCTTCGAAGGCTGACCCGCCGCTCGCCATTACATCCATCTTGCGCGCGATCACTCCGCCGGCGCCCGCCCTGGCCCGGCTCTGCGTCGCAGCCGCGGAGCATCGTTCATTAAATTAGCCGCGGTTGTTTCCATTGACAGTAAATCTAAAGAGTGGGAAGCCTGACAAGTGGGGCGGGACGCTCGATCAACTCCGGGATTTCAGAGAGGTGACAGAATCGAAACGTAGCGAATAAAAGGCCAGCCGCCAGGAGGGGCCAAGGATGAAGACCGTCGGAAGATTGTTGCTTATCGCGTTGGTTTTGGCTTTCAGCTCGACGATGGTTTTTGCGCAGGCTGATCTGCCGGGGATGCAACAATGGATGCAGGCTTCGGCCAACGAGGGAACCATCCCCGTCGGCACGAAGATCACCATGGCCAACTGGCAGCAATACAAGCAGTTCATACCGTACAGTATGACGGCGCTCTTCGAAGGCAGCATGGGCTCCTGGAAGATGCCGGCCGACGTCGAGATTGATATCGGCACGACCGAGCACGGATTGCTTCCCAAGAGCTATATCGCCGCAACCGAGAAGTACGGCGACCAGACCCGGCTGGTCTATCTGCCCGACGGCCATATCGATATCCAGGACTACCACGGCGGCGTCCCGTTCCCGAATCCGAAGGATCCGGATATGGGAACCAAGCTGCTGGCCAACAACTTCTTCGCGTACGTGCCGTCGCTCTACCTCAACAGCCCCAACAACACGGGCTCGCTGTGGTTTCAGGATCGCCACGGCAATATCGTGAATCAGACCATCGACGTGGTCTATCGCCAGAGCGGATGGAATACCGATCCGGGCGTCCCGGTGGACGAGAGCTACGATCCCGGTACCTGGTACACCGAATGGAGCATGGTCGAGAGCCCCGAGCAGTCGAAATACACGGCGCTGCTTTCGGTCTTCTACAAGGATCAGCAGGCGAATCCGTTTCCCGATACATACGTCTTTGTGCCGGCGCTGCGCCGTTCGCTGCGGCTTTCGGTTTCGGCGCGATGCGCTCCGATCTACGGCAGCGATTGGACCAACGACGACGCCAAGACGATCGGGTTCAACGGCGGCACCTCGCTCTTTAACGGCAAGATGCTCGGCGAGCGCAAAGTTATCGGCCTGGTCGACTACAATCAGCAATACGCGCAGTTTCCGGCCAACTGGGATATGCCGCTGGGCTTCCCCAAGCCCTCGTGGGGACAGTGGCAGTTGCGTGACGTGTATGTCACGGACATCCGCCGCATCCCGTCCGCAGCCGCCGGCTACTGCTACGGCAGCCGCATCATGTATATCGACAAGGAGTTCTTCTATTCGCTGTGGACCGATCTATACGACGCGAATATGAAGCTCTGGAAGGCGCAGTTCTGGGGTCCGCGGGTTCGCCAGGTGCCTGGCGTCGGGCGCGTGATCACCAACAGCGTCGGATGCGCCTCGTATGACCTGCAGAACTACCACGCGACCTACTGGTCAAGCGCCGGTAATCCGCGCTCGGCCGATCCGCTGTTCAACTCCGATGCGCCGGCCGAGTTTCATGACGGCATAAAGTACGGCAATCCGTCGGGACTCTCGCAGATCGAGCGGTAAGCGCCGCGCACGGGCGCATGGTCTGAATTGCGCAATAACCGAGGGGCGGCGGCAGGATTCCATCTTGCCGCCACCCTCGTATCTGTCAACGGCGGCCTCGCCGGGCGGCCTCGCCTGCCTCTGTCGAGGCGTGACCCGCGACAGCGCGGCGTACCCCGATTCCATTCGCCAGGGGTATGCAGGATCGCGCGGCGCTGGGCGAAGTTTCGGGCTTGGGGTGAAATAGTTGGGGGTGAAATGGTTTCACGTGAAACCATTTCACCCCCAACTATTTCACCCGCACAGACAACCTCACGGAGCAGCGCTGCGAGCGTCAGCCTTCGCAATCGTGGCCGTGAACACGAATCCCGCCGCGACGCCATCAGCGCAGCCCGCTGATAAGGGCAAACCCTTACCGTTCTTTCAGCCGATTGCTGACGTGGGTTTACGGCCTCGCCCGACGCCGTGCGATTGGCCGCGGGTGGCTTGCCGCGCGAGGATGTTGGCATGCGCAGACTGGCGATGCACGGGCGATCGGGCGGAGGTCCGGGGCGTGTGTCCAGGACTGAAAGGAAGCTCGCGGAGCGGCTAAAAACTTATGATCACGCAGTATGTCCGGGAGCACGACCGGACCGGAATTGGAGTTGAGGCATGACGCATGAGCAGCCGCGGCCGACCGCCTATATTCTGAAAAAGTATCCCAGGCTGTCGGAAACCTTCATCCTCAACGAAATGCGCGCGCTGGAGCGGCTGGGAACGCGGCTGCAGGTCTTCTCGCTGCTGCGGACCGAGGGATCGATTGCTCATCCGGCGGTTGCGGAAGTGCTAGCGCCCGTGACCTACTTCCCTGAGCGATTGTGGACCAGGGTTGCGGCTGTCGCCAAGGCCCATATGACTATCGCGATGACGGCGCCGGTCCGCTATTTCCACGCGGCCGGGCTGGCGCTCCTGTGGTCGGCGCGTTCGCGCCGTCCGCTGAGCGTGTGGAAGAATTTTGCCCGTTCCGCATACGTGGCTATCGGTTGCCGTCAGCATCGAGTCCGGCACATTCATGCACACTTCGCCAACGCGCCGGCCACGGTTGCGCGCCTGGTGAGTGTGATGTGTGGCGTTCCCTACAGTTTCACCACGCATGCCAAGGATTTGTATCTGACGCCGCAAAAAGTGATGCGGCGGCGCATTGGGTCGGCACGCTTCGTCCTGACCTGCACGCATTACAATCTTGACTATCTGCGCAGTTTCACGCCCGCTCAGGATTGGGCCAAGCTTCATCTCGTTTACCACGGCATCGATCTGGCGGAATTCCAGCTCCAGCCGGGCGCCCTCAACGGCGCCTCGGGTAACGGAAAGGCTGCCGCCGCCGCGGCTCCCCTCATCTTGTCCGTCGGGCGCCTGGTCATGAAAAAAGGAATGGCCGATCTTATTTCGGCCTGCCGAATGCTGAAGGGCCGAGGAGTTCGATTCCGCTGCATCATCGTGGGTGAAGGACCACTTCGGGCCGAACTCGATTCCCAGATCCGCGAGTTTGGCCTGGAGAGCCTTGTGACCCTGGCAGGAGCGATGGGCCATGATCGCCTGATTTCATTATACGGTCGGGCCAGCGTGTTCACCCTCGTCCCGCATATTACGGAAGACGGCGACCGCGACGGCATTCCCAATGTTTTGGGCGAAGCGATGGCCGCCAGAATTCCGGTCGTTTCCACCTCCATCTCCGGTATTCCCGAACTGATAGAAGATGGCCGAACGGGCCTACTCGTGGCTTCGAGGGATCCGGCCGCCCTGGCCGATTCGCTCGAACGCCTGCTCCGCGAGCCGGGGTTGAGACAGAAGCTTGTGGTTGCCGCTCGGCGCAAAATCGAACACGGCTTCCAATGCTGGGAAACCGCCAAGGCGCTGCGGACTCTGCTGTCGGAAGGACATTCGTGAACGTCGCGGGCGGCGCAGCCGCGATCGGCCGCTTCCACCATGTCAATCGTTAGTCCAGGCCCGGCGCGGCTTCTGCTGGTGCGTCACGCCGAAGCGGAGTGGAATCAGAGCGGACGCTATCAGGGCCGAAGCGAATCGCGGCTCTCGCCACGCGGCGAGGAGCAGGCGCAGGCGCTGGCCAATCGGCTCGCGACCTCCGGCGTTGTGGCTATCGTCGCCAGTCCTTTGCGGCGCGCATCCGAGACGGCACAGATCGTTGCGCGCCGGCTCGGTCTTGCGGTCGTTACCGATAATCATCTGTTGGAACTCGCATACGGCGAATGGGAGGGACTTTCGCAGCCGGAGGTCAAGCTGCGATGGCCAAAGATGCTCCGGTTGTGGAAAACAGCGCCCGAACAAGTGACATTTTCCAGCGGCGAATCGCTCAAAGATGTGTGTGAGCGCGTGCGGTCATTTCTGGCAAGCGCGGCAGCACAGGCGGGGCCGCTTCTGGTGGTGACCCACGACGCGGTCGTAAGGGTCGCGGTTCTCGAAGCGCGTGCTGAACCACTGTCGGAGTTTCGCCGGGTGCGGGTCGAAAATGCCTCGATCACCACTCTCGTTCGTCAAGGCAACCGTTTCACAGTCGAGAGAATCAATGATGTCGGGCATCTTGAGGGTGGTGGCGTCCAGCCTCGACGCGATCCGAGCGGCGCGTCAGGCTAAGAGCGCGAATGCGTTTCCCGATACGGCAGTCTTCGTGCCTGCGCTTCACGGGCACGCGGCGGCTTTCGGTCTCGGGCACCCTTGGCGTTTACTCGAGTTTTCCGATCAGGACGAAAAGAGGCGGCTTGCCGACCCCGTTGGGGCTCTGTTAGTTTTGAGCGGCTAAGGTTGAAAGAGAGTTCCTTCCTTCTGGCGAGCGAAGTCCCCGTCGTCTAGCCCGGCCTAGGACACCGGCCTTTCACGTCGGTAACACGGGTTCGAATCCCGTCGGGGACGCCATCTTTTCCGAGGAAAGCCACGCGGCTTCTCTGAGCAGGCCGGTCCACCGTTCAAACTGTGGCGGGCCGGGCCTGGCGCCAATGGCCTTCGATCTTGAAATCGGAAAGACAGTCAGGCTGAACGCTCGATCGGCACCTCGACGCTAATCGTGGTTCCCTGTCCGACATTCGAGCAGACTTCTATCCTGGCGCCGATCATGTGGGCCCGTTCACGCATCCCGACCAATCCGATCGCGTGCTGATCCGAAATCTTGTCGACATGGAAGCCATTACCATTGTCCTCGATCGCAACACGAAGACTCGGGCCGTCGTTGGAGAGGCTGATATGAATTTCCCTGGCCTTTGAATGCCGGCCAATATTGCTCAAAGCTTCCTGAACGATCCGGTAGAGGTTAAGGCCAGCTTCGTGCGAAAGCTCGATACTTGAGCTTCCGAGATTGTCGGAAAGCCGCAAAGCCATCCCGCTGCGGTGAGCGAATTCAGCGGCGTAAGCTTTAAGCGCCTCCAGTGGATTAGTCTCTTTGAGTTCTGACGGCCGCAGTGCCGCGCTCAGTTCGCGCGTGACCCGAATCGCCTCACGGACGGTCTCGGTCGTATCCATGAGGCGCGCTCGGCGGTCCTCGCCAGGATCAGTAAAATGGCGCAGACTCCAATCGAGATCCAGGCTCACCGCCGTCAGCAACTGTCCAATCTGGTCGTGCAGCTCACGGCTCATCCATCTGCGTTCATCCTCCTGAACCGTCAGCAGCCGGGCCGCAAGGTTGCGGAGTTGTGCGCTGGACCCTATCGCGAGATCCCGGGTTCGATGGAGTTCCTCGAAACTTTGCCGCAGAGAGCTTTCGTGGTCACGGATACTGGACATCAGCAGCCACATCAGCACGCCGACCACGGTATAAATAAGCGAAGTAGTGCCAGCCTCGAAGTATTCGCTGATCGAGGCGAAGGTATAGACTCCGAGAAAATTGAGAAAATCGGCGACCACGATGACGATCGCCAGTTCCGCGAAGGTGAGGCTGAAGGCGGCCTCGAGCACCGGCACGATCATCAGTGCGAAGTACTGACTATCCTCCTCCCGCGAAAGCATCGTCAGAGTGGCGGCGAGTATCGTATTCAACGCTATCGAGCACCAGGAGAGCAGCCACTGCGCATTCGGTGACAGCGGCGTCCGCTTCATCCGAATCCACACCAGCTCCGCCATCTCGATTATCAAACCGGTAGCGAGCGTCATCGTAACCGGCATTGAAAACCTGCCGAAGTATCCGACGAAAAGGGTTTGGCTCAGCAGTAACGCTCCGATCATGACGAGATTGAGCGTGGTGAAAATCGTTTTCTGCCGACGAGGCGAAGTGATCAGCATCGGCGTCGAGCCCGGCTGCCAATCTTGAGCGGATTTATTTTTCAACGTCCAAAACCGGCTCATCTCAATAGCGTTTCTGGGAGCGATGGCCGAGCTATGGTAGCTGTTTCTCCCTGATGTAGCCAAACCTGCCGCATAGTTGATTTCAAGGTTCAATCTCAATGCAGGGCAGGCTTTGGCGCTGCGCGGTCGCGCGGCGCAGCGGTCATTTGACCTGACCAACTGGAAACCCATAAAAGCTAAGAGCAAGAATCATATGTTGCTCAGGCGCGCCGCAGCCTCCTCCTCGGGTCACACGATTGTGATCGTGGACGATCAGGAGGAGACCCTAATCTCCAGTCGAATGTTGTTGGAGAGAGAAGGGCACCAGGTCCTCACCGCCGCAAGCGGCGCAGTCGCGCTGGAGGTGTTGAACTCTTACCGCGTGGATTTGCTGCTGATCGATTATTTCATGCCGCGGATGAACGGAGAGCAACTGGTTCAAGCTATCCGATCTTTTGATCAGGAAGTTCAGGTTATTCTGCAAACTGGCTATTCGGGGGAGAAGCCGCCGCGCGAGATGATGCGGTCGCTCGATATACAGGGTTATCATGACAAGGCCGATGGGCCTGACCGGTTGCTTCTGTGGGTGGATTGCGCGCTCAAAGCGTCGGACCAACTGCGGCGGGTGACAGAGACGAGGGCGAAGCTGCTCGAATCGGAGCAGCATCTGCGGCGTCTTTCGAGCCGGCTGCTGGATGTGCAGGAAGAGGAGCGCTCGCGTATCAGCAGTGAGCTGCATGATCAGCTCGGGCAACTTCTGACGGCGATAGGCCTCGGCGTGGAATGGGCGCTTCATCATTGTGCGGGAGAATCGACCGAAATCCTGAGGCAACTAAAGCAATCAAAGCGGCTGGCGGACGAAGCGATCCAGAAAATGCGGGAGATTTGCTCGACCTTACGGGTGGCCGACTGGAGCGATCGCGGACTGGCCGCGTCACTGCGGGCATGCGCATTGGAGTTCGAGCGCCGCATCCCGATCACAGTCAGGTTCTTCGGGCCGCAAGCGGATGAAGAGCTCGATGGGGAAGTGATTCGAAATGTCTGTCGTATCGTTCAGGAAGCGCTAAACAATGTTGCCCGCCACGCGAGAGCTACCGCGGTTTCCATCAGTCTGAGCCGCCACGACGATCAGTGGATACTCTCACTCGCGGATAACGGGGTGGGCTTTGATACCGCCAAGGGTTTGGATTCACGCGCGACCGGACTTATCGGAATGCGCGAGCGAGCGCGCCGGATCGGAGCACAGTTCGAGGTGGAATCGGTTCCGGGAGGGGGAACCCGCGTAAGGCTGAACGTTGGAAGATATGCGCGGGTGCAACCGGAAGCTTGATGGTAATCTGCCAGGCTGGACGATCGAATGCCAAGGGATGCAAATTCTAAAGGGATAACAGGACGATGCCAATCAGCGTCTTGCTAGTGGATGACCATGCGATCGTGCGCGAGGGGCTCAGGCGGCTGCTCGAGGACTATCCCGAAATCAAAGTTGTCGGCGAGGCTACCGACGGAAACGAAGCGCTGCGCATGGTGCGCCAACTGAAGCCCGACGTGGTGCTCATGGATCTGTCGATGCCGGGTCTGGACGGACTCGAGGTGACCAAGCGAATTGTCGACGAGGGGCTCGAATCGCGGGTGCTGATTCTGACGATGCATGCGAATGAACACTATGCGGTGCGTCTATTGCGAGCCGGAGCGCACGGATTTGCTGGAAAAGGGATCGCAAGCGAGGAGCTGGCCGAAGCGATCGGCAAAGTCAGCCGAGGTCGCAGATATCTTCCCGCGGCGCTCATGGACGCAGTGCCGTTGTCTTACGGTAGCAAGGTCGGCGGCGCCTCTCCTTTGGAAACGCTCTCGGACCGGGAATTCCAGGTGCTCAAGCTGCTGACTGACGGGCTGAGCGGGTCGGAGATTGGGGAGAAGCTGCATCTGAGCGTCAAGACTATCGACACCTATCGGGCGCGGCTGCTCGCTAAGCTCGATCTTAGTTCGACGGCTGAGTTGATACGCTTCGCGTTGCGCCACGGCGTGGTGGAAAACACCTGGTAGGAAGCGAAGGTTCTTGTAGGGGAATCACTGATACGGCTTTCAGGGTTTGCCCTATCCAGCGGCGCGACAGCCAGGGGGTAAGATACCTCCATGTTATCTCAGCGACGTTGGCGAATTCTGGCTTTATTACTGCTCGTTTGCTGCGTGATAGCCGCCAATCCAGCTCCGACCAAAGCCGGATGTGGCTGTAGCAAACCGCCACCGCTGCCTGGGGCGGTCATTCCTAACGTTGCCTTTGAAGGGATGTCGGTGACGTTGTTCAATCCCGTCTTCGCAGTGGGACAGATCTGGACGGTCACTTTCACGGGCACCTCAGGCTCGATGGCGGTGACGGTGCCCGTGATAAGCCGGCGCAATATCACCGACGCGACTGGAAAAACGGTAACGCCACAGTTGCCGGTTTCGGTGCCGGAGGTGCTTGGTCCCGTGGCGATCTCGGCTACGGACGGAAGCTCGTCGATGACTATTCCGGCGAGTGACTTCATGGTACTCGGCAAGCCGGTAGCCGTGGCTGAGTCCAATCAGGAAATAAGCTCAGCGGCGTATTCGGTAGGGGTCGGACTGGACGGAACGTTGTGGGTTGGGATCGGTGGATTAGCCGACGTCTGTGAGCCAATTGAAATCGACGCCAAGTTCACGGGATATCCGTTGCAGTTTGGCTTCGGTGATGTTTCGATTATCAACCTGCAGGGATTTTTCATCGACACGTTGAACACGCAAAGCGCAGGCCATGTGGCCTTTCAACCCGCCGACGATCCGACTGAAGACAGCACCAAGTTGATCTATTTTCGGCATAGTTTCGAGCAGTACTGCCACGATCATCTGCCGGGTGGCCCGCTGCAGGTCGATCCCCTCGACCCCAACTGGCATCTGTCGGGCTCGCCCCATGTTGACTATTCGACGCTGTTTTTTGCGATCTCGGGGGTACTTCCCGATGGCTCGACGCCAACCCCGGGCGCACTCGCTGCAAATCTCGATCTTCAAGTAACCGTGTATACAGATACTCAGGGCTTATCGTGGGCGCCCGAACAGCCAGAAGAGGATGTGGCCTCGGGCTCGGCGCCGGCTGCGACTTCGAGTCCGTCACCGATTCCAACAGCGGCCGCGGCCTCGCCACTGCCCACGCCGACCGGCGGTTAGAATGAGGCGTTATTGACTCGACCCGGCTTCCAGTCTGATCGTCGGCGAGAGAGGCGGGAGTTTGTAACGGCTATCGATAAGAGGTCGCGTAAGGACTATTCCAGAATGCGGATAGCGGGAGTCCTTGCGGACTGCCTGTTGGTGGCTTTTGGGGCGATCCTCTACACTGTGGCTATTCCGCCCGCTGGATGGAGTCTGGCGGGCTGGTTTGCATTGACGCCGCTGATGCTACTGGCGCGGCGTCATGACGCAAGATGGGCGGCATTGGGGGGATTCGCCTATGGAACACTGATCTCCGCCGGAGTGGCCGGGTGGCTGCGGGGCGCTATCTCGACCTACTTTAATCTCGCACCGCCGTCTGGTTTTCTGCTGACCTTCGCTGCCTACGGATACTATGTGGGTACATATACGGCTCTGGGAGCCGCCGGATGGTCCCTGTTGATGCGCTGGGAAAGGCCGGTGCTGCGCTGGGTCTCGGTGCCGGCGTTGTGGGTAGGTATCGAGTTTGCGCGCGCGACACTATTGGCTGGATTTTCATGGGAACTGTTAGGCTATACCGTTTACCGTGACATTCGCCTGATTCAAATCGCCGATATCACCGGCGTGTGGGGATTATCTTTCCTGATCGCATTCACCAGTTATGTAGTCGCTGAGTTGGTAGCTGCTGTTATCCCGGGCGGTGAGTGGTTTGGCTTTAAGCGAAGGTTCTCACTTGTGCCGCCCGTCGCGGCGACTGCGAGCATTGCGCTGGTACTGCTTTATGGCCAGATCAGGTTGATAAACTGGTCAGACACAAAGAGCTCGGACTCGGCGAGCGTCGCGCTGGTCAGAACAAATCCGTCCGATGCTAAACGGTTTCAGCGAATGCGCTACGCCTCGAACATGGCGGAGTACGTGCGTCTAACCGAAGCGGCGGTTGCGCCGGGCAGAGTCGATCTGGTGGTATGGCCCGAATTCGCCCTGAGCTTTTATCTCGACCACGAACCAGTGGTGCGCGCGCAACTGGGGGTGCTCGCGCGCAGTTTGCGATCAGCGCTGCTGATCGGTGCGCCGCGATTCAACAGTGCTACTGGTCGGGCACGGGTCTACAACTCCGCCTTCTTTTTCAGTGCCGATGGAACCCTGGAAGGCTACTACGACAAAATCCGTCTGCTGCCTTTTGCGGAATATCAGCCTGCGATCGCCCCTGCTATAGCCGCCCGTGTGCCGGAGGACCCGAGCGGGTTCAGCGCTGGCGATCGATCGGTCGTCTTCGACCTTCCATCGACGACCTTTGGAGTACTAATCTGCTATGAAGTGACGTATCCCTCGCTGGCCCGGCGACTGACGCTGGCGGGAGCTCAGTTTTTGGTAAACATTTCGAACGATAGCTGGTTGACTAAGGAGGGCGACGCGGCGGCCCTGCAACATTTTTCGATGGCCGTGTTCAGAGCCGTGGAAAACAAGCGGACCGTGGCGCTATCAACCATCCGCGGCATTTCCGGTTTCGTTAGTCCCGTTGGCCGGCCATATAGCGTGTCCGGCGAAGGTCGGGGAGTGATTATTGGAAGTGTCCCGCTTGGTCACAAACTGACGATCTACACGCGCCTGGGCGATTGGTTCGCCTGGCTTTGCAGCGCCCTGGCCGTTGCGGCCGTGGTCGGGAGCCGCTGGGAGCGAGCATGACGGCTCTAACGCGCCAACGAAGGCGCACCTGCTATGCAGCGGCGCTCGCGCTGACCGTGCTTGGGATCGCACTCGTATGTACGCTGACGAGCCGGCGCTGGATTGGCCGGACGTTTCCCGGCTTTTTCGTGATGGCCAACAAAGTGGTCGCCTCGGTCAGCCTGCCGGACTGGCCGGTGGCGGGGAGCGGGATTTATCAGCGCGCCGTCATTGCGGTAAACGGGACGCCCGTGGCGGACGCGAACGAGATCTACGCAGCCGTGCAACGCCTGCCGGTGGATTCCGAGATTAGCTATGCGCTTGAAGAGGGTAATACGAAATCGACGGTGGTCATGCGATCTCGGAGGTTCGACTACGAGGACTATGTTCTTATCTTTCCCCCATACCTGTTGTCCGGTATCGCACTTGCGCTGATCGGAATTGTGGTGTGGTGGCTGGCGCCGGAAGCGCCCGCCAGCAAGGCGTTGCTCATAGGCGGCATTGCGGGCGGCGTGTTCGCGGTTACCGCGACGGATCTATATTCACCCGGGCATTTTTTCCGCTTGCACATCCTGGGCGAGGCGTTTTTTCCCGCCAGTCTGGAGATCCATCTTGCATTGGTATTTCCGGCGGATCGGTTGCGGCGGTGGCGCAAGGTACTCGTGGCCGTCCCGTACGCGGTCGCAGTCGCACTCAGTGTACCGTACGAGATCTACCTGTATAGGCCGGCGGTCTATTCACTGATTCATAATCTATGCATGATCTACGCTGGGGTCGGCGGTGCTATTCTGCTTGGCGCGGTTACATGGGACTACTTCAGCAGTGAGTCGTATGCGGTCCGCCAGCGGATACGGATCATACTACTTGGACTGATCGCCGGTTTTGGTTTCCCGGGATGTCTGATGTTCTATTCTGGGATCGCCGGAGGCGGCATCCCGGTGAATTACGCGGGCTACACGGTCTTCCTTTTTCCGCTGAGCGTGGGTTATGCGGTTCTCAAGCATGATCTTTTCGAAATTGACCGATTCCTCAAGCGCAGCGTCTATTATCTCGCCCTTACAACAACGCTGATTGTCGGGTACGTAGGACTGCTGAACATCCTCGACCTGGAACTGCACACCTCGAAATTCGGCCATTCGCTGGCCTTTTCGCTGCTGTTTCTGTCGGGCGCGGCCTTGATGCTGAATCCGCTCAAGAATCTGCTGCAAGGATCGATCGATCGGATATTTTTCCGACTGCATTACGATCCCCGGGCGGTCCTTGAAGCCAGCGGAGCGGCGCTGACCTCGACCCTTCGGCTGAACGAAACCATGTCGATCATCTGGAACACGATCGCAACAACTTTGGCGGTCAGGCAGTGTGCTATCTTTCATTTCAAGGGCTACCCGCGAAGATATGCTTGGGCATACCCGCCCAGAGGGGATGCTGTCGTGTTCGCGCCGGACCATCCATTGGTGCAGAGGCTCAAGTGTTCCAGGAAGAAAGTCTTCACCCCGGAGGACGGGAGGGGCTCAGAGCTGGGCACCGAACTGGAAGCGGGCGCGCGTGGTGCGCTGGCGGAGCAAGGCGCGGCGCTCGCGGTGCCTCTGGAGCTAAACGACGATCTGCTGGGATTCATTTTGCTAGGCCGCAAGGAGTCGGGCGCTTTCTTTTCGGCCGACGACATCAATTTTCTGAGCGCACTTGGTAATCAAAGCGCGCTCTCGATTGCGAACGCCATCGCTTATGAGGAAATCGCGGCACTCAATGAGGATCTCGAGGAGCGCGTCAACAAGCGGACGCGCGAGCTCGCGCGCAGCAATGAGGATCTGCGCCTTGCGCTCGAACGTCTAGGGCGGGCGTATCGTGATTTGCAGCAAAGCCGCGAGGATTTGACGCGTTCCGAGAAAATGGCGGCGCTGGGCAGATTGGCAGCGGGTATCGCGCATGAGATGAACACTCCCCTGGGCGCTTCGATGACCTCGCTCAAACTGATTCAGGATCTGCTCGAGGAGCAGCGAAACTCGCTGCGTGAGGCGGGTCTCGAGCGAGCGGAAACTCTCTCGATAGACAGGGACCTTGCGCAATTAGTCATCAACACGCGCGAGTGGATTGAAAAGGCGGCGGCGCACATACGCAGCCTCAAAGCACACACCCGGGATCTGAAGCAGGAAGAGCGCAGGAGCTTTGCGGTGCGCGAAACTCTCGATCAAATCCGGCCGCTGCTTGCTCATCGGTTACGACTCGCCGACTGCACGCTCACAGTGACCATTGGTTCGCCCGAGCCGATCCTGTTTGGCGAGCCCGGCCGACTCAGCCAGGTGTTGACGAATCTGATCGTGAATGCGATCGACGCGTATGCAGATTGCGCCAGCCAGCATCCGGATGTCGCAGTTGACGTAAGTATCCAGGAGACTAAGGTTCTGATCGCAATTAGCGACAGCGGCTCCGGCATCCCACCGGAGAATCTCAAGAGGATTTTTGACGAGTTCTTCTCGACCAAACCGCTGGGCACCGGTACAGGCCTCGGCTTGCCAATTGCTCGCGATATTGTGTCGAATCTGTTCGGCGGCACGCTGACAGTTCAGTCCACGGTTGGCAAGGGAACGAAGTTTACTGTGCAGATTCCGTGCCGGCCCGGGCCTGAGGCCGAGGAAACTGCAGCGCAGATGCGCGTGCCCGGCGAGGACTCTTCGGCAGGCGAGCCTGGGAAGCGACATTCGGATCGCACGACGAATCTCCCAAGAGGCTCGGAGGAGTTGCGGACTCGCCGCCCGACCTCCGCGCCGCATGCAGGCTTCAGGGGGCCGACTGGCGGCGAGGACCGTTAGAGTAGCCCAAGCGCGCCGGCTTCGAGCTGAAGTTACTCATACCTGAGTGCCTCGATAGGATTGAGCATCGACGCCCGTCGGGCCGGATAATAGCCAAAGAAAACTCCGACCGCGACCGAAAACAGCAAGCCGCCGGCGATCGCCGCAGGCGAAATCAGGGTAGGCCAGAGGGCGATCAGTGAGATCGCCTTGGAAGCTATCAGGCCCAACGCGACACCACTCAGTCCGCCTATAGTGCTAAGGACGATGGCTTCGGTGAGAAACTGAATGAGTATATCGGAACGGCATGCGCCGATAGCCATTCTGATTCCTATTTCACGAGTCCGCTCGGTGACTGATACCAGCATTATGTTCATAATGCCAACCCCGCCGACCAGCAACGAAATGGATGCAACCGCGCCGAGTAGGATAGTCAGCACGCGGCTTGCGTTCGCGGACGCCCGCGCTACTTCGGAGAGGTTGCGAACACTGAAGTCGTCCTCCTTCTGGGGGAGAATATGATGGCGCTGGCGTAAAGTGTGGCTCAGCTCGGCGATGGCCGCGTTGATCAGGCCGGCAGTGGGCGCCTTTACATAGATCGCGTTGACCTTGCCCAGGATCCTGGGCGGGCCGCCGTAGAGTGCGGTGCTGGCCATAGTCGAACCCAGTTGCAACGCGTTGGTTTGAGTTGTCTGGGGAAGCGCCGCGCCGAGGACCTTGCGTTGGGCGGTCCTGAAAGGCATCACAATCACATCATCCTGATCCTGGCCGGTGGTGGTCTGCCCCTTAGAAGCCAGGATGCCGATGACGGTGAAGGGCACGGACTTGATTCGAATCAAGGCGCCGAGCGGGTCCTCATCGGGTTCGAAGAGGTTGTTTGCCGCGGTTCTCCCGAGCAGACAGACGGTGGCGGCCGCCCGGGCCTGTTCAGCGCTGAAGGTATGACCGGCAACGACCGGCCAGTCGCGCACGGTCAAAAAATCAGGTCCGGCACCGACGATCAGGGTGCTCCAGTTGCGATTGCCATTTACAACCTGCGCGGCCTGTCGCATGACGTAACTCACCTGGCCCGCGGCGGTATCGTTCTCGGCAATTGCCTGCGCGTCGCCAACAGTGAGTTTGGAATTGCTGCCGCTGCCTGCCCGTACTCCGCCGGCGGTGGTGGTGCCGGGCAGAACCACGATCAGATTGGTGCCGAGGCTGCGGATTTTCTCTTGCACCGAGTAGCGGGCGCCCTCGCCAATCGCGACCATCGCCACGACGGCCGCCACGCCGATGAAAATGCCAAGAACGGTAAGCGCGGCGCGCAGTTTGTTGCGCTGGAGCGCCCTTAATGCGATGCGCAGCGTCATCGGCGCGGAGACTTTCAGATTTCGCTGGCCCCCGCGCGCCGGCGCGGAGTGTGGAAGCGGCGGCGGCGCCTCCGCGTGCGGGGCGCGATTCTCGGTGCGATCGCGGCGAGGACGGTCCGAAATCGCGATGCCGTCGCTGAAAGTGATCACGCGGTCGGCATACGCGGCGACCTCGGCGGAATGCGTGACCAGTACGATGGTAAGATTCTGTTCGCGATTGAGCCTGCGCAGCAGCTCCATGATCTCGACGGAATTGTGCGAGTCAAGATTTCCGGTTGGCTCGTCTGCCACCAGAATTGCGGGATCGTTGACCAGTGCCCGCGCGATAGCGACCCGCTGCTGTTGGCCCCCTGAGAGCTGGCTGGGACGATTGTGCTCGCGGCCGCATAGCCCCACCATCGCGAGCAAATCGAGGGCCCGGTGATGCGCGTCGGAGCCGGAGTAGAGCAGCGGCATCTGGACGTTCTCGAGCGCGCTTTCGCGGGAAAGAAGATTGAAGCTTTGGAAGACGAAGCCGACGAGATGGCTTCGAATCGCAGCAAGGGCTGGCTCCGCGAGCGAACCGACGTTCACGCCGTTAAGCAGATACTGGCCGCTGGTCGGACGATCGAGGCATCCCAGGAGATTCATCAGCGTTGTCTTGCCAGAGCCGGACGCGCCCATGATTGCGACAAACTCGCCGGAGTGGATGCTCAGGCTCACTCCCCGCAGCGCCTGCACCTCGGTTTCGCCGAGAAGATAGCGTTTCGTGACTTGGCGGACCTCTATTAGCGCGGCCATTGTTGGATCCTTCAATTTGCAAGTTGCAAGTCAGCCGTGGCAGCCGCCGTGTCGGCGGGCGAGATTTCGCCGGTCACGACCCTATCGCCTGTCTTGAGGCTACCGCTCAGGAGCTCGACATGTTTGTCGTCGGCCAGTCCGACTGAGACTGTGACTGGCACGAGACGCCCGAGATGCCGGAGCCATAGTCTTGCGGGCTGGGGTTGGCCTGCCGCCAGCGCGGTTCGGTTCAGGTGCAATCGCGGAGTGCTGCCGCGCGGATTGAAGTGCAGCGCGTCAAGCGGGACTCTCAAGGCGTCTTCGCGCTGGTCGCTGACGATAGTAACATCAGCCGTCATCCCAGGCTTCAGCGACAAGTCCTTATTTGCGACGTCCACTACGACGTCATAAGTGACTACGTTTTGAACGGTGATGGGGTTCTGCCGGACCTGGTTGACGACGCCCTTGAATTCGCGGTCGGGAAAAGCGTCGACTGCGAACGAAGCACTGTCGCCGGGAGCGATGCCGCCGATGTCGGATTCGCTTACGCTGCAATCAACCTGCATCTGCGAGAGATCTTGAGCGATAAGAAAAAGCGTCGGCGTCTCGAAACTCGCCGCCACGGTCTGGCCGACATCGACATTGCGCGCCACCACAACGCCGTCAACCGGTGATACTATGGTGGTATAGTTAATGTTGACCTGGGCCTCCTTAAGTGATGCTTGCTGCTGATCGATAAGCGCCCGATCCAGCGCCATCTGCGACAGCGCCTGTTTGTAGGAGCTCAAGTAGTTATCGACGATATCTTGCGAGACCGCACCGACAGCCAGGAGGCCTTCGGTGCGACGGTAAAGCAATTCTTTGTAGCTCATGTCGGCCTGATCCTTCGCCAGCTGAGCCTGCGAGTCAGCCACCAGTGCGCTCGCCTCCGCGGCTTTCAGTTCGAAGGGCCGCGGATCGATCTTCGCGATCGGTTGTCCCTGTTTCACGGGCGAATTGAAGTCGGCGTAGAGCGCGATTATTGGCCCGGAAACATAGCTGCCCACTTGGACCGTTATTACGGGATTCACTGTTCCGGTCGCCGCGATGGAACGCACTATCGGCCCGCGGCTAACTTCGCCGGTTCCGTATTGTAACGGGTGCACGGCCTCTCGCAGGTAGTATACAAAGGCGGCGATAAGCAGGAGCAGAGCGAGCGCCGCCCAAGCGACCATGCGTGCGTTGAAGGCGCGGCGCGGCGTCGCAAGCGATTCATCAAAAGGCATGCCCGCGTGGAGATCGTGCGATTGAAGCTGTTGAGCCATCTTCTTAACCAGTACCTTTATTCCAATGGTTGAACCTGAGATCGCCGGGTTTCCACCATCGGCTAGAATTGCGCATACCACGGAGTGTGGTGAGGATTCGCAACTTTGAAGTCGATTTGGAAGCTCTCGAGCAATGTACCTTGTGCATGCGCAAGAGTGAGCTTGGCGATTTCGAGATCAACTTGCGCCTGAACCTGACTGCTCATCGCCGCGATGAATTCCTGCTGATACTGCAAAAGTTCATGCGTATCGGCGAAGCCCGTGCGGTAGCGCGCTTCATCAGCGGTCAGCGCGTAGCGCGCGAAGCTCACCGCGGCGGTCGTCTCCGTTACGCGCGCCGCGCTGGTTCGGACTCCGCTCAGCGCGGCCTCCACCGCGGCGACAATGCTCGAGAGCTGAGCGCGGTACTGAAGCACCTGCTGTTGGTACTGGATGCGGGCTTGGGCCAGGGCCGCGTTGGCGTAATCGTTATCGAGCGGCATCTGGAAATTAAGTCCGACGGCGTAGTTGTAGGCTTGGAGACCCCACAGGCGATTGAGCGCGTTGTTGTAGACGCCGCTGAAGGGTGAGGCGATTCCGCTTTGACCCGAAGCAGTGTTGCAGTTGGGAGCTACTATTGATGAGTGGACGCAGTTCAGGTCGCCAGCGGTCGAGTTGATGCCGGCCCCGGCACTGAAGTTGAGCTGAGGAAGGGTCTGATTTTTCGCGTAGCGCAACTGCAAAAGCATCGCGCGTACGGCTTCGCGCAGCGCCGACAATTCCGGCCGGTTCTCGATCGCGAGTTCAAGCGAGTCTTCATCATTGGAGATGGCAACTACACCAGTGGGTTGTTCCGAGGGCTCGACGCGCTGAGCGAGCATGCTCACTGACGAATCGAGCATGACATCCTGGCGCAGAACCGCGCTGGTCGCGCCGACCGCGTTCTCCGCCGCGGAAACGCCGGCCTCGGCCGCGGCCGCCTGCGACTGCGCCTCCTTGACGGCGATCATTGGCGTAAGACCTCTGCCGTTGGAAAACAGATCCTGGCGCACAAGGTCCTGGGCAAGTGCCAAGGCTCCGCGCGCGACGCGCAGATTCGCACGCGCCAGCACTACGTTCCAGTAATCAGTCGTGACCTGCAGAACGAAATCGGAAAGCTGCTGCTCCAGGTTGAATTGGGCTTGGCGTTGGCCGGCCTCCGCCACCCTGACTCCGATAGTAGCGAAGCGCAGACCAAAATTTCGCAGCAGCGGCTGAACCAATGAGATCTGAAGGCTGGGATTGTATGATGGATTCACTGGCCAGTAGAGCGAGTTTGACTGGAGATGGGTGTTGTCGAACGTGACCGTTAAGGCGCCGTTGGTTGTTGCCAGCAATTTGCTGATGCCGAAATTCCAGTCGTATTGCTTTTGCTCGAAGAGTGGAGAACCACCGGTAGAGAGGATCGAGCTTACCGGAGTGACTCCCTTGGTATCCTTAAGCGTGGCGTTGAGGCTGGGATCGAAAGCGCCGTTAGCTTCGCGCACTGATTCGAGCGACGCGAGCGGACTGAGCAGGTCCGCGCGCATCGCCGGATTCTTACGTAGCGCGAAGTAGACGGCCTCCTTGAGCGTCAGGCTGGCGGCGCTATTATCCTGCCGCGAAACGTAAGCCTGTCCGGGCTGCAAATCGGCGGGCAACTTTTCATCCTGCGACCACTGTCGACGCAACGTGGCTGGCCCTCCTCCGCGCTGCTCAAATGTCCGGCGCCGAGCGTGCGAGACGCTCGTGCGCGGCGGCGGAGGCGACAAAACAGGCTGGGCGGCAAGTAAGGGATTGACGGAGCCGTACGTATTCGCACCCGCGCTGGATGCGGCGATAGGTCCCGACCCGCCGGACACACTCGCGCTGGGCGCGGCGCTCTGGGCGGCGCACGGGCTCACGGCGAGAAGAAGAATCAAGGGGGAAAAACGCCATGCTGACCGCACCGATCGCAGGACGTTCGCATGAGCCGCGGCAGGGCGCGCGCAGCGCGTCCGGGCATTCCCTCGGCTTATTTCGATCATATGCTTGCGCGTGCCGAGCCCGTTGTGCTGGCCGCCTCCGAATACTCGTCAGAGAGTTCACGAACACCTTGTTCGATTGTGATCATCGGCCGCCATCCGAGGATCTCTTTCGCCTGGCTGTAATCCGCCAGCGTATCGCGGGCGTCTCCCAACCGGGGCGGCGCGCTCTCGATCGGTCCTCCGATCAGGGCCGCGAGGTGATTGATGCTGACGTTGCGCCCCTGGCCGATATTCAGCGGACGGCCATCGGCGATAGCACAATCCATGGCCAGCAGATTTGCCTGTACGACGTCCCGCACGTGGGTGAAATCGCGCGTTTGTTCGCCGTCGCCGTGAATAGTCAGAGGCTTGCCTTCACGCCGGGCGCGCAGAAAATGGCCGAGCACCGTCACATAGGCGCCGTCCACAGTCATGCGCGGCCCGAAGACGTTGAAGTAGCGCAGGGTCAAAGTCTGTATCCCAAACAACGAGTGAAACATTCGCGCGTATTCCTCGCCGACGAGCTTTTGCAGAGCATACGGATTGAGCGGATTGGGTTTCATCACTTCGCGCAGCGGCAGCGCAGGCTGGTTGCCGTAGACTGACGAGGAACCTGAGTAGATGACGCGCCGCACGCCCTGATCACGCGCGGCAAGCAGGACGTTCAATGTCCCTACCGCATTGACCGAATGGGTCTCGACAGGATTTGAGATCGAGAGCGGCACGCGCGCGAGCGCCGCGGTATGAAAGATACAGTCTACGCCGGCCACGGCGGGCATGATTGCGGGAAGATCGCGGATGTCAGCTTCAATCAACTGCGCGCGCCGATTGAGGTTCCCACGTTGTCCGGTCGAAAAGTTATCGAGCACGCGCACCCGCATGCCTCGATTAAGCAGTGCGTCAGCCAGGTGAGAACCGATGAAGCCGGCGCCGCCGGTGACCAAAACGAGGCGATTGTCTGTTGCCATATTTCCTCCGTATCGCGAATCGCTCACGCACTTCGCGAAAGCGCCGAAGCGTTTGTTGAACGTCTGTTTCATTGCCCTATAGCCCGGCCGGCCGAACGGGTGATTTCTCCATCGCCGACGCCTGATTCAGAAGCGCTACTCGATACCAGGGCTGGCGGACGCACTGCGTCTTCCGAAGCTGCTCTCATGCCGAACATCCGCGCGTAACGTCCGCCGAGACCGAGCAGGCTGTCGTGGGTCCCGCGCTCGACGATGCGGCCGTCCTCGAGGTAGAGAACCAAGCCGGCGTCTGCGACGAGTTCGAGGGTATGGGTCACCAGAAAGGATGTGCATCCGCGTGACAGGCGCTTTAACGCGTCAATGACGGCCGCGCTCGCTTCACGGTCGAGCCCGTGGGTCGGCTCGTCGAGGATAAGAATTGGCGCGCGACGGACGGCGGCGCGGGCGATCGCGATGCGCTGCCGCTGGCCGCCCGAGAGGGTGGCGCCGTGCTCGCCGACAATCGTCTCGTATCCCTCGGGCAACGCTTCGATGAAAGAGTCAGCATTGGCGAGTCGGGCCGCGGCCTCGATTTCTTCCGTAGTGGCGTTTGACGCACCGTAGGCGATATTGTCGCGCAGGCTCGCGGCAAACAGCACGCTGTCCTGCAGCACGATGCTGATCTGGCCGCGAAGTGAATTGATCGTATATTTCCTGATGTCCGTGTCGTCGGTCGTTATGGTTCCGCTACCGACGTCGTAGAGACGCAATAGCAAGCTGACCAAAGTTGACTTTCCGCTGCCCGACGGACCGACCAGAGCCACGCGCTCTCCGGGCCGCACGTCGAACGAAATGTCGCGCAACACAGGGCGGCCGGGCAGGTATGCAAAACTCACCTGTTTGAAGGAGATCTTCCCGCGCAGCCGCGGCGCGTCACAGGCTCCCGGGAGGTCGTGCACCGCAGGCTCCTGATCAAGCAGTGAGAGTGCCCGCTCTCCGGCGACCGCCGCCTTCGCCAGCCGCGTGGAGTACTTGCCGAAGTCCTTCAACGGCCGGAAGCAGTTTCTCAGGTACGCGAGAAAAACGATCAGGTCGCCCGCGGTCAGTTCGCCGCGAATGACCGAATAGGCGCCGAACCAGAGAACGATCGCGCTCACGCTGGCGATCATCAGATCCAGCGTCCGGCCAATGCTGCCCGAAAGCCGGCTCGCCTTGATGCTGTCGTCGAGACTGTGGGCGTTGTCCACTGAGAACTGGTCGGCAAAGGTATCGCCGAGTGCAAACGCCTGCACCGTCTTGATTGCACCCATTGTCTCGGCGGCGTTGGCCGCCATCGCTCCTTCACGCTGGCGCTGACGCCGCGACACATCAACCACGCGCCGCGACAGCCGGATGACAACCAGTCCGCACAGCGGTAACGCCGTCAGTGCGATCAGCCCGAGTCGCCAATTGAGCCACATCATCGAGGCGACCATCCCGCACATGATCAAGACGTTGCCAAACAGCGGCATGCCGGCGGTTACCGTTACATCGGTCAGGACCGAGACGTCCGACATCACGCGCAGGATGAGATCGCCACTGCGCGAACGGTTGTGAAACGAGAGTGACAAACATTGCAGATGCCGATAAAGAGCGAACCGCAGTTCACTCAGTACCCGATTTCCAACCACCGCGAAGCCGACGTTGTTGAGATACTCGGCCAACGCCCTGATCGCCGCGAATGCTACGAGCATGATTGCCGCGCCGGTCAGAAGCGTGCTCGAGTTGAACTGATCCAGCACATGGAAGTGCAATCCGCCGTGCGGGTGCCGGTGATGGATAATCCGGTCAAAAATGATTTTGAGCGGCCAGGGCTCGAGCAGGCGCAGCAATATCTCCGCCGCCAGTGCCGCAAACGAACCAGCCAGCAGAGCACGCGATCGGCGGATATAGGGCCAGAGCCGATGCAGTATTCGCCAAAGGCCCGGAACTGATTGCTGAAGCCTCTGTGGCTGAGGCGCTTTCATCGCGCGTCCGCTCCAGCCGGTTGGTTGAACGGCAGCAGACCCGCGAGGCTTCGCGCGAGCACCGAGTCCCAGGTGTGATTTTCGAGAACCGTCGCGCGTGCCGCAATTCCGAGCCGGTTGCGCATGATGCTGTCATCCCGCAAGCGGGTCAGCGCGGCGGCCAGCGCTTTCGGTTCTCCTGGCGCACACAGGAGGCCGTTGACGCCCTCTTCGATGAGACCGCGGAGTTGTCCAATTCGGCTTGCCACCACCGGCAGACCGCTCGACATATACTCGTAAACTTTCAACGGTGAGAAATAGAAGCCTTCGAGTTCTGGATAGGGCGCGACTCCTACGTCCATCGAAGCGAGCATGGCCGGGACATCTCGCGGTGCGACCGCCCCCGTGATCTCGGCGATATGATCGATGTTGCGCGCCTCGAGGCTCGCCATCAGCCGTGAACGTTCCGGTCCGTCTCCTACCACCAGCAGCCGCGTGCGATGTCCCGTGCTCGCGAGGATCGCGATCGCCTCGATCAGTGTTTCGAGTCCGTGCCATGGCTTCAGGCTGCCCACGAAACCCACCGTGTAGATGCCGCTTGCGGCAGGCCGTGACGGATCGAGACCAGGCCTGAAACGATCCGTATCAACTCCGTTGGGAGTCAGACGGACCCGCGAGGCAAAGCTCCCAAAGCGATCGAGATAAGCCACAACACCTTCGGACACCGCGAGAATCCGCCTTGCAGCGCCGAAGACCTGCGCGGCCACACATTCTGCGCCGTTGCGGTCGTATAGCTGACGATATTTCGCCTGTTCCTCGATTAGAGGCGCGTTGACTTCGAGCACGCCCGGTACGCCTCCTGCGCGCGCGGTCTCCATCGCGGCGAAGCTCCATAATGAGTAGCGCTCGTAAACAAGATCGAAAGGGCCCTCGCGTCTCAACGCAAGCTGGAGAGACTCATTGGCGGCGAGCGCGGCGCGCTCGGCCAATGGTCCGGCCGCCTGCGCGATCGGCAGCCCATGAATCCGCACTGCTTCGAGACCCGGCGGCACGGCGCCCCCGACGTTTGCGGCGAACAGGTCGACCCGGACGCCTCGCCGCAACAGCGCGCGCAGAATCTCCTGGACATGCACGGAAGAGCCTTTCGAGCCGAATACGGGAACGCCTTTGTCAGCACATATGTATGCTGCGCGCATCATCCTACCGCCTCGACAGGAACTCTTGTTTGCTGATTCCAGTTGGATCGAAAAAAGATTGCGCGCCGGCGCATAGTATTGCGGCGGATATCGAATTCCGCCTCGATCAACCTTCGTCCGCCGGTCGCCAGGCGCACGCGCAGAACCGGATCGGCGAGCAACAACTCCATTGCGTCTGCCAGGGCTGGCGGATCGTATTGTGGTACCTGCAGGCCGGTGATGCCGTTGCGGATGACTTCCGCGATGCCAGTCACGTCGGTGGAAACCACCGGTGTGCCGAGCGCCAGGGCCTCCTGGATTACGTTGGGCAGGCCGTCGCGATCTCCGTCCGCGGCGATCACGCATGGCGCGGCGAGCAGCGCCGCATTGCGCATCTCGCCGATGATCTCGGCCTGTGGCCTCGGCCCGGTCAGTTCCACGTACGATCCGAGTTGAAGATCGTCGATATGGGACTGGAGCCGTTCTCTGAGAGAACCATTGCCGACGATCCGGCAGCGGAAATGGCGGCCGCGCTCCGACAGAATTCCGCACGCCTCGATCAGGTCGGAAAATCCTTTCTTTTCAACCAGGCGGCCCACCGCGAGAATCGTGGGAGGGCGATCCTGAGGCGCGCGATAGCCAAATTCTTCCAGGTCAAGGCCATTGTAAATGCGTTCGACGCGCGCCGCCGAAGTGCCAAATGTCCGGCGCAGGTAGTCGAGATGGAAATCGCTTATGGTGACGACTCCACTCGCATCGCGCAGTTTGCGACGCAGATCGTCGGGACGGACCGTCTCGTGAAATATGTCCTTGGCGCGCGCAGTGAAGCTGTAAGAAATTCCCGCGAACAGCGCGGCCAGACGGGCCACTGTCGCGGCATCGCTGGCGAAAGGCGCGTGAAGGTGTCCGACACCCTTGAGTTTGACCTGCCGCGCAAGCACAACCGCCTGATAGACATGGCGCGCCTCAACGTTCTTGGCGTGGGCCAGCGCCTCCCACAGGCCCGGCAGCACGTCGCTCGCCTCGGCCAGCGCGCTCCAGAAGTGAGCCATCGGAAGCGCCGCGCCGGTGATCTCCTCCGACACCTTGCCCTCCGACGGCATGTAGACGTAATTGACCCGCGCGCGCACTCGCGAAATAAGGTCCTGGAAATGGCCGTCGTTTGGCGGCCGCAGGGCAAATATCTCGATAGGCAGTCCGGTTTGTTCGTGCGCGAGAATCTCCCGCACGACGAACGTCTCGGAATAACGGGGATACCGCTTCACAACGAATCCCACTTTCATTACCGGATCCCCCGCTAAGCCAAATTTTCCGGCGCGGATTTCGTTGCTCATCCCTTTGTGGTCATTCATACCAGTATCTCCTCCAACAGAGACGGCAGTGTCGAAAGCCCGTCGAGATCTATTGTCATCAGCGGCTTCCGCCGAGTGCCGCCGTCGCTCGCCAGCCACCCGGTCAGCGCGTCGGACGTGGCTTCATCAGGAAGCATCATCTCAACCAGGCCGAGTTCGTTGAGGCGCGTCGCTCGGACCAATTGTTCAAGTCTGGGCGATACGCGCGGCACAATGAGCGTCGGCTTGCCGAAGGAAAGCGCTTCGCAGGCGGTGTTGTAACCGCCCATCGCGACCACTTTCCGCGCCCGCCGGATCAGGGGTGCCGGGTCGGGAGTAAAGCTGAGAACGTGCATTCGAGCATTTGCCGAAGCCACGGCATGAACGCGCTGGCGCCTCTCGGCCGGCATGAACGGACCCGTCAGGATAACGCCGGTCGTGCCCGCCGGCATTCGCGCGCTGGCGAAGGCCTCAGCCAGTCGCGCTCCGTCCTGTCCGCCTCCCATCTGGCAGAGCATCAGCGGACCCGCTGGCAATCCGAGCGCCGCCAGCCGGTCGTCGTCGTTTCCACCCTGATCCTCTTCAAGCCGCAGCCGCGGATCAAGGTAGCCCGTAAACTGCACCTTCTCCGCGGCTTTGCTCGAAAAGTTATACTCAGTTACGAGGTTATAAACACTCGGATCGCCATAGACCCACACCTTATCGAAGTAGTCGCAGATCGCTTGCTCATTCTCCAATTTGCGCCATTCGTTCATTACCCTGTCGGGATCATCAAGCACATCACGCAAGCCAAGAACGCAACGGGTGCCGCCGCTTTCGCGCAGATGCCGGAGAACCGGGTCCAGCTCTCGTGCCGCGCCGCGCGGCACGTTGTCGACAATGAAGACATCGGGCTCGAACCCGCGCACCGCGGCCAAAATCAGCGACGATCTGAGCGACACCGCCTCGGCGAGGGTCAGATCAAGGGAGCGCGACTGATACCTGCCGTCCTCGCCTTTATGCAGCGCCGGCAGGGTCACGAAATCCATCCGCGGCGGCACGGGGAAAGCGCGTGCCTGGTGCATGCCCGCGATCATCAGGACGTGGCTTTGCGGATTGCGTCCGAGCAGCGTCTGCGCGATTAGCAGGTTGCGCCTCGTATGCCCCAGGCCCATCGTGTCGTGTGAGTACAAGGCGACCCGCCGCCCTCCTAGTAGCGCGTTGGTCCTGCGCCTCGCGGTAAGCGCGAGTTTTTCCGGTGCGGACGTCGCCTCGCTCGGTTGGCCGAAACCGCGATGCATCGGCGGCAGCCGGTCGCCTCGGTCCGGCGTTCCCGTCGCCAGGCCTGGCTGGACAACCTTGTGGATCCTCAGTTCTGTATTCAAGGAGCTTCGTAGTGCTTCGCCGTTGCTAGTGATCATCTTGATGCTCCAGTGGACCCGCGCTAATCGTCGCCAGTGCCGAATTGTCCGCGCAGTGGTTATATTCCACGGTCCCGTCACGAAGCTCCAGACGAAAATGTAGGGTCGCTACTGAAACGACGAGTAGTAATCACTGAAATCGCTGTAGGGATTTCCCTGAGCCAGGTATCGGAAATCTCCGACGAGTCTTCACGGTGAGGAGGTTGAAGTCTCGGTGCGGAGTTCAAGGTGCCGGCTTGCCAGTTTGTCGCAATGGCCGGGCGAGAGCGGATGAGTCATCGAACAGGCTCAAACACTGGCGGCTCCAGCTTTCGAGCGGTCTCCCAGACGAGGTAGAGTCAACGATGCGGAATCTGGAGGCGAAATTCGGACTCGACGATCTCGAGACCGCGCGGCGGGCGGCGCTCGCGCTCGGATACGAGGACCGTGGGAGCTTTCATCAGCGCGACACGTTTTTTGCCACCGCGTCGGGCCAGCTCAAGCTTCGCGAGCAGGACGACGGCGCCTGGCTTATCCATTACCGCCGCACCAACGAAGCGGGATTGCAGCTAAGCCATTACCTTATGGCCGCCGTCGCCGATCCCGATGAGACACGTTCGATACTCACTCGGGCGCTCGGAGTTATCGGTGAGGTTCGCAAGAAGCGGACACTGCTGACGCGTCGTAGCGTGCGGTTCCATCTTGATGAGGTCGAAGGACTTGGGCTCTTCGGCGAGATCGAGGCCGTGATGGGCGCAAAGCATAGTCCCGCCGCGTTCGAGCCCGCGGTGCGGGAGCTGCTTGAGGCGCTCGGCGTGGATGCGCGGGCAATGATCGATGTGCCGTACCTCGAGATGCTTGCGGGTGAGCGCTCAGGGGGCGCGAGATGAGTTCGCGAAGCGCCGGCGGTCGCGACCTGCGATCAGCCGATTATCGGGCCGTCCTACTTGCCGTCCATCCGGACCAGCAGCTCTTCGACGAAGCGCAGCGTGAGACCCCAGATTGTCTGGCCGCCGTAGATCACAGCCGGATAGCCGTGCTCGACGCCGTCGCGGACGAAGCGATGCTCGCGGCGAAAGCGCTCGTCACGGATCGCCGCAATCGGAACGTCGAAAATCTCGGCGACTTCCGACGGATCGGGCCGCAGCCCCTCCGCCGACGGGATGACGCCGACGAAGGGCGTGACGAAGATATCGCTGACGCGGGCGGTCGCACCCTCGAAGCCGCCCAGAACTTCGACCTGAGCCGGGTCGATAGCGACCTCCTCCCAGGCCTCGCGCAGAGCCGTGGTCATCAGGGTGTCGTCGCTCGGGTCGACGCGTCCGCCGGGAAAGGCGACCTGTCCGCGATGGCTTTCGACACGGTCGGAGCGGCGGATAAAGACCAGATGGAGCTCGCCGCCACGTTCGAAAATCGGCATCAGGACCGCCGCTGCGCGCACCGGTCCGACGGGGATTTTCCCGATCGACGCAGGGTCGGAGAGTCGCGCACGCAGACGCTCGATTTGTGTCCGGTTGATTCTGTCCCCCACGCTCATGTATCAGTCCTCCCTTGCCGCGCGCTACGCTAAGCCGCCCACCGGCGGGCCGGCAATGTCCGCGGCTCCCGTTGCGGGCCGGGCGGAACAATATCGATGCGCCATCTGATAGGACGATATCACGAAATCACTCTGAAGGGCCGCAACCAGTGGCGTTTCGTCGAGCAGTTGCGGCGCAATCTGCGCGATATCTTTGGCGATTGCCGCCTCGGAGAGATTCGGAGCCTTGGGCCGCGGATGATCGTCGCGCTTCCCGACGAAACGGCCGGCTCGATCGTGGCGGAGCGGGCTGGGCTGATTTTCGGGATACAGAACTTTTCGATCAGCCGGCGCGTGCCGTTGGCGCTCGACGAGATCACGCGTGAGGCGGTGGCAATTGCTGAACGCCTCGGCACGACCACGTTCCGGATCCGGACGTCGCGCGCCGACAAGCGGTTCCCGATGAACTCGATGGAGGTGGATCGGGCGGTCGGTGCGGCGGTGGCCGGGGCGGCCGGGCTGAAAGTGGACCTCGAGAATCCGGCGCTTTCGATCACGATCGAGATTCTGCCCGACGGGGCCTACGTGTCGCCGGGGAAAACCGCGGGCGCGGGCGGATTGCCGGTGGGCGTGACGGGGCGCGGGCTGGTGCTGCTGTCGGGCGGTATCGATTCGCCGGTGGCGGCGTATCGCATGATGCGCCGGGGGCTGGCGGTCGACTTCGTGCATTTCCACAGCTATCCGCTGGTCTCGGCGGCGAGCCGCGAGAAGGCGGTCGATCTGGCGGCCCATCTGACGCGCTACGAGGCGCGCAGCGCGCTTGGCTTGGCGCCGTTCGCCGAGGTGCAGCGCGAGATCGTCGCGCGGGCCAAGCGGCCACTGCGGGTGATACTTTACCGCCGCTTCATGGTTCGAATCGCGTGCGCGCTCGCGCGGCTCAGCGGGGCGACGGCAATCGTGACGGGCGAGAGCCTTGGCCAGGTGGCGTCGCAAACGCTCGAGAACATGGCGGTGATCGAGAGTGCGGCGACGCTTCCGATTCTCAGGCCGCTGGTCGGCATGGACAAGAACGAGATAATCGATCAGGCGCGGCGGCTCGGGACCTTCGAGACCTCGATTCTGCCGGACCAGGATTGCTGCTCGCTGTTCGTCCCGGCGCATCCGGAGACCCACGCGGATCCTGACGAGGTGCGCGCCGCCGAGAGCGTTTTCGACATCGAGCGGATGGTCGCGAGCGTGGTCGAGCGGACTGAGATTGTGCGGCAGAGTTTTCCGGCGCGCCGGCCGAGAGAAAATCGCGCCGATAGCTCAGATCATCAGGACTGATACAAGCGGTGTCGCGGCCGGCGGAGTTCAGACCAGCGAGAACCATGCGATCGCCAGCGCCAGCGTCAGGATCGTGATTGGCAGGCCGACGCGGATATACTCGCCGAAGCTGATAGTCACGTTTTCGCGGCGCGCCTGCTCGACGACGATCAGGTTCGCGATCGATCCGACGAGAGTCAGATTCCCGGCCAGCGTGCTGGATGCGGCGACGACGAGTGCGGCCTGCGGCCCGCGATGGAGCATCGGATAGATCGGACGGAAGAGCAGCACGGCGGGAACATTGCTGACGAGATTCGACAGCGCCGCCATCACGAGTGCGAGCACGGCGGTGTTGCCCAGCCGATCGATGCCGACCAGCCGGATGAAGTAGTTCTGGAAGCCAGTGGTTTCGGCGCCGGCGACCACGATAAAGAGGCCGCTGAACATCACGAGCAGGGTCCAGTCGACCAGTCCGTAGACCTGATCGGGACGGATGCGGCGCGTGAAGAGCAGCGCTGCGCCGCCGCCGAGCGCGACCAGGTGGGTGGGGTAGCCCAGGCAGAAGAGCACCAGGACAACAACCGCGACGAAGGTCGATTTCGCCAGATGCCATCGCTTGTCGGCGGGCGGGGACGGCACCTGCGCGCCCTCGGGCTTGCGGAAATGCCGCAGGCGGTGGCGATAGACGAACGCAATTATGGCGTAGTCCACGGCGAGTCCCGCGATTGCCAGGGGCGCGAGACGCGCGGCGAACGAGGCGTAGTCGAGATTCGCAAAACCGGCGACTATCATATTCTGCGGATTTCCGGTGATCGTCGCGACGCTGCCGATATTGCTGGCGGTGGCCAGCGCGAGCAAAAAGGGCGCGGCGTCGATCTCCATCGCGCGGCAGATCTCGATGAGCGGCGGCGTCAGCGCGAGGCAGACGACATCGTTGATGAAGAACGCGGCCAGCACGCCCGAAGCGACCACCGTCATCGCGAGCAGACCGAAGCCCGACCGCGCGCGCTTGAGAAGCGTCCCGGCGACCAGCTCGAAGGCGCCCGAAAGCCGAAGATTGGCGACGATGATCATCATGCCGAGCAGCAGGATGAGGGTGCGAAAATCGACCGCATCCTCTGCGGTGCGCTGGCTGATCGTTCCCGACAGCACCATTGCGAGCGCCCCGGCCAGCGCGGCGCCAGTGCGATCGAGCTGGAGCCAAGGAAACTTGCCGATCGCGATAACGAAATAGGTGAGAATGAAGATCGCGAGTGGGAGGACGATTCGCAGTTCCACCGCACGAGTGAATCGGAAGCGCACGCGCCGGGTCAAGACGCGCGACGAGGGCGATAGCGCGGCACAAGGCACAGCGCTAATGTTTTTACGTTGGCTGAAAAGCCTGGGACGTGGGATCGCGATGGAAGCGAAATTCAGAGTAACCGAGCTTGATCACGTGGTGCTGCGATGCGCCAATCAGGCGCGCGCGTTGGAGTTTTACACCGGCGTGCTTGGGATGGCGGAGGAGCGCCGCCTCGAAAGTATCGGGCTCGTCCAGCTCCGCGCGGGCGCGAGCATGGTTGATCTGATCGCGGGGTCGCACGACGCGGAGCGGCGCAACGTCGATCATTTCTGCCTCGGTGTCGAGACTGGCGATATCGCGGCGCTCGCGGCGCATCTGCGCGAGCGCGGAGTGGAAGTTATCGGCGAGCCGGCGGTTCGCTATGGCGCGCGCGGCAGCGGCCTTTCGATCTACATCCGCGACCCGGAAGGCAACGTCGTCGAACTCAAGCAGATGCCCGCGGGTGGACGCGCCGCCTGATGCGATTTGGGCTGATCGGGCGGCGGCGCCAGCACTCCAAGCGGGTGCCGCGTGGTCGAGGATTCGCGCTACGCGGGGCGATTCTGATTATGGCCGCCGTGGCCGTGGGATGCGGTCCGACGCCGACCCGGGTCGCGCAGAATTATCTCGCCAATCTGCAACAGTTCAATTATCCGGCCTGCTATGCCGCGTTGACCGACGAGGATCAGGCGGCGCGCACAATCCCGCAGTTCGCCACGGCGATTCCGCTCGCGCCCGACGTCGACCCGCTCTGGTTCCGGCCGATTCTGCTGGATATGCATTATGAAATCGAGGTCGAGCATCGCCACGGCGACCGCGCGACGGTGACGATCAGGGTGACGATGCCGGATCTGGCGCTCTGGGAGCGGACGATCGACGCGAGCGCATCGGAGGATACCGCGAGCGCTGCGGCGCAGCAGTCGCTCGACTCGGGGCGCTATCCGAAGATCGGTTTCGACGACGATCTGGTGATGGTCAAGGAGCACCATCGATGGCGGATCGTGGCGGATTTCGCGCGGCGCGTGGAGATCGATAAGGGACATGCGGGGGCGCTCGCGCTCTATCACAGGCAGGATTACGCGGGTGCGATCCGCGCGTATCAGGGGATAATCTCAGCGCTCTCGACGGAGGCCTTCAGCGGCAGCCGCGGAATCGCTTTTCAGTACGGCCGCGAGCTTGGATTCGTCGAGGGTGCGGCGGCGCAGGCGGGACGAAGCCGCGTATACGTTTCGCGGATCGTACTGAGCGACGTGAGGGTCGCCATGTCGGCGAATCGCACGCCCGCGATGTTCGGCAGGATTATCAACGCGGGCGACCGCGCGATCGACGACTTGCAGTTGACAGTAACGTATTACAAGAAGCGCCGCGCGCTGGACGCGGAGAATCACACCGTGGTCGTGACGCCGTTGAGCTTTACCAGCTTCGATCGCCTGGTGCGCCCGTTCATTCCCGGCGAGACCCGCAGCTTCGCGTTCGAGTTGACGGCGCCGTCTCAGATCCAGCAGGAAGCCTCGCCAAATCTGACCGTCGGGTCGATTTCCTTTACCCAGTCGCACGCGCCGTGGCCGAAAGTCACGACCGCGGATGCGCCCGCGCCATCACCGACGACGGCCAGCCCCGTTCCAACGCCTTTCGCACCGGGCCATCACCGCCATCTGACACACTAATCACCAATTGATATTGGCAAATCCCACGGATGGGTACGTAGGTGAAAATAACTATCGCGGTGCCGACCTATAATCGCGCTGCAACGTTGGCGGAGACACTGCGCAGCATCACGGCGCAGCGGCTCGGGGCGAATATCGAAGCCGAATGCGTCGTGATCGACAACAATTCGAACGACGCGACGCCGGCTGTGGTCGAGCAGGCCGCCAGCGAGTCGACAATTCCGATACGGCGGGTGTTCGAGAGGCGGCTGGGTTCGAGCTTCGCGCGCAATCGGGCGGTGGACGAGGCAAGTGGCGAGCTGATCCTGTTTATCGACGACGATGCGATTGCGGAGCCGCAGTGGGCGGCGGAAATGGTCGCGGCGATCGAACTGCGCCGGCTCGATGCGGCGTGCGGGCTGGTGCTTGCGCGATGGGAGGTCGAGCCGCCGCGATGGATTGGGCCGATTCTGTATGTGAAGTTTGCGGTGCATGACGAGCGCGAAATCGCCGGGGCGCCGGCGGGCCGGGTCGAGGCCCTGCGCAACTACTTCAGCGCCAACGTCGGATTCCGGCGCGACGCTTTCGAGCGCTTCGGGCGTTTTCGCGAGGACTTGGGGGTGGTCGGCGGAAATCCGATCTCGGGCGAGGACACGGAACTGTTCGAGCGGATAATCGCGCGGGGCGGTGCGATGGGCTTCGTTGCGCGCGCCCGCGTGCATCATCTGGTGCCGGCGGCGCGGATGCGATGGACTTATCTGATGCGCAAGAGTTTCGCCTTCGGCATCGGCACGGCGCTTTCGGGCGGACGCAGCCACAACGCTATCGACAAGCTCGCGCGCAACCTGATTCGGGCGGGCGTAGCGGCGGCCGAGCGCGACCGCGCGCGGGCGATCCATCATCAGTTGGAATGCGCGAATTTCTTCGGCTACTGGTGGGGCCGGCTCAAGTATCGCGACGCAAGACGCGCCGCGCGCTGACAATCTTCGCCGGCACTGAAACCGCCCGCCCGCTGCGATTCACGCAAGATAGTCGAGGATGCCGCGCGCGAGAATTCCTTCCAGGTACGGAATCAGGTTGGGGATACGCCGCAGCTCCTTAAGCGTGACCCAGCGGGCTTCATCGTGCTCGTCAGGACGCGGAATTGGCTCGCGGCGCGGATCGATCGGCCGGCACGCGTAGAGCACCTGCACGTAGGGCTCGGCGAGCGGCTTGTGCACGCCCAGCAGCCGTTCGAGCGCGATCTCGAGCCCGGTCTCCTCGGCGACTTCGCGCGCGAGACAGTTCTCGAAATCCTCGCCGAGCGCGAGATGGCCGCCGGGCAGGTCCCAGAATCCTGGCCGATACGACATCCGCGCCGCCCGCCGCAGGATCAGGATCTGCCGCTGGTGCGCGATCACGCCATGAACCCCGATCCAGAATTGTGCCTCAGCCATCTAAGCCCGCTCCCGCCGCGTCCACGCTATCGATCGAACGGCGCATGCGCCAGAAGCGGCGTTTGTCAGCGGCGCGCGATTCGCAGTACGATTCGCCGCGTTCGCATCAGCAGCGAGTGACCGCGTCCGAACTACGAAGTCCGCGGCGCGAGTGTCGAGGGGAACCATCAATGGAAAAAGCCGACTTCTACCGCGAGGCGCGCTACGACATCCCGGGACCGCTCAACGGAATCCGCGTGCTCGAACTGACCACGAGCTGGGCGGGCCCCATGTGCGCGTGCCTGATGGCTGACCTGGGCGCCGATGTGATCAAGGTCGAAGCGCCCGACGGCGAAGTGACGCGCAAGCTCGCGCCCTTCTTCGCGCCGCGCATCGGCTACCTTTACGCGACCGTCAATCGCAACAAGCGGAGCCTCACTCTCGACCTTCATGAACCTGAAGCGCGCGAGATTTATCTCAAGATCGCCGCGCGCTCCGACGTGGTGGTCCAGAACTTCCGGCCCGGCACGCTCGACCGATGGGGTATCGGTTACGAGGACGTGCGCCGGGTCAAGCCGGATATCGTTTACGTATCGATCAGCGGTTTCGGCCAATGGGGTCCCGATCACGATCGTGCGGCATACGATCCGCTGGCCGAAGCCGAGTCGGGCTTCATGTCCTTGAATGGATCGCCCGACGGACCTCCGGTCAAAGCCGCCAACTACCTGTGCGATGATCTGTCGGGCCTGCACGGCGCGCTCTCGGCATTGGCCGCGCTGCGTCATCGCGACCAGACCGGAGAGGGCCAGCATATCGATGTCGCGCTGCTGGACGCGATGCTCTTTCAGTCCAATGGGATGCTGACGCTGGGCGCGATCGGGTATCCGCTTCAGCGCAACGGCAACCGGTCGAATTTCACTTCGCCGAGCGAAGTCTTCCGGTGCAAGGACGGCAGCGTCTACCTCTATGTGCTGCTCGATACGCACTGGCGCAAGGTCGCGGCGCTGATGGGCCGGCCGGAGGTGGGGACGGACCCGCACTACGCGACGGCGGTGGCGCGCGTGGCGCATCACGGCGAGGTCGAGGCGATGGTCGCTGAATGGATGGCCGAGCGGACGGCTAAGGAAGTACTGGCGGATTTCGCGCGCGAGGGAGTTCCCGCCGCGCCCGTGCGCACCTACCCCGAGGCGGCGTGCGATCCGCACGTGCTGGCGCGCGATATGCTGCATGAGACCGCGCACGAGGGCGGCATGACTGTGCCGATCACGGCGCCCGCGGCGAAGTTCTCGCGCACGCCGCTCCGGATTCGCAACAGCGCTCCGGCGCTCGGCGCGCACAACGACGAGATTCTTGCCGGCGTGGGTATCGACGCTGAGGCCCGCGCACGCCTGCGCAGCTCGAAACTGATCTAATCGTACTCGTCACCTCATCCCGCCAAACAGGGATTTGCATGTCAAAGCGCTGGCTGATGACGCTGATTGCTCTGAGAAAAGAATGGGAGCGCTCACGAGGCCATTATACCTGACTGAGGATGCATAGTCGTATTGCACGCGTCTTCGTCCCGATCAATACTGCCCCGCAGGGGATGGGGTCCCCCTTAAACCGCCGTCACGGCTGATGACTCCTATCGCAGATTCTCGCGGTGGGAGCGGTTAAGCAATTCTTTGCGCTGCCCTATGCGCGAGGGGAGGGTCAAATTGCTTAAGCGTAGGCTCACCAACCTCATCAGAGCCGGAAGGCTGACCGTGCATGGACTGGGCCCGCAGGCCAAGGTGTTCGGTCAGTCCGTCTCCGGGTTTCCCGACATCGTCGTACGTATCGCAGACCGTCCGACAGCGTGGAAGATCGGGTTGAGGCCCGATCTGTACTTTGGTGAGGCCTACATGGACGGCTCACTAGTCATTGAGAAGGGAAGTCTCTGGGACCTGCTGGAACTGTGCGGTCGCAATCTGGCTGCGAGTACATGGCGGCGGCCACCGGGGCGTTTCAGGCGCGCGGCCCGGAGTTTGCTGCGCACTTTTCAGCAGCTCAATTCCCGCCGTGTTGCACGACGCAATGTGGCACACCATTACGACCTCTCGGACGCCTTGTTCCACCACTTCCTCGACGCGGACCGGCAATACTCCTGTGCTTATTTTCGGAACCCGGAGGCATCGCTCGAGGAGGCCCAAATTGCCAAGACCACCCATATAGCCGCCAAGCTGATGTTGAGGCCCGGGATGCGGGTGCTCGACATCGGATGCGGTTGGGGCGGTCTCGCCCTGACGCTCGCTAAGCTCGCAGACGTCCATGTCACCGGGATCACGCTGTCGCAACAGCAGGCAGCGGTCGCCAGACGCCGGGCCGAGGAAGCTGGCCTCGCCGGCAGGGTGACGTTCGAGTTGCAGGACTATCGCGACGTCGGAGGCCGCTTTGACCGCATCGTCTCGGTCGGCATGTTCGAGCATGTTGGCGTGCCAAATTATCCGGTGTTCTTTGAGAAAATAGGTTGCCTATTGACCGATGACGGAGTTGCACTGCTCCACTCCATCGGTCGCAAGGACGGACCGGGAGTCACCGGCGCGTGGATTCGGAAATACATCTTTCCCGGCGCATACGTTCCCGCGCTGTCGGAAACGCTCAAAACAGTAGAACCAACCGGTTTGTGGGTCACGGATATTGAGGTGCTGCGCCTGCACTACGCGGAGACCCTGCGCCAATGGCGTGAACGGTTCATGGAGCGCGCGTCGTTGATCCGCGAAACCTATGACGATCGGTTCTGTCGCATGTGGGAGTTCTACCTGGCGACAAGCGAGATCGGCTTCCGCTATGACAATCTGATGGTTTTCCAGATGCAACTCGCGAAGCGGGTCGATGTCGTTCCGCCGACCAGAGACTACATGTTCACGGCGGAGCAGGCGATCTCCGCGAAGGCCTGTCAGGCAGCCGCCGCTCGGTGAAGATAGGCCGGGGAACGGGCGTCATGAACCTCCCGTTCAGACCCGCCCGCTGCCTCGTAGCTTCACAAATCTGGTTCTTTGCTTCCTGACTTTGCGTAAATCGGCGGGGGAACCCCCCGTTACCCGTTGACACGGCCCGCCGTGACGCGGGACTTTCGCTAAAGCATGCGCGACAGCCCGCGAACTTTCGCGCTCAGACCGTAACCAGGGTCTTCGCCTTAATGAAGCTTGAATCAATTGAGACAATTTCGATGGCGCCGCCGTCCCAGCGGCGCGACGCCGGTAAATGGCTGGTCGCCGGCTCGGTCCTGCTGGGCACCTTTCTCTCCGTCATGGACGTGAGTGTAGTCAATATCGCGATGCCGCACATGATGGGCAGCTTCGGCCAGGACCTACTGACTATTACCTGGGTATCGACTGCATATAGCATCGCCGAGATCATCATGATCATGATGACGGCGTTCTGGAGTACGCTGCTCGGCCGCAAGCGCCTCTTTCTCGTCTCGATGATCATCTTTACCATCGGCTCAATTCTCGCCGGGACCGCGCAAACGTTCACCCAGATGCTCATCTACCGGATTATCCAGGGCGCTGGCGGCGGCACGCTGATTCCAGCCTCGCAGGCGATCACGCGCGAAAAATTCCCGCCTGCCGAGCAGGGCATGGCGATGGCGCTCTACAGCATGGGCGTGATGCTCGCGCCGACCATCGGCCCGGTAATCGGCGGATGGCTGGTCGATACCTGGGGCTGGCGCTGGATTTTCTATATCAACGTCCCGTTCGCGATTGCGGGGATCCTGATGGTCAGCGCCTTCGTCGAGGACCCGCCTTATCTCAAGCGTGGCTTCGAGCGTATCGATTGGGGCGGGATCGGCCTGCTGACCGTGGGACTGACCGCACTTCAGGTTGTGCTCGAGCGCGGGCAGGAAGTTGACTGGTTCGCGTCGCACTGGATCATCCTCGGCGCCGTGACGGCCGTCGTCGCGATCAGCGGGCTGATCATATGGGAACTGACGCGCGACGAGCCGGTCGTAAACTTCCGATTGTTTCGCAATCCGCGGCTGGCCACGGGCTCCGGGATGGGCGCCGTGATCGGCTTTGCCCTGTTCGGCTCGACCTTCCTGTTGCCGCAGGTTACCCAGGATGTGCTCGACTACCCCGCCTTCCGCGCCGGTCTGGTCCTGATGCCGCGGGCGATCGCGATGTTTTGCGTCATGCCGATCGTCGGCTACGCCTATAATCGCATTGGAGTGCGATGGCTCATTGGCTTCGGCATGTCGATGCTGGCGATCGCGTACTGGGGACTCAGCCATCTGCCCCCGCGCGTCGGCTACTCGACTTTCGTGCCTTTGCTGGTTCAGGGCGGAATCGGCACCGGCTGCTCGATGGTAATTCTGAGTACCGTGTCGCTCAGTTCGATGCCGCGCGCTCAAATGACGGCGGCGGCCGGACTTTACACGCTGGTCCGGCGCGTTTCAGCCAACGTCGCGTACGCAGTGTTGGCGACCCTGGTCCAGCGGCGCACGCAGGTTCACCGCGCGATGCTCGACGGCGATATCAACCTCTTCAGTCCGATCCAGCGCCAATACAGTTCCGCCACAAGCTCGCGGCTGATGAACCTTGGCTACGGCTCGTCCACGCTCCGCATGCACAATCTGTCGATACTGAACGGTCTGCTCAATCGCCAGGCCACAATGATGGCCTACAACGACGCATTCGCGCTGCTCTTTTGGCTGTTCATATTTGCGCTGCCGCTGACGTTTCTATTACCCAGAAAGGGCATTCCGCCCGACGCGCGGCTTGTTGAGGAATAACTAATCGTTCGACCGCCGTCAGCGCTTTGTACAGGACCTCGCCCCAGCCCGCCGCCAGTCCCCGCCGCCGCCCGCCCGGCGTCTCGATTCGCCGCCGGGCGCCAAGATTCGTATCGGCCTTGCCCGCCAGCTTCTCGTTGCGCGTTGCGGATCGTAAGATTCGCGCCGCACGCCGTCGGATCGTCGAAGCGCCTGCGCCTCGGGTCAGAAGCCAAAGCCCATTTCCGGACCGAAGCCGAACCCGAACGGGCTCATCATGTTCATCTGCATCTGCTGCTGTGCCTCGTAATTTTCTTCGGCGGCTTCCTGCTCGTTCTTCGCGATTCGCGCCTGGGTGCGCAGATTTTCATACTCCTGGTAGGCGGCCTCGTCGCCCACATAGAGGCAATGGCAGTAATCGGGATCGGCGAACCAGTAGTGCGTCGTCCCGTCACTACCGGTATAGTAATTAACCTTCAGCGGCGGCAGCGTCTTCAGATGTTGCATCTTCGCCGGCGTATCGGCCAGGATCATACGAAAGCCCGCTCCCGCCAGCATTGGCTCGAGATCGTCGGCACGCTGGCGCGGTGTCGGCCCGCCAATGCCCAGCAGCGAACATCCGCAAAAGGTCAGCGTCAGCGCCGCGAGCATCACGACCGGCGCGGCGAATCGCGCGGCAAACCTCAGCCGCGCTGGCGAGAGCGTATTTATCATGGTTAGGCGCCGTTTAGATAACATTGTCAGGAACAATGACATTTCAACTGGTATCCTGAGTTTGAGACCGGTGATGAAATCGCGCCGAAGACCGATCTGTCTTGGTTGTGTGACAGGAACACCGCTTCCGGCAACCGGTATGATCGCTTGGGCATTCCATTCATATTAGCCTCGAAGTTAGCGTTACGCATCGCTGCCTTCTAACTTTGTCGCCGGAGGTGTTTGGCGCTTGATAGTGGCGCGCCGGCCCCAGCCCCCGCCGCCGGGCGTCTCGATTCGCACCCGATCGCCGGGCGCGAGACTTGCGTTCGCCTTGCCCGGCAGCTTCTCGCTGCGCCCGTTGCGGATCACATGGTTCACGCCGCGCGCTGCGTCGCCGCCGCCCGCCAGTCCCCACGGCGCAAGCGTGCGCCGCTCGGTCAGCACGCTGACCGTCGACGGCACCAGGCATTCGAGTTCGCGGATCAGCCCGTCGCCGCCATCGTATTTGCCGCGCCCGCCCGATCCGCGCCGGATTCGATACTCAGTTATGCGCATCGGATAGTACGCTTCGAGCGCCTCGATCGGCGTGTTCAACGTGTTGGTCATGTGGGTATGGATCCCCGAGGCGCCCGGATGGAGCGGCGCCGCGCCCGCGCCGCCCGCGATCGTTTCGTAATAGGAAAAGTGGCGCGCGCGGAACGAATCGTAACCGCCGACAGTGAGATTCGACATCGAGCCGGAACTGGCCGCCGGAATCCTTTCGGGCGCGGCCTTCGCCAGCGCGCGGAACAGCACGTCGACGATCCGCTGCGAAGTCTCGACGTTGCCGCCCGCCACCGCCGCGGGCTCACGCGCATTGACGATCGAGCCCGGCGGCGCGACCAGCCTTATCGGCCGCATCAGTCCCTCGTTGGGCGGCACCGCTTCGGCGGCGAGACACTTCATCGCGTAGAAGACCGCCGACAGCGTGATCGCGTAGTTGGCGTTGACCGATCCGCGCACCTGCGGCGACGATCCCGTGAAATCCACCGTCGCCCGTCCGTTGCGGATTGCGATCGCGACCTTAATAGGAATCGGTCCCGTGCCGAAGCCGTCGTCGTCGAGATAGTCGATCGCGCGATAGACGCCCGATTTCAACCGCGCGAGTGCCGCGCGCATCAGGCGCTCGGCGTAATCCTTCAGCTCGGCCATCGCAGCCGCGACCCGCGCGCGCCCCGAACTCTCGACCAGTCCGCGCAGCCGGTTCGCGCCTACGCTGATCGCCGCCAGTTGCGCCCGCAGGTCGCCCTCGCGCTCCTCGCGCACGCGCGTATTGGCATAGAAAAGTTCGAGCACGTCGCGCACCGGCTCGCCGGCGGCGACAATCCGCACCGGCGGCAGGCGAAAGCCCTCCTGGTAGATTTCGGTCGCGAGTGCCATCGAGCCGGGCGCCATCCCGCCGATATCGGCATGATGGGCGCGGTTGGCCGCATAGCCGAACGGTTTCTTTTCGCGCCCGATAAAGATTGGCGCGACCAGCGTCAGATCGGGCAGATGCGTTCCGCCGGCGAACGGATCGTTGACCGCCGCGACGTCGCCCGGACCGAGCGCAAGCCGCTCGATCGCGGCGCGCACGGACAGCGGCGTCGAGCCGAGATGGACGGGGATATGCGCCGCTTGCGCGACCAGTTCGCCGCCCCCGTCGAAGATCGCGCACGAGAAATCGTGCCGCTCTTTAATATTGGGCGAGAAGCCGGTCTGTCCGAGTACTACGCCCATCTCCTCCGCGATCGCGGCGAGGCGGCTGTTCATCACGGCGAGCGTGACCGGGTCGAGCTTCATCGGGCCTCCAGATGCAGGTTACCGAAATCGTCAACGCGCATCCTGAAGCCAGGTGCGACGTAGGCGGTTGCGCTGAGCTCGACGATGATCGCCGGGCCGGCAAGATGCGTGTCGGCGCCCAGATCGTCGCGCGCGTAGACCGGGACTGATCGCGTCGCATCGCCCACCAGGACGCGGGCGCGCTCGAGCGGCGCCGGCTTGCCTTTGGCCGGGGCGATTCGCGCCTGCTCGATAGAATCGGCGCGGGCCGCGGCGCGAAGCCGGATATTGACCGCTTCGACCGCCGTTTCGGGTGAGGCATGACCGAAGGTCCGGCGATGGGCCGCGTGAAAGTCGGCGGCGAAGTTCGGCGTCAGCCGAACCGAGATTTCATAGGACTGCCCGCGATAGCGCATATCGAGGAAGAACTCGCAGGTGATATCCGCCGGCTTCGCGCCATCGGCGGCAAGCTCGCGACGCGCCCGCGCCATCATCGGACCCGCCCGCGCCATCAGGTTTCGGTAGGCGGGCGCGGACTCGCGGATCGTAAGCGAATATTCGCGTCCGAGCGGCGCTCCCACCGCGCCCCACGCGCAGAGCAATCCGGGATTGCGGGGCATTACGATGCGGCGGATACCGAGGTCGGATGCGAGTTCGCAGGCATGCATCGGACCGGCGCCGCCGAACGCAAACAGCGTGAAGTCGCGCGGGTCCTGTCCGCGCTCGACCGAAATCACGCGAATCGCGCGCTCCATGTTCGCGTTGACCACCCGGATTACGCCGCGCGCGGCACCCGCCGCGTCGCGCCGCATCGCGCGTGCGAGCCGCCCGACCACATCCGCCGCGCGCTTCGGATACAACCGCATCGCACCGCCCAGGAATCGGTCGGCGACCAGGCGTCCCGCGACCAGGTTCGCGTCCGTCACGGTAGGCGCATCGCCGACGCCGTAGCAGGCGGGCCCCGGATTCGCCCCGGCGCTCTCGGGCCCGACTTGCAGCGAGCCGCCGGAATCAACCGCGGCTATCGAGCCGCCGCCGGCTCCGACGGTATGAATATCGATCACCGGCGTGCGTACCGGGTAGCCGCCCGGATAGCTCAGGGTGCGCACCGAAACGGCGCCGTCGAAGAGCGCGACGTCGGTCGAGGTTCCACCCATGTCGAAAGTGATGAAGCGGTCGATACCGATCGCGCGGCCGAGCACTGCCGCACCGGCCACGCCCGCCGCCGGCCCCGAGAGAATCGTGCGGACCGGTTCGCGCTGCGCTATCGGCGCGCTGACAGCACTGCCGTTGGACTGCATCACGCGGAGCGCGCCGGCCGGAAATCCGCGCATGAGATTACCGAGATGGCCCGACATGCCGGGCGCAACGTAGGCGTTGACGACCGCGGTCGAAAGGCGCTCGAACTCCCGATACTCGGCAAGGATTCGATTCGATATGGAGAGCGGACGGCCGAGCGGCGCGAGCGCGCGCGCAAGCGCCTCCTCGCTGTGCGGGTTCGCGTACGAATGGAGCATGCAGATCGCGAACGAATCGGCCCGGGAACGCGTGGCTATGCGCGCCACATGCTTGAGATCGGCCGCGGTCAGCGGCTTGGGGATTTTTCCGTCGAACAGGGTGCGTCCGCCGACACCAAAACGCATCGAACGCGCGACCAGCGGCTCGGGTCGCGAGGGCGCGAGCGCGTAAAGCTCTGAGCGGTTCTGGCGGCCGATTTCGATCAGGTCCTCGAAACCGGCGTCGGTAAAAAGCGCGACCCGCGCGCCCTTGCGTTCCAGCAGCGCATTGGTCGCAACCGTCGAACTGTAGGTGACCACCGCCGGAGATACTTCTTCAAGTAAAACTTTAAGTCCCGCAAAGACCGCGCGCGCCGGATCATCGGGAGTCGAGAGCACTTTGTGAACGCGCACCCGCCCGCCAACCATCGCGACCAGATCGGTGAAGGTGCCGCCGGTATCGATCCCGACGATCGCAAGCAACGTTCCGCCGACCGCCGGCCTCGCGCGCCGAGGCTTAGGCGACCCGCTCTTGCGCGGCGATACCCGCGCGGGTTTGCGAGACGGCCGCGGGCTCATTGCGGCTTCAACAGAACCTTGAAGTTCGAGGGATCGCGGGCGGCATCGAAGGCTTCGATTCCATCCGCCAACGGGAACGTCGCCGAGATCAGCGGACGCGGATCGACTCGGCCGGCCGCCAACGCAGCGATCGCCGGTTCGAACCGGCCGCATCGCGAACCCACGATATTGATTTCGTTGACGACTGCTGCGGCGAGATTGAGCGTCGCGCCGTCGGCCGCGGTGCTTTTGAGAATCAGGCGCCCGCGAGGCTTGACCAGCGCGAGCGCGCGATTGAAGCCCGCGCTGTTGCCGGTGCAATCGATCACGGTGTCGAAGCCGGGCATAAGTTCATCCTCAAGTGCAACTTTAAGTTCGAGGTGCGCGAGACGGGCGAGCTTTTCCGGCGTGCGGCCCGCGAGAATCGGTTCGTAACCCTCGGCCCGCAGGAGCATCGCGATCAGCGCGCCGAGACGCCCGGCGCCGAGGACGAGGATCGTTTCGTTACGCTGGATCGGGCATTGGTCAAGAATCTCGCATGCGGCGGCAAGCGGCTCGACAAAGACCGCGGACTCGTCTGGAAGCGAATCCGGAATGACGTGCAGGTTGGCGTCGGGCAAGGTCAGATAATCGGCGAAGGCGCCGTCACGCCGGAGTATTCCGAGGACGGTGCGGCTCGGGCAATGGCGTCCGAGACCGGCAAGACACGATTGGCACGCGCCGCACGACGCGTTGATCTCGCCGACGACGCGGCGTCCGCCAAGCGCGGGATTGCGCGTATCGAGTACGTCAGCGACGAACTCGTGGCCCGGGACGCCGCGAAAGCCCATGTAGCCGCGCACGAGTTCCAGATCGGTGCCGCAGATACCCGCTCGCCTGATCCGCAGGATACTCTCGCCCGGCGCCGGCGCGGGGTCCGGATAATCGTCGCGAAGCATGAGCTGGCGGTCGAAGTGGAGCGCGCGCATGGTATCTCCACGCGCGGTCGGTATCGTTTAGGAGCGGGCGCGCGCGGACGCTCGCATTGAAACAGAAATCGCGCCTGGGACGCTACTCGGCAGGCTTGGATGGAGCGGACTTGTCAGAGTTCGATTTGTCGGAGCTCGACTTGTCCGGGACCGATTTGGTTGACGAATCGGAACTAGCAGTTGAACTTGACGGCGAGGCCGCCGTCGAGTCGGAAGAGCCGTTGGCGGCCGAGTCGGAATCGGACTTGGGCTTGCCGGAGCGCCCGTAATCGGTCGCGTACCATCCGCTGCCCTTAAGCACGAAGGAGGTATGCGAGATAATCCGGTCAACCTTGCTTTTGCAGGTGGGACACTTCTTGAGCGGCGCGTCGGTGATGCGCTGCGTCGTTTCGAAAATCCCGCATTTCGGACATTGATACTCGTAAATCGGCATCTCTGGATATTGCGCGGTTAATCGCCGCCTCCATCATTAGGTAATCACGCCCGGATAGGTTGTCAACGCGAGATTCGCGTCGCGAGCCGGCGCCCCATCGGGTTCCGGAGTCGCAACTGGAGTCTACGCGAAGCCGTTGATCAGCAGATTGCCGACCGTGGGTAGCAGCCACATCTGCACGAACTGGATTATCAGCAGCACGACGAAGGGCGACAGATCGAGGCCGCCGAAGACGACCGGCAGATGCGCGCGGAACCAATCGAAGACGGGCTCGGTGATGCCGTAGATCGCGCGGACTATCGGATTGTAAGGATCGGGATTAATCCAGGTCATAACGGCCGCGATTATGACGATCCAAAAATAGAGCGTCAAAAGCGGAGAAAGGACCTGAAACAGAAGAAAACTGACCAGACCTGGCCAACCGACGTACACGATATCTCCGCCCCTCCTGCGTTCCTGAGCTCAGATTCGGACTAACTAGCGCGTCCGAGTTCGCGTGAACGCTCGGCTGCGGCATGGATTGCATCTTCGACAATACCAGAAAAGCCGGCCGCGCCGAATCGGGTCAGCGCCGCTTCGGTGGTGCCACCGGGCGAGGCGACGATCCGGATCAGGTCCGCGGCGGCAAGCTTCGAGCGGCGCATTGTCTCTTCGGCGCCGCGAATGGTCTTGAGCGCCATCTGGAGCGCGAGCCTGGGCGGCAGCCCCTCCTTCACGGCAGCATCGGCCAGCGCCTTGGCGAACAGGTAGAGATAGGCGGGCCCGCTGCCGGATAGGGCGGTCACCGCGTCGAGCATCGACTCGTCCTTGAGCGGAATCGCGTCGCCGACCGCGCGAAAAATCTTAAGCGCGAAGGCTTCGTCCGAGGGCTTGGCGCTATGACCGCGGACGAGCGCCGCCATTCCCTGGCCGACCATCGCGGGCGCATTGGGCATCACGCGGATAACCCGCGCGTCGGGACCGAGCGCGGCTTCGAGGCGGGCGATCGGAACGCCGGCCGCAATCGAAATGAATACTTTAGATTTGATCGAAACGCCCACCGGTTTCGAGCGGCTCGACCTCACGCCGGCCGTCGCACGATTCTCGGCCGAGCGCCCAAGCTCGGTCAGCACCGCATCGATAGTCTGGGGCTTGACAGCGAGCAGGACGGCCGCCGATTCACGCATCACGGCGACGTTGTCGGTGGTGGTCTCAATCTTGAGGGTACGGACGAGTAAGCGCCGGCGCTTCGCTTCGACGTCTGATGCGATCAGGTCGGAGGGCTTGAAGACCCGGTTGGCGATAAGCCCGCTTGCGAGCGCGGTCGCCATGTTGCCGCCGCCGATGAATCCGAGCTTCTTCATCGTATCCGCTCGCCGAAGACCGCGCGTCCGACTCGAATCATTGTCGCTCCCTCGTCAATCGCGATTTCGAAGTCGTCAGTCATCCCCATCGAAAGCTCCTCGAGGGCAAGGCCGGTTAAGGCCGCGAGCCGATCACGCATCGCGCGCAGCGCGGCAAAGTGGCGGCGCGAATCGCGAGCCGGATCGGCCGTTGGCGGCGGAATCGTCATCAGTCCGAGCACCTCGACCCGCCCGCGTATATCATGGATTAGACGTTCGGCAAATTCCGCAGCGACGCCGGTCTTGGTCGGTTCGGCGCCGAGATTAACTTCGATCAGGACGGGCACGGGCGGCGTTGGGCGTGCATTGGCCAGCGCCGAGGCGAGGCGGGCCGAATCGAGGCTGTGAATCAGGACGAAGCGGCTGGCGGCGTCGCGCGCCTTGTTGGTCTGCAGATGGCCTATGAGGTGCCATCGGAGGCCGTCGAGATGCGCGAGGACGTCCTGCTTGCGGGCGGCTTCCTGCACGTAATTTTCGCCGAAATCGCGCGCCCCGGCGGCATGGGCGGCGGCGATCGCTTCGGGCGGATTGGTCTTGCTCGCGAGCACGATCCGCACGGTCGAGCCGTCGCGGTGGGCGTGGCGCGCGGCGCTATCGACTCGTTCACGCAGTGATGCGTAACGGTCCGCTATCTCATCCGGTGCGAGCATAATCTCGGGTATGGATCGCTGGGCCGCTTCATTTGACCGCTTGCGATGCGTTGACGCCAGACCGCGCCAAGGCCTCGAGTACCTCGCGCACCGGCAGGCCCATCACATTGTCGCGCGCGCCTTCGACCTCCGCGATGAAGCCGGCGCCATCGCCCTGTATACCGTAGGAACCGGCCTTGTCGAAGGGCTCGCCGGTCAGGAGGTAGGCTTCGATCTCGGATTCAGAGAGCGGCCGGAAGCGGACGAGGCTGGTCACGACGCGGGATTCGATCGGCTCGCCATCGGCCGCGAGCGCAAAGGCGGTGACGACGCGATGGGTCCGCCCGGAGAGCATCCGCAGCATCCGGCGGGCGTCATCGGGTCCGCGCGGCTTGCCGAGGATTTCACTCGCGCATTCGACGACGGTATCGGCTCCGAGGGTTAGTGCGTCGGGCGTGCGGACGGATACGGCGAGCGCCTTTTCGAGCGCCATCCGGCGCGCAAAGTCAGTTGCGCCCTCGTCAGGCGCGCGATTCTCCTCGACGCCGCTTTCGGCGACCTCGAAATCGAGTCCTGCGGCGGCAAGCAGCGAGCGGCGGCGCGGCGAGCCCGAGGCGAGGATGAGTCTTCGATGGGAAATCCGGGGCGGGGTCACGACAGAACGACTGTTGTCAGAGGCAGCATCGCATCGCAAGCGGGGCGCCGAGACGGGTCCGAATCGACGGCGCGTCATAGTAATATGAATCTGATGACGAAGGGGCGGCAGTATCGCGACCGGCGCGGTCATCCGTTCCGTTAATCAGACTGGGGAAGTATGAGAGCCGAAGTGCGCGTCTCCGTTGCGATTCTCATTGGGGTGCTGATGTTGGCCGTCGCGCGCGCCGGCTTTGCCGCGGCTGATTCGCCGGGAGCGCAGGCGTTCCTCGACGGCTACCGCGCTTACCAGGCGGCGACGCCGGGAGTCGCGATCGAAAAGTTCAAGCTGGCCGCGAGCGGCGATCCGGCGCTCGCCGACTATGCGCTCTATTACCAGGGCCTCGCCGAGCGTGACGCGGGGAGTCGCGACAGCGCGGTTGCGACATTGTCGCGCATCCTGACTGACTATCCGCAGAGCGTGCTTGGCGATCCGGCCGCGCTTACGATTGCGCAGTGCGAATTCCAGCTCGGCCGTTACCGCGACGCACAAACCGAGGCCGCGCGGCTGGCGGCGGCCGAACCGGGTGCGGACCTCGAGCAGAAGGCGCGGATGGTCGAGGCAAACGCGAGTCTTGCGATGGGCGATGCGCAGGGCGCCTATGCGCAGGCGCAGGCCGTTCGCGAGAGATTTCCGCTGGGCTCGTCGGACGGCGACGCGCGCGCGATGGCCTATTCGATACTCGCGAGCAATGCGGGAATCGCCGACACCAGTTCACTCGAATATCATCTGCATGAAGCCGAGCTGCTTATCCGCGAGGGACAGCCGGGGCTCGCGCTGACGCAGGCCGAAGCGGGGCTCGCGCTCGAACCCGAGCCGGCGATTCGCGGGGAGCTGCTGTGGCTCGAGGCGCGCGCGCTTCGAGCGTCGCCCGAACGCGAGATGGCGGCGCTCAAAGAGTATCTGCTGGTCTCGCCGGACGGTCCCGCTGCGGCCGCGGCGACGAGCCGTATCGGCCATCTCTATTGGCGTCTGGATGATACCCAGTCGGCGCGCGCGTGGTTCCGGCGGCTCTTAGCGTCGCATCCGCACGACCGCCTGGCGCCGCAGACGATGATCGATATTGGACGGACGTTCGAGGACGACGACAATCTGAGCGCGGCGCGCGACGAGTATCTTGCGCTGATAGCGCGCTATCCGGCGAGCGATGCGGCGGCTGACGCGCGTTTCCGAGCGCCGTTCATGCTATACGAGACTGGCAATTTCAGCGGCGCGGCGAGCGGGTTTGCCGCGATGGAGCCGCGCGCCGGGAGCGCCCAGGATCGTGACATGGCGTCTTACTGGCGCGCGCGATCGCTCGAGCGGGCGGGCGACTCGTCCACCGGGCGTGAGATTCTCGAGCGGCTCGCACTGAGTACCGCGAGTAACTACTATCCCGCGCTAGCGGAGATGCGGCTTGGGAGCGCGGGAGCGTCGCTCGCGGCGGCGTCGGCGCCGGACTTGAGCGCGGCGGAAATTCCGGCGGCGGCGGGCGGCGCGGACTTCCATCTTCGACGCGTCGCGGCGCTGAGGAGTCTCGGACTCACCGAACTGGAGCCGCCGGAGTTGCGCGTGCTGCTGGCCGAGAGCCGCGGCAATCCGGGCTTGCGCGACTTCGTGCTGGCCGAGATGCAGCGGGCGGGCGCATGGTTCGACGCGATCGAAGCGGCGACCCGGATGGCAGCGGACGGGGGCCTTAGCAGCGTAATCGCCGAGCGCCTCCGCTATCCGCGGGCTTACTGGAGCATGGTCGAGGCGGAGTGCGGCAACAACGCGCTTGACCCGTACCTTGTGCTGGCGCTGATGCGCCAGGAGAGTCTGTTCAATCCCGAGGCGCGGTCAGGATCGGACGCGCGCGGCTTGATGCAGCTATTGCCCTCGACGGCGGTGCGGGTGGCGCCGGCGGGCGGCGTCGATCCCGACGCGATCGATCTTTTTGATCCGGCGCAGAACGTGCGGCTCGGTACGGCGTATCTCAAGAGCCTGCTCGCGATGTTCGACGGCAATCCGTTCAAGGCGGTCGCGGCCTACAACGGCGGCGAGCATGCGGTTGCGAAATGGGATACGGAATTTCCGGGGGACGACGACCAGTGGGTCGAAAATATCGGCTTTCGCGAGACGCGGGATTACGTGAAGAAGGTGATCGGCGGGCTGCGCGAGTACCGGATGCTTTACGGGCGCGTATCAGCCGAGCGGATTTCGGCGGGATCGCCACGATCGTAGGGATCGACGTTGGCGAGCGCTTTCTCGACGCGGCGGAAATAGCGATCGAGGCGAGAACGCTTGCCTATCGGCGGATCGCGCTCGAAGGTATCGGCGTGCGGGCGCTCGCGGAGATCGCGCAGCGGATCGCAGATACGCTTGCACAACAGGGCGGACGCGCGGTTGCACTAATCGATTCGCCGCGATGGCCGCGCGACCTTGACTTGTCAGCCGCGCCCGACCTGAGATTTCGCAATCCTATTCCGAACTCACGACATATCGACAGAGTATTGCGGCCGCTATTGAGGCGGATCGCCGGTGAGAAGCCGCTGAACGGGGCCGAGCGGCTCTCGATGTTTCCAACACCGCCGAGTGACTATTTTCTCGGCTGTATCGAGCATCCGCGCTGCCCGCCGCATCTGCGCGCGATCGGACTCGAGATGTTCGGCGCCGGGCGGACGAACTCGAGCATTGATTCGCAAAGCGTCTCGGGCGGCGCGATCTTCACCCGCTTCATGATCGCCGGCTTCGCCGCGTATCGCGCGATCGAGCGGCTTCCGATCGAGGCGTACGAGTCGTATCCCGATCTGCTGTTCAGGCTCGCCGAAACCGATACCGCGCTGGCGCCGAAGAGCAGACGGCGCGCGGCGCTCGCGAATCGAAATGGGATCGTGGCGCGGATGGCGGCACGGAGCGGAATCACGGCGCCGCCGCCGACGACGCTCGATCAGGCCGACGCCGCGATACTCGCGCTGAGCACCGTATCGGCGATGAGCGATGGTGCGATCGTTACGATCGGGAATCGCGCCGAGGGGCGTTTTCTGCTGCCGCTCGATTCGGCACTCGCTTCCCGGTTCGCAAGACTTGAACCAAGTGCCAGTGGATTATCAGGTTAACCACATGCTTATTATCAATGAGACGGCGCGGGAGGTTCGATCGAGCCGACTGCGTAGGCGACGGCGGCGGATGCGGTCAGCAGATCGGCGGTGGACTGGATAATCGTGAAGCGTGCTGCAGCGAGGTCCCGGTCTGCGGTGAGCAGCTCGACGATGGTGCTGAGGCCTTGCCGATAGGTGTCGAGATTGGCCGAGTAGGATTCGTTGGCGGCGGCGATCAGCGCCAGCGCGTACTGGTAGCGTTTGAGGGCGTCCTGAAAATCGAAATAGGTGCGCCAGACATCGGCTATGGTCGCGATTTCGAGCGCGCGAACCGATTCGCGCTCGGCCGCGCGGTCGGCGGCGGTGCGGCGGTCGTCGTTGAGGCGTGCGAAGCCGGTGAAGATATCCCATTTGAGCTCGACCAGGCCCTGGTACTGTGGCTGGCTCGAATTGATCACGGGTACGTTGTTGTAATTGTACCACCAGTTTTCCTGGCCGTAGTTGGCGTCGACGCCGATCTGCGGGAACCATTCGGCGTGCGCGCGGTTTTGAGCGGCCTCGCTCTGGCGCATCCGCGCGACTTCGGCGGCCAGGTCGGGACGTTCGAGGATTGCGTCGTGGATGAGCGTATCGACGCTCTGGCCCAGCGACTTCGGAATCGCGAGGTGTTGCAGGTTTTCGACTTCGAGCGGCTGATTGGCGGCGACGCCGACGGCGACCGCGATTGCCGCATGGGCGTCATTGACAATCGTGCGCGCGCTTTCGAGCTCGAACTCGGCTTGGGCGTTGCGCTCGCGCGAAAGCAGCAGCGCGGGCTCGGTCGCGAGGCCCAGGCGCACGCGATCACTGACCGCGTCGAGATCGGTGTGGGCAAGGGCGGCGTTCTGCTCCGCGGCGATCACGGCGGCCTCGGCCGCGGAGAGCGCGTAGAAGGCGCGTTCGACGCCGAAGACCACATCCTGGATGCGGCGATTGAAAATGAAATTGGCGGCGGCGAGGCGCTGGCGAGCGTAATCCGCGTCGGCGCTGCGGCGTCCGAAATCGATCAGCGTGTACTGGAAATCAACCGAGGGCGAGACCTGCCATTGGCGGATAACGGCGGGCCCGGGAGCGACCTGGAAGAGGATGCGATTGTAGCCGGCGTCGGTCTCGGTGCTCGCGTGCGGATAGTAGGCGGCGCGCGCGGCACCATAGGCGGCGGCCTGAGCGCGGGCGGTTTCCCAATCGCGGCGGGTTTCGGGATTGGTGCGAAGCGCGAGGTCGACGAGGCCGGCGAGACTCAGCAATCCGGAGGGGCCGGCGACCGACTCGGCCGATGCGCCAGAGTTGGCGGCGAGTTCGGCGGAGCCAGCTTCAGGAGACTCGGCGGCGGCTGCGGCGGGTGCGATGGTCGCGAGCGGCGGTGGCAGATAATTTTCCTCCGTGGGTGGCGGAGTCCAGTTGTGATCGGGCGACGGCGGCGCGTAGCGGTTGGGCGTGATCTCGGGCATCGCGGCGATGCGGGCGCATCCGGAGAGCGCCGCAGCGGTGAATGCGATCACAATCAGGATCGTAAATGACCTCAGGCGCGCGCCATTGCGCGCGCGAAATCGACTCGGAGCAAATGTGTGCATCGCGGCCCCCGCCAGATCGGAATGCGTTGTGAAATCCACGCGCCCAGTGTAGCGCGCCGATCGCGGCGCTCGAATTGAATCATCGGCCGTGCTTCGTCAGAATCTCAGGCTGACAGCCGCCATTCATGAGTTCCGGGAGAAAACCATGTCGCCTTGCTCTGGCTATAGGATTATGGCCGCTATGCGGGCTGGCCGGATGCGATCCGATAATCAATATAGCGGGGGCGAATTTTCCGGCGTGGTTATTGTGCGCGATAATCGGCGCGGTGGCGGCGGCGACGATGCGGCCGATTTTGATCGCGCTTCGAGTCGAGCCTTACCTGTGGCCGCTGCCGCTAGTCTATTTGAGCCTCGCCGTGCTTTTCGCATGTATCGTTTACGTGACGCTCTTTCGTAGCTGATGGGCGAAATGGAAGCTGGCGAGCGTCCTTCGCGTAATGCTGGCCGGCGAGCTGGCGGCGCAATACTGAGCGCGGTGATTATCGGGGCGGCGGTGGCCGCTGCGCTCTACACCGCGCGGCTCTATTACGTCTATCCGCGCACCGACGATGCTTACGTGCGCGCGAATTTAGTCGCGGTCGCGCCGCACGTTAGCGGCCCGATAATCACTTTGCCAATCGTGGATAACCAGTACGTGCATCAGGGCGATCTGCTGTTCGTGGTCGATCCGCGGCCGTATCAGGCGGCGCTCGATCAGGCGGTGGCAAAGCTCGAACTGACCAACCTCGAAATAAAATCGCTCGACGACGCGATTCGCGCGGCGCAGGCCGAACAGAAGCGGCGCGAGGCCGACCTGGCCTATGCGCGCCAGTATCTCGCGCGGATCGAGCCGCTGCTCGCCAAGCATTACGTGACCGCCAACGACGTGTTCGAGGCGCGCAGCCGCACGCAGGCGTCCGAGGCGGCGGTCAACAACGCGGGCTCGCAGGTGCGCAGCGCGCAGAATCAGCTCGGCCAGCTCGGCGATATCAACGCGCGGCGCAAGGCGGCCGAGGCGGCGGTCGAAGATGCGCGGCTCAACGTCAACTACTGCCGGGTGGCCGCGCCATTCGACGGATGGGTCACCAATCTGAATATCTCAGCCGGCCAGTACGCCAACGAGGGGCGCGATGTGCTGAGCCTGGTCGACGATCGCGTCTGGTACGTGATGGCGAATTTTCGCGAAGACTTCCTCGGCCATATACGGCCCGGGATGAGGGTCGAAGTGTACCTGTTGAGCTATCCGGGGCGGCGATTCGGCGGGCGCGTGCAGGGCGTCGGATGGGCGCTCTATCAGCCCAACGGCGCGACCGTGGCCGGGCTGCCGCAGGTCGAAGCGACGCTCAACTGGGTGCGGCTGTCGCAGCGGTTCCCGGTCAGGATCGTGCTGGGGCCGCGCGATCCGCGCTTTCCGTTCCGCACCGGGCAGACCGCCGTGGTGACGATCGAGGGAGCTCGGTAGCGATGGCCGGATGGGCGGCGTCGCGGCTTGCGCTCGAGCGGCGGATCGCTCGGCTGCCGGCGGCGCAGGCGCGATGGGTCGCGCATGGATTCGAAGCGGTCGCGAGGCAATTCGCGGCGGAGCTCGCGCCGCGTCCTCGTCGGACGCGGACGGCGATACGGATCGCGGCGATCGGAGCGATCGCGGCCGGGGTGATGACCGCGTGTCATGTCGAGAGCACGCTCGGCCTTTATGCAGTGACGGTAATCGCTGCGAGTCCGGGCGCCGCGATGCGGCCGGTGCGCGCGGTCAGGTACGCCGTGATCGACGCGATTCTGCTAACGCTCGCGGTGGTGCTGGGCGGAATAATCGTCGAGACGCCGTGGCTGATGCTGCCGGCGGTCGGCGGTGTCGCCGCGACCTTCACTTACATCACGACCTCGCGCAGGATGGGCAGCGTCGAATTGGTGCTCGAGGTCACGGTTCTCGACACGCTTTACGGGGCGGTCTTCAAGCCCGACGGCTTCGCCAGCGGCGCGGCGTCGACCTACGGCGGCTTCGTGCTCGCGCTCGGAATCCTGGTGCTGTTCGATTCCTGGCTGTGGCCCGATCCGGCGGAGCCGCGCCTGCTCGAATCGATCTCGGAGAGTCTTGCACAATCGCGCGAACGGCTGGTCGCGGCGGCGGATTATTACCAGCGCGAGGGCGCTGGCGTCCGACCGGAGATACCGCCGGTTATCTCGCGGATGCCGGTGCAGCTCGCGCTGCTCGAGCGGGTGGTGAGTGAGGGCGCGACGCCGTACCATCGCGCGTTGCTGCTGGGCGCGATAAATCGCGCGGCGCGTATCCGGGTGCATGTCGATATGATCATCACCGCGGCGCGCGAGCCGGTGGCACGGCGGGCACGCGCCTTTATCGCGACCGAGCTTGCGGCCCACGCCGCGGCGATCGCCGAGGCGCTCGATGAGGCGGCGCGCGAGACGCTATCTGGAATTCGCGGTGGCGCAGCCGCCGAGCCGGGGTCCGCCGCGGCGCGCGTGCGGCCGGCGCTCGCGGCGCTCGAGGCGCGAATTGCCGTGGCGCGTCCGGCCTATCTGCCGCTCGCGACGGCCGTCGAGATGGCGAATCTCGGCGCGTTCCATCTCGCGCTGACCCAGATCAGCGGCTTGATCGACCATCCGATCGACGCGCCGCCGATCTCTGCCGCGGCGCACGAGCCGCCGGCCCGGCGAGCCGAGTCCGCGACCGACCCGGCGCTGATTCGCCACAGCCTGAAAGTCGGCCTGGCGATCATGATCGGCTACACGCTCGGGCTTACCACACGCCGCGACGATCTATCGGTGATCATGACGACGATCGTGATCGCGGGACTGCCGACGTACGGCGCGACGCTCAGCAAGATGCTCCTTCGGTTCGGCGGGAGCGCGATGGCGGCCGTGATCACCGTGCTTACGGTGATCATCATCACGCCGAATTTCGATTCGGTGTCGGTCTACATGGCCACCTTCTTCGTCGTGCTGTTTGTGTCGGCGTGGGGCTCGTTCAGCAATGACGCGTTCTCCTATGCGTTCAAACAGATCGCCTCGGGCTTCGTGCTGTCGGTGGCCGGTCTGGCGCCGCATCCGGCGATCGAGGCGCCGCTGTGGCGAATCTGGGGAGTGCTGCTGGGCGCGGCGGTGCTGGTGGTCGTGTTCTGTCTGCTGTGGCCGGAGTATGCGGGCGACGCGATGCTGCCGCGATTGCGCAAGGTTTTGGGCGCCGCACTCGATCTTGCGCCGGGCGGTGCGAGCGCCGTTTCGGCGGCGGCGGTGCGGGCGACCAGCGCTGAGATCGATCACGTGCTGGCCGAGACGCTGAGCGTCGTCGATGACGCGCGGATCGAGGGGCGGCGCAGCCGGGTCGACGCCAATGCCGCGTTGAACGCGAACGGCACGTTGCGCCGGATCGCGCATCATCTCGCCAGTATCGCGATCAACCGGCTCGAGGCCGCGGTGCCTGAGCTTGCGCCGCCGATCGAGTCGGCGCGCGCGGAGCTTGTCCGCATGACACGCGGGCGTCTCGCCTCGTGGCTCGAGTTTTTTCTGGGTCCGAATTGTCAACGGTCGCGCGCGGCGCTCGCGCTGGCCGCGAGCCATCCGGCCACCGAGATGACCGGACCATTGCGGGACTTCGAAGATCGGATTGCGGTCAACAGCTATGCGGCAACCGCCGAATGGACGCTCGAACAGCGGCGCGTCTTGCTGGCCGAAATACACTCGTTCACGCGCCTGGCGACCCTGCTTACCGATCTCAGCGATGAACTGGCGCGCGTGCCGCGGCCGCGTCCGATCTATTGACGCCGCCGCGCCGCCGTTGATGATTCGGCGCCGGAGTCGGCGATTCCCATTTCCGCGAGCACCTCGCGCGTGTGCTCTCCAGTCCGGGGCGGACGGCGATACACCCCGGCGGGTGTTTCGGTGAACTTGATCGGACATCCGGCGATCGTGACCGGCGGATTGTCGCCCGGCGTTTCGATTTCGACCAGCATCCCGCGCAACTTCAGATGCGGGTCGGCGAACATATCGACCGCGGTGTTGACCGGCCCGGTCGGGACGCGTCCGCCCAGCATTTCGACGATCTCGCGCTTGGTATGCCGGCCGGTCCATTCGGAGATGACGCTGCGGACTTCGTTGGCGGCGGCCGAGCGTTTCCCGACCGTGTTGTAGCGCGGATCGGTGGCAAGCTCGGGCCGGCCGATCGCCTCGCACAGGAGCCGCCAGTGATTCTCGCGCGGCGCCGCGATTGCAACTGCACCGTCACTCGCCGGGAAGACGTCGAACGGACAGAGCGTCGGATGGCCGGTGCCCTTGGGACGCATGACGCGGCCCGCGTACGAGTAGTTGTAGATGAGGTTCTCGGAGAGCGCGACGGCCGCGTCGTACATCGCAACGTCGAGGAACTGGCCACGGCCGCTTTGGCGCGCGGCATGTATCGCCGCGACGATTCCGAGTGCTGCGAGCGTGCCCGGGAACATGTCGCCGATACTCGCGCCGCACGGAAAACCCGGGCCGTCGCCGGTTCCTGTCATCGCCACGATTCCACCCATCGCCTGCGCGACGACATCGAAGGCGGGCCACTCCGCGTAGGGACTCGCGCCCGTGCGCGGATCGCCAAAGCCGCGCACCGCGGCGTAAACGATTTTCGGATTGCGGTCGCGAAGGGTCTCGTAGCCGATGCCGAGACGATCCATCACGCCGACACGCGCGTTTTCGACCACTGCATCGACGCGTTCGGCGAGCTCGAGAAAGGTCGCGCGATCGGCGTCATCCTTCAGATCGAGAACAACTGAGCGTTTGTTGCGGTTGATGCTGGCGAAGTAGCCGCCGAAGTCGCATCCGGCGCGATCGGCGGAAAACGGCGGCATCGTACGCGTCATGTCGCCGCCGGGCGGCTCGACCTTGATCACGTCGGCGCCGAGGTCCGCCAGCAACATCGTGCCGAACGGTCCGGCCAGCGCTTGCGTCAGATCGAGGATGCGGATATCGGCGAGCGGGCCGGTGCGTCCCATCATGTCACTTGTCTCTCCAATAGCGGCGGTGGTCGCTGACGAGTTTCAGCGCTGCGAATATCAGAAACTTATTAGTTGATCAATCAATAAATGCGTGGTTGATTGCTCGATCATGTACCTTCATCCCAGAGTGCGCTTTAACCATGTGCCCGGCTCTAAGGAAGTGCTGACGCCGGAACTACTGGGTCTGCTGGTAGGAATGCATGACGCGTTCGGCGCGCGGATTGAAGGGGTGCGGGCCAAGCGCGCCGAGCAAATCCGCCGCGCGATTCAGGATCGGATCGCGCCCGCGGCACAGGCTCGCGACGAGGCCGCGGCCGACGCTTGGCGGGTCGAACCGATTCCGGAGGTCCTCGAGCGTCCGGGGATCGAGATCTCGGGGCCCGCGTCGATCGCCTCGATGATGATCCAGGCGCTCAATGCCGGACCAGAGGGCGAACGGGCGGTTGGCTATCTAGACGACGACGAGGATTCCGCCGGCCACAGCCTTGCCGATACGGTTTCGGCGGCGCTGAATCGGCGCAACGCGCTCGACGGCAAGCTCGACTATCACGACCCCGAGCGCAACCGCGACTATCGGGTCGAGCCCGGCGCTCTTCCTTTCTTTATGCATCGCGAGCGCAGCCTTTACCTTGACGAGCCCGATCTGACTATTGATGGGCGGCCGGTTGCGGCGACGCTGCTTGGCATGGCGCTCACGCTTTTTCATTCCGGGCGAATTCACGCGGCGCACGGAGATTCGATTAATTTCTATCTGCCGAAGACCGAATCGGTCGAGGAGATTCAACTCTATCGCGAGCTTTTCGACTATGCCCGCGCGCATGTTCCGAATTTGGGCGGCGCCTCCATCCGCGCGATAATCCTGGTTGAATCGCTACCCGCGGTCTTCGAAATGGAAGAGATGCTGCGCGCGCTCGGACCCTACGGCGCGGGGCTCAACGCCGCGCGATGGGACCTGAAAGCGAGCATCCTGGAATACGTAATGGCCGATCCGGCGTCGGTGTGGCCGGACCGCTTCGATGTGGATATCAAGACGACGCCATTTCTCGCGAATATATTTCGCCGCCTCGTCGCGGTATGCCTCAAGCATGGCGCGGTGCCGATCGGCGGGATGGCGACGGCGCTGCCGAGCCGCGACGAAGAGGTGAATCAACTCGCGGCGGCCGCGATTCGGGCCGACAAAGAATGGGAAGCGCAGCAGGGGTTTCGCCGCGCCTGGGTGGCGCATATTTATCACATGGCACCGGCGGCGCGTCCGTTCGTCGAGGCGGCCGCGCGCGGATGGAAGCCGACCCCGGAAATGGCCGAGCCGGCGCATTTTCCAGTACGGATCGAAACGCCAAAGGGCAGGGTCACCGAGCTTGGGACGCGCCGAAACTTACGAACGATGCTCGAGTATGTTGAGGGCTGGATGCGTGCGCGCGGCGCCAAGGGTATCGACAGCCTGGCGGGGAGGCCGGGCGCAAGGCCTGCGCTGATGGAGGATCTCGCCACGGCGCGAATCTCGGTGGCGCAGACGGCGCAACGCATAATTCACGCGAGCCGCTGCGAGGACACCAGCCGGGTCCATTCACCGGCGCTGGTGAAATCGATCCTCGCCGAGGAGTGCGATGATATCATCCGCCAGCTTGGCGGCGACGCGGATTTTGCACTCAGCGGCCGTTATGAATTGGCTTTTGGAATCGCGCTCAGATGGATCCGCAATTACACCGAGTTCAATTTCAGGAGCCTCGGGTCGTATAGCCGGGCGGAGCTGGAGGCGATCGGCCTTGGACCCGACGCGGTTTAACTGAGTATTAGCCAATATGGATCGCAAACAATTGATCGGGCGGGAATTTCCGCCGGTCACGTCGGTGATCGGCGAAGAGGACGTCCGCGATTTCACGCGCGTCATTGGCGATGAGTATCCGACGTCGAAGGGCTGCGACGCCGCTCGCCAGGCGATGCCGCCGTCTTTCGCGCCGCTGATCGCGCTCAGAAGTATCCTGCGCGCGGTCGACTGGGAAAAGGATTTTGCGCTTGACTATGCGACCGGCACCGCGATGTTCGGCGAGCAGAAGATGGACTATACTCGTCCGTTATATGTCGGCGAGCGACTGACTATTCGAGGAACGGTGGCCGGGGTGGTGGAAAAGCACGGCGCGAAGCCTTTCGACGTGGTTACGATGCTAATCGACGCTACCGACAGCGCGGGCGGACGCGCGTTCAGCGGCTCGATGGGCTTTATCCTCTTCAAATAGCATCGGGGTACTACCATGGACATTCGCGCCAAAGGATTCTTCGAGGATATGGCTGCGGGCGCCGAGATACCTGCGGCGTCATACGGACCGATGGATCGCTATGGCTATATCACGGCGGCGATCGTGCTGCGCGATACCAATCCGCTGCATCTCGACCGGGTCTATGCGCGCGAGCGCGGCCTGCCCGACGTGGTTCAGCAGGGTCCGCTCAACCAGGCTTATCTGTATCGCTTCGTTACCGACTGGCTGCATCATCCGTGGGACCTGCGCCGGACGGCGATCCGGTTTGTGGCCAACGTTTTTCCGGACGACGTGCTGACCTGCAAGGGAACGGTGACACGAACCTATCGTGAGAATGGCGAGCCGCGGGTCGATTGCCAAATCTGGCAGGAGAATCAGAAGGGACAGAAAACGCTGACTGGCGAGGCGACCTTCACCCTGCCGGAGCGAAAATAGCGCGGCTGCGGTCCACGATGCTCGCGAGTGGCGGAACGCCGCGAAACGTCCCGCCACCCGCGCCGCATAATCGAATCAGCCGCCGAAGTACGCGCGCGGATTGTCGACCGTCATGATGCGAATTTTCTCCTCGGTAACTCCGCCCTTGCGAAGCTGCGGCAGGATGTTGCGCGAGATATGCGCCCAGTGATTATTGGGCGACGCCTCCATCATCTTTGTAATCGCCGGGAACGGACGCCCGAGCCAGCAGGCCACCGCGTCGTGCGACAGCATGATGCGATCGAACCCGACCGCCAGCAGGCCGAAGAGCGACGCGAGGCGCATCTTGTCCGGCGCGATCGGCTCGATACCGAAGCGGTCGAAACCGATCCACGCGCCACGATTCAGGATATCGAAGTAGTAGCGCATATCGCCGACGCCGCATGCATGGCCGATCAGCACGCGATTGAAATCGACGCCCTCGGACTCGAAGATGTCGAGCGTCTCGCGTCCGAACGGAGAGGCTTCGCTGTTGTGACACAGGATCGGAGCGCCGGTCTTCTTATGGGCGCGGGCAGCGGCACGAAGGCAAGTCTCCTCGTTCTTGGTAATGGCGGTGTCCACGGTCATCCCGGGAATTCCGCCGGTCGCCGTCTTGATGAGGCCCGCCTTGATACCGGTCTTGCCGATGCCTTCGGTCAGCTCGCGGACGTAGACTTCGGCGATATCGTCAGGGGTGAGGAATCTGAAATGCTGCGGAATTCCGAGTGCGTCATTGTAAAGCCCGGTCGCGATAATCACCCGCATCCCCGCCTTGTCGGCCGCTTCGGCGGCAAACTCGGGGTCGCGCCCCAGCTCCATCGGGCACGGATCGACGAAGCTCGTAACGCCGAGACCCTTGATCTCATTGAGCCTGCCGACCACTTTCGTCATCTCGGCCTTGCGATTGAAGTGCGCGTTATCGAGCTCCCATCCCGGAAATCCCGCGGTCAGATGCTCGTGGATGAGTGTGAAGCCCAGGTCGCGCGCCTCGCATCTTCCGGTCACAGTGTTGATAGACATTTTTCCGACTCCTTCTGTTAGGGAGGGCGTTCGCCGCTCCGAAACAAGTGTTAGTTTTGTGACAACGTAGTACGGGACGGAGCAAATGACGAGGGGCCGAACCCGACAAAAGGAATTGAAGCGTGAACTCGGGGGAGGCGCGCGATTCTGGCTTCCCGGAGCGGGTCGCGATATGTCACGAGTCGAAGGCTTGACACCAAAGGAGGCGTTCGCGATGAAAGTGCTGTTCGAGAAAAAGGGGCCGATCGCCTATGTGACGATCAACCGGCCCGAACGCCTCAACGCGTGCGACTTCGAGGCCTACGGACGGCTCGCGGAAATCTGGCGCGAGTTCCGCGACGACAGCGCTCTGCGCGTAGCGATTCTGACCGGCGCCGGCGAGCGCGCATTCTGCGCCGGCAGCGACGTCAAGGACAATTACGTAAAGCGTCCCGGTGAGGATCCGCCCAGCTCGCCCTTTCCCATGATGTACGATCTCTACAAGCCGATTATCGCGGCGATAAACGGCCACGCCAACGGCGGCGGACTCGAACAGGCGCTCGCGTGCGATATTCGGGTCGCGGCCGAGCACGCTCAGTTCGGCCTGGGCGAGGTGCGTCTGGGATGGCTGCCCGGCGGCGGCGGAACGCAGCGATTAGCGCGCCTGATTCCGCTCGGGCGCGCGCTCGAGATGCTCTACACCGGCAATCGGATCGGCGCCGCGGAGGCGCTGCGGCTCGGGCTGGTCGATCACGTCGTGCCGATGAGCGGACTGATGAGCAAGTGCGAGGAGATCGCCGGCGAAATCTGTAAGAGTGCGCCGCTCGCGGTGCAGCGGATCAAGCGGGCCGTGATGCGCGGTATCGACCTGCCGCTCGCTGACGGGCTCAAGCTCGAGCGCGAGTTGTACACCTGGCTTCAAGGCACCGAAGACGCCCGCGAGGGAGCGCGTGCGTTCGCCGACAAGCGTCCGCCGGACTGGAAGGGAAAATAGGCGCCCCTGCTATTTGCGATGGCGCTTTTCGATCTGCGCCATCATCGCGAACAGCTCGGCTGGCGAGGCGCTTTGCCCTTGCGCATCAGGTCGGCCGCTCGCGGCGGCGAACTCCCGATATAAAGTCCCGACGTTGACGACAATTCTTTCAGCGTCGCTCCACGATGAGTATTCGGTAAGTGAGATGTCCTCAGCCGCCTCGCGAATCGACATTCCGGCGTCGTAGCGCCGGCGCGCTTCGATCGCGACGTACTGAAGATAATCCCGCACGGCCGCAACGCCTTTCTTGTCGGTGATCGGACCGTGGCCGGGAACCACCGTCTCCACGTCCAGGCCGAGCATCAGGTCGCACGCCTTGATCCAGTTGCCGACCGGTCCCGCCCAGATTATCGGATGGCCATTGATGAACAGGATATCGCCCGTGAATATGACCCGGTCTTGCGGTACGTAGGCGAGAACATCGCCACCGGTGTGGGCGGGCCCGACTTCGATCAATTGAACCGTCTTGTCTCCGACCCGGCAATCAATTTTGCCGACGAAGGTTTTGGTCGGGAAGGTGAAGTTGATCCCCTCGAAATCGAACGGCGCGAAGATCCGCGACAAAAACATCCCGGTGTCGTCGGTGCGTGAGGCGCTGCGCTGCAATTCGGCGAGCCGCTTGGCACCGCCATCCTGGCGCATCTCGTCGGCGCACGCCTGCGACGCGATTATCTCCGCGCCCGCGACCAGCTCATTGCCAAAGCAATGGTCGCCGTTGGAATGCGTGTTGACCAGGGTGTCGATTTTCGCCGCCGCCTTCGGCTCCGCCCGCCGCATCGCGCCCAGCATCTCACGCGTCAGCTTGCAATCGAAAAGCGTATCGACCAGCAGCGATTCCCCGCCGTCGACGACCAGGCCGGCATTGCTCCATCCCCACGAGCCGTCCGGCTGCAGATACGCATAGCATCCGTTGCCGATATCATGGAGTCCCCTGGTATAATTCCACTTACTGAGTATCTGAGCCATCTTGCGCACTCCCGATTACGGCATTGGCGCCGGCCGCGCAGTGCGGTTACCAGCGTCGATCGAATGAGCTACCAATACATCGGCGGCCACAAATTGAGCAAGGTTCCCGCGCGCGGACGCCTATCGGGCAGGACGCGTGGCTCTTGTAGATTGCCCATGGCTGAGGCACGCTCACCTGACCGGGGACTCCGTGTCGGACGGCGCCTCGAGGGCTGGACACGGGCGAGGGCGGAATCCAAAGACAAATGCTCTAAATTGGAGGAACGAATCGTGAGTTGGGATTTTGAAACTGAACCTGAGTTCCAGAAGGAACTCGACTGGATCAGCAAGTTTGTGCGTGAGGAGGTCGAGCCGCTCGACTTCGTCCTCGGCTCTCCGTA